>Ga0105047_10015546_pt1 | contig 11977 bp, 10 predicted proteins | sample MAT04_FD_78384 | JGI IMG/M metagenome (GOLD analysis project Ga0105047, IMG submission 78384) | Freshwater microbial communities from Lake Fryxell liftoff mats and glacier meltwater in Antarctica - MAT-04 (megahit assembly) | ecosystem: Environmental > Aquatic > Freshwater > Ice > Liftoff... | reverse complement strand
GCACGTAGCCTGTCGCCCGGCGGACACCCCTCGTTCCCTCGTCCCCGCTCGCGTCAGGTTCCGTCCGGCGCTCGCGTGAACTCCCCCGGAAGGCGATCGCGTGCCACGACTCATCCCCCGACAACCCGGCGAGCACCATCCCGGCGCCCGACATCCCGGCGCCCGACATCCCGGCGCCCGACATCCCGGCGCCCGCAGGGCCCGGTTCGGCGCCTCCGTCACTCGTCGACGCGCCGCTGCGTTCCTCGTGACTGCGGCCCTCGCCGGTGCCATCGCAGTGGCCGTGCCGGTGGTCGGCTCGCCACTCGTCGGGCCGCCTGTGGCGGCTGCTCCCGGTGACCCGTTGCCGACGCCGGTCGACACCTGGGCGTGGTGCGGTGTGCATCCCGACGACCCGACCGCTGGTGTCGCTGCGCGGTCGATGGCCGACGCCGCGGGCATCGATGTCACCTTCGGGCCGTGCAACGACCCCACGAACTACACCCCCGTCGACCCGGGCAACCGCTACGTGTCGCCCGAGCTGTATCGACGGCTCGTCGACATCAACGCTGCTGCAGGGATGCGCACCGTCGTCCACGACGCCCGCATCTGGTCGACCGATCAGACCGTGCGAGCCGCTGCGCTCGCGTTCTGGGCGCCCGTCTACGACCACATCGAGGCGTGGGACCTCGGTGACGAGTTCAACCCCGCGTTCGCCGAGTGGCTCGTGCTGCGCGAGCGATGGAACCGTGTCCGCGCGGAGATCACGCCGGCATCGGGCATCGAGCCGTTCACCAACCATCTGTACTGGGCCACCGGCGACGCATTGGGCGACCTTGCCGGCACCGAGCGACTGCTGTCGTTCACGTGGTACGCCGACGACCTCGGGGCATCGGTGGCCCGGGCGCACGACGCCGAGGTCGAGACGCTGATGTGCGGCGTGAACGCCTTCGACCACTTCGGGTACGTGCCCACCTCCGACAAGATCCGCACCGACATGGGCTCGCTGCGTGCCGCCGGGTGCGACCAGTTCCTCGTCTTCGGTGGCCAGCGCGTGTACGACAGCACCAGGTTCGGTGAGACGTCGCTGGTCGACCGGCAGGGGCAGCCCACCGCGTGGGCCGCCGCAGTGCTCGAGGGATCGGGCCGGTCGAGCTTCACGGGTCTCGCCCCATCCCGCCTGCTCGAGACCAGAGCAGGCCTCACCACCGTCGACGGCCGACTGAACGGCGTCGGCCGTCGCGGTGACGGCGCGGTGAGCGGCATCGACGTGGCCGGTCGCGCAGGCATTCCCGATGACGTCGTGGCCGTCTCGCTCAGCGTCACCGCCGTCGATCCCACGCGAGCCGGGTTCGTCACCGTCTGGCCGTGCGGCGGGCCACAGCCCGTGGCGTCGCAACTCAACCATGCGCGCGCCACGGTGTCGAGCACCGTCGTCGTCGAGCCCGGCGATGACGGACGGGTGTGCGTGTACAACATGGCTGCGACCGACCTGGTGGTCGATGTCGACGGCTACGTCCCAGCAGGCGCAGCCTTCGTGGCCGGTGCGCCGGCGCGCCTGCTCGAGACGCGGGTCGGCGATGTCGGGGCGGGTGAGGTGCTCACCACCGTCGATGGCCGTGACAACGGCATCGGTGCCCGCGAGGGCGGTTCGGTGACCGAGTTGCAGGTGTCGGGACGAGCCGGGGTACCAACAACGGTGCGCTCGGCGGTGCTCAGTGTCACCGTCACCGCCGCCCGCGCACCGGGATTCGTCACGGTCTTCCCGTGTGGAGGTGCCATCCCCACCTCGTCCAACGTGAACTACACCGCTGGTGCCACGGTCACCAACACCGTCATCACCCCGGTCGGTGCAACGGGAAAGGTGTGCATCTACACGATGGCAGCCGTCGACATGGTCGTCGACGTCGGCGGGTACCTGCCCGCCCTTGCACCGATCTCCACATCGCCGCCGGCGCGCCTGCTCGATTCACGTTCGGGCTCGAACCTGTCGACCGTCGATGGCCGGCACCTGTCGTTCGGGCCGATCCGTGGCGACGTGGTCACGTCGCTCACCGTCGCTGGCCGAGCGGGCCTGCCCGACGACGTACGCACCGTGGTGGTCGCAATCACCGTCACCGAACCCGTTCGCTCGGGATTCGTGACGATCTACCCGTGTGGCACTCCTCGCCCCACTGCGGCGCACGTGAACTTCGTTGCCCGTCAGACGGTGTCGAACCTGGTGTTCGCCGAGGTGGCCGACGACGGCACGGTCTGTGCCTACACGATGGCCGGCACCCAGCTGGTGGTCGACGTCCTCGGTGCCCTGCCCTGACCCGGCCAATTCGATCAGGCCAGTTCTGATCTGGTCGGTTCCTGGTCAGGCCAGTTCTGTTCAGGCCAGTTCGATGCGGATCGCCGCGGGCGGGCTCTGTGCGCCCCGGGTGACCACTCGGCGCACCGTGTAGGCAACGCCGATCAGCGACACGATCAACCCGTACTTGGCCTTGATCGCCGCCTGCACGGGTTCGACATCGGCGCCGGACAGCACCGTGGCGGTGCCGGTGACGGCGGTCGTGGCGTCTTTCACCACGCCACGCGCGTTGCAGGGCTGCAGGGTGACGTCGGCGAAGTTGCGGATGCGCTTGGCCTTGCCGCTCGTCAGGTCGGTCGTGAAGCCGAGGGCGCCGTCGCCGAGTGCCGCGATCCAGACCGGCGTTGCGACCTCGTCGCCGTTGCGCTTCTTGGTGCGCAGCGACACGTACTTCTCGGCAGCGATCGATGCCGACGATGTGGGAGATGCGGGAGATGGGGAGGACTCGGACGATGTCATGGCGACCATCGTGCCACGGCCGTCACCGGAGCACCTCCGACGGCTTGCTACCGTCGCCGCCGTGAGGATCACCCACAAGGTCGACTACGGCGTGCGGGTGATGACCGTGCTCGCCGAAGTGGCGATCGAGTCGCCGGGCAGACCGATCAGCAGCGCCGCGCTCGCCGAACGTGATGGTCTGCCGCCGGGGTTCCTCGACGACATCCTGCGGCTGCTGCGCAACGGCGAGCTGGTGCGCAGCCAGCGTGGCGGCGACGGGGGCTGGCAGCTCGCCCGGCCAGCGAAGGAGATCACCGTCGCCGACGTGATCCGTGCAGTCGACGGCCCGCTGGCATCGGTGCGCGGCGTGAGGCCGCACCAGCTCGCCGATGCGGGCGAGCGCGAACCGTTCGTGTCGCTGTGGGTCGCAGTTCGCGCCTCGCTGCGTTCGGTGCTCGAGCACGTCACCCTCGCCGACCTCGCAGCCGGCACGCTGCCGAAACGGGTGCGGGCGATGGCCGACAAGCCCGATTCGTGGGACGATCGCCGCCGCGACCCGTGACCGGGCCGTCCGGCTAGCGGGCCTGTAGCGGAGGCGTGCGCCCTGATTGTCGATCAAAACAGTCGGAATTACCTTGACGGTGGTCGCACCATCCCGGTAAACATGACCAATGAAGTCGACAATACCGGAGAGCAGTCCTGAGATGAATGCGAGGCACCAGTTCCGCAGCAGCCGAGCGACCTCGGCCATCGCCGCGTTCCTGGGGTCGGTGCTGCTGGTCAGTGTCGCGGCATGCAGCGACAACGGGGTGACTGCTGGTGTCGTCACGCTCGACCTCGGCGTGTTCGCCAACGTCACTCATGCCCCCGGACTCGTGGGCCTCGAGCGGGGACTGTTCGCCGAGGCCCTGGGCGCGGACGTGCAACTGAACACATTCACCTTCAACGCTGGCACGGAGGCAACCGAGGCGCTGTTCGCCGAGGCGATCGACATCGCCTTCATCGGGCCGAACCCGGCGATCAACGCCTTCGCGCAGAGCGATGGAACCGCGATCCGGATCATCGCCGGCAGCACCTCTGGCGGGGCATACCTCGTCGTGAAACCCCAGATCACCTCGGTCGCGCAGCTCGCTGGGCGCACCCTCGCCACACCGTCGTTGGGCAACACCCAGGACGTCGCCCTGCGCTCCTGGCTGCAGGCGAACGACCTCGGCACCACTCCCGACGGCGGTGGTGACGTGTCGATCCTGCCGCAGTCGAACGCCACCACCCTCGACGCGTTCATCAGCGGTGCGATCGACGGCGCATGGGTGCCCGAGCCGTGGGCCACGCGGCTGGTCGAGGAAGCCGGCGGCACCGTGCTCGTCGACGAACGCGACCTCTGGCCCGACACGGGGGGCGAGTACGTCACCACCCATGTGGTCGTTCGCACCGCCTACCTGGACGAGCACCCCGACATCGTCACGGCCTTCCTGTCGGGTCTGCTCGCATCGCTCGATGCCATCGCAGCGGATCCGGCCGCTGCACAGGCAGACGTGATCGCCCAGATCGCGGCGATCACCGGCCAGGCCACCGATCCCGACATGATCGCTGCGAGCTTCGGCAACCTCACGTTCACCGCGGACCCGGTGGCCGCCTCGCTGCAGGGATCCGCGGACGACGCGATCGGCGTCGGGCTGCTCGACCCGGTCGAGCTCGCCGGCATCCACGATCTCACCCTGTTGAACGCACTGCTCGCCGAACGCGACGACCCCGACGTGGAGGGTCTGTGACCATCGTCGTCGAACCAGATCGCCAGGGAGTGCCTGCGACCACCCAGCCCGGTCGCGACATCGCAGCCCCAGCGGTACGGATCGCCGGCGTCTCGAAGCGCTTCGGTGTCGGCCGCAACGCGCTGCTGGCGCTCGATCGTGTGTCACTCGACGTCGAGCGCGGGGAGTTCCTCTGCATCGTGGGTGCCTCGGGGTGCGGCAAGTCCACCCTGCTCAACCTCGTCGCCGGACTCGACGCCGCCACCGCCGGCTCGGTCGCGGTGCAGGGCCGCGTGGCGCTGATGTTCCAGGAGGCCGCCCTCCTGCCATGGCGCACCGCCGCCCAGAACGTGGAGCTCGCGTTGAAGCTGCGCAAGGTGCCTCGAGCCGACCGTCGCGAGCAGGCACTCGACCTGCTGTCGCTCGTGCGCCTGCAGGACTTCGCCGACCGGCGTCCGCACGAGCTGTCGGGGGGCATGCGCCAGCGCGTCGCGCTCGCCCGGGCGCTCGGCCAGGGCGCCGACGTGCTGCTGATGGACGAGCCGTTCGGTGCGCTCGACGCGATCACGCGCGATGTGCTCCACGACGAGGTCGAGCGCGTGGCGTTCGAACAGCATCTCACCACGATCTTCGTCACCCACAACGTGCGCGAGGCGGCGCGCCTCGGCGACCGCATCGTGCTGCTGTCCAGCCGGCCCGGGCGCGTCGCCGCGACGTTCGGTGTGCCGGTCGAGCGGCCGCGCCGCATCGAGTCGCCCGAGGTGTCGGCGATCGCCGCCGACGTCACCGTGCGTCTGCGCGAGGAGGTGCGGCGCCATGCCGGCTGACCTCGCCACCGCACCCCACGACCGACTCGACCAAGAGCTCTCCGGGCTCGACCAGCTCGAACTGTCGACCGTCGCGCACCGGCCGGCGAGCCTGCGGATCTGGTCGGCACTGTGGCCGAAGCTGTTCGCAGTGGGCCTCGTCCTGGCCGTGTGGCAGTTCGTCGTGTGGCGTGAGTGGAAGCCCCGGTTCGTGTTGCCGTCACCGGCCGACGTGGGCTCGGTGATGTGGGACGACCTGTTCACCGCGGAGCTCTGGCGCGCAGCCGGCCACACCATGCGTCGTGCACTGGTGGGCTTCGCGGTGTCGCTGCTGATCGGCGGTGCGGTCGGCATCGCGGTCACCCGTTCTCGCGTGATGCGCGTCGCGGTGGGCTCGATGATCACCGGGCTGCAGACGATGCCTTCCATCGCTTGGTTTCCGCTGGCGATCCTGCTGTTCCAGATCAGCGAGCAGGCGATCCTGTTCGTCGTGGTGCTCGGTGCAGCGCCGTCGATCGCCAACGGCATCATCTCCGGAGTCGACAGCGTGCCGCCGATAATGCGCCGCGTCGGCCACACCCTCGGCGCTCGCGGACTGGTGCTCTACCGGGAGGTGGTCATCCCCGCGGCGATGCCGACGGTGCTGACCGGACTCAAGCAGGGGTGGGCCTTCAGCTGGCGAAGCCTGATGGCGGGTGAGCTGCTCGTGCTGATCCCCGGCACCACCTCGCTCGGTGCCAGGCTCCAGTTCGCCAGGGAGTTCTCCGATGCAGAGGGCCTCATCGCATCGATGGCGGTGATCTTCGTGATCGGCGTACTCGTCGACAGCCTCGTGTTCGGGCAGATCGAACGTCGGGTGCTCACCTCGCGAGGCCTGCGTACCGACGCCCACTGATCGATCACCCTCGTAGACCCTCGACGATCAGCAGCACGCCGAAGACCACGAACGTGATCGCAGCACCGATGCGGATCGTGCGTTCGGGCAGGCGTGTACCGAGCTGCTGGCCGACCACGATCGCGAGTGCGTCGGCGGCGACCATGCCGAGCGTCGAGCCGATCCAGGTGCCGACCAGACCGTTGTCGGTGGCGAGCGTGATGGTGGCGAGCATCGTCTTGTCGCCGAGTTCGGCGAGGAAGAACGCGAGACCGACGGTCCAGAACACCGAACGGGTCGCTGTCTGCGAACGTGCCAGGTCGTCGTCGTCGAGCCGGTCACCACGCAGGGTCCATACCGCGAACCCGAGGAAGGCGACACCGGCGACCACGGCGATCACATCCGTCGGGAGTGCGACACCGACCGCAGCACCGAGTACCACGCTGACGAGATGGACGATCGCAGTCGCACAGGTGATCGCGATCAGGATCGTCGTCGCCCGGTAGCGAGCGGCGAAGGTGAGTGCCATCAGCTGGCTCTTGTCGCCCAGCTCGGCGACGAAGATGATGCCGCAGCTGACGAGGAATGCGTTCATGCTGGTGTCTCCCGGAAAAGGCCCGGAAGAAGACTGGATGCCTCCGACCGGGCATCGTGCGATGCCTGGTCGAAGGTCTTGCTCATCCGCATCGCGGACCCGGGGACCGGGGCTCATCACCCAGCGTGTCGATCTCCCGGCGTGGAGCTACTCCCCTTCGCCGCAGGGGAGCGTACCCGGTGCGAGCCCTGAGACGCTGGCCCGTGCGGTCAGGCGACGGGGGTCATGCGTGCCGCGGGGTCCTGGCCGTACACCTCGCGGAGCACGTCGTACAACGCCGGTGACGCCTCGGCCAGTTCGAGGGGTGTGGTGAAGAAGGTCTCGGTGGCGACGGCGAAGAACTCGCCCGGGTCGGTGGCAGCGTAGCTCCGCAGCACGCCTTCGTCTCCTCGACGCACCTTGTTGTACTCGGCAGTGCAGATGGCCACCCATCGTCGGCGCAGCTCACGATCGGTGATCGGCGGCGTGCCGTCGATGACGCCGTCGACCATGTCGAGCTGGTGGGCGAACTCGTGCATCACGACGTTGTGGCCGCGACGGTGGTGGCGCGCCTCGTAGGCGACCGTGCTCCACGACAGCACGACCGGCCCGCGGTGATGCGCCTGGCCGGCCAGGATCTGGTCGGCATCGGTCTTGAGGTGCGAGCCGACGCTGCGCTCGCCGCGGAGCACCACGGTGCGAGGGTGGACGATGACCGAGGTGACCTGGCGGTACAGGTCGAGATCGAGTTCGAGGATCAGCAGGCACGCCTGGGCAGCGATCAGTACCCGCATCTCGTCGGTGACTGCGAACCCCTGCGACGGCTCGAACCGCACCCGGGCGAGGAACCGCTTGATCAGCTCCTCGAGCGCGGCGCCCTCGTCGGCGTCGAGGGTGTCGTACAGCGGCCATCGATAGGCGAGGCGTGTACGCCACTCATCGGGAAACGGCATCGCAGCGGCGGCTCGTTCCTGCTTCGCCCGACGGAAGAACATCGCTGACCTGGTGTTTCGTTCTTCTTGCCTGGCAGACTCAGGCCTTCGGCCTGAGGTCCTGGCTGCGGAGTTCGGCGATCCGTTCCTGCAGGTACGCGAACGCCGTGCGGCCCTCGGCGAGCACGACGTCGTCGGCCGGGTGGAGGAACAGCGGCAGGCTGAGCCGCGACCGGGTGGCGCCCTCGCCAGTGGGATTCATGACGCGGTGGGTGGTCGAGGGGTAGTAGCCCCCGCTGGCCAGCTGCAACATGTCGCCGGCGTTGATCGCGATGCTGCCGAAGTCGCACGGCACGTCGTGCCAGTCGCCGGCGAGGTCGCGCACCTGCAAGCCGGGCTCGTTGGCGGCGGGCAGCACCGTGAGCAGGTTGATGTCCTCGTGGGCGGCGGCGCGAACGGCGTCGGCGGGCTCGTCACCGCGCAACGGCGGGTAGCGCAGCACGCGCAGCAGACTGCGCGTGCTGGCGTCCATCATTCGCGGCAACGGCACGGAGAAGGTGTTGCGCACCTCGTCAGGAGTGTTGTCCTGCACCCACTCGAGCAACGTCAGGGCGATGCCCTTCGCGATCTCGGCGTAGCGGAGGGCGGCATCGCTGACCTCGGTCGGGTACTGGCCCCACGGGTACACGTGGAAGAACTCCTTGAGGTCCTTCACGGTGTTGCCCTTGGCCGTCTCGGACACATCGGGCCCGAACCAGCCGTCCTGGTCGCCATCGCTGTAGCGGTAGGCGTACTTGGCGTCGGTCTCGAAGAACGCCAGCCACTCGTCGTAGATCTCCTGCACGAGCGACTGCGGCAGCGGATGGTTCACGATCACGGCGAACCCGGTGGTGCGCAGCGACCGGGTGAAGGACTGTGGCGCGTCCGGCGCCTGGAAATCGACCACCTCGACGTTCATGACCCCACGCTACCGATCCCGCGATGAGAGATGAGTGGCGGTGGCGCCCTCATCGCTCATCGCGTTCACTGGGTTCGGGCCGCCCGACCGCTTCGGTCAGCCGGCGAGGGATGCCTCGATGCGTTCGGTGAGTTCGGCAGCGGGCACCCGGCCGGAGGTGCGCCACAGCACGGTGCCGTCGGCGTCGACGAAGGCGAAGAACGGATACCCCGACACGCCGTACGCCGCGGCGGCGTCCGTCTCCTCGCTGTCGGCCAGCACCGCCCACGGGAAGCCCTCACGCACCAGCCACTCCGACGGTGGGTAGTTCTCGCGTCGGTCGTCGGTGGCGGTGGCCACTCCCACCACGCGCACGCCTGCCGGCACCTGTGCGCCTCGGTTCCACGTCACCAGGTCGGGCACCTCTGCCTGACAGACCGGGCACCAGTGGGCCACGAACACGACCAGGGTCGGCGCGCTGTGGTCGATGTCGACGGTGAAGCCCTCGAAGTTCTGCCCGCTCACCACCGGTGCGATGCGTCCGACAGCGGGGTCGGCGCCCTCCTGAGGCAGCAGCGGCAGGGCCTCGCCGGTCGAGGTCACGACACGGGTCTCGGCGAACTCGCCCCGGTCGACCGGCGATTCGGTGGCCGACAGGATCGACACGACCCCGACGACTGCGACCACGACGCCGAGTACGCCGGCGATCAGCCACGGATTGGTCAACGGAGACTTCGACCGCTGATCGTGAGCGCCCCGCTTCTTGAACTGGGGTGTCTGCTGTTGGCCCTGTTTCTTGCCTTGCTTCTGGCCTTGCTTCTGGGCCTGCTTCTGGCCCTTGTGCTCGGCGGCCTGCTGGGCGTCTCGCTGCCGCTGCCGCTGTTTGGCCTCGGGAGAACCTGGGCGTGGGGGGATGGAGGTGGGGGAGCTCACATGACCAGGGTCGTCGGAATACCCCCTGGGGTTCCAGGGTCGAAGGTCACCGCCCGCCCAACGGGGTCGTCAGGCCGCACAGCGACAGCCTCAGTGTTCGGCCAGCGTCAGACGACGATGTTCACCGTCCGCCCGGGCACGACGACCACCTTCTTCGGTGTCGCCCCGCCCAGGCTCGCCTGCACCTTCATGTCGGCCAGCGCCACGGCCTCGATCGAGGCTGCGTCCGCATCGGCAGCGACGGTGATGCGCGACCGCACCTTGCCGTTCACCTGCACGGGCAGTTCGACGGTGTCGTCGATCAGCTTCACCGGATCGGCCGTCGGGAACGGCTCGTAGGTGACCGTGTCGACGTGGCCCAACATCTGCCACAGCTCCTCGGCCATGTGTGGTGCCAACGGAGCAAGCATCAGCACCAGCCGTTCTGCAGCGTCGCGTGGGCACCCGCCCAGCTTGGTGAGGTGGTTGTTCAGCTCGATCAGCTTCGCGATGGCCGTGTTGAACCGCAGCGCGTCCATGTCGGCGCGCACCCCGTCGATCGTGCGGTGCAGCAGCCGGTCGGTGTCGTCGTCGAAGGCCGGCAGACCGGCCCGCAGCTCACCGGTGTCCTCATCGACCATGTTGCGCCACACGCGCTGGAGGAACCGGTACATCCCCACGACGTCGCGGGTCTCCCACGGCCGGGAGGCATCGAGCGGGCCCATCGCCATCTCGTACAACCGCAGCGTGTCGGCGCCGTAGGCCTCGTAGATGTCGTCGGGGCCGACGGCGTTCTTCAGGCTCTTGCCCATCTTGCCCCACTCGCGAGCGACGGGTTTGCCCTCGTAGGTGAACGCCCCATCGTGCTCTTCCACGCTGAAGGCATCGACGTAGATCTCCCGCTCGTCCTTGAACGCCGCAGCCAGGATGTAGCCCTGGTTGAACAGACGGTGGTACGGCTCTTTCGAGCTCAGGTGGCCGAGGTCGAACAGCACCTTGTGCCAGAACCGTGCGTACAGCAGGTGCAGCACCGCGTGCTCCACACCGCCCACGTACAGGTCGACGCCGCCGGGGTGCCCCTCACCCTTGGGCCCCATCCAGTACTCCTCGACCTCGCGGTCGATGAACGCGTCGCCGTTCGTCGGGTCGCAGTAGCGCAGCTCGTACCAGCAGCTGCCGGCCCACTGGGGCATCACGTTGGTGTCGCGACGGTACGACTTCGGCCCGTCGCCGAGATCGAGCTCGACCGTGGTCCACCAGTCGAGGCGGTCGAGGGGGCTCTCCGGGTTGCTCATCGCGTCGTCGGCGTCGAAGGTGCGCGGGCTGAAGCTGTCGGTGGGCGGCAGCTCCAGCGGTAGCAGCTCGTCGGGCAGGGTGTGCGCGTGGCCATGGTCGTCGTAGACGATGGGGAACGGCTCACCCCAGTAGCGCTGGCGGCTGAACAGCCAGTCGCGCAGCTTGTAGCTGATGGTGGCCTCACCGCAGCCGTGGGTCGTGAGCCACTCGTTCGTGCGGCGCTTGGCCTCGGCGATGTTGCCGAGCCCGTTCAGGTCGAGGGGCAGATCCGAGGTGTCGTTGGCGCTGTTGACATAGGGCGCGTCGCCGACGAACGCCTCCGGCCACGTGGCGGTGTCGAGGGCGTCGGCCGACTGCACCCCGATGCCGTGCTGCTCGAACCATGCGGCCGGCGGCTGCTGGATGGCGGGGATCGGCAGGCCGAACTGGCGGGCGAACTCGAAGTCGCGCTCGTCGCCGCACGGCACTGCCATGATCGCTCCGGTGCCGTAGCCCATCAGCACGTAGTCGGCGATCCACACCGGTACCTGGGCGCCGTTGATCGGGTTGGTCGCGTACGAACCGGTGAACACCCCGGTCTTGGTCTTGTCCTCCACCTGCCGGGCGACGTCGCTCTTGGTGCCGGCCACGCGCCGGTACTCGGTGACGGCAGCCGCCCGTTCGGCGGTCGTGAGTGCGTCGACCAGCGGATGCTCGGGTGCCAGCACCATGAACGACGCGCCGAACAGGGTGTCGGGCCGGGTGGTGAACACCGTGATCACGTCTGGTTCGTTCGGGTTGTCGGGGCTGTCGGGGCTGTCGGGGCTGTCGGGGCTCGTCACGGCGAAGTCGACCCGGGCGCCCTCGCTACGACCGATCCAGTTGCGCTGCATCGCCTTGATCGAGTCGGACCAGTCGAGCAGTTCGAGGTCGTCGACCAGGCGATCGGCGTACGCCGTGATGCGCATCATCCATTGGCGCATGCTGCGCTTGAACACCGGGAAGTTGCCGCGGTCGCTGCGACCATCGGCGGTGACCTCCTCGTTGGCCACCACGGTGCCGAGCCCGGGGCACCAGTTCACCGGCGCCTCGCTGATGTACGCCAGCCGGTGCCCGTCGAGCACCTCGTTGCGCTCTGGCTCGGTC
>Ga0105047_10015545_pt1 | contig 11977 bp, 13 predicted proteins | sample MAT04_FD_78384 | JGI IMG/M metagenome (GOLD analysis project Ga0105047, IMG submission 78384) | Freshwater microbial communities from Lake Fryxell liftoff mats and glacier meltwater in Antarctica - MAT-04 (megahit assembly) | ecosystem: Environmental > Aquatic > Freshwater > Ice > Liftoff... | reverse complement strand
GGTGGGATTCGAACCCACGGACGGCTTGCACCGTCGCTGGTTTTCAAGACCAGTGCCTTAAACCACTCGGCCACACTTCCTTCAGGGGCCAACCGGCCCGCGTCGGCAGCAGATAGCAGCGACCGGGCCGTTAACCAAAACGGAAATCGGAGCGGCGATCATAAGCGAATGTGGACGTATCCCTCAGTCATCGCGCGCCCGTTGCGGATCGTCGCCATCGTGGCGCTGGTCTCGGTGCTTGCAGCCTGCGCCAGCGTCGGCGGACCGGGCCGCGCGGGTTCGGCGGGACCTCTGCGGGCCGCGCCGGTCGTGACTGATCCCGCCCCCATCGTGTCGGGGACCATGCGCCGCTATCAAATCCGGGGACGCTGGTATCAGCCGGCCGAACAGCCGGACTATGACGTGGTCGGGCTGGCCTCCTGGTACGGGGACCAGTTCAACGGGCGGCCGACGGCCACGGGCGAGCGGTTCGACATGCATGGCCTGAGTGCGGCCCACAAGACCCTGCCGCTGCCGGGACTGGTCGAGGTCACCAATCTGGCCAACGGCCGGACGCTGGTTCTGCGTGTCAATGACCGGGGCCCCTTCGTGGACGACCGCATCATCGACCTGTCGCGCGGCGCGGCCGAGGCGCTGGATATGATCAGTCGCGGCGTCGGCGAAGTGAGGGTGCGCTACCTTGGACGGGCTCCGCGCGAGGGCGGCGGACAGGTCCTGCAGACCGCCGTGGCGCGGGAAACAGCCCCGTCTGTTGTGGTGCCGTCGCCCGCTGCGGTGCCCGACCGGTCGGTCTGGCTTCAGGTCGCTGCGTTTGGCGACCCGGAAGAGGCCCGGGATGCGGCCAGACGTCTCGGCACCGGCGCCCGGGTCCAGCCGGCGTCCAACCAGCGGATGTTCCGCGTGCTGCTGGGGCCGTGGAGCGACGCCAACGCCGCCGAGCGCGCACGACAGGGCATGGTGGCACGCGGTTTTGCCGACGCCATGCTGATTCCCGGGGGCTAGGCCGCATCCGCCCTTGGCCCGGCGGGTCCGGACCGCCATTGTAGCCGGGTGACGCGCGGTCGATTCATCACATTTGAAGGCGGGGAGGGGACCGGGAAATCCACCCAGGTCGCCCGGCTGGTCGAGCGCCTGACGGCGCATGGCCTCGAGGTCGTGCGGACGCGCGAGCCCGGCGGGTCGCCGGGGGCCGAGGCCATCCGCACTCTGGTCGTGTCCGGGGACGCCGACCGCTGGTCGCCGCGCACGGAGCTGCTGCTGATGTATGCGGCGCGGTCGGATCATCTGGAACGCACCATCCTGCCGGCGCTGCAAGCCGGGCACTGGGTCGTGTGCGACCGCTTCGCTGATTCCAGCCGGGCCTATCAGGGCGCAGGCGGCGGGGCCGCAGCGGAATTAATCGAGACGCTCGATCGCGGGATCGTCGGGGTTCACCAGCCTGACCTGACGCTGATTTTCGACCTGCCGGTGGAGACCGGTCTGCAACGGGCGCTCGGGCGCGGGGCGGCCGAGACGCGGTTCGAATCCAAGGGGCTGGCGTTCCATCGCCGCCTGCGCGACGGGTTCGCCCGGATCGCGGCCGACCACCCGGCGCGGTGTCGCCTGATCGATGCGGCCGGAACGCCGGACAGCGTCGCCGAACGGGTCTGGGCCGCCGTGCAGCCGGTGCTGCCGTGACCGGCCATGCCCGCGACCGGTTCGATCTGATGCCGTCACTCGAGGCCGAGGCCGCCTTCCTCGAGGCCCAGGCGCGCGGCCGGCTGCATCACGCCTGGCTGCTGTGCGGGCCCGAGGGGCTGGGCAAGGCGACGTTTGCCTATCGCGCCGCCCGTCGGCTTCTGGGCGCGGCCCCGGACCCGTCGCGCGGTCCGCTGGGCACCCGGCCCGACGACCCGGTCAGCCAGTTGGTGACCGCCCAGTCGCATCCGGACCTGCTGGTGCTGGAGCGGCTGAGCGAGAACGGCAAGGTCAAGAAGTCCATCTCGGTCGACCAGGCGCGCGACCTGCCGGAGTTCTTTTCCAAGAGCCCGTCGCGGGCGGCCTACAGGGTCGCCATTATCGACACGGCCGATGACCTTAATATCAATGCTGCCAATGCCTTGCTAAAGGTTCTTGAAGAACCACCTGAGCGCGGTGTGCTTTTTCTGGTGACCCATGCGCCGGGCCGGTTGCTGGCGACGATCCGCTCGCGCTGCCGGCGTCTGGCGTTCGCGCCCTGGCCGGAGGCTACGGTGACGGGTCTCGTGGAAAGGATGACCGATCTTCCCGAGGCGGAGGCCGCGCGGATCGCCCGGATGGCGCGCGGCTCGCCCGGTTCTGCCCTGGCCCTGGCAACGGCGGCCAGTCTGGAGACCGACCGGCTGGCGCGCTCCTGGATCGAGGCCCCGACGATCGACCGTGCCGAACAAATGGCCGTCGCCGACGGCTTTCGTGGAGCCGAGGGACAGGCACGGTTCGAGGCCCTGCTGGACCGGCTGGCGGCGGCCGTGAAGGCGCGGTCTCTGGCCGCGGGCGCAGGCGGCGCAGCCTGGGCCGAGCTCTGGTCGCGACTGACGGAGCTGCCGGAGCGGGCCATGGCGATCAATCTGGATCGCGGCGATCTGCTGGCGGCGGCCCTGGCCGATCTGGCCCGCATCAAGGCCATGAGCCGCTGATGCTGATCGACAGCCACGTCAACCTTCATGCGCCCCAGTTCGACGCCGACCGCGACGCCGTGATCGCCCGGGCGCGCGAGGCGGGCGTCGGCCTGATGGTCGAGATCTCGGACAAATTGTCGACCTTCGAGGCCACCCATGGCCTGGCCATGGCCCATCCCGACATCTGGTGCACGGTGGGGGCGCATCCCCATGAGGCCAGGGACCACGTGGGGGTCACAGCGGATGAGCTGGTTGCGCTCGCGGCGCGACCGCGTGTCGTGGGCATCGGGGAATGCGGCCTGGACTTTCACTACGATCTCAGCCCGCGCGAGGTTCAGGCGGATGTGTTTCGGGTCCACATTGAGGCGGCGCGTCGAAGCGGGCTTCCCCTGGTGGTCCACACTCGCGAGGCCGACGAGACCATGGCCGCCATTCTGGAGGACGAGTATGCGCGGGGGTCATTCAATTTCCTCATGCACTGCTACACCAGCGGATCAGAACTGGCTGAAAAGACAGCAGCCATGGGCAGCTGGTTCTCGGTCTCCGGCATCGCCACCTTTAAAGCGGCGGAGAACGTCCGGGCCGTGATCCGGGCCATGCCCGCCGACCGGATCATCGTCGAGACCGACTGCCCCTATCTGGCTCCGGTGCCGCACCGCGGCCGCCGCAATGAGCCGGCCTATGTCGGCCATGTGCTGCAGGCCCTGGCCGACATCCGGGGTTGGTCGCTGGAGGAGGCAGAGGCGAGAACGACCGACGCCTTTTTCGCCCTGTTCGACCGGATCCCGAGGGGAAGCGTGCGATGACCGGGGCAGGGGGCGTGCTGGAGGTCCGACTGCTGGGCTGCGGCTCGTCCGGCGGTGTGCCCCGTGGCGACGGCGACTGGGGCGTCTGCGACCCCGCCGAGCCCAAAAACCGCCGCACCCGCTGCTCGCTGCTGGCCCGGCGGCGCGGCCTGGGCGGCGAGACGTGTCTGCTGATAGACACCTCTCCCGACCTGCGCGAGCAGATGCTGGCGGCGCGGGCTACCGATGTCGATGCGGTGCTCTACACCCACGACCACGCCGACCAGACCCACGGGATCGATGACCTGAGAGTGTTTGCCCTTCGGCGGCGGCGGCGAATCCCCGCCTGGATGGACGCCGCAACCCGGTCGGCCCTGACCTCACGTTTTCCCTATATCTTCGAAAGTATAGAGGGTTATGCAGCAATCCTCGACGCCTTTGACATCCCGGCGCACGGCGAGGCCTGGGCGGTTGAGGCCGCCGGAGGTCCGGTGCCGGTCGTGACCTTCGATCAGGGCCATGGTCCCATCCGCGCCGTCGGCTACCGCCTCGGGCCAGTGGCGTATTCAAGCGACGTTTCGGACCTGGACGACGCAGCCTTTGCGGCGATCGAGGGGTGCGCGCTGTGGATCGTCGACGCTCTGCGCTGGACGGCCCATCCGACCCACAGCCATGTTGACCGAACCCTGGAATGGATCGCCAGATCCGGCGTGCCGCGGGCCGTGCTGACGAATGTGCATCTTGATCTGGATTACAATGCCTTGGCGGCAACTCTGCCGGAAGGTGTTGAGGTCGGCTACGACGGCTGGACCGCCGAACTCCCGCTCTGACAGTCTCGGTATTTCGCATAATATATCTTAGGCGATAAAAGGATACGCCCTCATGGCCGGTCTCAAGGACAAGCGCGGCTTCATCGACAAGGACCGCCTGGACCTGTCCGAACGACAGGCCGTCGAATATTGGATGAAACGCTGGGGCGTGACCCGTGACCAGATCACCGCCGCCCACAGGAAGGCCGGCCGCATGGTCAAGGACATCGCCGCCGAACTCGGGAAGAAGCGCTGACGACTAGGATCGGCGATCAAGGCGTGGAAACCGGACTTCAACACGCAGACCCCCTCCACAGCGGTTTTTCAGCACCACGCTTCCGCCGTTGCGCTGGACGATGGACCGGCTGATCGCCAAACCAAGGCCAGCCCCGCCAGTCGTTCGACTGCGCGAGGTCTCGACCCGGTGAAACGGCGAAAAGACGGCTTCCATCTGGTCAGGCGGAAGCCCCGGCCCCGCATCATCAATGGTGCACCACACCCAGCGATCCTCCGACAAGACCGTAACGACGGCCTGGTCGCCATAAAGAACCGCGTTGTCGATCAGATTCCCAAGCGCCCGGTCCAACTGATCGCGATCACCAAGAACCAGATGTTCGCCTTGCACATGGAGGGTTACCGGTCGCCCCAGCGCGATCTGGCGTTCAACGCAGTCCTCGGTCAGATCCGCGATGTCCAGCGGCTCGGCGTTCCATGGCGCGTCCTCACCCCGCACGTAGGTAAGCAGCTGCGCGATCAGGCGCTCCATGCGCGCGATATCGGCAACTGCGGCCCCGCGCGATTGCAACGGTAACCGTTCCACCCGCAGACGGAGCCCTGTCAGCGGCGTGCGAAGGTCATGAGCAATGGCGGCCATGATGGTCGTGCGGTCTCTCAAGGCCTCGCCGAGGCGGTCGCGCATGGAATCCAGGGCCCTCGCAGCATCGGCCGCCTCGCGTGGACCACCCACAAAGGCCTCTGCGCTTCGATCCGGCGGCCCCCGCGCAGCCTCACTCAACCGTCGGAAAGGGGCAGTCAGCCGCCCCGCCCCCCATAGGGCTAGAGGCAGCAGGACTGCTGCAACGATCAGGAAAGCCAGGGCCATACGCAGTCGCTGCGGCGTCAGGAGAGGTAATCGCGGGGTTACCACCAGCCAGCGGCCGTCCTGTTGGCGCACAGCAGCCTCGAACGGTGCGAACGTGGTTCCAGGCGCAAGCGCCAAACCCGCAGCGAACGCCTTGCCTCCGAGGCTCAACGAGCCTTCCGGGTTCAGGTTCAGGCGGCCGGACGCGGGTGCGCGCTCCTGTGACAAAGAACGGACGCGAACATCCGCCGGATCCGCATCCAGCAGCACGGTCAGGCCGGATTGGACGAGCCTGCCCTGGCCCGTCCGGATCGCGGGAAACGGGGGCTCGGCTGAGATACGGCGCGTCCAGCCGACGCCAGGTGAAGGGGCCGTCAGGGCGACCTGCGCCTGCGCCACGCTCACCATCCGGGGCGGGGGGGATGGAAAGGCCAAGGCTATGACGAAGCCCATCGTCAGGCACAGCAGGATGCCGCCCATGGTAAACCCTGCGACCAGGGTGTGGATCGATAGCCGCTGGATCATCGCCGTTGCGTCTTGACGACGGCGCGGAGCCGATAGCCCACTCCACGTACCGTCTCGATCAAGACGGGTTGCCCCGGACGCATCATCTTTCGTCGCAGACGGCTGACGGCCAGGTCGACTGCACGATCGAAATTCTCAGCCAACGGTCCATGGGTACTCTCCAAGATCTGGTCTCGGCTGAGAATACGACCCGACGACCTGACAAAGGCCAGGAGCAGAGACAGTTCACCAGATGTGAGTTCGACCGGCTCCCCCATGGGATCAACCAGCCACCGTTCCTCGGCGTCCAGCGTCCATCCCTCGAACCCGAAAGGCCTTCCCGCGACGTCATCCTCCGCGGGCAGCCCAGGGCGGCGCAGGACAGCCCGCACGCGAGCCAGAAGTTCGCGGGGCTCAAACGGTTTGGGCAGGTAGTCCGCGGCCCCGACCTCCAGGCCCACGATTCGGTCCGTCGTCTCACCCAAGGCGCTGAGCATCAATACCGGCACCAGACCCTGCAGGCGTCGGCAAATAGTCAAACCGTCCTCACCCGGCATCATCACGTCCAGGATGACCAGATCGGGCGTCGCTCTGGCCAGGGCCTGATCCATCGCGCGCGCCCCGTCGACTGTCCGCACCGTATAGCCCGCGCCGGACAGATAGACTTCCAGCGCCGTGCGGAGGCTCGCATCGTCGTCCACGACAAGGATTTCGGTCGTCGCGCGCATGGTCTCCTTCAATCATCTCTCGTTGTATCTGTCTTGTGTCAGCGGCGGCAGGACAAGGTGGCGAACTGACATTCGATCGATACGAACGGCTTTCAGGCTCACAGCTTCATTCGTCGGAGCCGCCCATGTTAACCCTCGCCCTTCTGCTGACCCCCGCCATGACCGTCGAGGGTGCCCTGCCCTGCGAGCGCGCGCTGGCCGTGACGCCGGGCATGAGCTGTGTCGCCACCGGGCACGGCGTTGCCGTGGCGGGGACACCGGAGGATGCAGAAAGGCTGGCCGGCTACGCCCGGGCGGGCGAGGCTCGCTTTGAGGATACTTTTGGCCGGGGCGTCCCGTCCTATGCTGTCTTCGCGTCCCCGCCCGTGCCGGATCGTGCCGCAGCGAAGGCCGCAGGTTTCGATCATGTTCTGGCGTGGCCCAGCGGCACGGCTTTCGAACGGGCGACGCGGGAAGGGATAGAGCGGGCCGCCCGAGCCTTTGCTGCCTCACAGAATATGACAACCGGACAGACGGACCAGGTGGTAACCCGTGCCCTCGCCAACCAGCCCGACTCGAGGGTCCGCGCTGCGATGGAAGCCAGCATAGTGTCGCACGAACTCGGCCACCTTTGGTTCACCTCGACCTTCTGGCCGGACGCTCAAGGTTCGGCCGAGGGCGTGCGGCCCCACTACGGCGGTCCCGGCCCCGACTGGCTTGATGAGGCCGCAGCCATCCAGATGGAGGATGAGGCTACAGCCACTCTGCGCCGCGGGCAGTTCCGATCCCTGATGCGCGGTGAGACGGTTGCGTCCATCGGCGCGGTCGACGGTCGCGCCATCTTGATCAATGCGACCGGCCTGCTTTCGCGCGAACACCCGGGGCTGGAGAGTCTGGTGGGAAACGCTACCCGGGCGTCAGCCATGGCCAATGGCGGGATCGTGGTCTCTTACAGCCCGGCTGTTGGTGGCCCCCAGCCTGATGCTCAGGTCAGCATCTTCTACCTTCACACCCAGGTGTTCACCGAGTATCTGGTGGAAAAATCCGGCACGACCGATATTCTGTCCCGCATCACCCTTGCGATCGCCAGAGGACAGACTTTCGAGGCCTGGCTGGCCAACGACGGTGCCGCACTGGGGCTGCCTGGTACGGTTGCCGGGTTGCAGAGCGACTGGGCAGGCTACGCCGACGGGGTGTGAGGTGGCGCGTCGCTAGAGGTGGATGGTCCGTCCGTAGGCGTCCAGCGCCGCCTCATGCATGGCCTCGGACATGGTCGGGTGCGGATAGACCATGCCATGAAGATCCTCCTCGGTCGCTTCCAGGGTGATGGCGGTGACATAGCCCTGGATCATCTCGGTGACCTCGGCGCCGATCATATGGGCCCCGATCAGGGCGCCCGTCTTCGCGTCGAAGATGGTCTTGACGAAGCCTTCGGTGTCGCCCGACGCGATGGCCTTGCCGTTCACCCTGAACGGGAACCGGCCGACCCTGACCTCGCGGTTGGCCTCGCGTGCGCCCTGCTCGGTGATCCCGACCGAGGCGACCTGGGGCTGGGCATAGGTGCAGCCGGCGATCGGTGAATGGACAGTGGGCGATTTGAACCCGGCGATGAACTCGGCCGCGTGGATGCCCTCGTGCGAGGCCTTGTGCGCCAGCCAAGGGGCACCGGCGCAGTCGCCGATGGCGTAGAGACCCTTCACATTGGTCTGGCAGTGGCCGTCGATGGTGATATGGCCCCGGTCCATGTTGACGCCCAGCGCCTCCAGCCCGATGCCGTCTGTGTTGGCGGTTATGCCGACGGCCGAGATACAGACCTCGGCCTCCAGAACCTCGGTCTTGCCGCCGCTTTCGATGGCGACCTGGACCCCCCTCCCGCCCTTCGACACCCGGGTGACCTTGCAACCGGTGCGGAACTTCAGGCCTCGCTTCTCGAACGCCTTCTGCGCGGCCTTTGACACCTCTTCGTCCTCGACCGGCATAATCCGGTCGAGCGCTTCCACGACCGTAACTTCAGCGCCCAATGCCCTGTAGAAGCTACCGAATTCGATCCCGATCGCGCCGGAGCCGATAACGATGAGCGATGCGGGCATGGATTTGGGTGCCATCGCCTCACGATAGGCCCAGATGCGGTCGCCGTCGGCCTCCAGGCCGATCTGTGGCAGCGCCCGCGCCCGTGCGCCGACGGCCAGGAGGACCGCCTTCGCCTCGACCGTCCGCGACCCACCGGCCTTTAGGTCGATGACCACCCGGGGGGCGGTAGCGCCCTTCTCCAGTCTGGCCGAGCCCTCGATGACCTCGACCTTGTTCTTTTTCATCAGGAAGCCGACGCCCGAGTTCAGTTGTTTGGCTACGCCGCGTGACCGGGCGATGATGGCGGCGAAGTCGAACCCGACCTTGTCAGCCGACAGGCCGTAGTCCTTCAGATGGGAGAGGCTCTCGTATTTTTCCCCCGACTTCAGCAGCGCCTTGGTCGGGATACAGCCCCAGTTCAGACAGATGCCGCCCAGCAGTTCGCGCTCGACGATGGCGACCTTCAGGCCCAGCTGGCTGGCCCGGATCGCGGCGACATAACCGCCAGGGCCCGAGCCGATGACGACGAGATCCAGAGTGTCGGCCATGTCAGATCAGTTTCTCGATATCCGGCGCGATGGCCGCAGGCTCGGCCTGGGGCGCATAGCGGGCGATCACCCTGCCCTCGCGGTCGGTCAGGAATTTGGTGAAGTTCCACTTGATGTCGCGGCTGCCGAGGAAGCCCTTCTTCTGTCCGGTCAGCCAGGCATAGAGGGGGTGGCGGTTCGGGCCGTTGACCTCGACCTTGTCGAACATCGGAAAGCCGACGTCGTAGGTTGCACTGCAGAACGAGGCGATCTCGGCCGCCTTGCCCGGTTCCTGATTGCCGAACTGGTTGCAGGGAAAGCCGAGAACCTCGAACGACCGGTCGGCATACTGCCGGTGCAGGGCCTCAAGCCCGGCATACTGGCCGGTGAAGCCGCATTTCGACGCCGTGTTGACGATCAGTAGCGCCTTGCCGCGAAAGCGGTCCAGCGGAACATCGGACCCGTCGATCCCGGTCGCGGTGAAGTCATAGAGAGTGGTCATGACGCGCCTCAGGCCAGCATGGCGACGGGGTCTTCGATCAAAGGCTTGAACGCCTGCAGGAAGCGCGCGCCCGTCGCGCCGTCCACCACCCGGTGATCGCAGGTCAGAGTGACGGTCATTACTGTGGCGACGGCCAACTGCCCGTTCCTGACCACGGCGCGCTGTTCGCCGGCCCCCACGCTCATGATCGCGCCCTGCGGCTCGTTGATGATCGATGAGAAGGCCTTGATGCCGAACATGCCCAGGTTGGAGACGCTGAAAGTCCCGCCCTGAAACTCCTCGGGCTTGAGCTTCTTGTCACGGGCGCGTTTGGCCAGATCCTTCGACTCTGTCGCGATCTGCGACAGCGACTTGGTTTCGGCCTTGAAGATGATCGGCGTGATCAGCCCGCCCTCAATCGCCACCGCCATCGCCACGTCGGCGTGGTGATGCAGGGCGATGCCCTCCGGCGAATAGCTGGCGTTGGACTCGGGGACGAGCTTCAACGCCAGGGCCGCAGCCTTGATGATGAAGTCATTGACCGAGACCTTGATGCCCTTGGGTTCCAGCATCGCATTGATCCGGACGCGAGCCGCCAGCAGGGCGTCGATCTCGCAGTCGATGAACAGCGGGAAATGCGGCACCTGCTGGATCGAATCGACCATGCGCCGGGCGATCGCCTTCTTCATTCCGTCCAGCGGAATCAGGTCGTAGCTGCCGTCCGGAATGCCCATCTGGGCCAGGGACTGGATCTTGCGGGGTTCGGCGGCGGGCGCGGAAGCAGACGGTGCCACAGTGGCCTGGCGCGAACCTCCCTGGCCGGCAGCCTCCACGTCGGACCTGACGATACGGCCGTGCGGGCCGGTGCCCTTCAACGATGCCAGGTCGAGGCCGGCGTCCCGGGCCAGGCGGCGTGCGAGAGGCGAGGCGAAGATGCGTTCGCCAGACTTCATGGCGATCGCTGCCGTCGCGGTCGCTGGGGCGGCAGCGGGTTGAGCTGATGCCGCTGTGGCTGCGGAGGCTGGTTCAGGTCTGGCTGGCTGGGCGGCTTTCGGAGACGGAGCGGCGGCACCGCCCTCCTCCGCGAGACGTGCGATCGGCGTATTGACCTTCACGCCCTCTGACCCCTCGGCCACGAGGATGTCGGTGATCATTCCCTCGTCGACGGCCTCCACCTCCATCGTCGCCTTGTCGGTCTCGATTTCGGCAATCACGTCGCCGGCCTTGACCGTGTCGCCGACCTTGACGTGCCATTTGGCGAGGACGCCCTCCTCCATGGTCGGCGACAGGGCGGGCATCAGGATGTCGGTCATGCTGCGCTCTCCGGGTCGGTCTTTTCGGCGACCGTCTTGTAGCCGGGCCCCTCCAGCGATTGCTTCAGGCCAGACAGGATCAGCCGATATGTGGCCTCTTCGTCGAGCCCCTTCTGCGCATGATAGACATAGGCGATGTTACGGGCCGCGATGGCCAGGATGTCGCCATAGGCCCGAGGGTCGGCAAAGGCCGGCTTGATGGCCATGACCGGCTCGCCGCGCGAGACCCAGAGGCGCAGCATTTCTACCGCATCCGGGTCGCCGGCGACGCTTTCGGGAACGGTCAGCTGGAACTCGGCCGGCTCGTTGCTCATGCCATCACCGCCTTCACGGCCTTGATGATCTTGTCGACGCCCGGAAGCGACAGGATTTCGAGGTTGGCGGCATAAGGCAGCGGCACGTCTTCCTGATGCACCCGCAGCGGCGGGGCGTCGAGATAGTCGAAGGCGTGTTCGATCACCCGGGCCACGACCTCGCTGCCGACGCCCATGGGCCCCCAGCCTTCCTCGGCCGAGACAAGGCGGCTGGTCTTTTTCACGCTCTCGACGATGGTCCCGTGGTCCAGCGGGCGCAGGGTGCGCAGGTCGACGACCTCGCAGGAGATACCCTCGGCCTCCAGCTGTTCGGCGGCCTGCAGGGCGAACCCGACCATGCGGCTGTGGGCGGTGATGGTGACGTCGGTGCCTTCGCGGCGGACTTTCGCCTTGCCGATCGGGACCAGCCAGTCCTCGACCTCCGGCACATCGAACTCGATGCCGTACATCATCTCGTGCTCGAGGAAGACGACGGGGTTCGGGTCGCGGATCGCCGACTTCAGCAGCCCCTTGGCATCGGCCGCGTCATAGGGGGCGACGACCTTCAGGCCGGGGACGTGGGCATACCAGGACCCATAATCCTGGCTGTGCTGGGCCCCGACCCGCGACGCCGCACCGTTCGGGCCGCGGAACACGATGGGGGCACGGATCTGGCCACCGGACATGTAAAGGGTCTTGGCCGCCGAGTTGATGATGTGGTCGATGGCCTGCATGGCGAAGTTGAAGGTCATGAACTCGACGATCGGCTTG
>Ga0105047_10015544_pt1 | contig 11977 bp, 12 predicted proteins | sample MAT04_FD_78384 | JGI IMG/M metagenome (GOLD analysis project Ga0105047, IMG submission 78384) | Freshwater microbial communities from Lake Fryxell liftoff mats and glacier meltwater in Antarctica - MAT-04 (megahit assembly) | ecosystem: Environmental > Aquatic > Freshwater > Ice > Liftoff... | reverse complement strand
GTGATCCAGCGGCTGACGCCGACTTCCTGGCCGATCAGGCCGGGCAGGTCGGCAACGGGGGTGGGCGTACCCTTGCGTTCGGTCAGGTTCATGGACGGGTCCTCAGGCGATGGGGGTGAAACGGTCTTCGATGATGGCGGCGAACAGAGCGGGATCGACGTTGCCGCCCGAGAGAATGACGGCGGTGGTGCGATCGTGCGCCTCGGCCTTGCCGGCCAGGACGGCGGCCAGCGACACCGCGCCGCCGGGCTCCACCACCAGTTTCAGCGTCCTGAAAGCATGGCGGACGGCTTCGGCCACCTCGGTGTCGGAGACGGTCTCGACCCGGTCTATGCGGCGGTTAATGGGGAAGGTCAATTCGCCCGGCCGGTCGGTCATCAGCGAGTCGCAGATGGTTCCCTTCGCCGGGGCGTGGGTCAGTCGCTCGCCGGCCGCGATCGACAGCTGCATGTCGTTGTAGTCGCGCGGCTCGACCGCGATCACCGGGGTCTCGGGCGACAGGGCGGCCATGGCCAGATTGATCCCGGCGATCATGCCGCCGCCCGAAGCGCCGCAGACAAGCTGGTCAAGGCGCAGTCCCCGGGCCTGAACGTCTTCCATGATCTCCAGCCCGATCGTGCCCTGGCCCTCGATGACGAAGGGATCGTCGAACGGACGAACCAGAATACAGCCGCGTGTCCGGGCGATCTCCTCGCCGATGGCCTCGCGGCTCTCGCTGTAGCGGTCGTATGTCCGCACCTCGCCGCCGAAGGCGATCACGCCCTCGACCTTCACCCGGGGGCTGTCGGTGGGCATGACGATGACGGCGTGGGTCCCCATCATCCGCGCGGCGCAGGCCACGGCCTGGGCGTGGTTGCCGGAGGAATAGGCCACCACGCCGCGCGTGAGTTCGTCCGGCGTCAGGCGGCTGATGCGGTTCCAGGCCCCGCGGAATTTGAAGGCCCCGGCGCGTTGCAGGGTCTCGACCTTGATCAGCACGCGGCCGCCGACGCGCTGGTTCAGCGCCGGGCTTTCGATTAGCGGGGTACGAACGGCGTGGCCGAGCAACTGACGGGCGGCGTCGCGGACGCCTTGATAGGAAGCGGTGTGCATGGGCTGATCTAGCGCAGGTGAGTGGTGAGTGGCGAGTGGCGTGTGAGGGAGTGATGGCCCTGTCGCCGGCGACACCGGTCGATCCTTGCCTCGCCACTCGCCACTCGCCACTAATCACTCATGAACCGCCTCATCCTCGCCATCGACCAGGGCACGACGTCCACCCGCGCCATCGCCTTCGAGGCAGCGCCCGAAGGCGGCTTGCGACCCCTGGCGGTCGATCAGGTCGAACTGGCGCAATACTTTCCCCGATCCGGCTGGGTCGAACATGACGCGGCCGAGATCTGGGACGCGACACTCAAGGTCTGTCGCGGGGTGATCGCGCAGGCGGGCGGCGCCGACCGGTTTGCCGCCATCGGCATCACCAACCAGCGCGAGACCTCTGTACTGTGGGATGTCGCGACCGGTGAGCCGCTGCACCGCGCCATCGTCTGGCAGGACCGGCGAACAGCCAATGCGACGGGCAGGCTGGCCGCCGCGGGACACGAGCCGATGGTTCAGGCGGCGACCGGCCTGATCCTCGATCCCTATTTCTCGGCCTCGAAATTCGCCTGGCTGCTGGATGCGGTGCCCGGCGCGCGCAACCGGGCGGCCAAGGGCGAGGTCAAGGTCGGCACCATAGAAACCTGGCTGATCTGGAAGCTGACGGGCGGGACCAGTCATGTCACCGACGCCACCAACGCCAGCCGCACCTCGCTGATGGATCTGGCCACGCGGCAATGGCGGCCCGATCTGGCGGATCTGTTCGGCGCGCCCATGACGGCCCTGCCCCGGATATGCGGGTGCACGGATCATTTCGGCGACACGTCGATCGACCTTCTGGGCGCGAGCCTGCCGATTCATGGCGCGGCGGGCGACCAGCAGGCCGCTCTGGTCGGACACGGCGCGCTGAAGGCCGGGGACGCCAAGATCACCTATGGCACCGGGGCTTTTCTGGTCGCCAACGTCGGCACCGCGCCAGTGGCCTCAACCAGCCGCCTGCTGGGCACGTTGGGCTATGCGGTCGGCGGGACGGTCGCCTATGCGCTGGAAGGGTCGATCTTCTCTGCAGGGTCGGCGATCCAGTGGCTGCGCGATGGATTGAAGGTGCTGACCGACGCGGGCCAGTCCGAGGCGATGGCGGCGTCGTTGAAGGACAACGGCGGCGTCTACCTAGTTCCGGGCTTCACCGGTCTGGGCGCGCCGTGGTGGGAGCCGGAGGCGCGCGGCACCATCGTCGGCCTGACGCGGGAGTCGGGACCGGCGCACATGGTCCGGGCCGCGCTGGAGAGTCTCGCCTACCAGACGCGCGATCTGCTGGACGCGCTGGCGGCGGACGGCGCACCGCGCCTGTCGACGCTCAGGGTCGACGGCGGCGTCACAGCCAACGGCTTCGCCATGCAGTTCGTCGCCGACGTCTGCGAAATCACGGTCGAGCGGCCGGCCTTTCAGGAGATGACGGCGCTGGGGGCGGCCAAGCTGGCGGCGCTGGGCGTCGGTCTGATCGGCGATCTGGAGGACCATCCGGTCGAGGTGCCGACGCGGTGGACGCCGCGCATGGGGGCGGACGAGCGCGCCCGGCTGCTGAAGGGCTGGCGCGGCGCGGTGCGCGCGGCCATCATCGCCGCAAATCCGGAAGACGCATGACCCAGCCCGCCCTCGAAGACGCGCAATCCACCTTCTCCGGTACCCGCGAGGTTGATCCCCGCCATGCCCTTGACGAGACGGCGCTGGACCGCTGGCTGACGGCCCACGTCGACGGCTATGCCGGGCCGCTGACGCTGCGGCAGTTTAAGGGCGGTCAGTCGAACCCGACCTATGAACTGGCGACGCCGGGGCGGACCTATGTGCTGCGCCGCAAGCCTCCGGGGACGCTGCTGGCCAGCGCCCATGCAGTAGACCGGGAGTTCACGGTCATCTCCGCCCTGCACAAACAAGGTTATCCTGTTGCCCGACCTTTTGCTCTGTGTACGGACGATACCGTCGTCGGCTCGATGTTCTATGTCATGGACAAGGTCGAGGGCCGGGTGCTGTGGGACCTGAAATTGCCCGGGCTGGAGCCGGCCCGACGGCGCGCCATCTATGACGTCCAGGTGGATGCGCTGGCGGCGCTGCACGCCTTTGATCCCGGTGCGATCGGCCTGGGTGACTATGGCCGGCCGGGAAACTATTTCGAACGTCAGGTCGGGCGCTGGACCAAACAGTACCGGGCGTCCGAGATCGAGCCGATCGCGGCCATGGACCGGCTGATCGAGTTCCTGCCGGCAACCCTGCCGCTCGAGGGCGCAGCGCGGATCGTGCACGGCGACTTCCGCCTCGACAATATCATCCTGGCCCCCGAGACGGCGGAGGTGCGGGCGGTGCTGGACTGGGAGCTGTCGACGCTGGGCGATCCGATGGCGGACATTTCCTATCTGCTGATCGCCTGGGTGATCCCGGCGACTGCACGCAACGGTCTGGCCGGGGCCGACATCGAGGCCCTGGGCATTCCGTCGGTCGCCGAAACTGTCGAGCGCTACGCCGGGTTGACGGGCGCGACGCCGGAGAACCTCGACTGGCTGTTCGCCTATAATCTGTTCCGGCTGGCGGCCATCTGTCAGGGCATCGCCGGACGGGTGCGCGACGGCACGGCGGCCAGCGTCCACGCCCGCACCATGGCCGAACAGGTGCCGATGCTGGCGGCCGGGGCGTTGAGTTTCGCAAAAAAGGCCGGGGCCTGAGGTCCTCGACCCATTTTGCTTCAGGTCGATTCGACCTGAATCCAGAAAATGGTCCGGAATGAATCTGGAGCGAAATCTGAACCTTGATGCATTGCGTCCATCAAGACCGATTTCGCTCTATCGCGGCGGCAGGACAGCGCCGTTCAGGATGCGTCGGTCGCCCTTGCCCTGCACCAGGATGGCGACCGCCTGATCGGGATCGCGCGTCGCGGGCAGGGCATAGAGGCGTGGCTGGCCGGTCCAGTCGCCCAGCGTCCTGACGGAACGTACGACATTGGTATGGCGCACACTGCGACCGCGGTTGTCGCCCCGGTCGATCTCCACCGTCTGCGGACCGGGCGTATACATCACGGCCACGACCTCGGCCCCGCCGACCGGCACCGGGCCAGAGCCGACGCCGACGCGGTCGCCGCCTTCGCGGAACTCGATCTCGGGCGGGAAAACGCGGCGGGTGGCCTCTTCGTCAATGGCGGATTGCAGGGCGGCGCCACCCGCGCCGACAACCTGACGACGGCCGTCGATCACCACCTGCGGAGTGGACACGTCGCGCAGGCGCAAGGAATGGCGATAGGCACGCTGGCGCTGGGCGAATTCGGGCCGGGCGAACGTATCCTGCCAGCCGAGGTAGTCCCAGTAGTCTACGGCCCAGGTCAGGGCGATGACACCCGGTTTGTCGGCCACGGCCTCGAACCGGGCGTTGGCCTCCGGGCAGCCGGCGCAGCCCTGGGCGGTGAACAGTTCAACGACGACAGGCTCGGGCGGGGGCGCATCGCGGCGGGCAACGCGCGTGGAGGACGGCTGGGCTCCCGCCCCCGCCGCCAGCAATGCGGCCGCCAGGGCCGCCGCAGGGATGATCCAGCCCCTCGTGCGCATGGGCAGGAGGTTAATCACGGCAGGCGAAATGACGCCGCTCATTTTCGCGTGAAGGCCGAACAGGTCGAGGGAAAACTGGAGCGAAATCGGCCTTGATGGACGCAGTCCATCAAGGCTCAGATTTCGCTCCAGATTGCTTCCGGACCATTTTTTGGATTCAGGTCGATTCGACCTGAAACAAAAACGGTCTAGACCCGGATATCCAGCAGGGCACCGGGGCGGGTCGGGCGGTCCTCGAAGGCCGCAGGGGTCGGCTGGGCGGCGGCGGCCCGCAGGCTGGGCTCGGCCGGGACGCCTTGCGCCTTGTCCAGCGCCGCTTTGAAGAAGTCCGAGCGTGAGGCGCGTACGGGTGACTGGCCGCCGGGCAGCGTCGGAAACAGGCTGGAGGGAAGGTCGGGACGAATCGCGCTCATGCCGACAGGGTTAACCAAAACCGTCGGAAAGGGGTTAACGCCCGCCACCACGGGATGCCGCGGTCGGCAGCGGACGCGGCGGAGCCTGGATGGCGTCGACCATCCGTGCAATCTCGGCGTCGTCGACCAGGGGACCGCTGAACTTGGCCACGACCTGGCCCATGGCGTTGACGGCAAAGGTCTCGGGTGCCCCGGTGATGCCCAGATCCAGCCCGGCCCGGCCCTCGCGGTCGACCAGAACCATGGAAAAGGGATCGCCCAGTTCGTCCAGGAAGGCGCGGGTATCGGCGGGATCGTCCTTCCAGGCCACGCCGACGACAGCGACGCCGCGCGCTTTGAGCGCCATCAGCTTGGGGTGCTCGACCCTGCAGGGCAGGCACCAGCTGGCAAAGACGTTGACCAGCATCGGCTTGCCGACGCCGGCGGTCCTCAAATCGACTTGACCGGGACCCGGCTGGTCGCCGGTCAGGATGGGCAAGACGGTCTGGGGGATTGATTGGCCGACCAGTGCGTCAGGCTTGACCGCCGGATCCCGCTTCAGCGACCAGCCGATGAACAGGGCGGCGAGGGCGACCAGAACCACCAACGGAATAACGGAAAGCCAGCGGTTCATTTTCTGGGCGCTACCGCGCTTCGCACTGCTTGAGCGCGGGTTTTGGGCGCGAGCAGGCCTTGCCCTGTTTGGGCGCGGGCGGCGTCCGTGTCCGTGTCGAGTTGCTTCAGTTCCGCGTTCCAGCGGCGGTCGGCGATCAGCGCGCGGGCGGCGAGGGCGGCGAGGGCAATCGTGCTGATGGCCCAGGCGGGCCAGACGAAACCGGCGTAGGCACCCATGTCGAGGTCAATCATGATCAGGCCTCCCATTCTACGCTTCGTGAGCGCTGCGGGCACGCAGGGTCAGGACCCGGCGGCGGACGATCTCGGTCCGGATAGACGTGATCCAGACCGCGAGGAAGAACACGCCATAGGCCGCCATCATGGTCAGCAGGGGTGCCAGTATGTCAGCTGTCACTGACGGGCCGTTGGCGCGCATCAGGGATGCCGGCTGGTGCAGGGTGTTCCACCAGTCGACCGAGAATTTGACGATCGGCAAGTTGATCAGGCCGACCAGCCCGAGGATGGCGGCGGCCCTTGTGGCCTTGGCCTCGTCGTCGATGGAGGCGCGCAGGGCCATATAGCCGATGTAGAACAGCAGCAGGACCAGCTCTGACATCAGTCGGGCGTCACCCCAGACCCACCAGGCCCCCCACATCGGCCTGCCCCACAGACTGCCGGTAATCAGGGCGAGCGCCGTATAGGCCGCGCCGGGCAGGGCGGCGGCCCGCGCCGCCGCATCGGCCAGCGGATGGCGGAACACCAGGGCGAAGAAGCTTGAGACGCCCAGCACCGCATAGATCATCAGCCCGACCGACGCCGCGGGCACATGCACGAACATGATCCGCACGGTGTCGCCCTGCTGGTAATCCTCGGGCGCGATGAAGGCGAGCCAGGTTCCGACAGCCAGCAGAACAGCGGTCAGCCCCCAGAGCGCCGGCGTCAGCGGGCGGGTGAAGCGCAGGAAACGGTCAGGATTGGCGAGGAACATTGCGCGCTTCTTAATGCGCTATCGCGCTGCGCGCTACTTGGGCTCGGAGGCTGTGCTAGAGCGTCGCGCCTGAAACGCGAAAGGCCGAGCCGTGACCGATGATGTGACTCGGGATTCCAACGGCAATGTCCTGGCCGACGGCGACAGCGTGATCCTGATCAAGGACCTCAAGGTCAAGGGCTCGGGCGGGGTGACGTTGAAGCGCGGTCAGCTGGTCAAGAACATCCGCCTGACCGGTGACACCGACGAGATCGAGGCCAATGTCGACAAGGTGCGCGGCTTGGTGCTGCGGACGGAGTTTGTGAAGAAGGCCTGATCGCATCCGCCCTTCATCCGCTCATCCCCGCGAAAGCGGGGACCCAGTTCTTTGGGCGATCGGTGCCAGCGAGTTCGCACGGACACAAATCCCGTTGAGCCTGCCAAACGAAAGCACTGGGTCCCCGCTTTCACAGGGATGATCGGAAAAGTGTGCGTCCTAGAGCGAAATCGGTCTTGATGGACTCAGTCCATCAAGGCTCAGATCTCGCTCCAGATTGGTTCTGGACCATTTTTTGGATTCAGGTCGATTCGACCTGAAACAAAAACGGTCTAGCCCTGCGCGTTCCGGATCGCCGCTGCCGCCGCGAAGGGCGTGACCACGGAGGCGAACAGGACGTAGGCGGCGAGGAAGGCGAGGGCGGGGGCCGGGTCGAGACCGTTCGAGGCCCGCTCCAGCGCGCCCGCGCCGAACACCACCGGCGGAATGAACAGCGGCAGGACGACGACCGCGATCAGCAGTCCGCCGCGTCGGGCACCGAGCGCCAGCGCGGCGCCCAGCGCCCCGGTCAGGGCAAAGCCGAGGCTGCCAACCAGCGCCGACAGGCTGACGAGGGGTGCCAGCGTCGGCGGCAGGCCGAGGGTGACGGCGGCGAGTGGCGCGGTAATCGCCAGCGGGACACCGACCGCCAGCCACTGTGCCTTGGCCTTGGCCAGCACGACCAGTTCCAGCGGAACGGGACCGAGGGTCAGCAGGTCCAGCGAGCCGTCTTCGTGATCGCGCTCGAACAGCCGCTCCAGCGACAGGATCGAGGACAGCGCCAGCGCCAGCCAGGCGATCCCGCCCGCGACGGGCCTCAGATCCGCCGGATCGCCGCCCGCCGCCAGCGGCACCAGCACGGTCAGGCACAGGAAAAAGCCGCAGGCCAGCAGCGGCCCGCCGCCACCCGACCAGGCCAGGGCGACCTCGCGCCGCCACAGGATGAGCAGCGCCCTCAACGCCCGGCCCCGATGTCGAGCGTGCGGGCGGGAAGAGGTAGCGGATCGTGCACGGCGGCGATGATGCCGCCGCCCTTGTCGAGATGCGCCTGCATCAGCAGGCCCAGGGCGGCGCGCCAGCGGGCGTCCAGCGGGGCGAAGGGCTCGTCCAGCAGCCACATCGGGCGCGGGGCGGCGATCAGCCGGGCGAAGGCGAGTCGGCGGCGCTGACCGGCGGACAGTTTGCGGACCTCTAGGTCCAGCAAGGGTTCAAGGGCCAGCACATCGACGGCGGCGGTGATCCCGTCGGCGGCGGCACCGGACCATTGGGCCTGGAAGGTCAGCTCCTCACGGGCGCGGCGGCTGGTCTTCAGGCCGTCGAGATGGCCCAGCCAGTGGATGTGGTTGGCCCGGGCCTCGGCCAGTGCGATGTCGACGAAGGCGATGGTCCCGGCGTCAGGGCGGATAAAGCCGGCGAGGGTCCGCAGCAGGCTGGTCTTGCCCGCGCCGTTGGCCCCGGTCAGGGCGATGGCTTCGCCCGAGGCCAGCGAGAACGACAGGTCGCGGAACAGCACGCGGTCACCGCGAGAGACGGTGAGGGAAGCGGCGGTAATCATGAGCTCTCCCTCCCCCTTGTGGGGAGGGATGTCGGCGTGAAACGACGACAGGGTGGGGGCGGCTGGGCGAGACGCACGCCGGCGTCTGCGTCGCCGAGCCGCCCCCACCCTGTCGCTGCGCGACCACCCTCCCCACAAGGGGGAGGAAGACCGTTCCTGCGAATCCCTCTCAATGCCCCCACAGCCATCGTGGATACATGGACGCCGCCGGGAACCCCCGCTATATCCGCCGCAGCCGCAGCAGGCGTTCGCCGCGCGCGTCGGGGACCTGTGCGCCCCGCCGTCGACCGCGCGAACGTGCAACCGGATTGTCGGGCGGCGTTGACCAGAGGAAGCCTCTCCATGCCGTCGAACGACAGCCTCAAGACCCGTCAGGACCTTTCCGTCGGGCGCAAGAAATACGCCTATTACAGCCTTCCCGCCGCCGAGGAAGCCGGTCTGGCCGGGATTTCCCGTCTGCCGCGCTCGATGAAGGTGCTGCTGGAGAACCTGCTGCGCAACGAGGACGGGGTTTCCGTCACCGAAGCCGACCTGCGCGCCGTCGCCGCCTGGATCGACAACAAGGGCTCGGTCGAGCACGAGATCGCCTTCCGTCCGGCCCGGGTGCTGATGCAGGACTTCACCGGCGTGCCCGCCGTGGTCGACCTGGCCGCCATGCGCGACGCCATGTCGGCCCTGGGCGCCGATGCGACCAAGATCAATCCGCTGGTGCCCGTCGACCTGGTCATCGACCATTCGGTCATGGTCGACCATTTCGGCACGCCCGGTGCCTTCGCCCAGAACGTCGAGCGCGAGTATGAGCGCAATATCGAGCGCTACAACTTCCTGCGCTGGGGTTCGTCGGCCTTCAACAATTTCCGTGTCGTGCCCCCCGGCACCGGCATCTGCCACCAGGTGAACCTTGAGTGCCTGGCCCAGACCGTCTGGACGATGGAAGAGGGCAAGAAGACCGTCGCCTATCCCGACACCGTCGTCGGCACCGACAGCCACACCACCATGATCAACGGCCTCGCCGTACTGGGCTGGGGCGTGGGCGGCATCGAGGCCGAGGCGGCCATGTTGGGCCAGCCGATCCCGATGCTGATTCCGGAAGTTATCGGCTTCCGCCTTTCGGGTGCCATGTCCGAGGGCACGACCGCCACCGATCTGGTGCTGACCGTCACCCAGATGCTGCGCAAGAAGGGCGTGGTCGGAAAGTTTGTCGAATTCTTCGGCCCCGGCGTCACCAGCCTGACCATCGAGGATCAGGCCACCATCGCCAATATGGCCCCGGAATACGGGGCCACCTGCGGCTTCTTCCCGGTGTCGGCGGCGACCCTCGCCTATCTGACCGCCACGGGCCGCGACAAGGCGCGCGTCGCCCTGGTCGAGGCCTATGCCAAGGCTCAAGGCCTGTGGATCGACGAGACCTCGGAAGACCCGGTCTTCACCGACGTGCTGGAACTGGACATGGGCACGGTCGTGCCGTCGCTGGCCGGTCCGAAGCGTCCCCAGGACAAGGTCGAGCTGACCGTCGCGGCCCCGTCGTTCGAAACGGCGCTGGGTGAGGTGTTCAACCGCCCAACCGACGCCCCGCGCGTCAAGGTCGAGGGTGAGAAATTCGACCTCGGCGACGGCGATGTGGTCATCGCCGCCATCACCTCCTGCACCAACACCTCCAACCCGTCGGTCCTGATCGCCGCCGGTCTGGTAGCGCGCAAGGCCCACAAACTGGGTCTGAAGGTCAAGCCCTGGGTCAAGACCTCGCTCGCTCCCGGCTCGCAGGTTGTCACCGACTATCTGACCGCCGCCGGTCTGCAAGCCGATCTGGACGCACTCGGCTTCAACCTGGTCGGCTACGGCTGCACCACCTGTATCGGCAACTCGGGCCCGCTGTCGGACAGCATTTCCAAGGCCATCAACGACCACGGTCTGGTCGCGACCAGCGTGCTGTCGGGCAACCGCAACTTTGAAGGCCGGGTGAATCCCGACGTCCAGGCCAACTACCTGGCCTCGCCTCCGCTGGTCGTCGCCTATGCCCTGGCCGGCTCGATGCGGATCGACATCTCCAGGGATCCGATCGGCCAGGACAAGAAGGGCAAGGATGTCTTCCTCAAGGACATTTGGCCGACCTCGGCCGAGATCGTCGCTATCCAGAAGAAGTCGGTCACCCCGGCCATGTTCGCCAAACGCTATGGTGACGTGTTCAAGGGCGACGCGCAGTGGCAGGGCATCAAGGTCGAGGGCGGCCAGACCTATGCCTGGGACGAGGCCTCGACCTATGTCGCCAACCCGCCCTATTTCGAAGGCCTGTCGATGGAGCCGGCGCCGGTCGCCGATATCGTCGAGGCCCGGGTGCTGGCCATCTTCGGCGATTCGATCACCACCGACCACATCAGCCCGGCCGGTTCGATCAAGAAGACCTCGCCCGCCGGTGCCTGGCTGACCAACCGCGGTGTGGATGCGCTGGACTTCAACAGCTATGGCGCGCGTCGCGGCCACCACGAAGTCATGATGCGCGGCACCTTTGCCAACATCCGCATCCGCAACAAGATTACGCCCGACATCGAAGGCGGCGTGACCCGGCATTTCCCGTCGCAGGACACGATGTCGATCTATGACGCAGCGATGCGCTACCAGTCCGAGGGCCGGTCGCTGGTGGTTTTCGCGGGCAAGGAATACGGCACCGGCTCGTCGCGCGACTGGGCGGCGAAGGGTACCAAACTGCTGGGCGTGCGCGCGGTCATCGCCGAAAGCTATGAGCGCATTCACCGCTCCAACCTGGTCGGGATGGGCGTGGTACCGCTGCAGTTCAAAGCCGACGGCTGGATGCGTCTGGGTCTGACCGGCGAGGAGATCGTCACCATCCGCGGCCTGACCGACGCCAATGTCGGCCGCCTGCGTCCGCGTCAGGACCTGTGGGTCGAGCTGTTCCGCCCCTCGGACGGCAAGATGGCCCGCTTCCCGGTCCGCTGCCGCATCGATAACCAGACCGAGCTGGACTACTTCAAGGCCGGCGGGGTCATGCCCTACGTCCTGCGAAACCTCGCGCGCGGCCCGGAAGCCGTCGCGGCGGAATAGGCTTCAGGGCGCTCAAGCAGCGAGGCTCCGCGAGCCGAGCGTTAGCGCAAAAGAAGAGGGCCGGCGGAGCAATCCGCCGGCCTTTGTTTTGCTGCGCGGCTGCCGGAGAGCGGACCTTGCGGAGGACGGCTAGGGGTGGGGAGCGGACATCAAGTCTCGCTGTCTCCATGGAGTTAACCTAGGTTACGCTGACAACTCCGGCCTGGGTGCTCATGCCGTCGATGGTGATCGCGACCGCCTCGGCGACCTAGCGGGCGCGGACCTTGCCCGCTCCGATCCACCCTTGAGCCTCAGTGCTGTTTTTCATTTGAGAGCGGGCCGGCTGGGGCCGCTGATGAAGCCGGTCGCGTCCGCTTCGCACCAAGGCCTGTAGTCCCCGGTAGCATAGACCTGACTGAACAGAACCGT
>Ga0105047_10015543_pt1 | contig 11978 bp, 7 predicted proteins | sample MAT04_FD_78384 | JGI IMG/M metagenome (GOLD analysis project Ga0105047, IMG submission 78384) | Freshwater microbial communities from Lake Fryxell liftoff mats and glacier meltwater in Antarctica - MAT-04 (megahit assembly) | ecosystem: Environmental > Aquatic > Freshwater > Ice > Liftoff... | reverse complement strand
GCTTCGCGAGTACGTCGCGGAGTTCGCCGCGTTGTTGGTGATCGAGGTCGCTGGTCGCATCGAGTTTGCGAATGTACTCGGGGATGTTGTTGGTGGTGAGTTCCATCGGTGCGTAGCGCGATCCCAAGAAGCCGCTCTCGCCGGAGATTCGTCCTTCGGTTTGGGTGTAGAACGCGACGTAATCGGGCACCTTGGATTCGGCCCGGCCCATTTCGCGGGCCAGCACGGCGCCGAGATCGGGGTACTTCACGGCACCCATATCCATGCGGCCGCGCATCATCATTTTGGCGGCGCCGCCGTGATCGCCGTTGCGAGTGTTCAATCCGCGAATGAGGCACGTTTGTTTCATCTGTTTAGCCATCTCCGGCATCAATTCGGAGATCTGCGTTCCGGGTACGTCGGTCGAGATCGCGCGGAAGGGCCCGCCGGTGCTAGCTCCCGGTTTAGGGTCGAAGGTTTCGAGTTGGGACGCCCCCCCGGCCAGCCAGAGCAGGATTACCCGCTTTTGCGACTTCTTCAGCTCACCAGCCAAGGCAGGCGACCCGAGGATGTTCAGGCCGGTCATATCTGCGCTGGCACAAGCGAACCCTGTTGCGGCAGAAAGGAAATGTCGGCGATGCATGGTGGGTATGGGGTTTGGGGTTTAGGGTCTGAAAAAAGATCCGGTTGCGATGACTTGAGTCGAATAAGACCCAAGACCCCACAGCCAAGACCCACTCAATGATTAAACCGGAACTCCGGCCCGGTACACACGGCCCAAAGCATTTGTCGGCGGGCTTCGTCCGCACGATCTTTGCGTGCCTCGGCGAACCCCGCGAACGCTTTCGCTTCTTCCTCACTCGGCTTGCGGCCCAAGCTCGCCCGCATCATCAGTTCAATGGCGGCAACGTCCTTCTCCGCCTTCATCTTGGCCAGCAATGATCCGGTGCCGTCGGCGAAGTAATCCTTCATCACGCGGTCGCCGTTGCTGAACAGGAGCGCTTCGCCGACGCCAATCTGAAAATTGTCGGTCGGCATGGCGATGAGTGAGGCGAAACTCCGAGCCGACGCTTCCATCGTCTCGATCCGCTTCTCGAACTCCTCGGGTTTGAGCCCTTCCCATTGCTTAGGATCGGTCGTCGCGATCTTCAACGAAGTCGCCATTTGCATCGGTGTCAGAGGTTTCAAACGGCCCACGGCGAAGGAACTCGCCGGGGGTTGGGCTTCGCTTTCGTACTTGCTGCTCCGGCTGTACGCACTGCTCAGCACGATGCCGCGAACCAACCGGCGGAGATCGTACCGGTACTCGGCGGTGTCGACCGCGAGGGCATCCAATAATTCCGGGTGGCTCGGCGGGTTCTCCGAGTGCATTTGATCGAGCGGGTTCACCAATCCGTAGCCGAGGAAGCGGTGCCACATGCGATTGACGATCGACTTGCTGAAAAACTCGGCTTCTTTCTTTTGGAGGGCGAGCTTCACCAACTCGGCGCGGGCGCTGAACTTCGGCGCCGCCGGGGCTTTCTTATCTTTCTTCACGGCCTCCGCAGTGTCTTTATCCTTCTTCGATTCTTCCTTGTTCAATTCGCGGAGCGTCTCGGTGGAAACGGTGGTGCCGGTGAGGAACATCAGTTTGGCGCTGCGTTCCGGGCCTTTGTTGGGTTTGTACTTCACCAATCCCGCTTCGCGCTCGGCGATGAAACCCCCGGCGTCGTATGTGCGAGCGAGGAACGATTTCATTCCGTAGAAGTGTTCCTGCGTCCAATCGTGAACCAGCGGATGGTCGTGGCATTGGGCGCAACTGACGTTCACGCCGAAGAAGGCCACGCTCACATCGTTCGCCATTCGGTCGGTATCGGCGAGCTTGGGCCGCAGAAATTCAGATGCTCCTTTGAGTTTTGGATCGGCGTCGTCGGGAAGCATCAGTTCGCGGAACATGCGATCCCACGGGCGGTTTTCCTGAATCGCCATCGCGAGGTATTCGTTGAGGCTACCGGAGGTGCCGCCCTTCTTGCCCTTGGGGTTGCCTTCGGTCAGCATCGCCTCGAACAGGTACGCTTGATAACGGGAGTAGCCGGGGGAGTTCATCAACCGTTCGACGAGCTTCGCCCGCTTCTCGGAATCCTGCGATTGGGTGTACTCGGTAACTTCCGGAAGCGTGGGAATGCGGCCGACGAGATCGAGAGTCGTGCGTCGAAGAATCGTGGCATCCGAGGCTTGCACTGCCGGGGATTCGTTTTCCGCTTTCAGCTTCGCATCAATGTGTTGATCGATCAACGCTTTGATGGGCGTATCCGCGAACGCGGGGAGTGCCGAGAACATCAGCGCGATCAGTGCGATGGAACGGGTTCGCCTCATGGGTACGAGGCTCCTAGCAAAGTGGCTCGGGCGAAGTAAAAGAGAGTATCCGGCGGGTTCGACAACTACATTATATCATCCTTCCCGAAGGACGCTAGGCAAAACCCGAAACGATTGAAGGGGGCAACTAACTTTTCCGGCACCCACCTCCCGCCGTTCTGGCCACAGCGAATTTCAAATTACTGTAGCAGGGAGCGCTCGGATTCGGAGCTGCTGACGGTCAATCGCAATCGTCGAAGTGCGTTCCCACGAACGCGAACCGGCGCATTGCTAATTGCACCGTGACCGGTTACACTTGGAAGAAGTTCACCCGCCTTTTCCACCCGTTCCCGCCTCCCCGGAGCCTTTCATGAGCGTTTTTCAACGTCGAGAATTCCTCGAACGCACGAGCCTGTTGGCCGCGACGTTCGCCGCCACCACGCTACCCGGATCGGCCCGCGCCGCCGACGAACCCTCCAAGGTGAAGGCCAAGGGTGCCGCGAGTGAACGCCTCCGCGTGGCTGTTATCGGCGTCCGCGGCCGGGGCATGAGCCACGTCGGTGGGTTCCTCGGCAAGAACAATTGTGAAATCGTCACGGTGTGCGATTGCGACGAAGCCGTGATCGGCAAGGCGATGAAGCAAATCGGCGATGCCCAGAAGGGTGCCCCCAAGTACGAGAAAGACATTCGCAAGGTCGTTGAAGATAAGAACATCGACATTATCAGCATCGCCACGCCGAACCACTGGCACGCGCTCGCCGCGGTGTGGGCGATGCGGGCCGGCAAAGATGTGTACTGCGAAAAGCCTGCCACGCACAACGTGCACGAAGGAAGGCTGATGACCGAAGCCGCCCGCAAGTACAACCGAATTTGCCAGGTGGGCACGCAGAGCCGCAGCAACCCCGGCATGCGCGAAGCGATCCAATACATCCACGATGGCAAGATCGGCAAAGTGAGCCTCGCCTATGGCACTTGCTACAAACCCCGCAAGAGTATCGGCAAAGTGGAAGGCCCGCAAGAAACGCCCAAGACCATGGACTACGACCTCTGGTGCGGCCCGGCCAAGGTCATCCAGCCGACCCGCAAGACCGGCAACGGCACCGTTCACTACGACTGGCACTGGACGTGGGAATACGGCAACGGCGACTTCGGCAACCAAGGCGTCCACGAAGCCGATAAGGCCCGCTGGGGTTTGAACGTCGGCATGCCGATTAGCGTCGTCAGCGTCGGCGGTCGCTTCGGCTACGTCGACGACGGCGAAACGCCCAACACGCAATTGAACTTGTACACCTACCCCGATTCCAACTTGCTCTTCGAAGTCCGCGGTCTCGACACCAAAGATTACATGGGCGCGAAGGTCGGCAACATTTGGTTCGGCGATAAAGGCTATTTGGTTTGCCCGAGCTACGCCGGGGGTGCCGCTTACACACCGGACGGCAAAAAGATCGCCGAGTTCAAGGGCGGCGGCGACCAGCACCACTTTGATAACTTCGTGAAGGCCGTGCGCAGCCGCAAGCTCGCCGACCTCAATTGCGAAGTCGAACAGGGGCACTACAGCGCCGCCCTCTGCCACCTCGGGAACATCAGTTACCGTTTGGGCCGGGAAACCACCCTCGGCGACGACATCAAATCTTTCGCGGGTACCGCCACAGCCCAAGAGGCATTCGAACGCATGAAGGCGCATTTGAAGGACAACAAAGTCGATGCCGCTACGGCGAAATGCCTCGTTGGAGCATCGCTTGCCTTTGATCCGAAGGCTGAGAAGTTTACCGGCGAGGCGGCGGCCAAGGCTAACCCGATGCTCTTCCGCGAATACCGCAAGGGCTTCGACATCGCCGAAGCGGTCTAGAACGAAGCGGAGTTTGGGAAACAAAAAGCCCACCCGTTGCAACGGGTGGGCTTTTTTGTGCGCCGAACAAATCGAAAATTATCGAATCCGCGATCCTTGGATTATCGGTGTACAACATTCGGTGATTTCTCGCTGAGCGTGAACCGCCACACCCGCTTCTCGCAATGCTTGCACCGGAACGGGTACAGTACAATCAGCGCGGCGACTTTCCTGAGAAGGCCGCTTTTGGAACTGCGAAATTCGGAACCGGAACAATGCGAGCAGCAAGTGGGTCGTCCAAACATAGCATCCCTGACAATATAAATACTGTTGGAGTTACATGCAAGCATTCTTGCAGCATGTGAGAGGTGTGTGAGTAGTTTACTCGCTTCGGGGTCAGCCGAAGCTTGAAATCTTCAATATTCAAGGGGTTTTCTCGAACCCGGCGGGGCGATTTGCCACAGTGTCCGATTGCTCGCCATTGCCGCCGCACACCTTTTCCACCAGCGTGGTCGATGTTCGTCCCCGGTGGTTGATTTCACCCAGAACCTCTGAAAACGTTGCGAATTCCTCACCGCACGTTACAATACGTTCACATTCGCCCATTCGGTTACCACCATGCCCGCCGAACACAAACCCGTGGATCGCCGCAATTTCCTCCGCGCCACCGCAGGGGCGGCTATCGCTTTACCTTCGGCCAGTTATGCGAATATCATTGGAAGCAACGCTCGGGTCAGCGTTGGATTCATCGGATGCGGTGGCCGCGCCCAAGCTCACATCAATCTGATCGTTCGGCTTGCGATGGAGAATCAAGGCGTTTCGCCGGTCGCCGTGTGCGACGTATGGGACGGCCTCGAAGAAGAGTATGATCACACGTTCGGTGGAACGACGACGCGGCGAAAGTACTCGCAAGGGCTATACCCTTCCGCGAAGAAGTGCGGCCTGAACCCGGCAGACAAAACCCGCGTCGTCAAGGATTACCGTCGCCTGCTCGATCTCAAGGATGTGGATGCCGTTTGCATCGCCACGCCCGATCATTGGCACGCCCGCCAGACTTTAGATGCCTTCGCCGCGGGCAAAGATGTGTACGTCGAGAAGCCGATGGCGCGCACCGCCGCCGAGGCCATTGCCGTGGGGGATGCGGCGCAGAAATACGGCCGAGTGCTCACCGTCGGCGTGCAGAGCCTCGCCGATCCCGTGTGGCAAGCCGCTCGCGCGGCGATTGCCGGGGGCCGCATCGGGTACGTCTCCCATGCCCAAGCCGGGGCCTTCCGCAACGATATTCGCGGCCAATGGCGCTTCTACCGCACCGCGGAACAGATGTCGCCGATAACCGTCGATTGGAATCTTTTCCTCGGCCACCGCTTCGAGGTCAACGGGGAACGCCTCGGGCCGACGCCCGAAGAAATGCCGTTCGATCGCGCCGCGTTCGCCCAATGGCGGTGCGAACGAGCTTTCAGTGGCGGCCCGTTCACCGATTTGCTCTCGCACCAACTCGCCCGATTGTTGGTCGCTACCGGCTTGCGTTTCCCCACGCGGGTTGTGGCGGCGGGCGGGCTTTTCCTCGAACGGGATGGTCGCAGCGTACCGGATGTCGGCACGGTGCTCGCCGATTACCGCGAAGGGTGCCAGATTCAACTCACCTCCGCGACCACCACGAACTACCCGATGGAAGAAGTGATTCGCGGCCGGCAGGGAACGATCAAATTCGTGAAGAACGGTTACCAAGTGATCCACGACGATCCGCACGGCAAAGCGGGGTTGCCGCCGCGCGTGGAACGCGAGATTCCCTTCGCCGAGATGGTGCGAATGGATGTGCCGAAGAACGAAACGGAAACGCTCTGGCGGAACTTCCTCGATTGCGTGCGGTCGCGGAATACAGAAACGCTCAGTACCGCAGAATTAGGCACCGCCACGGTTGCCACATTGGAAATGGCGTTGCGAAGCTACGCGGAAGGGTGCGCCTTCGGCTGGGATGCCGAACGCCGCGAGATCGTTCGCGCCGATGCGGCGTGGTTGTCGCGGCACGCGGCGGGTCGCGTTAACGGTTAGGAGATTGTTCCGCCGTGTAGCCGTAATCTTCGGCGTCGTCGTCCGGGTGGAATTCGTCGAACGCGGCGCATCCGCCGCCGAGTAAGGCGGACATCGCTGCGAGAACCAACCAAGTTCGGATCGCGATTCGCATGTTGGCGTCCTTGCCGTGCGGAGATAGGGCGTTGCAATAGCGAAAGAGCACCGCCACCGCAAGACGAGCTTTGATCGAAAAACCAACGCTCTTGCAACCGACAATCATTACCCCACCACGACGACGGGTTGGCCCAAAACATCCATCTTCGGGCGGATGCCCAAACCGGGTTCGCGCGATGCGGCCATGCGGCCGTTCACCCGTTGGGGCGCGCCGTCGGCAGTGCTCACCGTCACGTAGCTGTTGAAATCGGTGCTAGTGAATTGGAATTCGCTCGGCGTGCTGTGGGCCAAGTGTGCGATCGCCGCAGTGGCGATGTCGCCGCCCCAACTGTCTTCCAACGTCATGGCGATTCCCATACTGACGCAAAGGTCGCGGGCCTGTTTGATCTTCGTGAGGCCGCCAAGCTTGCTGATTTTCAGGTTCACCACATCCATGGCGAGATCGGCCTTGGCCCGCAACAGCACGTCCAAGCCGTCGATGTTTTCATCGATCACGAACGGGTGATCGGTATGCCTTCGCACGCTCAGACATTCTTCGTAGGTCAAACAGGGTTGTTCGATGTACACGTCGATATCGCGCACGCCGCGGACGACCCGCATCGCTTCGTGCTGCGTCCACCCGGTGTTCGCATCGGCGATCAACCGATCGCCGGGTTCCAGTTCCGCAGCCACGGCGCGGATGCGTTCGATGTCCACATCCGGGTCGCCGCCGACTTTGAGTTGGAACCGGCGGTAGCCCTCGGCCCGGTATCCCGCCACGCGGGATGCCATTTCCGCGGGGGATTCTTGCGAGATGGCCCGGTACAACGTGATGTCGTCGCCGTAACGGCCGCCCAAGAGTTCGCACACCGGCATGCCCGCGGCCTGCCCGAGGATATCCCAACAGGCGATGTCGATGCCGCTCTTCACATAAGGGTGGCCTTTGAGCGCGGCATCCATCGTTCGATTCAGCTTGCCGAGTTGCCGGGGGTCTTCGCCCAAGAGGTGCGGCCCGAGTTCGCGAAGCCCGGCTCGCACGCCATTCGCATAGGCTGGGAGGTAGAACGGCCCGAGCGGGCAAACCTCGCCGTGGCCCACCAAACCGGTATCGGTTTCCACTCGAACGATGGTACTATCGAACACTGTCACCGATTTGCCACCCGACCATTTGTAAGTGGTCTCGAACAGGGGAAGTTCAACGCGGTATGCCAAGATTCGGACAATTTTCATTGGGATCGAACTCAGAGGTTTTCGGATAGGGTATTAGAAGAACAATACAGGGAATTACTTTGCCGGCTTCGGCGCGAGGAGTTGAAGCATCCCTTTGCCCAACGCATCGCCGACGAGGAAATACGTCTCGGCGTTGCCGAACTCATGGTGGCCGTGGCCGGGGTTCGGCGATTCCTCCGGCTTGCGAACGAAATTGTGGGTTTCCACGAACAACACATTGCCCCGGAACTCGGGGCGGTTCGCGGCGGCCGCTTGGGCCTTTCGCAAGGTATCCCATTCCTTCGGGGCTTTCACCCAAGGGCCGGTGAGTTCGCCGATTACGATCGGCAGCTTAGGATTCTTGAATTCCTTGCGAACATCGTTGATGATATGAACAAGGTTTTGCTCGTACTGTGGCACAGCGTTTTTCGGATCGACTCCGTCGTTCCAACCTTGGTACCAGACGAAGCCCGCCAACTCGAAACCCTGATCGGCGTAGCCCGGGAACTCCTTTTTCAGGTTCGCCAAGGTCGCATTCACATCGGCGATCATCTTCGTGTAGTACGGGCCAACATCGCCGCCGGCGCTCGGCGGGCGGAAATCCTTGTACAAGCTTTTGCCACCCCACGCCGTTTTGATGAGCAGAACCTGTTCCGCAAAATGATCGCCGACAACGTGACCGAACTGCAATTCGGGGCCGAAGTGATGTTTGCCTCCGTAGGGAACGTAGCCCATGCCGAGCGGCCCGGCGAGCAACGGCGCCTTCTCCCGTTGGTAACGAACCCAAACGTCGTTGCGAACCACCCAATCGCCCTTCTCGTTCCGGAGGTGCCGCAGTGCCGGGCCCTTGGCAGAATCCTTTAACAATTGAGCGAGCGTACCTTTGCCATCGTTGTAGTTCTTGCCATCGAGGTCGGCGACGGCTTGCCCTTCCATGTTCGATTGCCCGGCGAGGATGAACACCTTCACCGGCTTCGGCTTCTCGTTCTCCGCCGCGTTGGAATGTGCGGCGCAGAAACCGATCACGGCGACGATCCATGAGGTGTGCCGTACTATCATGAAACTATCTCGAAGGGGAATCTGGATGCGAACCGTTTTTGCTCTATTCGTTGTATGGCTGGCTTTTCCGCTGGGTGCGGCGGAACCGAAATCGCTCCAACAGCAATTGGCGGGGGAACCGGTTACGGAACTGGCGAAAGCCGCCCGCGAACAGGGGGACTCCGGCCGCGGTGCGGTGTTGTTCTTTCAAACGTTCCTCACTTGCGCCAAGTGCCACGATGGGGAAACCGGCACGCAACTCGGGCCGGACATCTCCAAGGCCGGCAAGGAAGGCACCGCCGAGTACCTCATCGAATCCGTATTGCTCCCGTCCAAAATCATCAAGAAAGGCTACGAACCGGTCACGATTACGACCGTGGAAGGCAAGACGCTCCTCGGCTTGGTCGCGGAAGAAAAGGATGGCAACGTGACGTTGCTCGACCCCGCCGCCGGCGGCAAGCGAGTGGTTCTATCCAAGGACGATATCGATAATCGCACCGTCGGTACGCAATCGCTGATGCCCGAAGCGATGGTGAATCTTCTTTCGGATCGACAACAGTTCTTGGATTTGGCGAAGTACCTGATTGAAATCGCGGAGCAAGGCCCGGCCCGGGCGAAGGAACTCCGCCCCGCCCAAACGGTGCTCGTGATCCCCGAGTACGAGAAGGAAATTGACCACGCCGGGCTGATCGCCTCGCTCGACGACAAGGCGTTCAAACGCGGTGAGGCGACCTACACCCGCATTTGCGGGAACTGCCACGGCACCAAAGATCAAGTCGGTTCGCTCCCGTCGTCGCTCAAATTCGCGTCTGAGAAATTCAAGAACGGCAGCGACGCGCACAGCATGTACCAAACTCTCACCCGCGGCTACGGCATGATGGCCCCGCAAACCTGGATGGTACCCCGGCAGAAGTACGATGTGATCCATTACATACGCGAGGCGTATCTCAAACCTCACAATCCTAGTCAATTCGTGCCCACCGATGCCGCGTATTTGGCGAAGCTGCCCAAGGGCAAAAGCTTCGGCCCCGCCCCCGTGAACGTGCAACCGTGGGTGACCATGGACTACGGCCCCAGCCTGAGCAACAGCTACGAGATCGGCGGCGTGCCACCGAACTTCGCATACAAGGGCCTCGCGATCCGCCTCGATTCCGGGCCGGGGGGCGTCTCGCGCGGTAAGCAATGGGCGATGTTCGATCACGATACGATGCGTTACGCTGCGGCATGGAACGGCGAGGGTTTCATCGATTGGAAGGGCATCCATTTCAACGGTCAACACGGAGTCCACCCCAAACTCGTCGGCGATGTCGCGGTCGCGCTACCCATCGGGCCAGGTTGGGCCAACCCCGAAACCGGCTCGTTCAGCGACCCGCGAATCAAGGGCCGCGACGACCGAATCTACGGGCCGCTCCCCCGAGCATGGGCGCAGTTCAAGGGCATCTACAGCTTCGGCGATCAAACGATCATCTCGTACACCATCGGCGATGCGGCGATCCTCGAATCCTTCGGTTCCGAAAGCGATCCGAAGCAACCGGGTTCGGTCGTGTACACTCGCACGTTGAACATCGCGTCTTCCACGAAGGACTTATTGAATCGCATTGCCCCGGCGGGCGTCGCGGTTTCCCTCGTAAGCGATTCCAGCGCGACCTTGCAGCGCGATAAAGATTTCACCCTGATGAAAGTGCCCGCATCGAAATCGCCGATCCGCGTGAAAGTGCTCATGGCGAAGGCCAACCAAGGCGCTTTGGATCCTCTTGCGAAAAGTACGCAGTCGCCGCGCACTCTGAAATCCTTCACGCTCGGCGGCCCGAAGCGCTGGCCCGAGATTCTGAAAACCACGGTCGCCCTCGGCAAAACCGACGGCCCATTCACCGTGGATACTTTCGCCCTGCCAGAACGCAACCCGTGGAACGCCCAACTGCGGCTCACCGGCTTCGATTTCATGCCCGATGGCAAACGGATGGCCGTCTGTTCATGGGATGGCGATGTCTGGATGGTGGGCGGGATCGATCACCCCGAAGCGGGGCTGACTTGGCAACGGATCGCCAGCGGGATGTACCAGCCTTTGGGTTTGGTCGTGCGCGATGGATCCATCTTCGTCTGCTGTCGGGATCAACTCGTGAAGTTGCACGACCTCAACGGCGACGGCGAAACCGATTTCTACGAATGCTTCAACAGCGATCACCAAGTGACGGAACACTTCCACGAATTCGCCATGGGCCTGCAAGCCGACGCCGAAGGGAACTTCTACTACGCCAAGAGCGGCCGGCACGCACTCCCTGCCCTCGTTCCGCAACACGGGACGCTCTTAAAAGTGAGCAAGGATGGTGCGAGCACGGAAATCCTCGCCACGGGTTTCCGGGCCGCCAACGGGGTGTGTTTGAACCCGGATGGCACCTACTTCGTTACCGATCAAGAAGGATTCTGGACGCCCAAGAACCGCATCAACCTCGTGGAGAAGGGTGGCTTCTACGGTAATTTGTGGGGCTACACCGACCTCACCGATAAATCCGATGCCGCGATGAAACAGCCCCTGTGTTGGATCACCAACGCCTTCGACCGTTCGCCCGCCGAACTCCTGTGGGTGAACTCCGAGATGTGGGGGCCGCTCAAAGGTTCGCTGTTGAACATCTCTTACGGCCACGGCAAAATCTACGTCGTGCCGTATGAAAAGGTCCACGGGCAAGCCCAAGGCGGCATGTGCGCTTTGCCCTTACCGGCGTTCCCCACCGGCATCATGCGCGGCCGCTTCCATCCGGTCGATGGTCAACTCTACACCTGCGGCATGTTCGCGTGGGCCGGGAATCAGAGCGCCCCCGGCGGCTTCTACCGCGTTCGCTACACCGGCAAGCCGACCGATCTGCCCGTCGGATTGAAGGCGACCGCGAACGGCGTGGAACTCACTTTCACCGATGCCATCGACCCGGCGAGTGCCGCCGAGGTGAAGAACTACACGATCAAAGTTTGGGGATTGAAACGCAGCCAAGCCTACGGTTCCAAGCACATCGATGAAAAAGCGCTCGCCGTATCGAAAGCGACCGCCTCGAACGATGGCAAGACCGTGCGATTGGAAATCCCCGAACTCGCGCCGACATGGGGAATGTCGATCCAATACCGATTGAAAGGCGCCGACGGCCGAACGATCTCCGGAACGATTCACAACACGATTCACGAGATGGGGAAGTAACTCTCCGTGAACATCCTCGTCACCGCGGGCAACACGCAGACGCCGATCGATCGGGTGCGGTGCCTCACGAATATCTTCTCGGGGCGCACCGGGGCGAACATCGCGGTGCGTGCGGCCGAGCGCGGGCACACGGTGACGTTGCTGACATCGCACCCGGAAGTATTGCTTCCGGATTCGCCCAACCACCCGCCGGAACCTTCGGTTCCAGCGACCTCCCCCACCGGGGGGGAAGTGGGT
>Ga0105047_10015540_pt1 | contig 11981 bp, 6 predicted proteins | sample MAT04_FD_78384 | JGI IMG/M metagenome (GOLD analysis project Ga0105047, IMG submission 78384) | Freshwater microbial communities from Lake Fryxell liftoff mats and glacier meltwater in Antarctica - MAT-04 (megahit assembly) | ecosystem: Environmental > Aquatic > Freshwater > Ice > Liftoff... | reverse complement strand
GCAAACCCAGGCGCAGCGCGAGGTGATCGAAATCGCCGCCCACCGCCAGCGTGGCCGAAGTGAACACCCACGCCGCGTGCGATTTTTCACGGTGTTCGCGCAGCGGTCCGGACACGTCCAGCGGGGTGCGCTGGCAGCGGAAACCTCGCAGGGTCAGCTCGTACCAAAGCACGTCGGTATCGGAGTGCGGCTTACCGTCTTCCACCCCGACCACGCGGCCGCTATCCGGATCGGCGTCGCTGCCCAGCCAGCGCGCCAGGCGCGTGGCGGTGTCCTTGGCGCGCGCTGCGCAGGCGTCGATGCCGAGCGAGGCGTCGGCCATGGCGACTACGGCCACGATCAGCTGTGACAGCGCGACTTCCAGCGCATCGAAACCGGCGCGCACCTCGGCTTTGCCCAGCGCGCGGACCTGGGTGCCACGGTTGGGCAAGCCTTCCATGCCGGCGCGCAATTCGCGCAGCGCCTGTTCGAGTGCGCGCACGGGCGGCTGCAGCGTAGCCAGCGCGCCTGCGATGTCCTTGCATTCGGCCAGGCAGTCGCGTGCAAGTTCCTGCAGCTGGCGCATGCCGAAACCTTCACCGAAGAAATTCGCCGCCAGCTCGGGCAACTGGTGGGCTTCGTCGATCACGAACGCCTGCGCGCCCGGCAGGATTTCGCCAAAGCCCTCCTGTTTCAGCGCCAGGTCTGCCAGCAGGAGATGGTGATTGACCACCACGATGTCGGCCGACTGCGCACGCTGGCGCGCCTGCACCACGAAGCACTCCTCCCAGAACGGACATTCGCTGCCCAGGCAGTTGTCGGTGGTGGAGGTGACCATCGGCAGCAGCGGCGAATCCTCGGGCAGCGCGTCGAGTTCGGCCATGTCGCCAAACTGGGTGCGACCGCTCCACGCCAGCACGCGCTGGAACTGCGAGATCTGCTCGCGGGTGGTGAAGCGCGGTTCGCCCTTGGCCTGCTGCAGCCGGTACTTGCACAGGTAGTTGGCTCGGCCTTTCAGCAGTGCCGATTTCAGCCCGGTGCCAAGCGCATTGCGCACCCGCGGCAGGTCGCGGTGGAACAGCTGGTCCTGCAACGCGCGCGTGCCGGTGGAGATGATGGTCTTCATGCCCGACAACAGCGCAGGCACCAGGTAGGCGAAGGTCTTGCCGGTGCCGGTGCCGGCCTCGGCCAGCAACACCTCGCGACCTTCGAAGGCCTCGGCAATCGCGGTCGACAGACGCTGCTGCGCTTCCCGGGGGACGAAATTCTCGAGTTGGCTGGCGAGCGTGCCGCCTTCGCTCAAGGCGTCACGACTGGCCTGGGCGAGTCTGGACATCGCTACATCCGGTCGAAGCCGGCAACCGTGCACGATTCCCGCTGCACGCGTGCCGATTCGATGTCGTCGTTCTGCCCGCGTGCCAGGCGCGCCTGTTCGATCGTGGCCCAGTGGCGACGGCACAGCGGCCCGACTTTCGAACCCAGGTCGAAGGCGCGCCTGGCCAGGGTTTCGGCGCGGTCGTATTCGGACTGCAGCAGCGCGACTTCAGCGCGTTCCTGCAGGATGCCCGGATCGTCGGCCAGGATCAGCAGGGCCTGGTTCAAGGCTTGTGCGGCACCGGCGTAATTGCGCGCGGTGATGTCGCGCTGGGCAGTGGCGCGCAGGTCTTCCACCTGCGGATCGCGCAGCGGCTGTACGGTCAGTTCGCGGTCATCGCTGCCAGCGGCGGACTGGATGGCGGCCAGGCGCTGCTCGGGGGCAACGTGGGGAGTTGCGGGAACTGCGGCCACTTCGGGATCGGATGCGCATGCGGCCAGGCTGCAGGCCAATGCGATGGCCAATACCGCGCGGCTGGCGCCGGCGCGCGCGACGACGGCGTGGTAGTCGTTGGGTTTCAGGCGCCGGGTGCTGGTCATGGCGTGGGCTCCTCTGCGACCGGTTCGGCGGGTGCCTGCGGTTCGCGATCCAGTCCGAACCAGCTGCGCCAGCCGCCTTCGCCGTCCTGCTGCTGTTCGGGCACGGGCTCGATCACGCAGGGGCTGTACTGGGGCGCGAAGCCGGCCACGAAGGGCAGCTGGCGCGCCCCCGGGCAACTGGCGTCGGTGGCATCGTTCCCCACCACCCATTGCCGGTCCACGCCCTTGCCTTCCACTTTCAGCGGCGCGCTTGGCAGGCGGCTGAAAATGCCCGACCACACGCGCATGGCGCCGGTCGCGCCGTACAGGCCGGTCTGCTCGTTCTGGTCGTTGCCCATCCACACCACCGCCAGGTGATCGCCGGTGTAGCCGGCATACCAGCTGTCGCGGCCATCGTTGCTGGTGCCGGTCTTGCCGGCCGATTGCAGGCGCCCGAGGCCATCGCCCAGCAGCTGACGCCCGGTGCCATCGGTGACCACCTGCTGCAGGGCAATGCTGATCAGGTTGGCGGCGATCGAGTCACCTTCCTGGGCCGCTGCAGGGGTCTTGTCGTAGCGCTTGAGCAGCTTGCCGTCGGCCGCGAGCACGCCGCGCACCGCATGCAGCGGCTGGATTTCGCCGCCGGAGGCCAGGAACTGGTACAGCTGCGCCATCGCGTACGGGCTCTGGTCGGTCGCACCCAGGATCAGTGCCGGGTTGGGCTCGGCCTGGATTCCGGCCAGCACGCGGATCAGGCCGGCCAGCCGCTCAGGATCGACCTGCATCCCCAGGCGCACAGTGGCCTGGTTGTAGGAGCGCGCCAGCGCATCCACCAGGCGCACGCTGCCGTGGCTGCGGTTGTCGGCATTGGCCGGGTTCCAGCGCCGGCCCTTGCCCAGTTGCACGGTCACCGGCGAGTCGTCGATGAAGGTGGCCAGCGAATAGCGGTCTGGCTGGGCCAGCGCCAGCAAATACACGAAGGGCTTCAGCAGCGAGCCGACCGGACGTTGCGCTTCCACCGCGCGGTTGAAGCCCGGGCGCGAAGGATTGCGGCTGCCGACCACGGCCAGCACGTCGCCGTCGTGCACGTCGGTGAGCACCAGGCCTACGTCCAGCGGCGCACGTTTCCTGTTGTCGACCGCCTTCATGGTGCGCTTCACCGCGCCCTCGGCGTAGGCCTGGGCCGACGGCGACATGCCGCTCAACACGATCAGGCCCGCGCCCTGCAACGCGCTTTCCGGATAGTCGCGCGCGAGTTGTCGGCGTACCAGGTCGACGTAGGCGGGAAAGCGATTGGCCGCAGCCATGCCCGGCGTGCCGGTCACGCCCAGCGGCGCAGCCAGGGCGCGCTTGTATTCGGCGTCATCGATCAGGCCGGTTTCGTGCAGCTTGGTCAAGGCGAGGTCGCGACGTTCGGTCGCGCGCTCCGGGTTGCGGCGCGGGTCGTAGTACGACGGACCCTTGACCATGCCAATAAGCAGCGCGATCTGTTCGGTGGTCAGCGCATCGAGTTCGCGCCCGAACCAGAATTCAGACGCGGCCGACACCCCGTGGATCGCCTGGCTGCCACGCTGGCCCAGGTACACCTGGTTCAAGTACGCCTCCAGGATGGTGCGCTTGTCGTAGCGCGCCTCCAGGATCAGGGCGAACAGGATTTCATTGAATTTTCGCGCGGGCGTGACTTCACGACCGATACCGAGCAGGCCGCTGCGCGCGAGCTGCTGGGTCAACGTACTCGCGCCCTGGCGGGTCTTGCCTCCCGAACGCGCCGCCACCCACAACGCGCGCGCCATGCCGCTCAGATCGACGCCGCGGTGGGTGCTGAAGTCGCGATCCTCGACCGCCTGCAGGCCGGTGACCAGCAGCTCGGGCACCTCTTCAAGCCGCACCAGGCGACGTTCTTCCTGCTTCTGCCCGTACAACGTTGCAATGCGTGCGGGATCCAGCCGCGCGCTCTCCAATGCCCGCTTGCGGTCGACCTCGCGCACGCTGGACACGCGTCCACCCGACAGCGACACCTGCAGTCGCCGTGGCGCCACCGGCCCGTCGACATCGATGAAACCGCGGTTGCCGATGGTGAAGCGGTTGCCTTCCCGCGCATAGGTGCCGGGCGCGCGCCCATCACCGTCCTGGCGATAGGAGGCGGCGTCGAGTTCGGTCGTGAGCGTGTCCGCATCCAGTGCCAATCCGGGTGCCAGCTGCAGCGGCCGGGCGTAGACGCGGGTGGGAATCTGCCATTGCAGCGCGCCGAAGCGTTCGCTCACCTGATGGTTGAGATACACCGTGTACGGGATCAGGAAACCCAGCCCGAGACCGAGCGCGGCCAGGATGGCGGTGATCAGCCACCCGCGCCAGGCAGGCACATCCTCGTGATCGTCGTAGTCGTCTTCGGGTTCGTCGTGATCGTAGCGGGGCACAGGAATGCGACAATGGGGATTGCGGCGAGTCTATCGCAGCCCGCCCACGGCGGCCGCCCGGCAACATCTTTCGCTCAGCTGGAGTTGCAACGCAATGTCGATCTCACTGGCTGACTTGCGCTTCCAGTGGCGACGTGCGATCGGCCTGTTCCGACGCGGCATGACCAGCCTGCGGATGCGTGGTTGGCGATCCACCTGGCAACGCGTGCAGCGCCAGTTCCAGCATGTGCCGCAGGCCCAGGATGCGGCCTTGTATTTCCCGGCAGCCCGGCCGTTTTCGACATTCGCGGTGCCCACCAGCGAAGCGCCGCGCGCCAGCATCGTCATCCCGGTGTTCAACCACGCCGAACATACCCTGGGTTGCCTGCGCGCACTGGCCGAACACCCGCCGCTGGCGAGCTGCGAGATCATCGTTGTCGATGACGGTTCCAGCGACCAGACCCAGGAGTGGATGACGCAGACAAGCGGTCTGTGTTTCCACCGCCGCGCGCACAACGGCGGTTTCATCGCGGCCTGCAACGATGGCGCGGCGCTGGCACGTGGCGAATTCGTGGTGTTCCTCAACAACGACACCGTGCCGCAGCCGGGCTGGCTGGATGCGTTGCTGGACACGTTCGACCAGCACCCCGACGCAGGCCTGGTCGGCGCGCAGCTGCTGTATCCGGACGGAAGGCTGCAAGAGGCAGGCGGCGTAGTGTTTTCGGATGGCTCTGCATGGAACTACGGCCGCTTCGAATCGCCCATGGACCCGCGTTTCGCCAGCCTGCGCGACGCCGACTACTGTTCCGGCGCAGCCATTGCCGTGCGCACGGAGCTGTTGCGTTCGCTGGGCGGATTCGACACCCGTTATGCGCCCGCCTATTACGAAGACACCGACCTTGCGTTCGCCGTACGCGAGGCTGGCATGCGCGTGCTGTACCAGCCGGCTTCGCGCGTGGTGCACCTGGAGGGTGTCACTGCCGGCAACGACCCCGGCAGCGGCATCAAGGCATTCCAGGTCGCCAACCAGCAGGTTTTCAGGAAGAAGTGGCGAGCACGGCTCGACGCCCAGCTTGCACCTTCGATGATTCCCGGGCCTGCGCTGTTGCACGCCCGGCAGCGGCAGGTCCTGGTCATCGAATCGCTCACGCCACAGCCCGATCGCGATTCGGCATCGTTGCGCCTGTTCAACCTGATGACGCTGATGCGCGAGGAAGGCGCGCATGTGGTGTTTGTCGAAACCGGCCTGCATTACCGCGGCGCGTACACCGACGCCCTGCGCCTGCTTGGCGTGGAAGTCTGGTGCAAGCCGCATGCCGCCAACCTGTCGTCATGGCTGGCGGCGCATGGGCCACGCTTCGATGTGGTGATGCTGTGCAGGGTTCACGTGGCCACGCAGCTGATGCCGACGGTGCGTCGCCATGCGCCGGGCGCGTTGGTGGTTTTCGATACGGTCGACCTGCACTACCTGCGCGAAGCACGTGCCGCGCGCGTGAACGAAGACCCGCAACTGGCCCGTTCCGCTGCGCTGACCAGGCGCGACGAGCTGACTGCCATCATCGCCAGTGACGTGACCCTGGTGGTGAGCGCTGCAGAGCGCGATCTCTTGGTGCAGGATGCACCCGAGGAACGCGTCGAAGTGCTGTCGAACCTGCACGCATCCGGCAAGGGTGGTCTTGCGTTTGCCGAGCGACAGGACCTGGTGTTCGTCGGCGGTTTTCGGCACCCGCCGAATGTCGATGCGGTGTGCTGGTTCGTGGACGAGGTGATGCCCCTGGTCGCAGCAGCGCTGCCGGAGGTACGCTTCCATTGCATAGGCAGCGATCCTCCCGCACGGGTGCTCGCCCTCGCGCGTGCACCCAATGTGGTCGTGCACGGATTCGTCCCCAACCTGGATCCGGCCATGACCGGCATGCGCGTGGCGGTGGCACCGTTGCGATTCGGCGCTGGTGTCAAAGGCAAGGTCAATCTCAGCATGGCCCACGGACAACCGGTGGTGGCGACGACCTGTGCGGTGGAGGGCATGCACCTGGAACACGGGCGTGACGTGCTGGTGGCAGACGATGCGCACGGGTTTTGTGCCGCGATTGTGAGTCTCTACGAGGACGAGGCGCTGTGGAATCGATTGTCGCTGGCCGGACGAGACAACGTCGCGCGGCATTTCTCCATGGACGCCGCACGCGAAGTGGTGCGTCGGGTGTTCATGGCGCCACCCTAGCGCTGCGAATTGCCTGCATTGCGCACGCGTTCGGCAAATTCATCGACTCCTGGGGCGCCGGCATCCAGCGTGCGTGCCTGCTCCAGGGCGCGTATGGCGAAAGCGACGTCGCCGGTGCCCAGTTGTTCGGTGCCGACCGCGACCCATTTCTGTGCCAGCCGCGTGCGCGCGTCGGGCAGTCCGCTGCTGCCGGGTTCGAGCGTGCGCCAGGCGTCGTAGCAGGCGCGCGCACGGCCTACGCGATTGCCGCGCAATTCATCCTCGAAGCAGGCGCGCGTTGCCGGCACCAGGCGCGTTGCGGCGCGCTTCACGTCCGCATGCCTGGGCGATAGCGCCTGCGCTGCGCGCAACTTGTCGTAGGCGCTGTCGCCTGGCGGCGTCATCCATTCACCCCGCATCTCGGCCTCGCGCATCTGCACCAGCAGTGCATCCACCCGGCGATTGCGTTCGCGGGAAGGCGCCGTCGACTGCAGGCGCGAGCTCGATTCGCGCAGGCGCGCCAGTTCCTGCTGCGCGTCGCTGATCACCGCACTTTCGGATGCGATCGCGCGCGCCTGCGACAACAACGCCTCGGCGTCGTCGAAATCGTAATCACTGGCCTTGCGAACGGCCTGCCGCGCGTACTCGGCGGCCAGGGTTTCCATGCCCTGACGCGCTCGTTCGTACTCGGGCGCCGCCTCCTGGACCTGCCGGTAGCCTGCCAGTGCTTCCTGCATCCGGCCCCGCCCCAGGTTCGCATCGGCCTGGGCCAGCGCCTGGTCTATGGCACGCGCGAGCTGCGCCTGGGTGTCCGGGAGGTCGACGTGCCCGGCGTCGTAGTGGCGCACGCGGCTGACCAGGTTCGCGCCTTCGCTCAAGTTGCCGGCTTCGAGCGATCCGCGAGCCTGCTGCAGAAGATCAGAAAGCGCATCCTCGCGGCCTTCGAGTGCCGCGGTCCGGTGGGGTTGCAGGGTCAGCACCTTCTGGTACAGCGGCAACGCCGCTTCGTCGCCGCCCTCCAGACGATCCTGTCCGTGCGCGGCCATCGCACGTTGCAACAGCGACTCCACTCCCGCCAGATCTGTTTCTCGCGCGCGAAGGTCACGATCGACGGCGTCCGAAGCGGTCCTGGGAACCTGCAGTTCGAGTGCAAGTTCGAGCAACCTCTGTGCATCGGCGATGCGGTCGGACTCGAGCGCCGCGCGCGCCTGCACCAGTGCAGCCTGGCCGGTACGCATCAATCCGGCGCGGGCTTCGCTGCGATCCGAATCCAGCGCCTGCGCCGCCTCGAATCGCTGGCGGGCACCGGTGCCATCAGCCGCGCTCAGGCGGCCCTGCGCCAGGGCGGTTTCGCCTTCCTGCAGTAGAAGCTGCACACGCGAATCCGGCCACAGGCGGTCCGCGACCGGTTTGCGAAACACGATGATCGCGACGATCAGGAGCGACACCAGCAATGCGGCCCAGCGCCAATGCCTGCGATCGCGCCAGGGCGGCGGCGCTGCGGCGGGTTTTGGCCGCGGACGCGAGCCCATCGTCTGCGACCAGTCGGCCACCGGTTCGATACGGTCGCGCGGGTTGTCGGGCGGGAGCGTCACCGCGACAGGATAGCGATTCAGCCTGAACGTCGCGCGGTCTCTACCCCCGGCAACGCGTCCAGTTTGCCCAGCAGGTTGGAGAGCTGCCCGTAATCGGAAACCTTCAGCCGCAGGCGCAGCTGCGCGCGCCCGCTGTTGCGCACGTTGTCGCTCTGGATGTCGAGCACGTGGGCGTCTTCCTGCGCGATCAAGGTGGTGATGTCCTTGAGCAGCCATTTGCGGTCGAGCGCATCGATCTGCACGTCGACTTCATAGCCGCCACCGGCCACGCCCCATTCCACCGGCAGGATGCGCTGTGGATTGGTTGCAGCCAGGCGCTGCAATGCCGCGCAATTCTGGCGATGCACGGTGACCCCCCGTCCCCGCGTGAGATAGCCCGCGATCGGCTCGCCAGCGACCGGCTGGCAGCAGCGCGCCAGCTGCACCAGCAGGTTGCCCACGCCCTGCACCGTGAACCTGGATTTCGACGCCGGCGCGGCACCGCGCGGCACCCGGCGTTGCGGCAGGACCGGGGCAGGCTCGGAAACCGCACGCTGCTCCTCGTGCAGTGCGCGTCCGATCTGGCTGGGTCCGACGTCGCCCAGCGCGACCTGGATGTACAGGTCGTCGATGCTTTCGGCATGGAACTTCTTGGCCATCGGCGCCAGGTCGGCATGGTGCAGTCCTAGGCGCTTGAGTTCGCGCTCCAGCACTTCGCGCCCAGCCTGCACGTTGCGCGTGCGGTCCAGCTTGTGGAACCACGCGCGGACCTTGTCCCGCGCCCGGCCACTGGTCAGGAACGCGTTGGAGGGGAGCAGCCAGTCGCGTCGCGGCTCGCCGGTTTTCGCGGTCATGATCTCGACCCGGTCACCGCTGCGCAGTGCGTGACTGAGCGGCACGATGCGGCCATTGACCTTGGCGCCGCGGGTGCGGTGCCCGACCATCGTGTGCACGTGGTACGCGAAATCGAGCACGGTGCCACCGCGCGGCAGGTCGATCACCTCGCCCTTGGGAGTCAGTGTGTAGATGCGTTCCTCGGCGAGCTCCGCTTCCAGTTCGCCGGCCAGCCCGGGTTCGCTACCGTCGCGGCTGTTTTCGGCAGACTGTTCCAGCAATCGCCGCATCCACGCGATCTTGCGGTCGAAGGCCTTGTTGCCGCCCTTGCCTTCACCGGCCTTGCCTTCCCGCCCTTTGCCTTCCTTGTAGCGCCAGTGCGCGGCCACGCCCAGTTCGGCCTGCGCGTGCATCTCGTGGGTGCGGATCTGCACTTCCAGGGTGCGCCCTTCCGGACCGATGACGGCCGTGTGCAGCGATCGATAATCGTTGGGCTTGGGCCGCGCGATGTAGTCATCGAACTCGCTGGGAATCGGCAGCCACAGCGCGTGCACCACGCCCAGCGCGGCATAGCATGTGGCGACGTCTTCGACCGCCACGCGCACCGCGCGCAGGTCGTAGAGTTCGTCCATCGTCACCTGCTTTTTCTGCATCTTCCGCCAGATGCTGTAGATGTGCTTGGGCCGTCCGCTGATGTCCGCGGCGATGTCGTGTTCTGCCAGCGCCACCTGCAGGGTGGACTTGACCGCTTCGATGAATCGTTCGCGGCCAGTGCGCTTCTCGTCGATCTGCGCAGCGATCTGGCGATAGACCTCGGGCTCGAGCCAGCGAAATGCCAAGTCTTCCAGTTCCCACTTCAACTGCCAGATGCCCAGGCGATTGGCGAGCGGCGCGTGGATATCGCGGGTCAGCTGCGCCAGACTTCGACGTGCCTGCTCCGGCAGCCCGCTGGCCACGCGCATCCGCGCCAGCTGCCGCGACAACAGGATCGGCACCACGCGCAGGTCCTGCACGATCGACAACAGCAGCCGACGCAGGCCCTCGCTGTTGCCGCTGCGCGGAGTTTCGGCATGCAGCGACCACACCTGCGCGGCGGCCGCCTGTCCATCCACCAGCCCTACGATGCCGGGGTGGCTGGACAGGTAATCCCCCAGGCCCGCGCGCAGCCCAGGCGCCCCGAACAGCAGCGCGGCCACCAGCACGTCGGCTTCGGCCGAAAGACTGGCCAATGCATCCAGCGTATCGATCAGCACCGGCCAGGGATCGGCCAGGTCGACCGAGGCCTGCGGCTGCCGCACAGCCGCCAGCAAGGCATCGCGCAGTGGCGGCGCCAATGCCGATGCGGACTCGGTGCGCAGCCAATGTTCAAGCGGGTCGAGGGAGGCGGGAGCGGTCACGGATTCGTCCGGTGGTGATATGACTACACTAGCGGCCCCGCGACCCGAGGACCAACCATGAAATCGATCCGCATTCTCCTGGCCATCACGCTGCTTGCCGCCGGCACCCTCGCGTGGGCCCAGCAACCGGCGCTGCAGGCCAACGTCGAGCAGCAGATGAGCGCGGACGAATTCAAGGCCGCGGGCCTGGACAAGCTGAGCGCGCAGGAGCTGGCGGCGCTCAATGCCTGGCTGCAACGCAAGGTCGGCACGGAGACCGCCAAGGCAGTGGAGACGGCCGTCGCCACGGCGAAGGAAGAAGGCCGCAAGGAAGTGGTCGAGAAGAACCGCGGCTTCTTCGATTTCGGCAGCAAGGAACCGATCACCAGCACCATCGTCGGCGAGTTTCGCGGTTTCGCCAATGGCCGCACCTACACCCTGGCCAACGGTCAGGTATGGGAGCAGGTCGAGCCGGCAACTCTGGCCGGCGTGCGCAAGACCGATCCTCAGGTCACGATCAAGCCGGGACTACTGGGCGTGTGGTATTTCAGGATCGACGGCTATAACAACGCGGCCAAGGTGCGTCGCATCGAATAGTCGGCGTGTTGATCAAGGTCGATCACTGACGCAGCATTGCCAAACGCTGCGCCAGTTTCTTCGGCGAGATGCCCGCACGTGCGCCCAGCTCCTGCGCAAACAGCGAGACCCGCAATTCTTCCAGGTCCCAGCGCAAGGCCTGCCACTGCGGATCGCTGGCGTCGGCTTGTGCCAGTGCGTCGACGAAGGGTTTGATCTCCAGCATCCGCGCCTGGTCACGGGTGGGATCGCGCTTGGCGCGTTCGGCGCGCAGGCTCATGGCCTTGAGGTAGCGCGGGAACTGGGCCAGCGCCTCGGCCGGTGTTTCACGCAGGAAGCCCGCGTGCACCAGTCCGGCCAATTGCTGGCGCAGGTCGTCCAGGTTGCCGCGTGCCCAGCCCATCAGTGGCGACTCCAGTTGCGGCTTGAGTTCGGCCACCGCGCCGAGGATCGATTCGGCCAGCTGCAAACGCTGCATCGCTTCGGGAAACAGGCGGCGACCCGCATCGTCGCGACGCGACTCGAACGCGGCGCGATCGCGGAGGTCGCCAAGGCCTTCGTCCAGCAGCGCGTTCATCGCCGCCTGTACCAGGTCGCCGCGCAATCGCTCCTGCGATTCGATTGATGCGTACAGCAGCCCGGTCTTGGGCGACACCGGCAGCTGCTTGCGTGCGTGCTTGAGTTTGTCCTGCAAGCCGAGCTCCAGCAGTTTGCGTACGCCTTGCGGGTGCGCCGCGGCAGCCACAGCAGGATCGGCGAACACCCGGAGGGCCACGCCACCTGCTTCTTCGACCAAGGCCGGATAGGCCGGCACGCCCGCTTCACCAGGCACTTGCACGGGAATGGGTCGAGTGGGGAAATCGATCAGGCCTTCTGCCGCCAATTCACGGCCGGCACGCGCCGCAAATGCGTGGCCTGCGGCGTTGCCATGTTTTGAAAGCAGCAGCTCCAGATCGCGCGATTCGGCCAGCACACCACCGTCATCGCCGCGCAGCCGCAGGTTCATGCGCAGGTGCGGTTCGATGCCGGCCTCTTCGAAATCCAGCGCGGTCACTGCCACGCCGGTAGCCCGGGTGAGGAAGCGCGCCAGCTCGCCGCGGAGGTCGTCCCCACTGGGGCGCGGAAAAGCTTCCGCGAAAGCGCGCCCGAAATCCGG
>Ga0105047_10015538_pt1 | contig 11982 bp, 13 predicted proteins | sample MAT04_FD_78384 | JGI IMG/M metagenome (GOLD analysis project Ga0105047, IMG submission 78384) | Freshwater microbial communities from Lake Fryxell liftoff mats and glacier meltwater in Antarctica - MAT-04 (megahit assembly) | ecosystem: Environmental > Aquatic > Freshwater > Ice > Liftoff... | reverse complement strand
GTGGCGGCACCTGCGGGAGGACGTGACGCGGAACCACCGGTGCGAGTCGATCGAGGAGCTGGTGAAGCTGACGCTGGCGTGGCTGGAGCAGCGGGGGCGGTTCGCGGTCGAGGGCGGGAACACGACCCAGTATTTGAACGGCAGCCGCACGTCGTCCCCGAACGCCCGCACCGTGGCGTCCTTAATGTCGAACATGGCGTTGCGGACCTGGACGATGGGGCTGCGGGTACGGACGCCCGTGGCGTAGCGGATGCGGAGTTGCCCGCCCGCCTCCAGGCCCTCGATCTGGTCGAGTGTTACGCCCTTAACCTCGAAGACGTGGACACCGATCTCCGGGTCGATCAACACAATGTCTGGCGGGCGGTTCGTCTTGCGGGCCAAGCTCGGCTCGCACAGCAGTGCCGACTCGGAGTTGTCGAACGCCTGAACGAGCGTGGCCAGGGCCGAGCGGTGACCGTCGTTACCGGCCTCCTCCCAGCCGACGACCTTGCACTTTGCGCCGGCGACGACCCTTTCCAATTCCGACTTGTTCACTCGTCCTCTCCCGCCGCAGCGGCTGTGGGGGTAGCGAACAACCCGCCCTCGTGTTGAGCGACAGCGTGTTGTGATGACGCCAAGGTCGGTGGAGCTGGGGTAGCTGCGACCCGTGTTGCCGCCGCCGTGGCCAACTGGTCGCATCGCTCGTTCTCCGGATGCCCGTTGTGGCCCCGGACCCAGCGGGCCGTGACAGCATGCGGTTGGAGAAGTTCGTCCAGCCGCCGCCACAGGTCGGCGTTCTTGACCGGTGCCTTAGCGTTCACCGTCTTCTTCCACCCGAACCACTTCCACCGGGGCATCCATTCGGTCACGGCGTTGACGACGTACTCACTGTCGCTGAAAATCTCGACTTGGGCAGGAGCTTTGATAGCCTCGAATCCGCGGATGACCGCCATGATCTCCATGCGGTTGTTAGTGGTTCCGTGGTCGCCACCGCTTGCCTCTTTGGTCCGGCGGCTCGCCGGGTGCTGGAGGATGAAAGCCCAGCCACCGATGCCGGGGTTGCCGAGGCACGCCCCATCCGTGAACAGCTTCACCACCGGCCGTTTGTCCTCAATGCCTTCCATTCGCTCCTTGCTCCGGTGCATCGCCGCCATTGACGACGATCTGCCGACACGCACGAGGTCCGTCCCGGGTCGGTCCCGCCACCGGACCAATGATACAGCCACCCGCTGTCCGGGCCAGACGTTGTGCCGCTGGGATCGTCCCATTCAGAGGATGCTGGCGTTCTTCCCCATACAACCTGCAGTCGGCCGCCCGTGCGAAAGTGTAGATGTTGGAGTGCAGGCGCAGACAGCGACGTTAACTGCATTTGCTACACTCTAACCTCTACACTCTCCGTCGATCGACACCGGCGGCCCACCACGTCCACCGCTGCGCACGTCACCGCACGGTCCGCCCCCATAGCTGCTCGATCGCCGCTTCGACCTCGTCGAGCGCCGCCCCCGACGCGGCGGCGTTGTGCCCGCCCGACGTCTTGATCACCCGTTTCTCCCCTGCGTATGCTGCCAGCACCTTCCTCTGGTAGTCGGGCGCCACCAGCAGGTCGTTGTCCGCCATGATGAAGACCGCCGGCACCGTCACGCGCGGCGCGTTGGCCAGGCTGTCGAGGTCCTTGGGCACCTGCATCGCCACCGGCCCGGCCAGCAGCCACAGGTTCCACCACCCGTACCGCCCGAGGATCAGGCTCCGCAGCGGCGGCGGGTTCTGGAGCACCATCCCCGTCACCGGGCGGTTGGCCGCGACGTGCAGGGCCGCCGTCGTACCCAGGCTGTTCCCGCACGCGAAGATCGGGCGATCCCCCGCAGCACGCCGCATCTCGTCGTACGCCGCCAGGGCCGCCGGCGCGATCGACTTGAGCCGCGCCGGCCCCGTGCTCCCCCCGTAGCCGGGGTAGTTGATCGCCCACACCTCCACCGGCCGCGGCCCCCAGCGCAGGGCGACGTCCTCGGCGATCCATTCCGCGCGGGTGGCGTTCCCGGTGAACTCGAGCACGAACGCCCGCGGTTCCGCCCCGGCCACCCGGGCCCCCTGCGACCGCGCCACCCACGCCTCGACCTCGCCGCCGGCCCACGGGATCGCGCGGCGCGTGGTGGCGCGGCCGGCGTTGAGCGGCTCGGTCGAGGGGAAGAGGATCAGCCGGTCGGCGAGCGACCCGCAACTCACGAGGAGTAGGTACACGATGAACAGGCTCGAATAAACGATCAGGCGGCGCTTGCCGCGGCGGCCAAGGGACATCCGTTCCTCCCTGCTCCGCCCCATTCTACGGCGCGGCGGGCCGGGGGACGAACGAGCGCCGCTCACCGGCCGGGACGAGGTGGTGCCGACGCCCCCGTCGGCATTCGGCCCGCAGGGCCGACCCTCGCATCCCCGGCTGCCCGACGGCGCGCAAAAATTCACCGGCGACGGTGCTGGGCACAGCAACCGTCGCCGGTGTGGGGGAGGATGGCAAAAGGGAGATCTACAGAACCGTCTCGTTACCGCCGCCCGCCGAAGCCGCTTCCGCCGTGGCCGGCGAAGCCGAACCGGCCGCCGAAGCCACCGTGGCCGAAGAAGCCGTGGCCGCCGCCGTGGCCGCCGCCGGGCAGGAAGTCGTCCGGCGCCTCGGTGCTGGCGTTGGAGGTCGTGTCCGTGTCCTCGGCCAGCGCCACGTCGACGTCGTCCTCGCCGCTGGCGGCCGAGTCCTCGCCGCCGTCCAGCACGTCCACGTCCCCGTCCTCCTCGGTCGCCCGCAGGAAGTCGTCGCCCGCGCCGCCGTTCAGCGAGTCGGCCCCGTCACCGGCCACAAGCTTGTCGTCGTCCTCGTCACCGTTCAGCATGTCGTCGCCGGTCCGGCCGGCCAGATCGTCGTCGCCCGCGCCGCCCGAGATCGTGTCGTTCCCGTCGGCGCCGCTCAGCCGGTCGTTGCCGGCCTCGCCGTTGATCTCGGCCGCGAGCGAGAACGGGGTGTCGCGCGTCCCCTTCAAGGCGACGGTGTCGTTGCCCGCGCCGGCGTTGATGACCAGCGACGTCACGTCGGCGGCCGCAAACCGGGTCTTCGTCGTCTTCGCCTTGCGGAAACGGCTCGTCTGCGTCGTCTCCCGCACGGTGATCGTGTCGCCGTCGGTGCTGAGCGACACGACGATCGAGTCGTTCTTCGCCGTGCCGGTCACGGTCAATACGCCGGCGGCCAGGTCGGCCGACAGCAGCCGCCGGCCCTCGAGTTGCTCCACGTGCTTGTCCATGAGAGTGCCTCCAACAATGGTGTCCGAACCTCCCCCTATCAAACGGTGGTCTGTTGGCCGCCGGTGAGTGCCGCGGGCGGCGAGTGCGTTCAGTCGAAATCGACGCGGATTTCCGAGCTGGAGAAGATCGAGTAGCGGCGCCATGGCGACCCCCAGAACCGGCCCGGGCGCCCGACGGTCGTCCCGCCGCCGGTGCCGGCCGCGCCGCTTCTGTTGTACCGCTGGCCCGTCGTGCCGGCGATTGCGTTGGCGACGTTCAGCTCGCCCGCGGCGGCGCTGGTCCCCACAAGGGCGGCGCTCTGGTCCGCCCCCGCGATCAGCCGCGCCTTCACCTGCGCGGCGGTCAGGTCCGCGTCCTTCGCCAGCATCAGGACGACCGCGCCGGTCACCTGCGGGGCCGACATCGACGTGCCGCTCATCTTCTTGTAGGTGTTGCCCAGGCCCGTGCCCGAGGACACCCCCTCGCGCGTCTTCCGGTTCGCGCAGGTCAACTGGATCACCGCCTTCGCCGACGGCTGGGCCGCCCTCGCCGACGAGGGCGCCGGCACCGCCGTCCCCCGCGCCTTGGCCGGCGTGCGCCACCTCCGCGCCTGGTGCGTCACGGCCGGCGTCGCCTTCCTCGACGCCATGCTCGTCGGTTACTGGCTCCTCAACCGCCGCGAACGCCGCCGCGAACGCGACCTCGCCCTCGCCGCCCTCCGCTCCCGCGACGACCTGACCCCCGCCGCGCCCCGCCCCCGATCCTTCTTCGAGCCGGCGCGCGGCTGAGAGCCTCCATCCCCCCTCCCCTGAGAGGCCCGGCAGCCCAACCTTGGGCCGCCGGGCTATTTTGTTGCCCTGACCCCTGACCCCTGACCCCTGAACCCTGAACCCTGAACCCTGAACCCTGAACCCTGAACCCTGAACTCTGAACCCTGAACTCTGAACTCTGAACTCTGAACTCTGAACTCTGAACTCTGAACTCTGAACTCCCACGCTTGCCAATCGCTTCCCGTCCCGCCATCCTCTCCCCCATGCTCAGCACCACCTCCACCTCCATGATGCTTCTGGGCGTCCTCGCCTGTTCGCTCGCGCTGGCGCGCAAGTCCCACGCCGCCGAGGCACCGCCCACAGCCCCCTGGCCCGTCGAGCGGGCCGCCGCCTGGCACCGCGATCGCGGCTGGCTCGTCGGCAGCAACTACGCCAACGCCAGCGCGATCAACCAACTGGAGATGTGGCAGGCCGACTCCTTCAACCCCGCCGAGATCGACCGCGAGCTTGGCTGGGCGCAGAGCCTCGGCTTCAACTCGATGCGCGTCTTCCTCCACCACCTCCTCTGGGAGCAGGACGCCAAGGGCCTCACCCAGCGCATGGAGCAGTTCCTGGAGATCGCCGACCGCCACAAGATCGGCGTCATGTTCGTCCTCTTCGACAGTGTCTGGGACCCCAACCCCGCCCTCGGCAAGCAGCGCGCCCCCCAGCCCGGCGTCCACAATTCCGGCTGGGTCCAAAGCCCCGGCGCCAAGGACCTCGCCGACCCCGCCCGCCAGGCCCTCCTCGAGGCCTACGTCAAGGGCGTCGTCGGCCACTTCAAGGCCGACAAGCGCATCCACGCCTGGGACCTCTGGAACGAGCCCGACAACACCAACGACAGCAGCTACGGCATCAACAAGCTCAAGACCGAGCTCCCCGTCGCCCAAAAGCACGAGCTGGTCCTCACCCTCCTCAAGAAGACCTTCGACTGGGCCCGCTCTACCAACCCCACCCAGCCCCTCACCTCCGGCCTCTGGCTCGGCGGCCACAAGGCCGACCCCGCAAAGCTCATCCCGATCGAGAAGGTTCAGCTCGACAACTCCGACATCATCAGCTTCCACAGCTACGGCAAGCTCGACGAGATGAAGGCCTGGGTCGAGAACCTCCGCCGCCACAACCGCCCCCTCCTCTGCACCGAGTACATGGCCCGCCCCCAGGGCAGCACCTTCGACCCGATCCTGGGCTTCCTGAAGGAGCAGAACATCGCCGCCTACAACTGGGGCTTCGTCGCCGGCAAGTCCAACACGATCTACGCCTGGGACACCTGGAAGACCGCCGCCCCCCGCGAGCCCAAGGTCTGGTTCCACGACATCTTCCGCACCGACGGCACCCCCTTCGACCCCAGGGAGGTCGAGTACATCCGCAAGGTCACCGGCGCCGCCGCGCCCGCGCCAAAATAGCTTCGGCCTTCGCGATCTCCGTCCCAGCGCCCCCCGACGGGTATCCTACCGGCCATGGCCGACGCACGAATGACCCTCGCCGACGCGCTGCAACTGGCCATGCGGCACCACGCCGCCGGCCGCATCGCCGAGGCCGAGACGATCTACCGCCAGATCCTCGCCCACGCGCCCGCCACGCCCGACGCCCTGCACCTGCTCGGCGTCGCCGCCCACCACCGTGGCGACGCCCGGGAGTCCGAGACGCTCATCCGCCGCGCCATCGAGCTGGCGCCGGGCGTCGCCGGCTACCACAGCAACCTCGGCAACGCCCTCCAGGCGCAGGCCCGCCTCGCCGACGCCGCCGACGAGTTCCGCCGCGCCGTCGCCCTCGACCCCCGCCACCACCAGGCCTGGAACAACCTCGGCGCCGCCCTCCACGCGCTCGGCCAGGCCGCCGACGCGATCGACTCCCTTCGCCGCTCGATCGCCCTCCGCCCGGACTACGCCAGCGCCCACAGCAACCTCGGCAACGCCCTGCGGACGCTGGGCCAGTTCGCCGACGCCGAGTCCCACTACCGCCAGGCCATCGCGCTGAACGCTCAGTACGTCGAGGCCCACCACAACCTCTCCGTCGTGCTCACCGCCCAGCACCGCCCCGACGAGGCCGCCGCCGCCGCCCGCGCCGCCCTGGCCCTGCGCCCGGACTACCCCGACGCCCACCACGCCCTCGCCGTCGCCCTCGAGGCGGCCGGCCGCACCCCCGAGGCGATCGACCACTACGCCCGCGCCGTCCAGCTCAAGCCCGACTGCGCCCCCTGGCAGTTCGACCTCGCCGCCGCACGCGGGGCCGACCGCCCGGCCTCAATGCCCGAATCCTACGTCGCCCAGCTCTTCGACGCCTACGCCGGCTGGTTCGACGCCCACCTCACCGGCGCGCTCGAATACCGCACCCCCCAACTCCTGCTGGACATGGTGCGGCAGGTCGAGCCCCGCCCGGATCTGGACACCCTCGACCTCGGCTGCGGCACCGGCCTCTCCGGCGCGTGCTTCAAGCCCACCTCGCGCCGCCTCGTCGGCGTCGACCTCTCCCCCCGCATGCTCGAAGCCGCCCGCGCGCGGCACATCTACGACGAGCTCGCCCTCGCCGAGATGACCCAGTTCGCCGCCGCCCGGCCCCAGCAGTTCGACCTCGTCGTCGCCGCCGACGCGCTCGTCTACGTCGGCGACCTGCGCCCCCTCTTCACCGCCGTCGCCGCCGCACTCCGGCCCGGCGCCCTGTTCGCCTTCTCCGTCGAAGCCGCCGACGCCGCCGACTACGAGCTGCGCCCGACCCGCCGCTACGCCCACGCCCCAGCCTACGTGGAACGCATCGCCGCCGAAGCCGGCCTGCGCCCCGAAGGGTCCCGCCAGGCCTCCCTCCGAAAGCAGAATCGCGCCGATGTGATCGGCTGGCTATGGGTCCTGCGGCGCACGTGACCGCCACGCCCGCCTGCCCGGTCAAAGCTCGCGCAGCACCATGTCCTTAAACCGGATCCGCACCTGGTCCCCCGTGTGCAGTTGCAGCGCAAAGTGCCCCCGCCGGCCGACGTTCCGCTTCACGTGGCTCTCGTTGTCCAGCACGCCCGCGCCGTCCCACTCCGTCATCACGATCCCGTTCAGCGTCGTCGTCACCTTCGTCCCCTTGCACACCAGCGTCAGGTCGTTCCACCCATCCCCCTCGTCCGCGTACCGGAACACGTACTTCTCCGGCCGGAACTTCGCGTCCATCGCCGAGTCCTTCAGGCTCGGCGACACCCACCGCTGTTCGCCCCGCGTCTCGTCGTAGATCAGCCCCGTCCGCCACTGCATCGGCCCCGGCGGATGAATGTCCACCTGCGGCCCGTTCAGCCACCCCCCCTTGTCCGCCTCGTCATACCGGCTGCGGAACTGAATGCCCGAGTTCCCCGGCGAATCGCGATACGCCTGAAACTTGAGCTTGATCTCGAAGTCGCCGTACTCCTTCTCGCTCTGGAGCCAGACGTAATTGTGGCCCTTCCGGCCAATCGAATCGCACAGGATCGACCCGTCATCAACCTTCCAGAACACCTTCTCCTTGTCCTTCGCCTGGCACCGCACCGTCCACCCCGAAAGGTCCTTCCCGTTAAACAGCGACACCCACGCCCCCTCCTCCGCGGCACGCGCGCCCGCCGCGAAGACAAAGAGCGCAACGACGACGCATGACGGTGTAGAGTGTGTCATCAACAACCTCTACACCCCTCAAGCCCCCGGCGCGCGCGACCCCTCGCCCCCGCTTGCCTTTTCACACCCCTCCCGCGCAGACCGCCCCACCCCCTTCAGCGCCCTCTTCGCGTCTCTTTGCGCTCTTCGCGGTGACGACGGCACCAACGTCCAGGAGAACATCACCTACCGGCACAACATCATCTGGAACAGCGAGTACTCCTTCGAATACCGCCCCCCCTAGCGCCGCTCACGGTTTCGCAAACCACCGCCCCCACCTCACCACCTCACCCCACGCCCCACCCTCCCCAATCTGTGGTCAAGTGCGCCAAGGCTCTCCAACTTTTGCCCCATTTTCTTGGAAAGCCCCCGCCGCTTTCCCAGTTGCCTTGGATTCCCCAGAAGAAGTCGTGGACCCACAACGCTTTACAGACAACCGCACCGGCCGCGTCCTCAAGACCCTCCAGGGCTGCCACGCCTTCATCCCCGCCCCGCCCCCGCTCGCCACCTCCCCTCGTCGCCGCTTGCGGTTTCGCACCCCTCCCGCGCTCCGCGCCCCTTCGACTGCAACGCCCTCACTACCCCCCAAGCCCTTTGCGCCGCAACGGCGAGAGTCAATCAACGCCATCAAAGCGGAACTTGCTTGCCTGCAGATAGGCCTCTTCAAGCTCGACGGCAATCCAGCGCCTGCCGAGCCGCTCGGCGACCATCCCCAGCGTGTTCGATCCAGCAAATGGGTCCACGCAGATGTCATCCCGATCCGTGAGGAGGTTGATAAAGAACTCCGGTAACGCGGCGGGGAACCGTGCGGGGTGAATCTTGATTCCGGCTTCCTTACACCGAAGCGTGTAGCGGTCGTTGGCGGCGTTGTTGCCAAATCGGAGCATGTCCTCCGCGGCGTCCTCCTCGATCACGTTGGGTGGGATTGATCCCCCGGTTTCAACGTCGGCAAAGCTCTCCTTGATGATGTAGCCGCCGGGTCGCGTCGTTGCGCGGAGCTTCCGCTTGTTCAAGCGAATCATGTCGGCGGAGTACGCCCGAAGCACCTTCCGGTTGTCGGCCTTCGGGTGCGGCGTCTTGCTGAGCCACCAGACGTATTCCACCGAGTCCTTTACCCGCACCCGCCGCACCGTCACCCACTCTGCCGGCATCGGCATCTTTGCCGGGTTGTACCAGAAGCACTCCTGTGCGAGGTGAAAGCCGACCTCTTCGATCAACGCGACCAGCAGTTTGAAGTGGTACAACGAACGCGTGGGCGTGCCCTTGTTGTAGCTCCCGCCAATGTTCAGTACGAAGCTCCCATCGTCTTTCAAGACCCGCCTGATCTCGCGCGCGAACGGCAGCATCCAGGCGATGTACTCGTGCTTGTCCTTGTTCCCGTATTCCTTCTTGAAATGCAGGGCGTAGGGTGGGGACGTAAGCACGAGCGATATCGAGCGATCCGGGATCTGTCGCATCACCTCGAGCGAGTCGCCGAGAACCGCCACACCGCCGTCGGTGGTGTAGTACGGGGCCACGTCAAGCACCGACCGCAGCCCGTTGTCACCGCTGAAGTTGAGTTTCGGTTGGCTTGTCATATTATCCCGGCCGGCCTTCGACGCCCGATCTTACCCCAAACGCGAATGCGGAGACAGTTTGCCCGTCGATCCCGTCACGCAGGTACGCCAGATCCTCGACGCCTGTACGCCGGAGCAGCGCGACGAGATCGTCAGGTTGCTCCGCGCGCAGTACCGGAGTCACCGCATCGAGAGGGAGTGGAACACGTCGGCCGAAGTCGTCCTCGAAGCGCTCGCCCGGTCGAGTGCGCTGACGCGCCGAATGTTCAAGGGAATTCTGGCCGAGGCTGCGTTCAAGGTGGAGGTCATCGACAAACTCGCCGGCTGGGAGGACGTCACGCCGCCCGGCAACCACGCGTACGACTTCAAGATCGGGAAAGCCGCCATTACCGCCACAATCCAGGCGAAGCTTCAGCGGCAGGCGAAGAACCAGCCGCTGTTTTACCGCGTGCCCCGCAAGCGAAGCGGCACCATGTCCGGATTCTTCGTGGTGGAGACACAGAAGACCCGGGCGGGCGTGGACGCCGCCACTGGCGAAACGACGCGCCCGTATCGGTTCGGTGAGTTCGACATCCTCGCCGTGTCGATGGAGCCCGCAACCCATGATTGGTCGCAGTTTCGCTACACGCTGGGCAACTGGTTGATCCCCCAGCCGGCGGCACCGAACCAGATCGCTGTGCTCCAACCGGTGTCGCTACAGCCGAACGACGATTGGACCGATTCCCTCCCGACCGTCCTTGAGTGGCTGGGATCAGGTCGGAGCAAGACCATCAGCGCAGAGGATGCTTCTGCCGGCTCCGGCGCATAAACACGCGAATCCAATGGAGATCCATCCCACGCTCACCCACCCCTCTTCGCCGCCACCACCCGAATCTTATGAATCATCGGCGGCTGCGCCAGCAGCTCCCCCGCCTTCTCCATCAGCGCCTTGGCGATCGGCCCGTCCAGGTGCGCCTGCCGCGCCGCCTCGGTCTCGAACGTGTCGAAAATGCCGTACGCCCCCTGGTCCTCCTGAAACGCGTACCACGTCACGGTCCCCGCCTCCTTCTCCACCAGCGGCAACGCCGACGCGAGGAACGCCTCGACGTCCGCTTCTTTTCCGGGCTTGGCCTTGAGCTGTGCGTACAGGGCGAGCGTGGGCATTGCGTCCTTTCGTGTTGAGTTCCCCGCCCGAATTCTAGCGGCACCGCCAGCCGCCGCGTAACCCCGAAAAGGCGCAGGGTGTACCACTCCTCGATTCCCCCGCGATCGCCCCCCTCCCCCTCGCACCCCAGCGCCGCCGCCGTGTTGGCGTCCGAGTTCGTCACCCCGGAACACCAGGCGAGATGGGAGGCGGGCCAGATTTACGCCAACGTCAACCCGCCCAACCACGTCGCCCGCACGATCAAGTTTTACGCCCACACGACGCGGGCCTACGACCCCACGTCGATCCCGCCGGGCTGGGCGTACGACGCGCAGAGACGAGGGGCATCATCAAGGATGCGATGGGCCAGTATGACGAGGTGGGGCCGACGGCGGCCGCCGCCGTTGAGATCGCATTGGGGAACGACAACCCAGCATCGCTGACGTGGCCGGCCGATCCCGTCGACCCTGGCTCAGGCGTCTACGAAACCGCGCTCGGCTGGTACTTGAGCCACCGCACGCCCAACCCGACCTTCGACTTGTACATGCACGCCACGGTTCACTGGGCTGTCAGCGGCGGGTTCCAGTACGTGCCGTGACCGCTGGCGTCCGCCCGACCGTGCCCCCGACCGACACCCCGCCCCGGCCAGCGCCGGGGCGTCGTCATGCGCGGGCCGTCTCCGCGTCCACCCGCTCAATCCCCGTCACCACGATCCCCTCTAGTTCCGCCTTCACTCGCGCGTTTGCCACGCTGTCAGCCTCGACGTGCCAAGTGGTGTCCAGCTTCGTCGCGCGGTCAACGCCGACGACGCGGTAGCGGCCCGGGCCGGCGTCGGCCGTCGTGACCACCGGCACGGGGGCCGTCCCGCCGCGGCTCGCGCGCAGGCCCCAATAGACCCCGGCAGCAATGATGCCCACGGCCGCCGCGACCCACGCCAGCCTCGCCACGGCCGAAACCGCCTCGGTCGCCATGCCGGGAATCATCGCGACCACCAGGACGCCGGCAAACAACAAGGTGACCACCACGACCACGACCGAGGCGACGGGGCTGCTGTCGGCAATCGACTCGCCCGGCGGCCGCGGCGTGGCGTAGGGCACCGTCGGCGTCCCGCTCAACGGGACAAAGTCGGCGGCGGATATCCTCCGGGCCTGCGCCCATTGCTTCGCCCGGTACAGATCCGGCGCGTCAACCTCCCACTCGCCGTCCCCCGTGGCCATCGACGTTCCCTTGATTCTCCACTTCACGAGGCTCCCACCTTCCCCGGGCTCGCGCCCGTCAAACTCTCCCTACATTCTCACGCTCGGCAAGCGGGTTCGTCAATAGGTCAGCGCCGTCTTCGCGCTCTTCGCGGTTCGCCCCCCTCCGCCCCCATCGGTCCCATCCCCGCCGCCCCCTCCCCACCCCCACACCCCAAAATTCCCAAAAATTTCCCTTGACTCGGCCCAAACAAAAGGCAGGGTATCCATGGCTCCACCGCCCTGACCGGCACGGGGAGCCAGACAGCCAGAAGACAGCCAGACCGGGGGGTACCCAGGGCGGGCACCCAACCCGGCGGAACGTTCAGCCAGCAGGGAGGATCCGCATCATGTCCACCACCCCCGCCCGACCCGCGCGCCCCGCCGCCCCCAAAAGCCCACCCCGCGCATGGCGCAGGC
>Ga0105047_10015536_pt1 | contig 11982 bp, 9 predicted proteins | sample MAT04_FD_78384 | JGI IMG/M metagenome (GOLD analysis project Ga0105047, IMG submission 78384) | Freshwater microbial communities from Lake Fryxell liftoff mats and glacier meltwater in Antarctica - MAT-04 (megahit assembly) | ecosystem: Environmental > Aquatic > Freshwater > Ice > Liftoff... | reverse complement strand
CGATCGCCAACGCGCACGGGACGAACTTGCTCGCATCGACGCGCTGCTGAACAAGGCCCCGCTGGCCGATCCTTCGTTGCAGTTGCAGTTGAAAGGCGTTCGCGACCTACTGGCCAGCAATGAACAATGAACGCAAACGCGGCGGTGCATGCAATGTGGAACGCGTCGACCGATGGTAGACAAGTTCTCTACGCTTTGTTCATCTCACGACCATGCGCTGTGGGTGCAACTCCCGTTGCTCTGATTCCTTGAAGATCGTCGTCGCACCAAGTGAGTAAGTCCCCGGTGCCGCATCGTGTGGGATGGAAATCCGTACCACGTGGCGAGCGAACTTTTGAGGTTCAACCTCGTAGGCCAGGTCGGTCAATTCCACTACCCAGCCGGCCGGAACGGTCGGGTGCAGCACACCCGCAATCTTCTCGGCCCGCCAGTTGTAAAGCGTAATCTCAAGTTCAACCGCCTCACCCGGCTTTTTCTCGACCTGTGGATCAAACCTTTCATCCAACGCCGGGGGCTGAATTGGATGGGCGTTGTCCTCGTTCACAAGACGCTCGGCCACCTCGCGGTCGGGCGTTTTCGCCGGGTTGGTTCGTTCCTCCTGACGTAATCGAAGCCACATCTCACGACGTGCTTTTCGGTGGTTTACCTCTTCAAACGCCGCTGCAATCTGCGGCTCGATCTCCTGTCGCACTTTCGATGTGTCGAGGGCTGCCCGGATCATGACGCCCGGGTACCACACAGTGTCAGCCTTGGCGTGGGCGTCAATCTGATGACTGAGCCCGATGACCGCACTCGCAAGTCGTTGCGCGTACGCCGCGTTTCCCGACGACAGCGCGTGATTCATGAAGTAATTTGTCCGCCTGGCGATGGATCGCGCCGTGTACGCATTTCGCAGGTACCGGCCATCCGACATGCTTGCCGTCAGCCTCGCTTCGGCCGCTTTCAGTTCGTTCGCAGCTTGTTCGCAAGTTACGTCTGCTGCCGCCGCGACCGGAAGATGTGCCTGTATTTCTGCCTGTCGCGCCGCATAGAAAAGCCGCGTCAAATCCATTGGTTGATCGCTTGACCAGTCAATCGGATGCCCACCTTTCCCTGCAGCGGCAAGGCGAGGCAGAAGCGTATCGCCAGCGCCGGTCACAAACTGTGCGTATTGATTTGTCAGCAGGTTGATCGTTCCATTGTCAGATACGACCTTTCGCGTGTTGCCCTCCCAGTCTGCAACAACAACTTCAGGTGCGGACACGTCAATGGAAACTTCCTGTTCACCGTCCATGCACCACGCAACAATGACAGGCCTGCCGCCTTTGTTAAAGACGTGAATCTGATTCCGATCATCTGCCAAAGCCGCCACATACATTGCATCTTCCAGCATTGCACTCGTTGTTGCGTAAGCGAAATACGCTGGCCAGGGCCCCTCCTGCATACCGCGCAGGAGATAGCCCGGATCCTCTGCGCTATAGCATTCAAACCACGTCAGTCGATCCAGCCCCGCCGCCAGCTGGCTAACATAGATTCTCGCCAGCGTCTTGGCCCCGTCCTCGGGCGTGCGTTTCTGCATGCCCCAGATGCCCTCTTCGGTGTTGATCAGCGGCTTGCCGGGGAACTTCGCATCACGAATAGCACGGAGCTCGTGCACCATGGCTGCCTTGGTTTCGACCGCCCCTTCCAAAGGCATGTTGTCGAAGGTGATCGTCTTTACGCCCGGATAATGGATCGGCACGGCATCGGTAAATCCGGACGCTCCTTGATCTCCCAGTGTGCCAAACATCGACGCGCTGGCGGCGAAACCGTCGGCGATTGCGTCGGCGTTGGGGTCAATGGCCTTGGCAATCGCGTAGGTGGCCTGCAGCACCTGCGCGTATTGCTCGTACTGATATTTGCCCGGCACATGCCAGAAAAAGTTCGGCTCGTTCCAACATTGCCACATGTTGGCAGTCCCCTTGTACTGACCGATAACAGTCGCAACGTAGTTGAAGAAGTCGTCATAGCGCGTGATCCGACACCGCGAAAACCCACCTTGAAACCATGGTTCGCCATAGCCCAGGATGACCATCGCACCCATGCCGCGCTCGCGAAAGAAGTTGAGAGTATCCGGAGGCTGGAGGTTCCATTGGCCGGGTGTCGGTTCGACATGATCCCAATAGAGTGGATTGTGATTGCGATTGAGCCCCCCTCCCATGCGCCGAACGAGTTCGGGGTTGACCTCCATACGCACCGACCCGAACGGCGAATATGGCGCGAACGTATTCCCCCGCCCGACGACGCGTCCACCATACAGGCGTTGTGACAGGAGCGACGTTGTATCCGCTCGGACATCAATGTCGATTGTGTAATACCCCATGGCCCGGGCGTCGCCCAGTGAGAGGAAATTGGAGACCAGTGTCATCGGTGCAGCCGTTCGCGTCTCCTCGTGCTCGGCTAACGTCTCACCCTTCAGATTTTTGATAACTGATTTGATCTGCAGTGCCGCCGACGCAGCGGTGAAGTTTGCCAGCTGCAGCACGACGCCCGCAGGTTGATCGCCAACGAAAATATTGCCCGTCTCCCATGGAAGGACCCGGGCTGCCGGTGAGTCGATGAGGAACCTCCCCGCGCGATCAAAGCGCATCACACGCTGTTGGACGGTTGAATTGGGGTCCTGACTGTCCCGTGTGATCAGGGCGAAACCGCCGTCCGCTTCGCCGACGATTCCAGAGGCCACTGTCGTATATCCTGCCGTGCCAGGCGCGACTTTGTTGGCATCGGGGCTGAGATTGATGAAGCGTCCACCGTCCTGTGCCCCGGGCGCGTCTGCGGCAAAGTTGACGGGCTCGCCGTCAGAATTGAATCTCCACACGGTCGCGCCACCCAGCACGTAGATCGTTCCATCCGGGCCCAAATGCAATACACGCCCGCTGACGTTCGCGACGGTTTTGGTCACTTGGCCGGTCGTCACATCCATCGCCAAAAGCCGTGCGCCGTCCACGGCCCAAAGTTTTCCGTCTGAAGAGAATCGCATCGCCATTACAATGGCACCCTCAGGTGCAGCCAGCGAGCGCAGGTGCTGCCCGGCGTGGTCAAACACCTGCACCTGGCCCGGCGAAATGTTAGTGCTTAGAAAGATCTGATCCGATGCATCAATTGCGACGGCGGCCCAGTCGCGCGTGATACCGGGCTGACCCATCTGCTCGGACGAGTATTTTTTCGATCGCCCGCCACCACCTGGTCCGAACGTCAGATTCGCGTCGCCTTTGATATCTCCCAATCGCACGCCGAGAAGATTCTTTACCTCACTCGGATAGGGATAATTTGTGTAGTCGACCTCTGCGGAAAAGGCACTGGGCTGACCGTCGGCCGAAAACTTGTACAGACCGTTGCGTGTCATCACGTAGGCGTTGTCGTGACTGTCGACCGCCACGTCGTAACATTCGACCGGGTTGCTGGAATGACCAACACCCGCCTGCGGGTAGGCGGTAAGAGGCATCCAGTTGGGTGAGAATTTCTGGCCTGTCCACGTCTGTCTGTTTGCGACGATGATGTTGTTCTGATGATCGCGCACTGCCCCGATCGAAAATCCGGGAACGGTTCGACTGACAATCATGCTCTCGCCGGCCGCCTGCAACGTGATGCTCGTATGCTGATGCGAATCGCTGTCACGCACTTCGACGACATAGATCCCCGGCAACGGCTTGTTCAAATCAGCTGAGACGACCTCCATGTTGGCGTTCATCAGCGGGGTGGGCAGGGGCTTTGCAGGAATTTTCAGATCGGACAGCTTGAATGACAATGTCTGCGCGCCCGCTGACGCCTGCACCTCAAATAGCGCGGCCTCTGTTCGCTCATCGGCATACCATCTTTGACCGATCCCCACCGGGCGGTCGGTATATACGCCTATTTTCACCGGCCCCGCAGCGGTCGTGGTATATGAAACATCCACGGATTGTGCAGCGGAAAAGCGTCCGCCTTCCGTGGCAATGGCCTGCGTGACGACGAGCGACGTGACGGTCGCTCGCGCATCGTCAACCACTACCGCTACCAACATTGCTGCTATCCCAACCGCATTGAAGAGTGCCGCGAAACGTGCTTGAACGTACGTGGGTCGGGCAGATCGAAACATGAAGCTCCATTCAGTTGGGTCGTGTCCTGAATGTATCTACCAACCAAACCGCTCTTCGTTCCATGGGTCCCCGCGCATGTGGTAGCCGTTCTGTTCCCAGAAGCCCGGCGCGTCAGTCGCGCGCAGCTCGATCCCGCGAATCCATTTGGCGCTTTTCCAGAGATACAGCTTCGGCACGAGCCCGCGCAACGGCCAACCATGCTCGGGCGTAATGTCGGCCCCATCCCACTGATAGGCAAGGATACAATCGTCATCAATGAAATCCGGCAGCGGCACGTTCGTTGTAAAACCCGCCTCGCTGTGACACATGACAAACTTGGCCGTGGACTTGGGGCGGGCACGCTCGATGATCGCCTTCATGGGCACGCCGGTGAAAGTGTTATTCAGCCTGCTCCAGTGCGTGACGCAGTGCATATCACACACAACATCAATCGCAGGCATCGCGCGAATGTCAGAATAGGATAACTCGTACGGCGCATCGACCTGGCCGAAAATCTTCAACGACCAATCCGCGCGATGCGGATCCACCTTCGGTACGCTCCCATGATGCAGCACCGGCCATTTGGCCGTCAGCACCTGCCCCGGCGGGGTGCGCGCCTTTGGATTTCCACCTGACTTCAGGGTGTCGCTGCTAATAATCGTGGGACGGATGGGGTCTGGCATAAGGGTGCGTTATCGTAGGATTGGTGCAATCAGACGACAATCGGCAAAAGTCAGAATACCTGTCGCCGGGACGCGCAAGAGGGTTTGCCGGGTCAAAATGGAGGGCGGGTCGCCCGCGCCACCAAGGTACGATCGACAAGGTCTTGAACCGGTCATCTCCCTTCCCCATTTTTATCTTGACTCAGGTTTATTCATCAGCTGCGTCTACCGAATTTATTGATATAGCGCGCCGGTATTCACATCAGGTTATCGGAAGTCATGTCCGCCCTCTCATGCGCGCTCGATCTCGTTGAAGGTCAGCCCGAGGGTCACTCTGTGCGCAGCTGTATTATCGGTATGCGCATCGGCAAGCAAATTGGTCTTTCCGACCAACAACTCTCTCGACTCTTTTACGCGCTACTTCTCAAGGACCTTGGCTGCTCCAGCAATGCTGCGAAGGTGTGCTATAGGGGCAAGCGATCATGGAGAAGCTTCGGGCCAGCATCAAGCCACCGCCGCCCGAACTCCTCAAAGGCCTGATGAACGGCGTCGAATACACCAAGCCCGGTGCGGGCGAATGGGTCAAGCAGTCGGAACTTCAAAAAATACAACACGTCTTGCAACCCAAATGCCCTGACGGAACCATGAACAACCTCGAACCTGTCCGACCGTGACGAGGCGCTGCCTGAAAGCGCTGTGGACAAAGTTTCGCCGTGGGGCTTGCCCCACGCTTCTCGCGCGACGGAATCGCGGGGCAAGCCCCGCGGCGAAACCTGACGAGTGGAGTGTCAGCGGGCCTCCACTGCTCCGATCGAACAAGTCAGTTTGCCCCGCGCCAATCGACCGTCACGCCCGTCCAATGATCGCGGTCGAAGCAGAGCCCCTCGTACGCTTCCTTGCATTGCTCAGGCTTGACCACATGGCTGATGAGCGGCGCGATTTTGATCGTGCCGTCGGCCATTTCCTTCTGCAGGCGATCCATCTTTCGTCGTTGCAACGCCAGCCAGTGGGATCGTGTTTCAAAATGCCGGCCCGTCTCCAACGCGCCATGCACCTGCAGGTTTTTCGTGAAGATTCCGCTGATCAACGGCGACGCGTCGATGGCGGCCTGGCTGCGCCAATGGGTCATGATGACCAGTTGCCCGGCATGGCGCACGAACTCCGGAAGGCCGATCGTCGTAGGGGCGTGACCGATGGCGTCGACGACCACGTCCAACCCGCGCCCGCCTGTCATCTGCTTGATTTGATCCGCAAAGTCGGGCGCGAAGGGGTCGAGCGTCTCTCTCAAGCCACATCGTACTGACATCGCGCGACGCGCCGCCAAGGGGTCGATCGCAATCACACGGAAGCCCGCCCGCTGCAGGATTTGGGCGGTCATGTTCCCCACCATCCCCTGCCCCCACACGCCGGCGATGCCCAGCGGATCGTTCGTCAACACCTCGGCTGCCGTCATGCAGATGCTGAGGATTCGAACATAGGGCAACTGCTCGGCAGGCACGTCGTCGCGCGCGCGGGTGATGTAATCGTCGACATCCGTCCGCCAGTGCGTGCCGTGGCGCATCACCCCGACGACACGATCTCCCACTTCGTATTCCTTGACATCAGCCCCCCGCGCTACCACGCGTCCAACCCCCGCATACCCCGGGTGCCACGGATAGGCGCACCATGAGCCGGGTGTGTACACATTCGGATCCAGCGCCTGGTAGTTCGCCCCCTCCGTGCCAGCGCTAATGGCTGTGAAGTCGATCCGAACGATAATCTCCCGCGGGCCCGGCGAGGCATAGTCTGTGGGATCGGTTTCAAGAATGATCTGGCGCTTCTCACGAATCATCCAACGCTTGGCGTTGCTCATTCAAAACTCCGGTTCAGGTTCGTATGAGACTTAAGTTATGAGTAAGCATTGAACTTCTCAACTGGCCCGAATGCGCTCCGATCGATTTCCAGTTCATGGAAACCTCCGTCGCGGGTTGGATGTTCGTCAGGCTGGCCACCATTGCTGGTTACGTATTGAACCACAGGACAAAGCACCGCCCCGTCGTCGGCGAGTAGATAATCAAATACAAACTCCCCCCGCCGACCATGTGCTCAAGTGTGCGGCGCTTGGCGTCGGTCAATTGCGCCGGTTGCCACCAATTGGGCGCGCCCGTGGCCAATTCATTGCGCATGCTCACCTGATCGACGGTCCAACCCTTCCTTTTCCCCGCCTCCAGCAGTGCTTCGACGGCCTGCTCAACCTTGTCAGGTGGGCAGGTCAGTTCGTACACCGACCTCGGATCGATCCCGCTGGGAAGTCTGGATGAATTGACCTGCGTGAAATCGACCGGCAAATCGATGCCCACTTCATTGTTAAGAAATTTTGCGAGCGGCTCTGCGACAGAGGCGTCACGTCTGGCGACACCGATGTGCATCAAGGCGGTGAATGCAAGGGGAAGGACAACACTGGCGAGGCCAGCCAAGGAGATTCCCACAAAAATCAGGAGAAGTATACGCCTGCCGAACGAGCGGAGGCTTCCCTTTGTGGCTGCGTCAGAGTTCGATCGCGGCATTCGTCTTCCTTGTCGGCCGTCGGGGTCGTCGCTCACCTGTTCGTGCCCGAACCATACCTCCGCTGTGCGTAACCTCCCTATTTACTTGACCGTAAGCACGAACTGTCGGTAGAGTGTAACTGTACAAGACGGTAGGCGGAACTTTTCCTTCCTATGTCGTTCTAAGGTCGGCTTGCTGCGATCTTTAGGTTGGATGTCAGCGAAGATTTTTCACACCATTGCGTGGAGGTCGATTTATGGCCGCATCTCGCCCGGGATCGTCAGGCGCTTTGATTACATGGCTCGTCATCATGGCGATCCTATTTGTCACAGCGACAATTTTTGCGTTCATTTTCCAGGCCGACGCACGAAAAAGCGCCGACTCTCTTGAGACTTTCAAGAAGAGCTACAAGGAAATCATCGAGAACAGCGAGTTGGCCGGTCAGGATGTGACCGACCTTAAAGAGGCGCGGTCCGACGCCCGGCTTGGGCTCGGGCCGGCCAGCCCCGTGATGAGCGTCGCTATCGAGCAACGCAAGCTCCTTGCGAAGACCATCACCGGCAACCCGGTCAGCGCGTCTGCTGCCAAGGATCAAGCCGACCGCGCCCTGCAGGACGCGGCTGCTCGCCTCAAGGCTGCGGCCATCAGTGAGCCGATCCCCGCTGACAACCTCGTGCTGGCTGTCGGGGAAGTTGTGAAGATCGCAGAAAATCGTCAGGGTCAGGTCACCAGTCTGCAAAAAGATCTGGCAGCCGAGAAGGAAGGCACCCTTGCGGCCATCAAGCGGGCTGACGATCAGGCAGCTGCCCATGAGCAGGCGATGGCTGCCGTGCGCGAGGAAACCAAGACTCAGATCGAGACCGCTACCAGCAGCGCCGACACCGCCACCAGCAGCGTCGCCGAAATCGAGAAAGCGGTCTCGGCAGAGCGCGATAAGCAGACGGCTGCGTACAACCAGATTGTCACCGAGCGTGCCGATCGTGATAAGACAATTGGTGACAAGGACAAGGCCATCGGGGTGCTTCAACAGAAGCTCTCAGCACTGCGTGTCGATACGACCAATACGGTCGTTCGGCAAAGCGATGGCGAAATCATTCGTCTGCCCGGTAACAATATTGTGTATGTGAATCTCGGGGCGGGAGACCAGATCACACCAGGCCTGACGTTCGAGGTCTACGAAAAGGCCGACGGCGTGCCGGGTATCCGCACTTCCGACGATACGACCCTCCCCCAAGGCAAGGCATCCATTGAGATAACACGTGTGGGTGCAAACAGTTCCGAAGCGCGCGTTGTCAAAGTGCGTCCGGGCTATCAACTGACCGAAGGCGATCTCATCGCGAACCTGGTTTACGATCGGAACACCAAATACAACTTTGTCGTGTTCGGCAATTTTGATCTCGACCAGAACGGCGTGGCTGTGCCAGGCGATGCAGACATCATGAAGCGTCTCGTCACCCAGTGGGGCGCGAAGGTGATGCCCGATGTCACCGTTGACACAGACTTTGTCGTACTGGGCAAGGAGCCAGCCGTCCCTGAGTTCTCGGCTGAGCAGTTGCAGGACCCCGAAACGCGCGACCGCCAGCAGAAAGCGCAAGCCGAGCTTGAGTCCTACAATACGGTAAAGGACAAGGCCAAGGAATTGCATATTCCGATCCTGAACCAAAACCGCTTCCTATACTTCACAGGCTACTTCGATTCCGCCCGGCGATGAGCGTCGGTGGATTTAAGCCAGCAGTCGGCAGCGAAGAGAAGTTCTCCCCTGCCGTCTGCTCGTTTTTTGGAGTGCTAGGCGTCGCCTTGCACTGCCGGCTGCTTATTGGCCGTTTTTGGACTGCTGACTCATCCCCATGCAACGTCGTACCTTCGGAAATACCGGCTTGGAAGTCTCGGCCATCAGTCTTGGCTGTTGGATTTTTGGTGTGGATTGGTGGGGCCATCGCACGCAGGTTGACTGCAATCAGATGTGCTCGTTCGCGCTTGATCGCGGAATCACTTTTTTCGATAACGGCGATGCCTACGGCAATGGTCGTGCGGAAGAACTCTTCGGAAATTGGATGCGCGATGCAGGCGTCGGTCGATCAAAAATCGAGATCGGCGGAAAGGTCGGTTACGATTTTTATACCGACCCTGGCGAGGCCGGTTCGCACAGGGAGCGAAAGCAAGATTTTTCACCTTCCTTCGTGCGCATGGCCATTGAAAGAAGTCTGACACGGCTCGGTACGGACTATTTCGACCTGTACATGGCTCACAATATCAAGCTCCCGCAGTTCCGCGATGACCTGTTTGCCGAGCTGGAAAAACTGAAGGATGCGGGCAAGGTTAAAGTGTGGGGCGTGTCACTTGGACCGGCCATCGGTTGGCGCGAAGAGGGCTTCCAAGCCATGCTCGACCACAACGCCAAGGCTATCCAAACGGTCTACAATTTATTCGAACAACACCCCGGGCGGGAGTTTTGTGAGGTCGCGCGGTCCGTCAAAGCCGGCATCCTGGCGCGGGTGCAGGACAACAGTGGAATCCTCAAGGATGCGGTGAAGCTTGATCAGGAAATAGACAAGAACGACCACCGAAAGTTCCGCGATCAATCATGGAAGGTCTTCGGATTGCAGAAGCTCGAGAAGATTCGCCATTACGCCCGCGATCACAAATTGACAATGCATCAACTGGCCTGCAAGTGGTTGCTTGCCGAACCGGCACTGACAAGCATCACCGCAACGCTTGTCAACGAAGCAGAAATCCTCGAGTTGTCGCAGCTTGACGACCTGCCCAACCTCACACAACAAGACCTGCAGCAATTGGCCGACGACTATGCCCGCGATTGGAATTTGGGCGACGAAGCCCACCCGTGCGATTTGAAGAGCAGCGTCGATCCCTCCGGCAAAGTGCGCAGCCAATACACCCCCCCGCCGATCCTCATTGCGTAAGGCCATGCACATTGGCAGATACGTCATCCTGCATCACACCGACATCCCTGACCCGCATTTTGACTTGATGATCGAGACTTCGCCGGGCGAGTATCTGATGACATGGCAGTTGCGCGACTGGCCTGTTACGGCACTCACTACGGTTCGCCGGATTGCAGATCATCGCCCGGCATATCTCACCTTCGAAGGCAAGCTAACGGGCGACCGCGGATGTGTTCGAAGGGTCGAGCATGGGCTGGCCAATGTTTCTGCGACGCCAGAAAAGATAGCGTTAGCGTCAATAGAGGGCGGGCAAAGTTTCACCCTCAATCGCGTGAATAGCATTGACTGGCAGTTCACGCCACAGCCATAAAAAAAGCGCCGCGGACCTCTCGGAATCCGCGGCGCTCAGGGAAGGAGATACGTACACGAATAGTACGCCCTTCCGTCACGAAAGTTCTAGCCAAGGTCACTACGCTTGGGAGAATTAGCAAAGCGGGCGACCGAGGATGAGGCAAGCGACATGCATTCATCTGTGTTGATCCTTATACAGCTTTCATCGTCTTCACCTCCTGTCGGCAGCCCAAATGCGACTTTTTGAGAGTGCGACTCGAAATCTCCCCGCGAGGTGCTACTATTTGATGCTCGCCCATCGCTCGGGCGAACGGTTTTAAGCCGCTGCGATTTGCAACGGCTTGGCTTTAATTTTGTCCCGATTGGGAAGGATGTTTGTCATGGCAGCTCTCGTTGGTCAGCACGCTCCGGATTTCAAACTGGATGCGGTTTTGAATGGGCAGTTTCACTCGGCCTCGCTTTCTGATTACAAGGGAAAATGGCTGGTCGTGCTGTTTTATCCGCTCGATTTTACTTTTGTCTGTCCCACTGAACTGCTGGCCTTCTCGGATCGAATCGCGGATTTTGAAAAAACAGGCGCAGCCCTTGTCGGCGTGAGCGTTGACAGCAAGTTCACCCATCTGGCCTGGACTGAGAAGGATCGCAAGGAAGGTGGAATCAAGGGACTGGCATACCCTCTCATCGCCGATCTGAACAAGGAGATGGCCGCCAACTATGGCGTGCTGTCAGGTGGCGTGGCGCTCCGGGGATTGTTCATCATCGACCCTGAAGGTGTGATCCAGCAAGCGACGATCAACAACCTCGCGGTGGGACGAAGCGTGGATGAAACGCTTCGTGTTCTGCAAGCATTCCAGTACACCCGCGCCCACGGGGAAGTCTGCCCCGCCGACTGGACGCCCGGCAAGGAGACGATGAAGGCCGACTGGGGCAAAAGCAAGGAGTGGTTCAGCAAGCACGGCTCGGCGAAGTAACGGCAGACGGACTTCACCGTAGCGCGTTGAGATCGCGGAGAGTCTTCCGTAGCTGATGTACAATTGAAATCTCAAAGATTGAGGTCGTTGAAGCACGAGTTGTTGGTCACCAGCCTATGCGGACGAAGTCTGATATCGTCTGCAGTTCTCTGACCAATCCTTCAGCAGGACGCTTGGAAGACTTCGCTTTCTCGACGGATGAAGTTCGCTGCAACCTTCCTGCAACGACGATTCCAACGGCGATGAGTCTCCGTGCACTCCGCGTCTCTGCGGTGATCCCGACGCTTTAGTTTTGCATAGAATAATCATGGCTGAAAAACTTATCATCATCGGTTCCGGGCCCGCTGGTTGGACGGCGGCGATTTATGCTGCTCGGGCGTCTCTTAATCCGCTGGTCATCGAGGGCGCGATCACTGAGGAGAACCGCCTGCGCGGGACGTTGCCGCTCGGACAATTGAACCTCACCACTGAGGTTGAAAATTTCCCAGGATTT
>Ga0105047_10015535_pt1 | contig 11982 bp, 5 predicted proteins | sample MAT04_FD_78384 | JGI IMG/M metagenome (GOLD analysis project Ga0105047, IMG submission 78384) | Freshwater microbial communities from Lake Fryxell liftoff mats and glacier meltwater in Antarctica - MAT-04 (megahit assembly) | ecosystem: Environmental > Aquatic > Freshwater > Ice > Liftoff... | reverse complement strand
CCGACGCCGAGGCACCCGCCGAGGCCGACACCGACACCCCCGACGCCGAGGCACCCGCCGAGGCCGACACCACCGACGCAGCTGACGATGCTGCTCCCGCGGCCGACGCCGCCGACTCTGCCCCGGAGGCAAACTGATCATGGCAACCAAAGAAGAGATCCTCGATTCCATCGCCAACCTGACCGTCCTCGAGCTCAGTGAGCTCCTCAAGGAGTTCGAAGAGAAGTTCGGCGTCACGGCCGCTGCCGCGGCTCCGGTCTTCGCCGCTCCCGCTGCCGGTGGTGGCGGCGGCGAGCCCGAGGCCGAGCAGGACGAGTTCGATGTCGTCCTCACCGCGGCCGGCGACAAGAAGATCCAGGTCATCAAGGAGGTGCGCTCGCTGACGAACCTCGGCCTCAAGGAGGCCAAGGACCTCGTCGACGGTGCGCCCAACGCCGTCCTGGAGAAGGTGTCCAAGGAAGAGGCGAACAAGGCCAAGGAGGCCCTCGAGGCCGCCGGCGGCAGCGTCGAGCTCAAGTAGCACCCGCCGCCCGACCGGGCGGTCCGCACGAACGTGTCGACGACGGCGTCGGTCCCATCGGGGACCGGCGCCGTCGCTGTTCACCGGGCCATCCGCGGTCCGACCCGACGCCGGTACCGTGCCCGGCATGGAGCCGCCGATCACCCACGTCCATGTCGAGCGGGTCGAGGACGACCTCGTGGTGAGCTGGCGGGGCGGTGACGGTGACGTCTCGGTGTTCCTGAGCGACTCGGCGGACGACGCCGGGATCGACCTCCGCGACGCCGACCGACCCGGTCACGTCATCCTGCGCGACGTTCCCGCATCGCCGCGACCCTACGTCCACCTCCTCGCCGGTGACGGCCCGTTCGTGATCGCCGCCGAGCGCAAGGTTCCGCTCGACGGGGCCCACAACTTCCGCGACCTCGGTGGCTACCGCACGACGACCGGGGGTGCGGTCCGGTGGGGGCGGTTGTACCGATCCGATCACCTGGGCGCCCTCACCGACTCCGACCTCGATGCCCTGCACCGGCTCGGGATCGCCCTCGTGGTGGACTACCGGGGGCCGCACGAGCACGCCACCACTCCCAGCCGGATCCGCGCCGACGGTCGGATCCGCCTCCACGACCGCGCCATCGGTGACGGGACGGTCGAGGGCGTCTCGCTCTGGGATGCGATCCTCGACGGCTCGCTCCTGGGGTTCGACGAGGCCGACCTGACCACGTTCTACCTCGCCACCCTCGAGCGGTCCGCCGACGTGTTCGGCGAGGTCCTTGCGATGCTGGCCGAGCCGGCCCATCTCCCCGCCGTGTTCCACTGCACCGCCGGCAAGGACCGCACCGGACTGACCGCTGCGCTGGTGCTGTCCACGCTCGGTGTCGACGACGGCCAGGTGCTCGACGACTACGAGCTCAGCAACCGGTTCCGGTCCGCGGTGCGGCTGGGCGAGATCGGCCCGATCCTCGCCGAGAAGGGGATCGACATCGAGCGCTACCTCCCGCTCTTCACCGCACCGCGCCGCTCGATGGCCGCAGCGCTCGCCGGCCTGCGCGCCACCTATGGCAGCGTCGAGGACTACCTCACCGGACCGGCCGGGGTGGCGCCGGCGGACCTCGACGTGCTGCGGAGCCGACTCGTCACCTCCTGAACGACGCCGACTGCGAACGGCCTGGCAGCACCGGAAAGACGGGTTCTGTCATCACTTCGCAACAGTCGATAGCCTTGACCGCGGGGCCGGTTCGGCTTACGGTTCTCGACATCTTGCAGGAGCCTTCCGCCCTTCCGGCGCAGGCTCTGGCGTAGGAGCTGAACGAGGCAGAAGTGGTTGATCCCTCGGTTCGGGTGCCCACATTTTCGTGGGTTGCCCTTCGACGCGTGCGTGCCTATGCTGGGCCGTTGCCGTGATCGTCTGCTCCGCCCCCTGCCTCGATGTCTTCTTGGCTGTTGCGCGCCCGATCTTCTCCGCGGCGATCCTCCCCACTCGATCCACAGAGGAGTGATCCTTGTCTGCGACCACCGCCGTCCGGGACCGTTATTCATTCGCGAACCTCGATGAGGTCCTCGACCTCCCCGATCTGATCGCCATCCAGCGAGCGTCGTTCGAGTGGTTCCTCCACCACGGCCTCGCCGAGACGTTCCGCGACATCTCGCCGATCAAGGACTTCACCGAGACGCTCCAGCTGGAGTTGGAGTTCGATCCCGACGACGAGGACCTGCGTCCCCCGCCGAAGTTCTCGGTGGAGGAGTGCAAGGAGAAGGACATGACCTTCTCCGCACCGATCTTCGTGCGGGCCCGCTTCATGAACGCCACCACCGGCGAGATCAAGGAGCAGACGGTGTTCATGGGGGACTTCCCCATGATGACCGACAAGGGCACCTTCATCATCAACGGCACCGAGCGCGTCGTCGTGTCGCAGCTCGTCCGCTCCCCGGGCGTCATCTTCCAGCCGGGTGAGCGCTTCCGTCTGCGCAACCTGACCAAGCACCAGCTGGTCACCGGCACGATCCATCCCTACCGCGGCGAGTGGATCGAGTTCGACGTCGAGCAGAAGCCGGGCAAGGACGTCACCGCCGGCTGCCGTGTCGCCCGCAAGCGCCGCCTGTCGCTGTTCGTGCTGCTCCGGGCCCTCGGCTACGACGAGGAGAACTACCCGGGCTTCCTCGACAAGCTCGTGCGCCACTTCGACTTCCTCGAGGGGCAGTGGGAGAAGGACCGCGAGCTGGCCCCGACCCAGGACGAGGCCCTGCTCGAGATCTACAAGCGGGCCCGCCCGGGCGAGCCGCCGTCGGTCGAGTCGGCCCGCGCCTACTTCCGCAACGCCTTCTTCGAGAACCGTCGCTACGACCTCAGCCGCGTGGGCCGCTACAAGCTCAACCGCAAGCTGGGCGCCGAGCTCGACAAGATCGAGGAGCTCTTCGGCATCACCCTCGACAAGCCCGACATCGACCAGCCGGTGCTCACCCCGGCCGAGGTCCTCGCGGCCTCGACCTACATGCTGCACCTGATGACCCAGGAGCCGGGGTACCGCCTCGACGACCAGGACCACTTCGCCAACCGGCGCATCCGGTCGGTGGGCGAGCTCATCCAGAACCAGGTGCGCATCGGCCTCTCCCGCATGGAGCGGGTCGTCCGCGAGCGCATGACCACCCAGGACGTCGAGGCCATCACGCCGCAGACGCTCATCAACATCCGCCCCGTGGTCGCGGCCATCAAGGAGTTCTTCGGCACCAGCCAGCTCTCCCAGTTCATGGACCAGGTGAACCCGCTGTCGGGCCTCACCCACCGTCGTCGCCTGTCGGCGCTCGGACCGGGTGGTCTGTCGCGTGAGCGGGCCGGCTTCGAGGTCCGTGACGTCCACTTCTCCCACTACGGCCGCATGTGCCCGATCGAGACCCCGGAAGGCCCGAACATCGGCCTGATCGGTGCGCTCGCCACCTACGCCCGGGTCAACGAGTTCGGCTTCATCGAGTCGCCGTACCGCGTCGTCACCAAGGGCAAGGTCACCGACGAGATCGTGTACCTCGCTGCCGACGAGGAGGAGGAGTACGTCGTCGCCCAGGCGAACGCCCCCCTCAACGACGACCGCAGCTTCCGGGATGACCGCGTCCTCGTGCGCCGCTCGCCCCAGGCCGCCACCCTCAAGGACCTCAAGCTCCAGCTCGAGCGCGACGTCTTCTTCGGCGCCACCACCGAGATCTCCGCGGTGGTCCCCGACGAGGTCCAGCTCATGGACGTCTCGCCGAAGCAGATCGTCTCGGTCGCCGCGGCGCTCATCCCCTTCCTCGAGCACGACGATGCCAACCGCGCCCTGATGGGCGCCAACATGCAGCGCCAGGCCGTGCCGCTGGTCCAGGCAGAGTCGCCGTTCATCGGCACCGGCATCGAGGCCCGCGCCGCACGCGACGCGGCCGACATGATCCTCGCCGAGGAGGACGGTGTCGTCGTCGAGGTCGAGGGCAACGCCATCACCATCGACTACAAGACCACGGGCCGCAGGGTCTACCGGTTGTTGAAGTTCGAGCGCTCGAACCAGGACACCTGCATCAACCAGAAGCCCCGCGTCAGCGAGGGCCAGAAGGTCGTCAAGGGCACGCTCCTCGCCGACGGTCCCTCCACCGAGAACGGCGAGCTCGGCCTGGGCAAGAACCTCGTCGTCGCCTACATGGTGTGGGAGGGCTACAACTTCGAGGACGCCATCATCCTCAGCGAGCGCCTGGTCAAGGACGACGTCCTCACCTCGATCCACATCCACGAGCACGAGATCGACGCCCGAGACACCAAGCTCGGCCCCGAGGAGATCACCCGGGACATCCCGAACCTCTCCGAGGAGATCCTCGCCGACCTCGACGAGCGCGGGATCATCCGCGTCGGCGCCGAGGTCGGGCCGGGCGACGTGCTGGTCGGCAAGGTCACCCCCAAGGGCGAGACCGAGCTCACCCCCGAGGAGCGCCTCCTGCGGGCCATCTTCGGTGAGAAGGCCCGCGAGGTGCGCGACACCTCGCTGAAGGTGCCCCACGGCGAGACCGGCAAGGTCATCGACGTGAAGGTGTTCAGCCGTGACGAGAGCCACGAGCTGCCCCCGGGCGTCAACCAGCTGGTGCGCGTGTACGTCGGCCAGAAGCGCAAGATCAGCGTCGGCGACAAGCTCGCTGGTCGCCACGGCAACAAGGGCGTCATCTCCAAGATCCTGCCGATCGAGGACATGCCGTTCATGGCCGACGGCACTGCCGTCGACATCATGTTGAACCCGCTCGGCGTGCCGTCGCGCATGAACGTCGGCCAGGTCCTCGAGGCCCACCTCGGGTACGCGGCCCGCTGGGGCTGGGACGTCGACGGCACCCACGTCGGTCACGCCCCGGTGCTCGGCACCGAGACCAAGACCCGCACCCGCACGCCGGCGGCCACGCTGGTGGCCACGCCCGTCTTCGACGGCGCCCACTGGGACGAGGCCGAGGACGCCGGGCGTCACCCCACCATCAAGGCCATCTTCGAGAACATGGTTCCCGAGGCCGGCCACCTCGGGTGGGACGATCCCGGCGGCGACAACCCCGGCCACAAGACCTACGGCGACGGTGGCCGGCTGGTGCAGCCGAACGGGAAGATGACTCTCTTCAACGGTCGCACCGGTGAGCCCTACGACAACCCGATCATGGTCGGCGTCGTCTACATCCTGAAGCTCGCCCACCTCGTCGACGACAAGATCCACGCCCGGTCCACCGGCCCCTACTCGATGATCACCCAGCAGCCGCTGGGCGGGAAGGCGCAGTTCGGTGGCCAGCGCTTCGGCGAGATGGAGGTGTGGGCCCTCGAGGCCTACGGCGCGGCGTACTGCTTGCAGGAGCTGCTCACCATCAAGTCCGATGACGTCCTCGGTCGCGTGAAGGTCTACGAGGCCATCGTCAAGGGCGAGAACATCCCCGAGCCCGGCATCCCCGAGAGCTTCAAGGTCCTCATCAAGGAGATGCAGGCCCTGTGCCTGAACGTCGAGGTCCTCTCGGTCACCGGTGACGAGATCGAGATGCGCGAGCTGGACGAGGACATCTTCCGCACGGCCGAAGAGCTCGGCATCGACCTCTCGAGGCCCGAACGGGGCACCGACGAGGAAGACGCCCGCCGAACCGCCCCCCGCTGAGCTGAGCTGACCGAGAACGAAGAGGAACGAACACACACATGGCACCCCTGGACGTCAACAACTTCGATCAGCTCCGCATCGGCCTGGCCACGGCGGATTCCATCCGCACGTGGTCGAACGGCGAGGTGAAGAAGCCGGAGACCATCAACTACCGCACGCTCAAGCCGGAGAAGGACGGGCTCTTCTGCGAGAAGATCTTCGGTCCGACCAAGGACTGGGAGTGCTACTGCGGCAAGTACAAGCGCGTGCGCTTCAAGGGCATCATCTGCGAGCGGTGCGGCGTCGAGGTCACCCGCTCCAAGGTCCGGCGCGAGCGCATGGGCCACATCGAGCTGGCGGCCCCCGTCGTGCACATCTGGTACCTCCGCGGCACCCGCAGCTGGCTGGCCTACCTGCTCATGGGCACCGAGGCCCGTGAGGAGCTCAAGGCCAAGCAGCTCGAGAAGGTCATCTACTTCGCCGCCAACCTGGTCACCTGGGTCGACGAGGACCGTCGCCACGAGGACCTCCCGGCCCTCGAGGCCGACATGATCGGCGAGAAGGAGCTCATCGACAAGGACCGCGAGCTCGAACTCGCCCGTCGTCACGAGGACCTCGAGAAGGAGATCGCCGACCTCGAGAAGGAAGGCGCCAAGGACTCCGAGATCAAGGCCCGACAGCGGGCGGCCGAGAAGGACTTCCAGCTCATCCGCGAGCGCTTCGACATGGACCTCGACCTCGTGGTCCGGGCCTTCGACGAGTTCAAGGACCTCTTCGCCCGCAAGATCCTCGAAGACGAGATGCTGTGGCGCGAGCTCACGTACCGCTACGGCGAGTACTTCGAGGGCGGCATGGGCGCCGACGCCATCAAGCAGCTCATCGACCGCATCGACCTCGACGAGGAAGAGGTCAAGTTGCGGGCGCAGATCGATCCGCAGGAGGGCCAGAAGCCCCTCTCGGCCCAGCGCAAGCAGAAGGCCATCAAGCGCCTCAAGATCGTCTCGGCGTTCAACCGCCGCGACGACAACGGCCGCCGGGTCAACGACCCGCGCGCCATGATCCTCGACGTCGTCCCGGTGATCCCGCCGGAGCTGCGCCCGATGGTCCAGCTCGACGGTGGCCGCTTCGCCACCTCGGACCTCAACGACCTGTACCGCCGGGTCATCAACCGGAACAACCGCCTCAAGCGCCTCCTCGATCTCGGTGCGCCCGAGATCATCGTGAACAACGAGAAGCGCATGCTGCAGGAGGCCGTCGACGCGCTGTTCGACAACGGCCGCCGCGGCCGGCCGGTCACCGGCCCGGGCAACCGCCCGCTCAAGTCCCTCTCGGACATGCTCAAGGGCAAGCAGGGCCGGTTCCGCCAGAACCTGCTCGGCAAGCGCGTCGACTACTCCGGCCGTTCGGTCATCGTGGTCGGCCCGACCCTCAAGCTGCACCAGTGCGGCCTGCCCAAGCTCATGGCCCTCGAGCTCTTCAAGCCCTTCGTGATGAAGAAGCTCGTCGACGCCGAGCTGGCCCAGAACATCAAGTCGGCCAAGCGCATGGTCGAACGGCGCCGCCCCCAGGTCTGGGACGTCCTCGAGGACGTCATCAAGGAGCACCCCGTGCTCCTCAACCGGGCCCCGACCCTGCACCGCCTCGGCATCCAGGCGTTCGAGCCGGTACTGGTCGAGGGCAAGGCCATCCAGATCCACCCGCTCGTCTGCCACGCCTTCAACGCCGACTTCGACGGCGACCAGATGGCGGTGCACCTGCCGCTGTCGGCCGAGGCCCAGGCCGAGAGCCGGATCCTCATGCTGTCGGCGAACAACGTGCTCAGCCCGTCGGACGGTCGACCGCTGGTCACCCCGACCCAGGACATGATCATCGGCGCCTTCTACCTGACCGAACTGGTCGACGGGGACACGGGCGAGGGGATGTCGTTCCGCACGATCGAGCAGATCGAGCGGGCCTACGAGAGCGGCCAGCTCTCGCTCCACGCCCGGATCACCTGGCGTCACCCGTCGATGATCGACACGCCGGCCAACGGCAGCGCTGCGACCTACCACACGACCACCGCAGGGCGCGTCCTGTTCAACCAGGCGCTCCCCGAGTCGTTCCCGTACCAGAACACCGCCGTCGACAAGAAGGTCATGGGCTCGGTCGTCGACGTCCTCGCGCGCACCTTCCCCAAGGCCGACATCGAGCTGGCGCTCGACAACATCAAGAACCTCTGCTTCCGCTTCGCGTCGCAGTCGGGGCTCACCGTGTCGATCGAGGACGTCAAGACCCCGGTCGAGAAGAAGGAGATCCTCGAGCGGCACGAGAAGGAGGCCGACAAGGTCGAGCAGCAGTTCCGCCGGGGCATCATCACCGACGGCGAGCGGCGCCAGAAGGAGGTCGAGATCTGGACGACCGCGACCGACGAGGTCAAGGCCGCCATGGAGAAGAGCCTCAAGGCCGAGCAGTTCAACCCCATCGAGATGATGGTGGGATCGGGTGCCCGCGGCAACATGATGCAGGTGCGTCAGATCGCCGGCATGCGTGGCCTGGTGGCCAACCCTCGAGGCGACATGATCCCCCGGCCGATCAAGTCGAACTTCCGTGAAGGCCTCACGATGCTCGAGTACTACATCGCCACGCCGGGCGCCCGGAAGGGCCTCGTCGACACCGCCCTGCGGACCGCCGACTCGGGCTACCTGACCCGCCGTCTCGTCGACGTCGCCCAGGAGCTCATCATCAACGAGAACGATCCGTTCGCCGACGGCGGCAACGTCCGCGGCATCTGGATCGAGAACGTCGGCCCCGACGGCTACTACGACGAGAACGACGTGCAGCACCCGGCGGGGACGCCGGGCGCCAAGTTCCGCCGCACCTGGCTCGACAACCGGCTCTACAGCCGCACGCTGGCCGATGACGTCACGCTGTCGGACGGCACGGTGCTCGCCAAGGGCTCCATGGTCGGCGAACTGGACATGATCGCCCTCCGTGACGATCCTGCGGTCTCGCGGGTGCGGGTGCTCTCGCCCCTCACCGACGACTCCGCCACCGGCATCTCGCGTGCCGCCTACGGCCTGTCACTGGCCACGGGCATCGACATCGAGGTCGGCGAAGCGGTCGGCGTCATCGCCGCCCAGTCCATCGGCGAGCCGGGTACCCAGCTCACCATGCGGACCTTCCACACCGGCGGCATCGCCGGCACCGACATCGCCGGCGGTCTTCCCCGCGTCGTCGAGCTCTTCGAAGCCCGAACCCCGAAGGGCAAGTCGACCCTCGCCCGCACGTCCGGTGTCATCCGCATCGGCGAGGACGAGGGCAAGGGCCGAGCCATCACCATCGTGGCCGACGACGGCACCGAGGACGCCTACCTGGTGCCCGGCATCGCCCGGCTCGAGGTCGCCGACGGCGACGAGATCCGCGCCGGTGACCCCATCATCGACGGGCCCCGCGATCCCAAGGAGCTCATCGAGATCAAGGGCGTCCGCGAGACCCAGCAGTACCTCGTCGACGAGGTGCAGAAGGTGTACCGCGATCAGGGTGTGCCGATCCACGACAAGCACATCGAGCTGATCGTCCGGCAGATGACCCGACGGATCGCCGTGAACGAGCCGGGAGACTCGAACTTCCTCCCGGGCGAGCGCGTCGACCAGAAGGCCTACACCGACACCAACCGGGCCCTCGTCACCGAGGGCAAGAAGCCGGCCGAGGGTCGTCCCGAGATCATGGGCATCACGAAGGCCTCGCTGGCCACCGACTCGTGGCTGTCGGCGGCCTCCTTCCAGGAGACCACCCGCGTGCTCACCGAGGCGGCCATCGAGTCCAAGAGCGACGGGCTCATCGGTCTCAAGGAGAACATCATCATCGGCAAGCTCATCCCCGCCGGGACGGGCATGCCCAGCTACCGCGAGATCGCGACGTACGCACCGGACTACCAGCCGATGGAGTACTACTCGATGGAGGACGAGGAGCAGGACCTCGCCGAGTGGCTGGCGGGCAAGGCCGACATGAACCGGGCCGACGAAGCCGGCGCCGAGATCATCGACCTCCCGAAGGCCGGCGACGCCGCCGTCTGATCCGGTCCCTGCACGAGTACGACCTGAGGCCCCGCTCCGGCGGGGCCTCAGCCGTTCCGGGCCCGAACCCCGATCCCGTCGCGATCGACACCCGACGGCGGTGAACGACAGGTGGGCCCCGGTCGCCGGCAACCTGACGAACGAGGTCGGCCCCGACCAGACTGGTGGGGTGACCGGCGGCGGGACGGAGATGGCGACGGCGGGGTCCGAGCCGGGATCGCTCGGGGCGCGTGGCGAGCGGGGCGCGCTCGGTCCGGTGCCCCTCGGCGCGGTGCTCGCGATCGTCGGCGTCGTCTTCGTCGTGTTGCGAGCCCGATCGGCGCTCGTGGTGCACCAGGTCTGGGGCGACATGCCCGACTCGATCGGGTACCGGGGCACGCCCGGCGGACCGACCACCGGTCTGGTGAGCCTGACCGGTGACGCGATCCGGCCGTGGACGGTGCCGGCTCTCTACGCCGCCGTGGGCTCCGATGCGGCCCGTGCCGCGGCGCAGGTCGGGGCGTCGATCGTCGCCTGGTTGGCGCTCGCGCTGGTGGTGGCGCGCCAGGTCACCCGACCGGCCCTCGCCGCCGGTGCGTTCGTGACGCTGCTCGGCGTCGCGTGCACGTGGGGGGTGATCGTGTGGGACCTCGCCATCCTGGCCGAGTCGCTCGCCCTCTCGTTGGGCGTGGGCCTGGTCGCTGCGTGGGTCTGCCACCTCGCCCGGCCGTCGTGGCTCACCGCGGCGATGGTCGTCGGGCTGTCCACCTTGTGGCTGTTCACCCGGCTCCAGCACCTTCCCGTGATCGCCACCGCCGCGCTCGCCGCGCTGGTCCTCGCGCTCGGACCGCACCGCCGCGCGGTCGGGGCCGCCACGGCCGTCGGCCTGGTGGCGCTGACGGCGTGGGGGTTCGCGGTCCTCGGACCCCAGGACCGGGCCTACGCGGCTCGTGACGGCCACGACGTCAGCCTCTTCGGCGAGACCTTCGCCCTCAACCTGCGGTTCGTGATCCTCCCCGATGCGGAGGCGACCCGCTGGTTCCGCGATCGGGGCATGCCCGATCCCGTTGGACTCGAGGCGCACCCACGAGCGGACACGATCCACGTCGATGCCTGGGAGACCTGGCCGGACTTCTTCTCCCGCTACCGCGCCGACGCCGGCCTGCGATCGTGGGTCGAGTCAGACGGGCGCCGGGCGTTCACGGAGTGGACGGTGGCCAACGGCCCGGGCCTGGCGATGCGCTTCGGTTCCGAGGTCGACGAGGTGCTCGTCCCGCCGGCGTCGTCGCTCGGCTACGCGTTCCCCGAGCCGATCCTCCCCGGCCCGGTCGCGGCGCTGGTGGCGCCCGAGGCCGGGTCCGGTCGCGTGCCGTTCGTCGTGCTCCTCGTGCTGGTCATCGGTGCGGGTCTGACGGCCCGCCGGCGCGTGCGCGGGAGTCGACCGCTCCTCGCCGTGGGGGCCGCCACCCTGGCGCTCTCGGGAGCGGGGCTGTTCCTCGCGTGGCTCGGCTCGCCGGTCGAGTACGCCCGCCACGCGGTGCCCTTCTCCGTCCTCCTCCCGGTCGGCGCGCTCCTGGTCCTGCTGGCGATGTGGGACGGACCGGGCGCCCCGGTGCCCGATGACGACGCCGACGGCGACGGCGGTCCCGCGGCGCCAGCGGCGTCGATGGGCGGCCCCGGGGGTCGCCCGACCAGCCAGCGAACCCCGCTCCACGATGGTGACCGAGGCGATCACCGCCGTGGCGGCCAGCCCACAGATCAGCAGTCCGCCGCGGTAGAGCAGGGTCGACCGGCCATCGAGCGCCAGCCACGCGACGACGAGCGTCGCGGCCCCTGCCCACCCGGCACCGGCGAGCGCCGTCGGTCGCAGGCGCCCGATCCGATCGCGGTGGATCATCGAGAGGCACGCCAGGGCGGCCCCGAGGAGGATGGCGGCGACGCGGGTGTCGGTGCCCAGGTAGAGCCGGTCGGTCGGGGCGCCGAGCAGCGAGCCGATGACCATCGCCGCGGCGGAGGCGACGACACCGACGAGCGAGATCACCAGCAGGCGCCGCGACCCTGACGTCTCCGACCCGCCGCCGCGCCGGCCGAGCACCACGATCGCGATGAGCGGCCAGACGAGATAGAACTGCTCCTCGATCGCCAGGCTCCAGGTGTGCTCGAGCAGCGGAGGCCCCGCGAACTGGTCCCAGTAGCCGCCGCCGCCGCCGAGGCTAGGTTTGCCAGCGGGACGGCAACCCCCGTAGGCTTCCCCGTCGGCCCTGGGGACCTTTCTGCGTCCCGGCCGACGCCCTGGTCCGCAGGGCACAAGAAGAGTTCGTTCGAAAGGTCGCGTCGT
>Ga0105047_10015532_pt1 | contig 11983 bp, 7 predicted proteins | sample MAT04_FD_78384 | JGI IMG/M metagenome (GOLD analysis project Ga0105047, IMG submission 78384) | Freshwater microbial communities from Lake Fryxell liftoff mats and glacier meltwater in Antarctica - MAT-04 (megahit assembly) | ecosystem: Environmental > Aquatic > Freshwater > Ice > Liftoff... | reverse complement strand
CAAGATATTAGATGGCCCAACACAAAATTCAATATTACCAATGGAAGCAATACATGGACTTTCATTACAAACTCCACAGGAAACTACTCCACTCCAGTCTAAGAAGGCACGCACACCATCGCACCAATAATAGAATATCCAGACTACTTTAAAATAACGCCATCTTCCTACACCGTCTATTTTCCATCTACACCAGATACCATCACCCAAAACTTTTGCATCACACCCAAAGGAATAATAAAACAAACCAATATCACCGTTATCCCACTTTCACCACCAGCCAGACCAGGATTTGAAGCTAAGTATAAAATCATCTGGGAAAATGTAGGCAACCAAATAGAAAGCGGGACACTAAATTTTACATATAGTGAAGCATTGATGGATTATATAAATGCAACAAAATCAGCTGATCAAGTAGCTGATGGCATCTTCAAATGGGACTTTATCAATCTCCTTCCATTCGAAAAAAGAGAAATCACGGTCTCACTCAAAGTCCACCGACCAACTGACACACCTGCGGTCAATGCAGGAGATAAGCTATATCTCTCTGCATCGATTCTGGACAATATCTTCACACTCGAAAATACCGTCGTAGGTTCTAACGATCCAAATGACAAGACCTGTCTCCAAGGCGTTCGTGTCCATCCGGACATGATCAGCAAGTACGTGGACTATCTCATCCGCTTCGAGAATACGGGCAACTACGCCGCAGAAAATGTCGTCGTCAAGGACATCATCGATACCAAACGATTTGATGTATCATTCCTACAAATCACGGATGCCAGCCACAAAGTATACACACGCATCGAAGGGAATAAGGTAGAGTTTATCTTTGAAAACATCCAACTACCATTTGATGATGCCAATAATGATGGCTACATCGCCTTCAAAATCAAAACATTACCTACACTTATCGTTGGCGACTCACTCAAAAATCTGGCAGATATCTACTTCGATTACAACTTTCCGATCCGTACCAACGAAGCAAAATCCAGATTTGCCATCCCTGTGTCTACATCCGATTTAATAACAAATATCAAAATCTATCCCAATCCTGTCAAAGATATCTTGTATCTAGATACGGACGGAGTATGGACAATAGCAGAGATATTCGATATTTCAGGTAGGATATTGCGAGCAGTGAGTTTGGAAGATAATTCTATCGATATAAGTGGATTAGAAAGTGGAACGTATGTCTTTCGGCTAAGAAATGGAGAAAAGATAGGTCGAGTTAAGTTTGTTAAGATTTGATTTGAAATCAAATAAACGCATCTCTATGACACTAACTTTAAAATTTCAAAAAGGACTTCATCGCCACCACCGTCCGCTCAGGAGATTCTTCCATGGGCACATGTCCTGTTTTGTCAAGGATGACCAATGTATCGTTGGGTAGATCATTTCGAAATTTCATTGCATTTTCTACAGGTATTAACTTGTCATTTTCTCCCCAGATCAGCAATGTCGGAATATTTACATCGCGTATTTTTTTTAAATAATCCGGATATTCTGAGAAATTCATTCTGTCCACAAAAGCCTGACGATTTCCTTCCCTTAGAAATAATTCATAATATCTGTCCACTACCGCATCCGTCACTTTTAATGGGTCGTCATACACATTTCTTACGCTTTTCTCCGCCAAAAATCTAGGCGTGACATAATTAAGCAAATGCTTCAGTACTGGAATTTGTGCGAGGGTAAAAGCAATAGGTTTGCTTTCAGAATCCATAGGATAACCAGCCGCATCTATCAGAATCAACTTTTTAACTTTTGATGGATAGGAGTGCGCATAATTCCAAGCTATCGCTCCACCGAGTGAGTTGCCTCCTATGATGCACAGATCTACATGGATGGAAGTGAGAAATTCATGTATGAAATGTACATAAAAATCCTGAGAATAGATTCTTTCCGGATTCGGCCCAGTCAAACCGTAGGCAGGCAAATCCATTGTAATAATACGAAAACTGTCTTTCAGCAATTTGACACTTTCTTCCCATGTATGGAGGCTTGCACCCGTACCGTGTATTAAGACCAATGGAAGAGAATCATTTTTATTTCCCTCATCCCTATAATGTACACTCATACCCAAAACATCTACAAATGCTGATGTAGGTGAAGTGTATTTAGCTTTGAGTTTCTCTAATGGTATGTCTTTTTTCCAATAAAAAATACAGATTCCAATCATCAAAAACAATAAAGCGATTCCTAAGTATTTAAGAAATTTTACCATCAAAATATATTTTACATCTTCATAAGCATTCAAGAAATATCAGAATTTTATTTCTGTGTATGATTGTTTGTATTCAAAGCCCCATCCACATCGCCAACCTTCAGCGCAAAAAATCTTAGATGATCCAAATCCTGATTACCTTTTGCGATGGATATATACTTCTTAATTAACCAGGGATTGGTTTCCGTTTTTATGGATGCTTCATCCAGATATAACCAGCTCGTATTTTTTTTGAAATGTGAATCTATGCCCAAAATAATTTTACGCATCTGCACCAAATCTGAAGCAGTGACTTTTTTATCATTATTGACATCGGCTGCAAGGTACTGGAGTGGATGAGTAAAAGTATCCAAACCTAAGATATGCCTTTGCGTAAGGACCAAATCCAATGTTGTCAATCCATAAATGGTATTTTCGTTATGATATCCTTCGAAAATATATTCCCTTTCCACATGGTTTTTTGGCAACATAAAAGTCCCATCCAGTGATATGGTGGTTGAAATCTGTGTATTTTGATATTTTCTTCTTATTTCTGCATTAGATAGTTCAGAATGTTGGTTCATTACCTTGCCACTGATGATTCGATTATTGACATCACTACAAGAAAAATGAAGGGTCACATCGTCAATATCCCAAACACTTTCCAATGCATTATTCCCAACCCTGCAATAAGGAAATAGTTCTATCCTGAAATTGGCCGAATCCGTATCTGAAAATACATCATCTTCAAAAAAGTCATATTTTTCTTTAGTCCAGTCATTGTTTGTAGCCACCTCTGTTTTTCTATAGACTTCCACATTGTTTTTAATTATTTTTATTCCATATTTGGTCGGATAATTATTAGGTCCTTTTGGCCCTGAAATCCAGTCAAAGGTCAATGGAGCTTTTTGTTGGAATATCAAGTGATTAAAATGTATTTTTTGTCCTGTTTCCGGATATATTGTAAATCTTAAAGTGATCGGTGTTACGGTAGGTAAATCAAAATCACAGGATGACGACGAACTTACACACATCGCTGTAGAATTGTTAAATCCGGGCGTACACGAGTGTTTATTCATCTGTGGATTATCTCTGTACATATTGGAAGCTACTATCTGGCCACAGTCTAAATTTTTGACATAAGCTGGGGTAAATTCGTCATATACCATACTATTGGCAGGTATCAGGGCATTACATTTTTCCAAATTGTATAAAATGTTTTGATCACATGGTAATATATCGATGGTCAATACACTATCACATCCCGTTATCGTTGTAAGCTGAGTGACGTATTTACCAGCAAGTTGGTAGGTTTGACCATTGACGATGATAGGATTTTGATCACAAAGGGAAAAAGTTTTTTCTGCAAATGAAGAAGTTCCTTTTTGTACAAAAATCTGAATAAGGCTGTCACATCCATTGCTGTTAGTCAAGTTTTGTGTATAATTTCCCGCTGTATTATATGTGATACCATTTACGATCCCTGTTTCTTCATCACATAATTGGATGTTGATTTGTGATTCAGTTTTGAAATATTTATCAATGGTGATCGTCAGCGTACTGTCACATCCGGCTTGATTGGTTAATATTTGGGTGTAAACACCTGAAACATTATAATTGCTTCCATTGACAGTTACCGACGCTTCATCACAGAGTTTGTAAAAAATTTGACTTTCACTTTTTTGTAATCCTTTGATAATGATATTTACGATACTGTCACACCCTTCCATACTTTGAAAATCTTGTGTGTAAGTTCCTGGTTGATTGTATAATGTTTGATTGACGTCAATCGTATCCCCTGGACAAAGGGCATAATTTTTAGTCTCTGAGATTCCCTGACAATTACGGACGTTAAACTGAAATTCTCGACGAATACTTCCTATTTGTATACCATTTTTAAACTCTTTTACACACACTCCTACCACAAATTGACCTTGCAGATTGGGAATACCTGAAATAATACCGGTAACAGGGTCAATCGATATTTGCGGACTTCCACCCATTGGATTGGATGCGGAATAATTGGGACCAAAAACTACGTCGTCGAAAGGCGGGTGACAGTTATCCGGCAATGGTGTCACGCCGGTACATGATAAAGGACTACCGGGAGTCGTAGCACCGTCTGTACCACCTGCATGCAAAGGAGCACAAAATTCATATTCCAATCTGTTGCCTTCACTATCAGAAGCAGAGTGGTCAAAATTCAGCAATTTCTGGTTGCAAATTAAGATTGGAGGAAAATTATTGAAAACGGGACTATTGTTACATTCCTGTATCGCATTGCCAAATATTTCGACATAAAAAGCAGCCCCTGTTCCACCCGGATTGATGATGTTGGATATCGTATTATTTCTACAGCACCTTTGATAAGTGATTTGATAAACCTTCGTACTCCAGGACAATTCAATATCAAATATATAATTGGCTTTTTCTACTAAGATAGTGGGTGGAACGATGACACATTCATCTTCATATGGTACTCTTTGAATGTTAATTGGATTTGAAAGAATCGTTTGCTTATGCACCCATGGAGCACTACCTTGATCACTTTCATATATTCCAAAACGAGCATTGGTATCAAAAGGCGCACCACTTCCAGCCACATCCCTGAACAAGGTAAATGTTACCCTAAATTTTGTTTTTTTAGTGACAGGATTTGATTCTATGCATTTATAAGTGACATCACCACCGATGATGTGAGCGGCTGTTAAGACATTATGCCCACATACCACGACAAAGATTAAAGCTATTATTCTTAACACAGTTATATTTTTATTTGAGACAAAAGTAAAATTATTTTCATATTTGGAATAATAAATATGTAAAATATTGACTTCAAATATTTTCAGATTAGTGTATGCAGCGATTTGAATATGATTTCACCATATTTGACGCCAGCAAGTGCAAGTTTAAGCCTGCTATAAGACTAATAAATGAAACGTTTGCGTTATTGATTTCATGCGCTTCTTTTCGGTCAGGATTTTTTATACATCCTGTATTGCAATAATTATTTTTCATTGCTATTAGTGCGAAATACAAATTTATCCCTGACCCTGATCGTAGAAGTCCGCCACAACTTGCCTTAGATTGAGCATTTTTATTTCGACGGATCAGGTCAGATCGTTGCTTGATATTATTGAAAGACAAATTTTAATAATTATCAAGGCCATGTGAAATTCATAAAATACTTGATCGCAGTTGCAGTTATCAAACCAGTATTGAATGGAAACTGAATTTATCAAACCACTTCTGATTTACCGCAATTAACCACTAATATTTCACTCTTCCACCTCCACCTGCGGCGGTATCAATTTGTACAATATAGGTGTCACCAATCGACTGAGTAAAGTACTACTGATGAGTCCGCCTATCAGCACTATAGCCAATGGACTGATCAGCGGCGAATTTTCCAAAACAAGGGGTGTCAATCCACCGATAGCGGTCATCGATGTCAATAAAATAGGTAGAAATCTGGTCTCGGCACCATCCATGACGGCATCGTAAAGTCCCATGCCTTTCTCTCTCAAACCATTGGTATAATCGACCATAAGTATAGAATTTTTAATCTCAATACCTATCAAAGCTATAATACCTACCGTGGCTACAAAAGAAAGCGATTCGCCGGCGATATACAATGCCAACAATGCGCCAATGATACCCATAGGAATGACGCTCAATACGATGATGGTAGACTTGAAAGTGCGGAATTCCAAAATGAGAATAGCCAGCAGACCAAAAGCTGTCAAAATGATGATCGTCCCCAGCCCACCGAATGATTCTTCCCGGGATTCACGCTCACCTGCTGCAACTACTCTATAACCGGATGGTAATTTGATTTTTTGGCTGATATCATTGATGATTTCAGTTGTTAGTTGGTCTACATTATATCCTTGCTCTGCAAAACTACTGACTAAGGCGTATCTCTCCTTGTTGTAATGCAGGATGATGGATGACGATGGTCTTAATGTGATATCGGCGATATTATGGAGCGGCACCAATGCTCCGCTCATAGATGTAACGTTGATTTTATTAAATGTTTCTAATGCATTATCTGTGTTTTTTGTCACACTCACATTGATCTTAAATTCATCCCCTTCTTCATTTTTTATGGCCCCTACTTCCAGTCCGACTATGGCCAAACGAACCGTTTTTGCTATTTCGGCTCCGGTCAAGCCGTAAAGACCTGCTTTTTGTTTATCCACATCCACCACAATATCAGATCTTTGATATTTCAGATCGTTACGGACATACATGGTGCCGGGTCTGGCTTTGATAAGATTTTCGATCCTGGTACTAAGCAGATCCAGGGTATCCAGATTATTGCCTATCACCCGCATCTCTACTGGAGCGGTAATGGGTGGTCCTTGTTGAAATCTTTTGACTTCTATCTTTACTCCTGGAAAATCAGACAGTTCTTTTCTTACCTTTTCTGCAAAAGCAATGATTTCAGGCACGTGGGCTTTATAGTCGAGATATACCATGATCTGCCCTACATTGGATGAATTTTGTTTCTGAAACTCATTGTAATAAATACGTGGGTTTCCTTTGCCGGCATTGGCACTGATGTGTTCTATTTCGGGCATCTGAAGGAGACGCTGTTCAATTTTGTGTACTATTTTATCCGTATGTTCCAGATTTGATCCCGGTTCAGTTTCGATGTCTATGGTGATGATTGGTTTTTCTGACTCAGGAAACAAACTGAAACCGAGTGCAGGTACCAAAGTCAATGAAGCCAAAAAGATCAAAGCTGCGACCAGCAATGTCCAAACCGGATGTTTCATACACCACACCAATAGTCTTTGATACGGCGTATTGATATACGTTTTAAAAGCTCTGAAAAAGAAATTTCCCTGGCTGTGGCTATCATTCTCATGGGCTTTAAGCAGAATACTGGAAAGAAAAGGAATGATCGTAATAGAAACAAATAAAGAAGCCAGCACCGTCACCATAACGGCCATAGGCAATGATCGGATAAAGTCACCTGAACCTTCGGGCAGATTGGCCAATGGGAGAAAAGCCAGCAATAAAGTGGCAGTACAACCCAGTATGGCTACCATGATATGATTGGTAGCAGAGATGGCTGCATCTTTTGCAGAGATACCTTTTCGCATATACCGCTCAATATTTTCAACTACCACGATACTGTCATCCACCAGCAAACCGAGGGATATCACCATACCTACAATACTCAGTTGATTGAGTGTATACCCAAACATATCCAGCATAAAAAGTCCTATACTGAGTGACAATGGTATAGATATCATTACCACCAATGAAGCTCGTGTCCCAAGCGGCAATAAAGTCAATAATACCAGAAATATGGCTATGGCAAAATCCCGTCCAAGGCCTGACAGTCTGTTTCTGACCCCAATTTCCTGATCAAATGCCTGCTCCAATTTTATACCTTCCGGTAAAGTTTTCTCAAATTCATCCAGTACCGTTTGTATTTGTTTTCGCGCTGTGATGATGTTTTTTTTGTCCTTCATGGCAGTATTTACCCAGATGGCTCTTCTTCCATTGTGCCGAGCTATATGACTGAAGTCCTCTTCCATATAATATACCTGCGATATCTGTCCCAATTGGACTGTTCTCCCTTCTTTGGTCACCTGCACAATGGTAGTTTTTAAATCTTCAATATCTTCATATTCTGAGGTAGTTTTAATGTTGTACTTTCGTTTGCCCAAATCTATGTCTCCACCGGGGATATTAATATTGTTGGCTTGAATGAGCCCGAGCACCTGATTTAGTCCAAGACCCATGGTACTCATTTTTTCCAGATCGATTTCTATTTTTATCTGTCTTTCCGGCGCAGCCTGTACCTCAGCCCATTTTACATCTTTTATCCTTTCGATGTTTTTTTCAAGGAGCTCGCCCAGTGACTTCATCCTTTGCATGGATACCGTATCGGACACCAGTGCTGTTTGTAAAATGGCCACATCACTGCTTGCGGCTTTTTTAATATCCAGCAAAACAATACCTTCCGGAAGATCAGGACGGATTTTATTGATTTCTCGGATGACGTCATTGTTTTTAACTTCTACATCCACACCAAAGTTAAACTCAGCCAGCATGACCATCAAACCATCTTTGATAGTAGTATTTATTTTTTTGACGTCGGTGAGTTTATACAATTCTTCTTCGATAGGTTCTGCTATAAGCTTTTCCATATCTTTAGGATTGGTACCCGGATAGACTACTACGATAGAAAAAATCGGTGCTCCGAATGGCGGGTCCTCTCCCCTTGGCATATTGAATAATGCATTGACACCCAATACCATGACAGCCACAAATATAACAAGAGTAAACTGCCAGTTTTTTACAAAAAATTTATTAAAACCCATGGAATAAGGATTAAATTTTAATTTACTATTTACAAAAATGAAAAATAAATCACTGGATTTCCAGATCACTTTATTTTGACAAGATCACCTTCTTCCAGATACATTGCTCCGATAGTGACCACTTCACTTACACCATCCAGACCGGAACTGATAGCCACTTTATCACCCAGCAACTTTGCAATGGTGAGTGTGATACTTTTGGCTTTTCCGTTTGCTATGGTAAAAGCCTTTGCTGTATTTCCATTTGTTTTTACCAGAGATTCTACAGGTATTACTTTAAATGATTCTTTACTGAACGTATTGATGGTGACATCCCCGGTAAGACCTGCCGCCAGATTTGTTGGTGATTTTTTGAATTTCATTTCCACATCAAAAGTTCCACTCGCACTTCCACCAACTGATGTTTTGGCAGATATATAAGCTTCATAAGTTTTTCCCGGGTAAGCATCCATGCGGACCATAACCTTATCATTTATATTTACACGAGCCCAATCCCTGTCTACCAATCCAACCCTAATCACCCAATCCTGACTTCCTACACCCATGATAGCATACACGGGCGTACCTGGTCCTGTGATTTCACCTGCTCTCATGATTTGTTTGATGATCTTTCCATGTATGGGAGACCTTACCTCACTGTAATTTCGATTGAATCTGGCTATCTCTGCAGTTCTTTTTGCCACTTCAAACGTTGTAGTTACGTTTTGGTATTGCTCAAGGGTAGCAACACTATCAACAAATAGTTTTTCTACTCTACTCATATCCCTTTCTGCTTTGATCAGGCCTTCTTCCGTCTGTCTGACCTGTGCATCTATCTCATCCAATATGAGTGTAGCCAGAAGTTGGCCTTTTTTGACCATATCTCCTTCTTTGACATAGGTTTTATGGATCACACCTCCGGTTTTGAAGGACGGTCTGGCTTCAGATTCACTCATGATGATGCCAGTAGCCTGAATATCACCTGCCTCGGAGTATTGTTCGACGGAAGTAGTTTTAACAAAAGTGTAGGAGAAGTCAGACATTTCTCTATTTGGAATTTGTGATTCCTGTTTTTTGCAAGCTACAAAACAAATACCAGCAATAGCTAGGATGATGGTTAAGTATTTCATGTGAATATTTTTAATTTTTTATTTATAATCTGAGGATAACTGTACTATATATCGTATTAATCAATCGGAAAAATGGCTGCAGCATATATATAATCTGCCCATTTCATCCAGGCATTTTGTTGTGCCAGAATGTATTTAATTTTCAATTGAGTGACTTGTGTTTGAGCATCCAAAAGCTCCAGATAGTTAGCTATCCCTTCTTTATATTTTTGAAAAACTTCCTTGTAAATTTTATCTGTAGCAGCCATTCGTGGTTTAAATGTATTGGCTTGATCGATGGCAGAAATAAGATTTTGTCTGGCAACAGCAGTCTGCAATGCAATTTGTTCACTGACATGTGCTTTTTGGGACTCCGCAGCCATGATATCTGCCTTAGCTACATCTTTCCTGTGAGCATGTCGGTTGGAGTCAAATAGATTTACTTCTACATTTACACCTAAAATAGCATATGGTTCGAAGCCAAAATCAAATGCCTGAGATCCCAAATCAAGCTGAAGGCCAACTTTAGGAAGATAAAACTGATTTTCTTTTTGAACAGCAAGACTTTGCATTTTGATTCCCTGATTGATTTGGTCGATTTCTTCTCTTTGCTGACCAATGGCCTCTTTAGTATCAGGTAAATCGGATAGATCAATATCAGCGTACACTTCATTTGACCCAACTATAAATGTATAATATCGCAAAGCATTCTGATGATTGGATGCTGCATCTATTTGCTGTGCAGTGATCGAAGCTATCTGAGTTTCGATGCGTGACAATGCTGATGGAAGGGCTACGCCATTGCGTATCAGACTTTGTGTGGTTCTGCCAGCTTCACGTAGTAAGGTATCTGCTGCCAGGAAAATATCCATCGCTTTTTTGCTGGACTCCACTTGAAAATAAGCGTGCATGACTTCTTTACTGATTTGGCGTTTGAAAGCTTTTAGTTCCAATTGTTTCATTTCTATGGCTTCCCGTTTCAGTTGTCTGTTTATTGCCAGATCGGGATAATAAATAGGTTGTGTTATTCTGAATCTTGCATCGTAAAAATTATCCGGCAGAAACTGCTCATTTACATTATCTATCTGAGGAAAAGCGTTGCTGGCCGTGATCTGATTTAGTGTGGAATAAACAGGATTGAGCAGGTCACCTACCGGAAACTGAATGCTCCTACCACCCGATGCGAGGGTATATTGTGTACCAAAAGATAATGTCGGTCCATACAATGATCTGGCTTCTTTCAGTGAATGTCCGGCGCTTTCAAGTTGAAAGTTTTTAGACTTCAGTTGATCATTATTTTGCCATGCCAAACGTACTAGCGGACCAAAATCCTGTGCCTGCAAACACGTGGTGGTAATACTTATCGTCAGGCTTATAAATAGATAAAAGATTTCTTTGTTTTTCATGTTATTTTTATGAACACCGTTTACTAATAGATAAAAAAATTATTTTTTAAAAATACTAACCAACATAGAATCCAATGTTTTGGATATCAGCTCTTTGGTTTGATTTCTTTCAACTATTTCCAATCTTTCAGATTGTGCCAGATTAACCAATCCATGCACACAACTCCAAAGCTGCAGGGCTAAAATCCTGTCTTCCAGATGATTGAGACCCAATTGTTGGATAGCTTCCCTGCAAGTTATGGCCAAAAAATTAAACATCGCCATGCCTTCATCCCAGTCTTCCATACATTTTTCTATGTGCTTCATTGGCTTATCGGAATTGAACATCAGGTCGTACCAGTCTTTATTTTCTAACCCAAACTTAACATAGGCATTCCCAATACTATGAATTCTCTTTACCGGATCTGTTTCTCCATATGCCATAACCATATATTTGTTCATCAACATAAATCCCATTTCCATCAGCTCATGCAGAATCTCGTCTTTGTCTTTAAAGTACAGATATATGGTAGCAGGACTGTATTCTACTGTAGTGGCAATCTTACGAATAGACAATCCTTCCTGACCATTCTTCAGTAAAATTTTTTTAGCTGCATCGAGTATCAATTCCTTAAGTTCTACTTTTTCTCTTTCTTTTCTTTCAACGAGTCCCACTTAATTAGTTTAAAATTAATATAAATAACGGTGCAAATATACTAAACAGTGTTCATATTGTCAATATGTAATGTCATAATTTTTTTTAAAATTTCGACAAAATCAATAAAATATAAGATAATCATAGAAAATTACTTTACACAAGAAAGCCTTCGAAATTCTTAAAACTTCCGAAGGCTTTTTTAAATACGCGGTAACTTTTAATTTCTGGCTATTAAATTACCATATTATGATGATACAAAGTGGTTATATCTTCGTAAATTTATGTGCAAAAACTCCATCTTTTGT
>Ga0105047_10015531_pt1 | contig 11983 bp, 12 predicted proteins | sample MAT04_FD_78384 | JGI IMG/M metagenome (GOLD analysis project Ga0105047, IMG submission 78384) | Freshwater microbial communities from Lake Fryxell liftoff mats and glacier meltwater in Antarctica - MAT-04 (megahit assembly) | ecosystem: Environmental > Aquatic > Freshwater > Ice > Liftoff... | reverse complement strand
GGTCGACCTCGTACTTGATCGGGTCGGCATTCATCGGGATCTCGATGATGACGTTGAACTCGTGCGGCGCCTTGGCGCCCGGGGTCACGTTGTGAAGGCTCATGGGAATGGGTCTCGGTGCAATGCGGGCTGAAGAAACCGCAAGATTCTAGGCGGCCGCTCTCCACCGGGCGTGCCGCTGCGCCACGGCGTCACGACCGATCGCAAACCCCAGGCCGGGCGCTTTGGACGGTGAACTAGCATGCCCGCGCAGAGAAGACCAAACCGCATGGCGAATGGCCCCACCCGCCAACTGTCTGCGCACATCAAAATTCGAACGAGGAAGGAACTCTCTCCATGAGCACCATGATGGCGCTGTACGTGGCATTGGCGTGCGGCTTGGCCGCCGTCGTCTACGGGTTCGTGCAGCGCGGCTGGATCCTCGCGCAAGACCCCGGCAATGCCCGAATGCAAGAGATCTCGGGCGCCATTCAGCAGGGCGCCGCCGCCTACCTGGCGCGGCAGTACAAGACGATCGCCATCGTCGGCGTGGTGCTGACATTACTGATACTCGTCTTTCTCGACGTCAAGACCGCCATCGGTTTTGTGCTGGGCGCCGTGCTTTCCGGCGCATGCGGCTTCATCGGCATGAACATCTCGGTGCGTGCCAACGTACGCACCGCGCAAGCAGCCACGCGCGGCATCGGGCCGGCGCTGGACGTGGCCTTCAAGGGCGGTGCCATCACCGGCATGCTCGTGGTCGGCCTGGGGCTCATCGGCGTGGTGCTGTTCTTCTGGTGGACCACCGGCGCGCGCATGCCCGAGGCCGGCACCACGCTTTCGCAGGCGCTCAAGCCGATGCTCGGCTTCGCCTTCGGCTCGTCGCTGATCTCGATCTTCGCGCGCCTGGGCGGCGGCATCTTCACCAAGGGCGCTGACGTCGGTGCCGACCTCGTGGGCAAGGTGGAAGCCGGCATTCCAGAAGACGATCCGCGCAACCCGGCCGTGATTGCCGACAACGTGGGCGACAACGTGGGCGACTGCGCCGGCATGGCCGCGGACCTGTTCGAGACGTATGCAGTGACGTTGATCGCCACCATGGCGCTGGCTTCCGTCGTGGTGGTCAGCGCGCCGATGGCCGGCGTGGTCTACCCGCTGGTGCTGGGCGCCGTGTCGATCATCGCTTCCATCATCGGCTGCTACTTCGTCAAGGCCAGTCCGGGCATGGTAAACGTGATGCCCGCGCTGTACCGTGGGCTGGCGGTGGCCGGTGTGCTGAGCCTGATTGCCTTCTACTTTGTGACCACGGCCATGTTCCCGCAGCCCATCGAGTTGGTCGGCGGCAGAACAGTCAGCGCGATGGGGCTCTTCGGTGCCAGCTTCGTGGGCCTGGCGCTCACCGCGGCGCTGGTCTGGATCACGGAGTTCTACACCGGCACGCAATACAGCCCGGTCCAACACATCGCACAAGCGTCCACCACCGGCCACGGCACCAACATCATTGCCGGCCTGGGCGTCAGCATGAAAAGCACGGCCTACCCGGTGCTCTTGATCTGCAGCGCCATCTATGCGGCTTATGCGCTGGCGGGCCTGTTCGGCATCGCGGTAGCGGCCACAGCCATGCTCAGCATGGCAGGCATCGTGGTCGCGCTGGACGCCTACGGCCCCATCACCGACAACGCCGGCGGCATTGCCGAAATGGCCGAACTGCCCAGCAGCGTGCGCGACGTCACCGACCCGCTGGACGCCGTGGGCAACACCACCAAGGCGGTGACCAAGGGCTACGCCATCGGCTCAGCCGGTCTGGCCGCGCTGGTACTGTTTGCCGACTACACCCACGCGCTGGAAGCGCGCGGCATGAACCTGGCTTTCGATTTGAGCGACCACAAGGTCATCGTGGGTCTGTTCATCGGCGGCCTCATCCCCTTCCTGTTCGGTGCCATGGCCATGGAGGCCGTGGGCCGCGCTGCCGGGGCGGTGGTGGTAGAGGTTCGCAAGCAGTTTGCCGACGGCCTGATCATGGCCAACAAGCGCAAACCCGACTACAGCGCGGCGGTGGACATGCTCACCACGGCGGCCATCAAGGAGATGATCGTCCCCAGCCTGCTGCCGGTGGTGGCGCCGGTTGCGGTCGGCATGCTGCTCGGCCCGGCCGCGCTGGGTGGCCTGCTGATGGGCACCATCGTCACCGGCCTCTTCGTGGCCATCAGCATGTGCACGGGCGGCGGCGCCTGGGACAACGCGAAGAAGCTGATCGAAGAAGGCTTCACCGACAGCAACGGCGTGCTGCACAAGAAGGGCGGCGACGCGCACAAGGCGGCCGTTACCGGCGACACCGTGGGCGACCCCTACAAGGACACCGCCGGCCCGGCCGTGAACCCGCTGATCAAGATCATCAACATCGTGGCTCTGCTGATCGTGCCGCTGCTGCCGATGAGCGTTTCCACCAAGCCGGCTGCGCAGGAAACGCCGCCAGCCAGCATGCTTGCGCCGATCAAGCCGCCGAGCGCGGCTGTAGCGCAGTAGCTGCGGGCCGTCGCGGCCCTTTCCGGGCTGTTCCGGGCCAGGTCACCGCAGTGCCTGCGCTCAGGCCCTGGCTCAGGCCCTGATGTCGAGCAAGGCCTCGGCCATGCGGTCGGTGGTCTTGAAGACTGCCAGGTTCGCGAGGAAGGCGTTGCGCGCCTGCAGCTGGCCGACGAGATCAGTCGCCAGCGCATGGCCGGGCTGCTCGGCGCGTGTGAGGCTGGTGGTGGTGCCCCCGGCCGCGGCCTCTGACTGCAGCACTTGTTCACGCCGAAAATCCCGCGTGCCCAGGTTGGCGATGTTGTGCCCGCTCGAGCGCAAAACCACCTGGGCGGCGTTCATGCCACTCAGGGCGATGGAGGCGGTGGAAGTCATGGCGTCGGGCCTGACGTCTGGCGTGGCGTCGGGCATGGAGATGGTGTGGGCAGAAGATAACGCAAGCGCCGCAAAAAGGGGTTGCAGCATTTCACGCTGCCAGCGCCTCCCCGCAGGCCTACGATAGGCGCCATGAAACCGCAAGACCTGCCTGACCCCCTCATCCTGGCCTTCGACCGCCAGCGCACTGCCAATGCCGCCCAGCGCGACGTGCCCTGGGAGCAACGGGCCAGCCGCCTGCAGCGTTTGCAGCAGTTGTTGACGGAGCACGAAGCCGAGCTCACGCGCGCCATCGACACTGATTTCGGCGGCCGCCCGGCCACAGAAACCGCGCTGGCCGAAGTCTGGCCCAGCCTCGAAGAAACCAGGGGCGCGCTGCGCCACGGCAAGCGCTGGATGCAGCCACGCCGCGCTGGCGTGGCCAAGTGGTTCTTTCCTGCGCGTGCGCAGGTGGTGCCGCAGCCACTGGGCGTGGTCGGCGTCATCGTGCCCTGGAACTACCCGCTCTACCTGGCCATCGGCCCCATGGCCGCGGCGCTGGCCGCCGGCAACCGTGTGATGGTGAAGATGTCGGAGCTGACACCCAGCTTCTCGGCCTTGTTCCAGCATCTTTGCGAGCAGGTATTCGCGGCCGACGAGGTGTGCATCGTCAACGGCGGCCCCGACGTGGCCGCTGCCTTCAGCGCCCTGCCCTTCGACCACCTGCTCTTCACCGGCTCCACACCCGTCGGCCGCAAGGTAATGGCCGCGGCAGCCGCCAACCTCACCCCGGTGACGCTGGAGCTCGGCGGCAAGTCGCCCGCCGTGGTCACGCCCGGCTACCCTTTGGCGCATGCCGTTCAACGCGTTCTGGCCGGCAAGCTCATCAACGCTGGCCAAACCTGCATCGCACCCGACTACGTGCTGCTGCCGCGTGACCAGCTGCAAGCCTTCGTCGACGCCGCGCGCACACAAGCCCGACGTTGCCATCCCACGGGCCTGGCCGATGCCGACTACTGCAGCATCGTCAACCAGCGCCACCATGCCCGCCTGGTGCAGGCGCTGGAGGAAGCCACGGCACGCGGCACACGCGTCGAGACCCTGTTCGACGGCGCAGCGCGCGACGACGCGCGCCACCGCCTGGCCCCCACCTTGCTGCTGGACCCGCCGGCCGACTGCGAACTGATGCGCGAAGAGATCTTCGGCCCGCTGCTGCCGCTGGTGCCTTACGACAGGCTCGAGGACGCGATCAGTTTCATCAACGCCCGTCCGCACCCGCTGGCGCTGTACTGGTTCGACCATGACCGCACCCGTACCGACGCCTCTTTGCGCCAGATGCCCGCTGGCGGCGTGAGCGTGAACGACACGCTGCTGCACATCGCGCAGGACAGCCTGCCCTTCGGCGGCGTAGGCGCCTCGGGCATGGGCCACTATCACGGGCGCTGGGGCTTCGACACCTTCAGCAAGCTCAAGCCGGTGTTCTACCAGTCCCGCTTCAACGGCATGGCACTTTTCCTGCCACCGTACAGGCCGCTGATGAAGCGTCTGCTGGGGCTGATGAAGCGGTTCTGACGGGCTTGTAAGCCCGCGCAACCGGCGGCCCTGCAGCGGCCCGGGCCGAGCGGCGCCTCGTACACTCAACAGCTTCATGCCCACGCCCCGCAGCCCCGCGGGGCTGGGACCGTACTGACACCCTGCTTCGACCTTGTCGTCCACCATCGCTACTGCCGGTTCGAGCTCTCATCCGCCCGCAACAGCATGGGTGCTGCAGACGGCCGGTCTTGCCGGGCAGCGCGGCAACCGCGCGCTCTTCGAGGGCCTGAACCTGCTGCTGGCGCCCGGCAGCGTGACCTGGCTGCGCGGCCGCAACGGGCGCGGCAAGACCACGCTGCTGCGCATGCTGGCAGGGTTGTCCACCCCCGTGGCCGGCAGCCTGCACATCGCCGGCCGCACGCTGCGCGAAGGCGGTGCGGGCTGGCGCCGGCAATGGCTCTACATCGGGCATCAGAACGCGCTGAAGGACGACCTCAGCGCCAGTGAAGCGCTGCGTTTCCTGGCGCAACTGCACGGCCTGCCCGCAAGCGACGTCGAACTGGAAGCGGCGCTGCGCCGCCTGGGCATCTACAACCGGCGCCATGCCCCGGTGCGCACGCTCAGCCAGGGCCAGCGGCGGCGTGTCGCGTTGGCGCGGCTGGTGCTGCAGCGCGCCAGCCCGCTGTGGCTGCTGGATGAACCTTTCGACGCCCTGGACACCGAAGGCATCGTCGCGCTGAACGGCGTCATCAGCGAACACGCCGCCGCGGGCGGCTGCGTGCTGCTCACCAGCCACCAGCCGCTGAGCTTGACTGCACCCGTGCCCACCGTGTTCGACCTGGAAGACCATGCCCCCCGATGAGCAGCGACCCCGAAAGCGAGCCGGGTTCGATGACGGCGGTGTTCGCTTGCGTGCTGGCACGCGACCTGAAGCTGGCTTCGCGGCGGCGCGTCGACGCGCTGCTGCCGCTGGCCTTCTTCATCGTCGCCATCAGCCTCTTTCCGCTGGGTGTCGGGCCCGAGCCCGGCATGCTTCGCGACATGGCGCCCGGTGTGGTGTGGGTGTGTGCGCTGCTGGCCAGCATGCTCTCGGTGGGTTCGCTCTTTGCCGGCGACCACGCCGACGGCTCGCTGGAGCAGATGCTGCTCGCCCCCACCTCGTCCATCGCGGTGGCGCTGGCCAAGTGCACCGCGCACTGGATGGTGACGGGCCTGCCGCTGATTGTGGCCACGCCGCTGGTGGGTCTGCTCTTCGGCATGTCGGGCCCGGCGCTCGCCACGCTGGTGGCCAGCCTGGCGCTGGGCACGCCCATCCTCAGCCTGCTGGGCGGGCTGGGTGCTGCGCTCACGCTGGGTCTGCGCAGCAGCGGCATGCTGCTCATCCTGATCGTGCTGCCGCTGGCCATTCCGGCCCTGATTTTCGGCGCGGGCGCCGTGGGCACGGTCGAAGCCGGCATGTCACCGCAGGGCCACTTTTCGCTGCTGGGCGCGCTGCTCATCGCCACCGCCATCGGTGCGCCGCTGGCCACGGCGGCGGCGCTGCGCATCTCTACCGAATGACAACGTTGCCCACCGAATGACATCCTTTCATGAGGACTGACGCTTGAACAAGGCCTCCGCCATCAGACCAGAATCACGTCTGCGTCTATTCAGCTTTGCTTCGCCTTCGCGCTTTTATACGCTCACCGGCTGGCTGGTGCCGCTGTGCTGGGTGGTCTTCGTCGGCTTCGCTGGCGTCGGCCTCTACATGGGCTTCTTCGTCGCCCCCACGGACGCCACGCAGGGCGAGGTCTACCGCATCATCTTCATCCACGTGCCGGCGGCCTGGATGTCGATGCTGCTCTACCTGGTGATGGCCTTCTGGGCAGGCATCGGCTGGGCCTTCAACGCGCGCATGGCCTCGGTGCTGGCACGCGCCATCGCACCCACCGGGGCGATGTTCGCCTTCCTGGCGTTGTGGACCGGCGCCTTCTGGGGCAAGCCCACCTGGGGCACCTACTGGGTGTGGGACGCGCGCCTGACGACCACACTGATCCTGCTCTTCCTCTACCTGGGCTACATCGCGCTGGTCAACGCCATCGACGACCAGCGGCGCGCCGACCAAGCCGGCGCCCTGCTGGCCATCGTCGGCAGCGTCAACGTGCCCATCATCTACTTCAGTGTGAAGTGGTGGAACACGCTGCACCAGGGCGCCACCATCAGCGTGACCGCCGCGCCCAAGATGGCCGACACCATGCTGACAGCCATGCTGCTGATGACCGTGGCCTGCTGGGCCTATGCCTTTGCCGTGGTGTTCATGCGCGCCCGCGCCATGGCGCTGGAGCGCGATGCCCATGCAGGATGGGTGGCCGCCCTGGCGCGAGGGAGAATCGCGGGATGAGCTGGAACAGCGCTGCAGAGTTCTTCGCCATGGGCGGCCATGGCTTTTTTGTGTGGACTTCTTACGCCGCGTGCGCGGCCTGCATGCTGGCCGAGCCGCTGCTGGCCCGCCATCGTCACCGCCAGGCGCTGCGCACCGCTGCGCTGCAGTCCCAGGACACCGAGGAGAACGCATGAAACCCCGTTACAAGAAGCTGGCCGCCATCGGCGGCCTCGTGTGCGCAAGCGGCGCCATCGTGGCGCTGGTGCTCAACGCGTTCCAGAGCAATCTGGTCTTCTTCTATTCGCCCACGCAGGTGGCTGCCAATGAAGCCCCGGCGGCGCGCACCTTTCGCGTCGGCGGCCTCGTCGAAGAAGGCTCGGTGAAGTACGAGGGCACGCGTGTGCAGTTCGTCATCACCGACACCGCGCAGACGGTGGCCGTGCGCTACACCGGCCTCCTGCCCGACCTCTTTCAAGAGGGCAAAGGCGTGGTCGCCCAGGGCCAGCTCAAGGAAGGCGTGTTCGAGGCCCGCGAAGTGCTTGCCAAGCACGACGAAAACTACATGCCGCCCGAAGCCGCCGAGGCGCTGAAGAACGCCCAGACCGGCAACCACAAGCAGATCACCCAGACTCTTTACAAGAGCGCTGATTCGAACGCCGCCAAGGCGCCGTATGCCAAGGAGGCAGCCCCATGATTCCGGAAATCGGCCACTTCGTGCTCTGGCTCGCGCTGGGCGTTTCGCTGGTCATCGGCATCGTGCCGCTTGTCGGCGCCCAGATCGGTCGGGTCAGCTGGATGGAACTGGCGCGGCCAGCCACCTACTGGCTCTTCTTGCTGACCCTGGTGCCCTTCCTGGCACTGGTGGCGGCATTCATCGGCCACGACTTCTCGGTGCTCTACGTGGCCGAGAATTCCAACAGCGCCTTGCCGGTGCATTTCCGTGTGGCTGCGGTGTGGGGCGGGCATGAAGGGTCGATGTTGCTTTGGCTGCTGATGCAGGCCGGCTGGATGTTGGCGGTGGCACTTTTCAGCGCGAAGTTGCCGCTGCCGGTGCTGGCCCGCATCCTGGCGGTGATGGGCTGGCTGACGGTGGGCTTCCTGCTCTTCACGCTCGTCACCTCCAACCCCTTCGAGCGTCTGAGCCCGGTGCCTGTTGATGGCCGAGACCTGAACCCCCTGCTGCAGGACCCGGGGATGATCTTCCACCCGCCCATGCTCTACATGGGCTATGTGGGCTTCTCGGTGGCCTTCGCTTTCGCAGTGGCCGCGCTCATCGGCGGCACGCTCGACGCGCAGTGGGCACGCTGGACGCGCCCCTGGACCACCGCCGCGTGGATTTTCCTGACGCTCGGCATCGCGCTGGGCAGCTGGTGGGCGTACTACGAACTCGGCTGGGGCGGCTGGTGGTTCTGGGACCCGGTGGAAAACGCCAGCTTCATGCCCTGGCTGGTGGGCACGGCGCTCATTCACTCGCTGGCAGTGACCGAGAAACGCGGCGCCTTCAAGGCCTGGACCGTGTTGCTGGCCATCTCTGCCTTCTCGCTCAGCCTGCTCGGCACCTTCCTCGTGCGCTCTGGCGTGCTCTCGTCGGTGCATGCCTTCGCCACCGACCCCGAGCGCGGCTTTTTCATCCTCGTCTTCCTGGCAATAGTGGTCGGCGCCTCGCTGGCGCTGTACGCCTGGCGCGCGCCCAAGGTCGGCCTGGGCGGCCGCTTCGAGCCCGTTTCGCGCGAGGGTTTTCTGCTCGCCAACAACGTCTTGCTGGTGGTGGCCACGGCAGCGGTGCTGCTGGGCACGCTGTACCCCTTGCTGCTCGACGCCTTGGGCATGGGCAAGATTTCCGTCGGCCCGCCGTACTTCGACACCGTCTTCGTGCCCTTGATGGCGCCGCTGGTGTTCCTGATGGGCGTGGGCACGCTGGCGCGCTGGAAGAAAGCCGAGTTGCCCGACATCGCCAAACGCCTGCGCTGGGCCGCGGTGGTGGCCGTGGTGTGTGCCGTGGGCGCCGAACTGCTGGAAGGCCGCATCTCCTGGATGGGAGGCCTGGGCCTGCTGATGGGTTTCTGGGTCTTCGCCTCGGTGGCCACCGACCTGTGGGAACGCCTGCGCCCGGTCGGCGGCATGAAAACCTCGATTCGGCACCGTTTTGCGCTCGTGCCCCGCGCCACCAAGGGCATGATGCTGGCGCACCTGGGCATCGGCGTATTCGTCATCGGCGTGACCATGGTGCGCACCTACGAGGTCGAGAAAGACCTGTCGATGGCCGTCGGCCAGACGGCCGAGATTGCCGGCTACACCTTCACGTTCCAGGGTGTGCGCGACGTGGTGGGTCCGAACTACCGTGCCGCGCAGGGCCTCGTCATTCTGAGCAAGAACGGCAAGGAACTGGCGCAACTGCGCCCTGAGAAGCGCATCTACCGCGTGCAGCAGAGCCCGATGACCGAGGCCGCCATCCGCAGCCGGCCCATGGGCGACATCTACGTCTCGCTGGGCCAGGCCGGCGCAGGCAACTCGTGGGTGGTGCGCATGTACTACAAGCCCTTCGTGACGTGGATATGGGGCGGCTGCCTGCTGATGGCGCTGGGCGGTGGCCTGGCCGCCAGCGACCGCCGCTACCGCACCGCCAAGCGCGATCAAGAAACTGGCCAGGCGACTGGGGAGACAGGCGGACAGGCAGGCGCGCAGGCAGCCGGCCAGGCCACCGGCCAGCCAGGCAAGGCGGGGGTCGCGACGGCATGAAACGTTGGCAGTTCCTTGCCCCGCTGGTGGGCTTCGTGGTGCTGCTGGGCTTTTTGGGTGTGGGTCTGGGGCTCAACCCGCGCGAAGTGCCCTCGCCGCTGATCGGCAAGCCAGCCCCAGAGTTCAGCCTGCCGCGCCTGGACGACCTGGCCTCGAATTTGAGCAGACAGGACCTTGCGGGCAAGGTCTGGGTGCTCAACGTCTTTGCCTCGTGGTGCGTGCCTTGCCGTGAAGAACACCCGCTGCTGATGGACCTGGCGCGCCGCAGCCCAGTGCCGATCGTGGGCCTGAATTACAAGGACAAGCCCGGCGATGCCATCGCCTGGCTGGGCCGCTACGGCAACCCCTACACGGCGACGGCCAGCGACCTGCAAGGCATGGTCGGCATCGACTACGGCGTTTACGGCGTGCCCGAGACCTTCGTCATCGACCGTCAAGGTCTGGTGCGCTTCAAGCACGTGGGCCCGCTGACGCCGCAGGTGCTGCGCGAGCGCATCGAGCCGCTGCTGAAAGAACTGAATGCTTGAAACGCTGAAAGTTGACACGCTGTTCCTGCTGCGGGTGCTGGCGCAGGCATTGACGCTGCTGCTGCTGGTGCTGATCCCCGCGGCGCAGGCGGCCGGCCCTGCGCCTTCGGCTGCAGCCGACCCCGCACTCGAAAAGCGCGTGATGGCGGTGGCCGTCGAACTGCGCTGCCTGGTCTGCCAGAACCAGACCATCGCCGACAGCGAGGCCGCGCTCGCCGTCGACCTGCGCAACCAGGTGCGGACCATGCTCCGCGAGGGCCGTGACGAACGTGAGGTCCTCGACTACATGACTGAGCGCTACGGCGACTTCGTGCTCTACCGCCCGCCCGTCAAGAACACCACCGCACTGCTGTGGTTCGGCCCGCCGCTGCTGCTGGGCGGTGCCCTGCTGACGCTGTGGTTGGTGCTGCGCCGACGCAGCCGCATGCCGGCCAGCGAATTCGATAGCGATGACGATGACGAGATGGCCGCGGCTGAAGCCCCGCCGCGCCAGGAACCCCGATGACCGCCCCCCAGACAGCCCAAGACCCCATCAGCGCGCTGCGCAGCCAGCTGCAGCAACTCAAAACCCAGCACGACACGGGTGGATCGACCCCCGAGGCCTATGCCGCCGCGAAGGCACCGCTGGAACGTGAACTGCTGGACCGTGTGATCGCCCTTCCCCCTGGCAGCCCTGGCAGCGCTGGCGGCCTGGGCACCGCTGGCCCTGCGGCTGCGGCCGCGGCCCCGCGCGCGTCCCGGGGGCTGGTGGCTGGCCTGTCGGCGGCAGTGCTGGTCGTGGCGGTCATCGGCTATGCGGCCGTCGGCTCGCCGCGCGTGCCCAGCGCGGGCCCGCCGGGCAGTGCTGCGGCGGGCGCCGGTGAAGTCGCGCAGGACATGACTGAGGAGCAGTTCGTTGCCGCCGTCGACCAGTTGGCCACGCGCATGAGTCAAGAGCCCGCCAACGGCGAGGGGTGGGCGTTGCTGGCGCGCTCTTATGTGCGCCTGGGCCGACACGCAGAGGCCGTGCCGGCTTTCGGCAAGGCGTTGGCCATTACGGGCGACGATCCGACGCTGCTGGTGGACTACGCCGATGCGCTGGCGATGACCAACAACCGCAGTCTGGACGGCGAGCCGCTGGCACTGGTCGAACGTGCACTGAAGTACGACCCCGACAACGCCAAGGCCCTGGCCCTGGCAGGCACTGCGGCCTTCAACCGCAAGGACTACCCGACCGCCGTGCGGCTGTGGGAGCGTCTGGTCCGGGTGTCACCGCCCGACAGCGCCTTCATGCCGCAGCTGCAGGGCAGCATCGACGAGGCGCGTTCGCTCGGCGGCCTGCCGCCCGGGCCGCGAATTGCGCAAGCACCGCAAGCACCGCAAGCAGGCCAGGCAGCGCAAGCCTTCCCGTCAGCCTCGTCAGCGGCGGCCGCTGCAACGCTTGCTGCCAACGCAGTGCTGACGGGCACCGTGCGCCTGTCGCCGGCGCTGGCCGCGCAGGCGCAGCCCGACGACGTGGTGTTCATCTTCGCGCGCCCCGCCGAAGGCGCGCGCATGCCGCTGGCCATCGTGCGCCACCAGGTCAAGGACCTGCCGGTGAGTTTTCGCCTGGACGACAGCATGGCCATGTCACCGGCGATGAAGCTGTCGCAGCACGCGAAGGTGGTGGTCAGTGCGCGGGTCAGCAAGAGCGGGCAGGCCGCGCCCGTGGCGGGTGATCTGAGCGGGCAGACCGCGCCAGTGGCGAACCAGGCCCAGGGCCTGGTGATCGAGATCAACGAGGTCGTGAAGAACTGATTGCGCGGGCGCTGGCGTTGGGAATGGCAGCCAGCACCGGGCCGCGCCCCCTGCGGCGCAAGCCTTTGCCTCAGAGGCTGAGAGTTTTTCGAGCGTGACCGAGCAGCGCGTCAAAAGGCGTCCGATCTAGGCGCAAAGCACAGCCATAGCTCGGGCTATGGCGCGCATTTGCAACGACGAGCGGGCGTCT
>Ga0105047_10015529_pt1 | contig 11984 bp, 8 predicted proteins | sample MAT04_FD_78384 | JGI IMG/M metagenome (GOLD analysis project Ga0105047, IMG submission 78384) | Freshwater microbial communities from Lake Fryxell liftoff mats and glacier meltwater in Antarctica - MAT-04 (megahit assembly) | ecosystem: Environmental > Aquatic > Freshwater > Ice > Liftoff... | reverse complement strand
GCTCTCCAATGAGACGGCCGGTGAGCACTTCACCCCGCGTGAGGTCATCAAGCTGATGGTGAACCTGCTGTTCATCGAGGACGACGCCGTGCTGTCGAAGCCGGGTGCGAAGGCCACCCTGTACGACCCGGCCTGTGGCACCGGCGGCATGCTCAGCGTGGCCGAGGACTTCGTGCGCACACACAACCCGCAAGCCACTCTTCACATGTTCGGCCAGGAGCTGAACGTCGAGACGTACGCCATCTGCCGCAGCGACATGATGCTGAAGGGCCAGAACGCATCGAACATCAAGCTCGGCAACTCCCTGAAGCGGTACGACCCAGAGGACCCCGGCGACCAGGGCGACCAGCACCCGACCGAGAAGTTCGACTATCTCCTGGCCAACCCACCCTTCGGTGTCGAGGAAAAAGGTGGCCGGCTCGGTGCAGCACGAGCATCAGTCGCTCGGCTTCGCCGGCCGTTACGGGGCCGGCCTGCCACGCATCAACGACGGCAGCTTCCTGTTCCTCCAGCACATGATCTCCAAGATGCGCCCAGCCGACCAGGGTGGCTCACGCCTGGCCATCGTCTTCAACGGCTCACCGCTGTTCACCGGCGCAGCCGGCAGTGGCGAGAGCGAGATTCGCCGCTGGATCATCGAGAACGACTGGCTCGAGGCCGTGGTCGCCCTACCCGATCAGCTGTTCTACAACACCGGAATCTCCACCTACTTCTGGATCGTCACCAACCGCAAGACCGCCAACCGCAAGGGCAAGGTGCAGCTCATCGACGCCCGCGCCAGCTTCGCCAAGATGCGCAGAGCCTCGGCGAGAAGCGCAAGGAGATCAGCGACACCCAGCTCGCCGACATCGTTCGCCTCTACGGCAACTTCGACCAGCAACTCAGCGACGAGGACGCAGCGAGAGTCAAGATCTTCCCCAACGAACGCTTCGGCTTCCTACGCATCACGGTCGAGCGGCCGTTGCGGCTCAAGTGGGAAGTCACCGACGAGTCCGCGGACGCGCTGGCGGCCGACAAGCGTCTGGCCAAGCTGTCGTCGGATGATGTTGCGGCGTTGGTCGAGTGCGTCCGCGGGCGCGTGGGGACCGAGTTCACCAGTGACGCCGAGGCCCGCGCTGCGGCCAAGAAGTGGATGGGTGCGGTGGGTGAAGCAGGCAAGCCGGTCGAGGCTGCCCTGGTGGATGCGATGACGGTGCGCGACCCACATGCAGCCGTGGTCACCGACGCCCGCGGCCGCGTCGAGCCCGACACAGAAATGCGTGACAACGAAAACGTTCCTCTGCCCAGCGACCCAGTCCGCTACGAACCCGACCCCACCGAACGCCTAGCCATCAAGTCGTACCGCAGCGCCGTCGAGCAGTACGTGAAGGACGAGGTCCACCCCTACGTCCCCGACGCCTGGGTAGACCACACCAAAACCAAGATCGGCTACGAAGTCCCGCTCACCAGACACTTCTACGTGTACACGCCACCCAGACCGCTGGCCGAGATCGACGCCGAGATCAAGACGTTGGAACGTGAGATCCAGGAGTTGCTGCGCGAGGTTACGGAGAGAAGACCGTTTCGCTTCGATGGGTGTTCCGCATTGTGAACGGTGGAACTCCGACCTCGGACGAGGCAAATTGGGGAGGAAGCGTTCAATGGGCCACACCTATCGATCTAGCCAGACACGACGGCGCACGCATTGAACGCACCGAACGAACTCTGACTACCGACGGACTGTCATCAGGTAGTCGCACCGTCGCTGCCGGAAGTCTGATCCTGTCAACTCGTGCTCCGATTGGCTACGTGGCGGAGACTGCGACAGCAATGGCCTTTAACCAAGGGTGCCGCGGACTGGAGCCGCGTGATGAGCTCGACATCGTTTCTTCCGCTATCAGCTCGGAACAATGGCCGAATGGCTTCAGTCCCGCGGGAGCGGCTCAACGTTCTTGGAGCTCAGCACAGATGCCCTTGCCGAGGCCCGGGTGGCGGTTCCACCGTTGGCTGAGCAACGAGCGATCGCCGACTACCTGGACACCGAGACCGCCCGCATCGACGCCCTGATCGCCAAGAAGCAACAACTCATCCACCTCCTCGAGGAACGGATCGACGCTGAGATCATGGACGTTGTCGGGGGGTCGGAGATCGTCACATCGGGTGGAGAGCCAAGTGTCGAAACCCGGCGTGTGCTGGCGAAGCTCCATCGACCGCCAGGCGTCGACGAGATGATCACCGCATTTCGCGACGGTCAGGTCACGACGAGAACCGCACGCGGCAAGGACGGATTCACGAACAGCTGGATGGAGGACTCCCGGGTCCAGGGCGTGCGAGCGGGTGACGTCGTCGTGCACGGCCTTGATGGCTTCTCAGGTGCAATCGGCGACTCCGAAGCAGACGGAGTCTGCAGCCCCGTGTACCACGTGTGTCGCGCGCGGGACAGCGGTGACGCGGCCTTCTACGGTCGCCTGCTGCGTCAACTCGCGCTGACTGGATACCTGGGGAACTTCGCTGTCAGCACCCGCGAACGAGCGGTCGACTTTCGCAACTGGGACCTCTTCGGCCGAATCCCGGTGCCTGTCGTGCCCGTGGAACAACAAAAGGTGATCGGCGACCGCATTCGAAAGCTCCGACCGCTGCTCGATCTTGTCGAGAAGTCAGAAGTGCTCGCTGCAGAACGGAAGACGGCGCTCATTACCAAAGTCGTGACCGGCGAGTTCGCTGTGCCTGGAGCTGCGTAGTCGTCGCCCACGTCGACGCGTCCGCGGACGCGTCGGGCATACGTTCGATCAGCACGGGTCGCCTTATCGACTCGAAGTGGCGCAGCGGCTCGACGGCATCTTGCCGGATCGCGCTCGCGCGATCAGCCTAATCAAGGGGTGTGACATGGTTCCCGAGTAGGTCGCCCCACGCGCCCGCGGACGCGTACATGGTCACGTCGGCGACCAACCGCCGGACACTCGCGCACGACTGAACACAAGGTGCCTCGCCGTCAGGCCAGTTGATTCATCCGCTCCAGCAGGCGAAGATCGTCTTGAAACTGCGGGTTGCGCTCGATCAGTGTCGTCACCACTTCGTCCGCCAGACCGAGCTGCATGAGCAGAACGTGGCGAGCGATCCATCGAGCCGGCTCCGAGAGGTACAGGTATCGCTCACCATCTGACTCACGGAAGTCGGTTGCGTGCGCAACACCGTTCCGAGCGCCGGCCAGTGACTTTGCGAACTGCGGGTAGGCGTCCGTGACGGCCAGGCCAGTACTGCTGGCGAGCTCCACGATGTCGTCAACCTTCCGTCGAAAGCCCCTCTCGTTGCTACCCAACCGCGCCCTGAGCCAGTCGCGGTACTCCGGCGGTGCCGACGCAAGAATCTCCGCTTTTCGATGCTGATGAACGACAGGGTCCTCGGCGTGCGGGTCACAGAGCTCCCGATGAAGACGCTCTAGCGCAAGTGATGCTGTCAGGACCAGCGTCTCGCCGAGCTGATGAGGTACCGCCAGCGGCACGTTGACCATGGTGACCGCGTAGCCCAGCCGGTCATGGAGTTTGAACCAGGCCGCCATGAGGTCGGAGAAATCCATGGCCGCGATGGGCCACGGAGCGAGCATCTTGCGGCGATCAGCTGCCACAACGGGGACATCGTCGTCGAGCCGCGGGGCGTGATACACCGCACCTCGCGGGCGGCCACCGTTGTCAGCGCCGAACGTGAAGTGCAGCGGTTCCAGCCTTGCCGCATGGTTGGTCAGCAGGATCACCAGATCATCGAGTGGCGTTGCGAAGCGGGCAATCGCCTGCTGGATCGTGACCTGGTGCTCGACGCCAGGCGTCACATCAAAGTGGGCGGAGCGAGCCACGGTGACCGAGTCGCCGTTCGCCGTCAGCAGGTGATCCACGAACAACTCAATCCTGGCCCCATCGACAACACCCACGTCGAGCGACTGGCGTTCGCCGCTCACGCCGACAGAGCCGCCAGATCCTGAAACTGCCAACGGGCCAAGGCCGGACCACGACAGCAGCGAAGGTATGTCGACCCGCATCGAGACAACAGGCTCGTCCGGGCTCGACAAGTGCACGCCCGCAAGATGAGCGTCGACATGCCAGCGCTCTGGAGATGCCGGCAAGCCAGTCGACGTGGCCCGGCTGGTCCAGAAGCAACCCAACAGTGAGTGCCTGCCTCCGGACTCGTCCACGCCGTGCACCAGCACGTCGACGTCCGAGTTGTGACTAGCGGGATCGAACCACTCCGTCAGTGCGAGCGTCAACGCGCTGCCCTCGGTCGAGAGCCTGCCCTGGGACTTACGACCCTTCCAGCCCGCTGGCCACCAGAAGCCAGTCACCTCGGCACCAAGCACGACAAGCCCCTCAATCTACGAAGCCCGTTGCCCGCTGTCCGGGTCGACCCACCCGGCGGGCCCGATCGGCCACGTTGGAGTCGAGCTCGCTCGACCAGCGTAATCAAGGGGTGTAACGCAACTACTTGGGCCCGGAACTCCACGCGTCCGCGGACGCAGGGAGTGAAATTGGAATCGTCACGTCCGTCCCGCCGCGGCAGCGCAGCAACGCGTCGCAGAGCGCTTGCAGATGCCGCAGTGCCACCCAAGTAGCGGACACGACCGACGACAGCAACTACGACAGCAATCCCGTCACAGTTGCGGACAGAATGGATGGGTATTAGCGTGCACCCAATGCCTCGTAGCTACGAAGAGTCCCATCCCTGGATCACCTTCAACCTCCGGCAGATCAACGACGTCCACCCGCGCCTGTGGCTGCTGCTGGGTGAGGCGAGGTCGAAGTGTGAACATCTCGCGGGAACACCGCTGAAACCAGCGGTCGCAGCCGAACTCAATCTCGTCACCCTGATCAAGGGAGCCTTGGCGACCACGGCAATCGAGGGCAACACCTTGACGGAGGAGCAGGTCGGCGGAATGCTGGCCGGCACCTACTCGGCTCCTCCGTCGCGGCACTACCAAGAGGTGGAAGTCCGAAACGTGATCGACGCGCTACAGCGCATCGACGCAGATGTTCAGTCAGGTAAGTACCCGCGGCTGTCTGTCGATCTGATCTGCAAGTTCAATCAGCAGGTGTTAGCGGGACTTGAGAACGAGGTCGCCGATGGGGCAGTGCCCGGACAGCTTCGAAGCCACTCCGTCACAGTTGGCCCCTACCGTGGAGCGCCAGCGGAGGACTGTGACTACCTGCTCGGTCGGCTATGCGACTGGTTGGAAGGACCGGACTTTCAGAACCCTGATGACGCCATTGACTTCTCGCTCATGCTCGCTCGTGCAGTCATGGCACACCTGTACCTCGCGTGGATCCATCCATTCGGTGACGGAAACGGCCGTACCGCACGACTCGTTGAGTATCTCGTCCTCGCACGTTCTGGCAAGGTGCCCCTGCCAGCGGCTCACCTTCTGTCGAACCACTACAACCTCACCCGCGACCAGTACTACCGAGAACTCGACCGCGCGAGCAAGGCATTGAACATTGTGCAGTTCGTTGCGTATGCGATCGAGGGCTTCGTTGATGGAATCAGGAACGAGATCGACACCGTTCGCGAGCAGCAACTTGATGTCGCCTGGGTCAACTTTGTCCGCGAGACGATGGACCAGTACCCATCGGGCAAGGTCGTCGATCGACAGCTTGAGGTTCTTCTGGCAATGACAGCCAACCGCTGGTACCGGCGCGAGGAGGTCGAGTTGATCACGCCCAGCGTCGCTCGACAATATGGACAGGCCGGCGACCGAATGGTGGCCCGCGACCTCAATCGTCTCATCGAGGCAGGACTCGTTGTTCGGGGCAAACGAAGCCCGCACCGCTACCGGGCCCCGTTCGAGCGGATGAGGGCCTTTCTGCCGCCGATGGCAACACCGCACGACGACCTCGAAGTCCCGCTGACCCGCTGACGGTTCACGGCAAGTCCGATCACCGACCCACCCTTGCACGCATGGGGTCGCTCTCTAGGCGGCACGTGGCCGTTCCCTGCCCGGTGGTGGACGGCAGCGCCGAGAGAAACGAGCCATACACGTGGCGCCGCCTTCGCCAACCTCAACCGGTGAGCGACGTCATGGTGGGGTCCACCTCGCCAGACCTGAGTAATCAGTGGATGAGCTTCAGAGTTCCGAGGACCATCAGCCGACGCGTCCGCGGCCGCGTCGGACTACCACGCAACGGTCGGGTCGACCCAGTCGTCCCACGACTCAACGTCGCCCAGGTGGGCGATGCCCAACCCCGGCGGCCGCCGATTCGTGCCAGCAGACCTCCGACGTCGACGCAACAGCCCACTGCCGATCATCGTGGTGGTCATGGCCGCGACACTACCCACTCGGTCGGCAACGAGGAGTCGGGAGTTCTCGGCTGCAGCGCTCACGCAGCGGCACCTTGCTGGTGGCGGCGTTGGTGGCAGGGGGCGCAACGTAGATGCAGCTCCTCCACCACCGTGTGTTTGGTGACGTCGAAGTCGGGGACGTGGTCGTACTGCAGCAGCGTGGTGGCTCCACAATCGACGCAGGCTCGATCGCGCTCCTTGACCACTCGCTTCTGCCGTGTGCTGGGGTGGCGCTGCTTGGAGCTGGCGTTGATGGGGCGGCCTTCGGCGTCCTGGATCAGCGCACGGATGAACGCCTCGGGGGCGACGCGCTCCACCACCGACATCGGCAGCGGTGAGCCTTCGTCGAGGGTGGCGCCATCGGCCCGCACGTGCACGACCACCTCGGTGGTGAGCGCACCGGCTCCGGCCTGCAACAGTTGCGCCAACGCGTCGGCGTGCTGCTGGGCCAAGCTCGGCCAGTGCTCGACGTCGGTGGCGGTCTGCCGGGTCTTCATCACGTGAGTGGTCAGCCGGCTGATCAGCACGCCGGCCACCAGCGGCGGGAGGCGGAGGTTGAAGGTGACCATGCCGTCAGGCTCGTAGCGCCATGTGACCGATCGCTGATCGTGTTGATGACGCTCGAGCTCGTGGTCGTCGCTGTTGCGGTGCAGCCAGGCTGCGATCGCCCGAGGCAGGTGGCCGGCTGGTACGTCCTTGGCGATCGCGGCTAGCTGCGCCTCGTTCTCGGGTGTGGCCAGACGACACAGCGTGCGCACCTTGCTGTACGACAACTCGTCGGCGGCGAACAGGGCGGCGATCAGTGGCAGCAACCGCAGCCGCTTGCCGACCCTGATCCACTCCCTGGCCGTGCACACCTCGATGTCGGCAACGCTGGCGATCCAGTGCGCTGCGGACACTGCGTTGGAGACCGCCCACTCACCAGACTCGGCGAAGTCGGCTGCCAGGCCGATGACGGCCCGCTGGCTGGTCGACCACGTGTTGAGCGCAACGTTCAGGTCGTGCATCACACGCAGACCAGGCGGGATGGTGATGGGTTGGGTACGCGCAGCCATACGAAGCCTCCAGGAGAGTGCTGGTTGTATGGACCGCCCCGAGTCCTTCTCATCTGCGTTGCGAGGGGCAAGGTCGAGCTCGCTCGACTCAGCGTACTCACGGGGTGCGACAGGGTTTCCTGGTACCGAGGCCCGACGCGTCCGCGGGCGCGTGGTGCACCCGATTACTGTTCCGTCGATGGCGGGGCCCTCCGAGTATGCGTTCGAACTGGCGATCTGCAAATCGCTCGCGGGTACCGGTGGTTACAGCGCGATCAAGGTTGGTAACGCTGCTACTCGCCACGCGGACGGTGGCGACGACGACTTCGTGGCCGACCTCGCGCTGGACACCGCCGAGCTGTTCGCGTTCATCGGAGCAACCCAACCTGAGGAATGAGAGAAGGTTCGCAGGTCGCACGCCACCCCCGACGAGGCACAGCGGGCGTTCGCACAACGTCTCTCCAAGGAGCTCGACAGTCGCGGGACGGTCGAGGTACTGCGTCATGGGGTGGTCTACGCCGGTCACGAGAAGGCCGAGATTCGGCTGGCGTACTTCCGGCCCGCCTCGGGGCTGAATGCGGAGCTCGACGCCAAGTACAAGGCGAATCGTCTCACCGTCACACGCCAGTTGCTGTACGAGCCAACGTCCACCAAGACCTTGGACATGGGGCTGTTCCTCAACGGCATTCCGGTGGCAACCGCCGAGATCAAGAACCATCTCACCGGCCAGACCGCCGAGGACGCCAAGCAGCAGTACCGCAAGGATCGCGACCCGCGCAACGCGCTGCTGCGTCGAGCGATCGTGCACTTCGCCGTCGACACCGAGCAGGTCTTCATGACCACTCGGCTCTCGGGCGACAGCACACGCTTCCTGCCCTTCAATCGCGGCAACGGGGACCGAGCTGGAAATCCTCGGCGGGAGGGCTATCGCACGGGCTACCTGTGGGAGGACGTCTGGTCGCGTGACGCTTGGCTGGATCTGCTTGCTCGCTTCGTGCTCACCTCCACCGACGACGACGGCAAGAAGGTCACCCTGTTCCCTCGGTACCACCAGTGGAGCGCCGTCCTCGAGCTCGTCAGGCATTCACGTCAGCACGGCCCTGGGCACTCGTACCTCGTGCAGCACTCCGCTGGCTCGGGCAAGTCGAACACGATTGCGTGGCTCGCCCACCGGCTGTCGTCACTACACGACGTGCAGGACCGCAAGGTGTTCGACAAGGTCGTGGTGATCACCGACCGGCTTGTTCTCGACCGGCAACTGCAGGAGACGATCTACCAGTTCGAACACACCCACGGCGTCGTCGAGAAGATCGACAACGATTCCAAGCAACTCGCCGAGGCACTCGGCGGCGAGCGAGCCCGCATCATCATCACCACCATCCAGAAGTTTCCGTTCGTGATGCGACATGTCGAGGACGGATTGAAGGGGCGTCGCTACGCGGTGATCGTCGATGAGGCCCACTCCTCACAAACCGGTGACTCGGCCAAGGAGATGAAGAAGGTGCTCGGTGGCGGCGCCGACTCGGCACAATCGGACGCTGGCGAACTCGCCGCTGCGGAGGCCGCGGAGGCGTCGCTGGTGCCCGAAGTACCGGACCCTGTGCAGGACCTTCTCGCCACCGAAGTGGCCGCTCGCGGCCGGCAGCCCAACATGTCGTTCTTCGCGTTCACCGCTACCCCCAAGGGCCGCACGCTCGAGCTGTTCGGTCACCGCAACCAGACCACCGGAAAGTACGAGCCGTTCCACCTGTACTCCATGCGCCAGGCAATCGAGGAGAGGTTCATCCACGACGTGCTCGTCAACTACGTCACCTACGACACGTACTTCAAGATCGACAAGGCCATCACCGACGACCCCGATCTGGACAAGTCACGAGCCAGCGCCGCCATCGCCCGGTTCATCTCACTGCACGAGCACAACCTCGCGCAGCGCGCCGACGTGGTCATCAACCACTTCCGCACGCATGTGGCTTCCAAGGTCGGCGGCAAAGCCAAGGCGATGGTGGTGACCGCGTCACGACTTCACGCGCTGCGCTACAAACGAGCGCTCGACAAATACTGCGCCGACCACGGCATTGGTGATGTTCGCGTGCTGTGTGCCTTCTCGGGAAAGCTCGAAGACGACGGCCCCGGCGGCCTGACCGAATGGACCGAATCGAAGGTGAACGGCTTCCCCGAGTCGGAGACACCGAAACGTTTCGACACCGACGATTGGCAGATCCTCGTCGTTGCAGAGAAGTACCAGACCGGTTTCGACCAGCCGAAGCTCTACGCAATGTACGTCGACAAGACGCTCACCGGCCTTGCCGCTGTGCAGACCCTGTCGCGCCTCAACCGCACACACCCGGACAAGACCGGCACCTTCGTACTCGACTTCCGCAACACCCACGAGCAGATCCAGGAGTCGTTTGCGCCGTGGTTCGTGCGCACCCACGCACCACCCACCGACCCTCACCTGCTCTACGACACTCATGCCGAGCTCGGCCCGTTCGACGTGCTGCGCGCCGAGGAGATCGAAACCATGGTCGGCCTCCTGCTCGCGGATCCGGAGAAGAACCACCAACGCATCCACACGGTGATGCAGCCCGCCGTCGACAGGTTTCACGCGCTGAGCGGGGAGCGGCAGGAAGAGTTCCGCGACGTGCTGACTCGGTTCACGCGCATCTACAGCTTCCTCTCACAGGTGGTCGCGTTCACCGACGTCAAGCTGGAACGCGACTACCTGTTCTGCCGTCGCTTGACCCAACTGGTGCGACGCGAGTCGACCGCCAGTGTCGACCTCGGCGACTCTGTCGAGCTCACCCACTGACGCATGGAGAAGTCATGGGCCGGCGACGCTTCGCTCGACGAGGCGGAGGGCGAGGTCATCACCATCTACGGCGGCTCCGGGCGTACGCAGCGAATGGAGGAGGTGCCACTGTCGGAGATCATCCAGCGGATCAACGAGCGCTTCGGCACCAACATCTCCGACACAGATCGGCTGTTCGTCGATCAGGTCGCGAGCGACATCGTGGCCAACGAGAAGATCCAGGTGGAGGCCCTCGCGAACAGCGAGGAAGCATTCAGCGTCGGTTTCGACACGACATGGACCAAGGCACTCACCGGACGCATGTCGGCCAACGAGCAGTTCGCGTTCCAGTTGCTGGACAACGGCGAGCTGCGCAGTGCGCTACTTGAGGAGTACCGGACTGCGATCTACCGACGAGCGCGTGTGGCCCGCCAGCGGACGTGCCCAATCAGCGAACTGATCCGACCCGATGGCGCAACCCGTCACCTGGAGTACACGTCGACCCTGCGTTGGGACGCACAGGTTGGCGAACAGGCCAGCTACGTCGAAGACAACGTGGTGAAAACAGTCGCCGGTCTCGCCAACAGTTCCTACGGCGGCACGCTGCTCGTCGGAGTGACTGACAACGGGGCATCTACGGCCTCGAAGCCGACTACGGACAGCACCTCAAGAACCTCCTCGATCGCCTCGGCAAGGCAACCGGTGCGCTGGTCGACTGGGAGTTCTTCACCATCGACGGCAAGGACATCTGTCGCATCAGTATCGAACCCAGCGATCACCCGGTCTTCGACGCCAATGGCGACCAGCGCGTGTTCTGGTGGCGAACCCTCGTGGCCACCGATCGCATCGACGACGAACGGGATCGAGACCACATCATCGCTCGACGTTGGGGAACGTAACTCACGAGTTCACAACCGGGCTACGCTGCTGACATGGCAAGCAAAAAGGCACAACTCGAGCACCTGCGCAACGCAACCCTGTTTCAGGGTTGCTCCACCAAAGACCTCGAGCGGATCGCGAAGGCCAGCGACGAGATCACGATGCCTGCGGGCTCGCTGATCGTCGACCAGGGCCAGACCGGTCGCGAAGCGTTCATCGTGCTCACCGGCACGGTGCTCGTGAAGCGCAACAACAAGAAGGTCGGCTCATTCGGGCCGGGCACGATGGTCGGCGAACTGTCGCTGCTGGACCATGGCCCGCGCACGGCCACCGTCACCTGCGAGACCGACTGCACTCTGCTGCTGCTCGACCAGCGCCACTTCATGGGAGTGCTCGACCAGGTGCCCGCCCTGGCACACAAGCTGCTCGCCACCCTGGCCGGACGCATCCGCGATCTCGATCGCCAATACTTCGGCTGAGACCTGAAAGCGACCCGACCGTTGGCTGCCAACTATGGTGGCCAGTGCTATGAGCACGCATACCTCCCCTGCCAATGACACCGAGGAAGGCGCCGCCAAGAGCGGTTCCGCGACGAGCTGGCTGAAGGGTTTCAAGCCCCATCAGTTGGCCATCGGCGTCGGCATTTTCATGGGCGTGTTCACGCTCGCCTCGGGCATCATCCCGCAGTTCACGCACTGGCACAACGAGAACGCTGTCACGCGTGAAGTGTTCGAGGGTATCCCCGGCGCAGTGCAGGTCGCCTTCTACACGGTCATCCCGATGCTGCTCATCTGGGGCGCATTCAAGTTCTCCGACCGCGTGCGCAACTGGGAGCGCGGCGCTCCGGACCGCCGCCGCACCACCCGCAAGAACGTCAAGAACCGCCTTCGCGACTTCCGCGCCGGCGCCTACATGCAGACCCTGCTGCGCGATGCCGGCGCCGGGATGATGCACTCGATGATCTACTTCGGTTTCATGGCGCT
>Ga0105047_10015528_pt1 | contig 11984 bp, 7 predicted proteins | sample MAT04_FD_78384 | JGI IMG/M metagenome (GOLD analysis project Ga0105047, IMG submission 78384) | Freshwater microbial communities from Lake Fryxell liftoff mats and glacier meltwater in Antarctica - MAT-04 (megahit assembly) | ecosystem: Environmental > Aquatic > Freshwater > Ice > Liftoff... | reverse complement strand
AGGGAAAATGTCTGACGTGAAGCTGTATGGACGCGCTTTATCAGAGGCTGAAATTCAATCTCTCTCGAACTAATTGGACCGCTCGAACAACAACTTTCGAATTTACAGCCAAATGTTCGCAAGCAACCTCCCGCACGCGGAGCTTCAGGGGAAGGTCGGACGAACGAAGCAAAGTCCGGGAGGGGGCTTGCAGGGTGATTGAACACGATTCCAGAATTCACAACGCGCGGTGGCCCTCCCCCGGACCATCGCTTCGCTCGGCCCGACCCCTCCCTGCCTTCGGCCGGGCGGGGTTGTGAAACGCAACTCTCATTCATCGAGAGATCCTAACCAGAATAGAAAAATTCTTTATGTCGGAACCATTCGTCTATCTCAAAGGCAATTTTGTCCCGGCGTCGCAGGCGCATATTGCGATCTTCGATGCGTCCGTCGTTCTTGGGGCGACGGTGACTGATCTGTGCCGTACGTTCAATCGCGTGCCGTTTCGCATGGATGATCATGTCGCGAGATTTTATCGATCGTGCAAGTACGCCAGAATTGCTCCGCCGATTTCTGCTGCTGCGACCATTGAGGTTGCTCAGGAACTGATTCGTCGAAACTCCGAGTTACTCCAGCCAGGCGAAGAGTTGGCTTTGGTGCAGTTTATCAGTCCTGGAGAATTCAGCGTCTACGCGGGTGCTGCCGGCGGTGCGGGAGACCTGATTCCGACGTATTGTCTGCACACGTTCCCGCTGCCATTTCGATTCTGGCGGCACTTTTTCACGGATGGGGTTCACGTCGTGACGCCTTCCATCCGTCATGTACCGCCGCAATGCGTCGATCCAAAAATCAAATGTCGCAGCCGCATGCACTGGTGGCTGGCAGATCAGGAGACACACCTTGTTGATCCAAAAGCTGTCAGCCTGTGTCTGGATCTGGAAGGAAACGTCACGGAAACGAGCGGATCAAATTTCCTGATCTACAATGGCAAAGAGATCGTCTGCCCCAGCCGCAGAAACGTGCTTCGCGGCATCAGCGTCGAGACCGTGATTGAACTTTGTGACGAACTGAATATTGGCTTTGTCGAACACGATTTTCAGGTCTTTGACGTCATCAACGCTGAGGAAGCATTTCTCGCCAGCACTCCCTATTGTCTGGCACCGGTCACAAAGATCAACGGGATCGCAATCGGCACCGGCAAACCCGGCCCACTGCTGCATCGACTGCTGGATCTGTGGAGCCAGCGTGTCGGCGTCAACATCATCGAGCAGATTGTTTCGCCAGACCGCTGAAATCGAGTGTGGCGAAGTAATCATCATGTGTCTCGGCACGGCGGATCATTTTGACGGAACCGTCTGGCTTCAGCAGCAGTTCCGCACAGCGGAGTTTTCCGTTGTACTGGAACCCCATCGAATGACCGTGCGCTCCGGCATCGTGGATGACCAGCAGGTCGCCTCGAGCGACTTCCGGCAACGGTCGGTTGATCGCGAACTTATCGTTGTTTTCGCACAATGATCCAACCACGTCCACGATGCGATCGTGCGGAGCATCTTCTTTGCCCAGCACCGAAATGTGATGATAGGCACCATACATGCCGGGTCGCATCAGATTTGACATACAGGCATCAACGCCCACGTAGTCGCGGTAGATGTGTTTGTGATGAATCGCAGTCGTCACAAGAAACCCGTGTGGCCCCGTGATCATCCGTCCGTTCTCCATGATCACTTTCAGCGGGTCAAGGGCCGTGCCCGAAATCATAGAATCGTATGCTCGCTTCACGCCCTGCCCGACAGCCTGCAAATCAACGGCTGTGTGTTCGGGACGATAAGGGATCCCGATGCCGCCGCCGAGATTCACGAATTCCATTCGCACGCCAAGTTTCTGATGAATCCTGACAGCCAAGTCGAACACCATCCGGGCAGTTTCGACGAAAAAATCGCCGTTTAATTCATTGGATGCGACCATCGTGTGCAATCCAAATCGCTTGACACCTGCGGACTTCAGAATTCCATAACCTTCAAATAATTGCGATTCCGTGAACCCGTATTTTGCTTCTTCTGGTTTGCCGATAATCACGTTCCCCTCGCGGGCGGAACCAGGGTTGTATCGGAAGCAGACCAGATCCGGCAGACCGACATGTTCCTTGAGATAGTCGATGTGAGACAAGTCATCCAGATTAATGATGGCACCCAGATCAGCCGCTTTCTGGTACTCATACGCCTGAGTATTGTTCGAGGTGAACATCAGATCTTCACCTGTCAAGCCGACTCTTTCTGAGAGTTCCAGTTCCGCCATGCTCGAACAGTCAGCCCCCAGTCCTTCCTCCTTAAGCACTTCGAGAATATAGGGATTCGGCAAAGCCTTGACGGCAAAGTATTCTCGAAAACCGCGACACCATGCGAAGGCAGCGTTCAGCCCGCGAGCTGCCTCACGCATTCCCTGTTCGTTATACAGATAAAACGGTGTCGGATACGTCTCGGAAATTCGTCGAACGGCCGCGGCGTCAAACGGGAGTGTCTTTTGCATTGCTTGCGGGTTAGATCAGTTTGAGTGACCAGATTAACTCTGGAGAATTGGATTTCTGTGTGGACCGCAGTTTCGCGACGATGTTCACCGAATTCAACCGAAGTTCCTATCATCGCTGGAAATGAGGTTTCGTCAGATGCTATCCAGGAATTGTCCCGAAATCGTTTCCTGCCTTGAGTAGGCCGGACCGAACTCGCCGCACTGCCGGAACTGCGGTCGCAGTCTTTTGGCGTTGTGAATGACAGGTTTTTCAGGACGAATCGTTCAGCGAGCGATGTTCCGGCAGCGTGCTACCTTGGCCCGGCCTACGGATCTCAATTCGGGACTGTTCCTTATCCCATTATTCCACTTCCACCTCGCCCAGACTTTTGTGGCTCAGATCGAGTCGATAGAGCACTTGGTTATAATTGTACCGTGGCGTCTTGTCGGGATTGCCAGAAAAATCGTGCGTGTACGTTCCTTCAAAGTGGACGATCCGACCGTCCTCAGAATCCAGAAACGGATGATGACAGACGTTGTAGAACGTCATCCGATCGTGAGTGATCAGACGAGCGGCCTTGCGAAATGGGCCAGTAGGCTCTTTCGCTTCCGCGTACCAGACTTCGCCGAGAAATGAAGGTTTGCCACCGGCCTGTCCAGCAATCAGAATCCAGCGGTTGCGATACGGATTCCAGCGAACAGTACCGCTGTGCAGAATAATTCGTTCCTGAGCATCCTGAGAATTCTCTGGACAGAAGCGTGCGTGCTGTGGCTGGATGACGCCATTACGAATCCATTCGTGTTCGGTTTTGGATTCTGTCGGCGGCATCGACTTTTGCCATCGCCAGTCAGGACTGCCGTCTTTGGCTTTCGCTGGCACCGGTTTTGTTTGCGAATCTGATTTTCCATCCGCCACGTCGCTGGAACAGGTAAATGCTTCGTAGGATTCGGGATCCAAAACTGCCGCAAGATTCGCTCGAACACGAATCGTTGGAGCCGGAGTACAGAACATCAGCCACGACGTTCCCGCGTCTTCATGACGCAACACATGACCGTTTGGAAATCGCCAGGTTTCAGTGAGAGGCAATTGGGTTTTCGGTTCAAAGATTTTCTTCTCGTCATTGAATACCGCAAGCCCGTGTTCAATTTCGTCAACAAGCCCCTTACGTCGGCTGTAGTGTACCACCATGCGTTCCGTGCCGGATTCATCGGGAACCGTGCAGACTCCCCCGATCCAGATAACACCCTCTGGTCGCTCGGGAATCGGAATCATGGCACGAACAAAACCGGATTTCGGATCAACAAAATAGTCATAAGGAATCCCGTGGCGAAGATCGATGGTTGTTGTGTTCGGCCTGAACAGTTCGGTTGTGGCTCCGCTTGTGCGAAACAGCCCCAGCGGGTAACCAATCTGCGACGTATCACCCCAGAACCACCAGGTCTGGCCGCGATACTCGGCCGCCAGCACGGAGTCCTGGCCAGCACTCAGACCAGGATGAGGTGTTTCCTGCAGCGGCACTTTGTGACCAAGCAGAATGGTATCACGGTATTGGCCCTCACCGGTCAGCCGACACAAGCGTTCAGCGACATTTTTTCTGGGCAATCGAATCTCGGTGACTTTGTCAGTCTGCGGTGTGACCCTCAGCCCGGCATATCCAAACATATCTTTTGGATATTCGTATCCATGACTCTTGATCATGAAAAAGACTTCCCGGTTCATCAGTCCCGGTTCATAAAATGCAATACGTCCGGCATTGTCGCTGACGTACCTGAGGCTGTTGACTGTTTCCAGTTCCACCAGGGGAATGCCTTGTCCGGTTTCGGAATCCAGAACCCGAATTTCCGCCCAACCTGTTTGCGCTTCACCTCGTGATGGGGGATTTGCCGGCTGTGCGAAAACCACACCATGCATCGATAGATTAAATATGGCAATGGTCGCAACGAATGCAGCACCGAACTTGCTTCGAATTGGCTTGAGGGTAGTGCGATGCGACATAGTAAATCTCTTGAACGGAAATGTGTTTGAGGTTGTTGCAATCGTGATAAAAACACGTGCCGGAATTGAACGCCGAAACGCCCGACGCGCACTAAACTACTTTGTGCGCGTTTGGAAGTAAGTTGTTTGGCGAGCGGTGAGTGTCAGCCTACCGAGTTTAAGCAGAAGAACTCGGCGCGCCCAGGATCTATCGAACATTGACTGTCTAATTTCTCAACCTCTCCCGCCGAAGGCAGGGAGGGGTCGGGCCGCGCGAAGCAATTGCCCGGGGGAGGGCGTCCGCGAGTTGTGAATTCTGGATTCTCTTGCGATGCGGCGTCGGATGTGAGTGACAAAAACGTTGAGCAGCAACAGCCTCCCCCTGACGCTGCACATGGCGGGGAGGTTGATTGCGAACGATGTTCCGGCAACGTGCGACCTTGGTTCGGCCTACAGATCTTAATTCTGTTCCTCAATCACGAACCCGTGCTCCTGGCAGCACGAGATCATTAAAGCGATCCACAGGTTCATTGGCCGCCCACGCGATGCCTCGCAGAATCAGCACCCGAAACAGTGGATCATCAAAAGTCCAGGCGTAGTGCCCCGGAATCGAAACGACAACTCGCCCTTTACCTGGCTCCAGAGTCCAGAACAATGGCTGCTGTTCGCCGTCCTCGATTCCACTTGCCAGATTTGTAATTCGTTTCGGATCGCCGACCAGTTGCCAGTAACTTTCATCATGGAAACGGACCTGACTGAAGTTTCTGCCAACAGGATGATTTCCGCCAGTTTCGAAGCCCATTTCCAGCGGTCCGTGACGAAACTTCGATTTGCCACTCTGCCATGCCAGTCCGATTCGTTGAGCAAAACCGGGCGCATCCATTCCACCGTCAACAGCATAGTGAATGTAAACAGCACCGCCGCCGCGTTCCAGAAACGTATCCATATCCTTTGCTCGTTCCGGCGTCCACGTACCCTGTTGATAAAACACCAGAACGTCAGCAATTTTCAACTGCGACGGCGACGGCCACTCATCCGTTGTTTCCACCGTGAGATTCTCGGCAATTCCCAGCAGTTCGTTCCATGCGTTTTTCCATGCCGGATAATCATGTTCGCCCGGCCCATGATCTTTTCGGCCACTCACCAAAACCACAGACATCTGTCGCGTTGATGCCGGAGGATCGGGCGATCCGGCCAGCACAGCCATCACTTCACGTCGAGACGGCGGCAAGGGTGGTTCCCCTTCTCCGTACTCCGGCATCCCTGGAGATCTGGTCAGCAGAAACGACAGCAGGTCTCTCATGCGTTCAGGGCCCAACAGTTTGGAGATTCCTTCCGGCATTGTGGAAACGGATGTCGGCACCATTTGTTCGACATCGGATTTCAGAACTTTCGTGACGATCCCCTGCAGATTGCCCACGGTGACGTCATCACCGTCGGTATAGACAACGCCATTCAGCGTCCGCCCGTCTTTCAGTTCAACAATATAGGACAGGTGATCCGGATTCAGGGCAAAGCTCGGAAACGTGATGTCTCTCAACACTGAAGCGTAATCACGATGAATCAGATTGGACAAGTCCGGACCAAGCTGACCGCCACGGCCATGAACTGCATGGCACCTTGAACAGGCAGCCGCTTCACCAAAGAATAACGCGCGTCCTTTGGCCCAGCTTCCGCCTTCCAGTTCCGGAGCTCGCACGATGGCTGGTTCCTTGTAAAAATCACTGTCTGCCGTTTGCGACCATGGCACGAAAAACCGGTGAATCTGCATCGGACGCGTTCGCGAATCTTCGGCTGTCTTGAAATGCACGGTCAACGATGGATTGCCGCCAGGCGATTTCACTCGCAGCTCGATCGATGTTGTCGAGTTCCGTTTTGGTTGCGTCGTCAGCGACACCAGATTTCCGTTCGAAATGTTTGCATCAGGATGCTGCAGCGTCAAAGTCGCCGAGGATTCAAAGGTGACCGTAACGACCTCATCCGGAAATCCGAGATTCAATCGACTTCCCGGCTGAACGGCAGGACGCAGCATTTTATTCAGATCAAGTCGCGATCGCAGTGTCAGCTCTCCAGCTTCCTTCATTGCGTCCCATAGAAGCTGATGAGAAGCACTCTCCGCTGTCAGCTCGCGAGCAATCTGCAGATCGGGATGCGGCAGCCAGCCGGACCATACCGAACCCCCGTTTGCCGGAACCCATGTGGCTTCACATCCGGTAAGATCAAAGTCCAGATCGATTTCCGGAACCTGCGGACGAGCGGTGCCGGATGGCTCAGCGCGTGGTGGACGTCCCATTCCGGGAAGTGTGAGCGCATAGTGGACCGCAGCAGAATGACGATCCGTCGCCAGCACCAGTGTCCGACGATCGGGAGTCAATTGAATGGACCGAATGGCGACATTGGCACGCGATGCGATCTTTTGCCCCTGAACAATTGCGTAACCCGGAAAGATACTCTCAAACCGATCGCCCGCGCGCACGTATCGCCCAGCGGTCAGTGAAGAGTGTTGCAAAGCTTCTCGAAGTTGCTCCGGATTCACCGGACGATCAAACTCAACGCGAACTTCATCAACGGCACTTGGCCAGACGACTGCGGGCTGAGGATGGTCAGTATCTTCGTACCGAATTCGGTAGAGCTTTCCTTTTCCGGTCGGACCATTTCCCCAGTCTGGTCCACCGCTGTGGCAGGCAACTCGCAGCGATCCATCCGGCGCGAGGCAACAGTCGATTGTCAACATGCCGAGACAGGCCAGGAGCTGTGATTGAGCTACCAATCCGGATTCAGATCGGACGATTTTTGTGCGATAGAGCTTGCCGCGCGACTGCCCAGTGACCAGAGCGTCTCCGTCCCAGAACTTCGGACCAAAGATCTTTCCATTGCTGCTCACGGGATCGTTAAATGCAAAACCACAAGTCGATTGGTGCTGTGGTGAGTAATCAAACAAACTTGGTTCATCAATGACGTCTGGCAGAAGATCGGGATGACGAGGCGGAAAACCGTAGTGACGTCCTTTTTGAATATGCAGCAGCTCATCCAGCGGATTTCCGTTTGGGACCCAGGTGGCACCTTCCTGATCGGTCGCGAAAAGTTCTCCGTTTTTGTCAAAACGCAGCCCCACAGGAAATCGGATGCCCGTGGCCACAATTTCGCGTGTCTTGAAATCCGGCAGGACGCGGATAATAGCTCCGCTTTCATCCGTCAGTTTATATTGAGGGACACCTTCTTTATTTTTCAACAGTGGGTCCGCAAAGTTATAGGTGCCTCGACCAAAATACACACTGCCGTCGCGTCTATCAAAGGCCACACCAAGACCATCCACCTGATGGAAACTTTCCTTCCAGCCGTCTGCCACAACAATTTCCTTGTCGGCAGTTCCGTCCTTGTCTGTGTCAACGATCAGGACGCAGCGTGTTTTGGCGACCACGAAAACACCATCACCATGAACATAACCCGGAGGCGTGAGATCCATGCCGATCGGCGACTTCAGATCGCCCTTGCTGTCCCAAAAAATCTCTGCCTGATCTTCCAGTCCGTCCGAATCCGTATCACGCAGTTTCCAGATCACGCCGTTGTAGGCCGATGCCATCAGCGTCCCGTCAGGACGATACAGCACGTTATTGATATTCGTCAGATCCAACGGCAGCTCATCGACAGTGAATCCAGGCAGCAGCATCTGCACAGGTGGCGGATCTTTGACAGGCTCCAGCATCGCGATGTCACCGTCAGCATCAGCCGGAAGCTGATTGCGGATGGCGGAGTATTTTTCATCGAGATAGCCGCGAACCTTTGTCGCGTCTTCGGCGGACAACGCTGATCCGTAGAGCAGAATCTCGGCGACGTCCCAGCTACCGAAACCCTGGACGCTCTGTGGTCCGCCGCCCAGCGTATAGTACCGAGCACCGACCGTCACTTCACCCAGACTGATCGGTTGTCCGTCGCGCGGACGTTCTCCGGCAGGCACGCCATCGACAGTCAATTTTACAGTCATGGCATCCGCTGTGATTTCGAAAACACTCAATTCCCGCATGGGTCGTTCGGACAGCAGGAGATTTTTCCATGTGCCGAAGCCGCGTCCTTCAACATTCAACGCGGAAAACCTGGACGTCAGCGTCGGGCCAAGATCCACGGTCATTCCTGAATCGAAGTCTCTCTGGCCCTCCGCGTTCAGCGCCATTAAGGCTCGAAATCCCCCCGAATTTCTGCGGGGAGATGCCACCGCGACCAGCGTCAACTGTTCACGAGATACTGCAGGTCCGCCAGCGAACCGCAATACGTCATCGACACCGTCAAATCGAACGATCGCCGTTTCTCCGACCGGCAGGCGGATCGGCTGCGCATCGACTTCGGATTGACGCATGTGTCGTTGATTTCCCGAACCATCGAACCAGACAGCGATCTTCCCGTCATGCGGTATCAATTCGGTGCCATTCACCTTTGTCGCATCCAGCCAGAGTTCAAGCTCGGTGGAAACCGGCAATCGGGAATCCGTCCACTTTTCAACACTCGCAGACGATTCATCCGCGTACACCGCAGCCCCGGTCGCCGTTATCAGAAAAGCGAAGACTGGTAGTATGAATCTGTTCATTTGTTACTCCGAGATAGTGGGGTCTGGTCAAGGAACCTGACATTGCCCCTTGTCACCGGGATGAAATTCGTTCCTTCCACGACTTCAATTGATCGATCGTTTCGGTTCCAGAGAAACAACGGATTTGGCCCGGCATCTGTTCCAATCAGTTTGCGGATTGATGCTTCAAGTGTGGCAACGTCAACCAAAGGCGTCCAGTGGTAGCCCAATGGCACAGCCACGCAGCCTGCCAGCCAGAAACGTTCCCCATCGATTGACGGCAGCGGATTTCCCTGAACGACGACACGTGCCGATCGAATCGACTTCGAAACCCGTGCCGTATCTTCCTGCCACGATACAGCAACACGGCAGGCAAGCAACCGAATCTCAGGTGCCGCGACGGCCCATGGGAAAAATGAATCCCATTCAGTCACGAGCAACGCTTCCTGTGGCACGTTCGATGAACTTTGAAGGGATAATGCCACGCGCGGAAACCGCACGGATGTCATCCGGGCTGCTGGCAACACCGGCTGCAGAAATTCAGTAAGTTTCCGCCAATCCAAATTCGGCAAACATGCCGTCAGGACGGCATGACCATAAGCGGTGAGCCGACCATCGTCTGCAAGTTGAAAGACATGGTCGTCGGCGATCGTTGCCAGTATCCTTTGCATCGCCGGATCCAAGCCGTCACCGCGAAGCCATAACATGTCTCCGTTGTTTCCGATATTGACCGCAGCATCAAGTCCAGGCCATCCACGCAATTCACCGACGCGATGCAGATGCTTTAATGAAAGGCGAATCGCCCAACGATCACTCATGTTTGGCTCGCTGCAGCATTTTCTGAATTCGCTCCTTCAGGAATTCCCTCGGTTCTGCCTGCTGCACCCATTCAACGCGCGCCAGCAGCAGACTCAAACGATCCAGCAGCCATGATATCTGATTGCCGTTGGTTTCTCCTCTCGACATCTGCAATTCCATCTGATCCAGATCTTTCGACAAGTGTTCAGGATTTCGAGCATCCGCGCCGGCGGATCGCGGATGCACGTTCACCACATCGCTCGTAGTTTGTTCCGAATCCGCGTGAATGGCATCATCAACGATTTTCGCCAGCACTTCGACCTGCTCCATCGTGTCCCAGATAGATCCCAACACCCAAAGATCTGAACGATGCACCAAAGTTCGACCGCACATTATCGCACTGGCTGCCGTAAGGCGTTGTAGCCGAACCGCGCGACGGTCGGAAATTTCGATCCCCGCATGACGCAGCCGATTGATCAACACTACATACTGCGTTCGAATGGCCGAAACATCCACAAAGGGAATGCATATTTGCAGCATTCTCAATTCTGCAATCGAAACGGTCGCTGAATCCATCTGCTCACGCGATTCAGCCTGTTGCAACTTCCATCCCGCTTCCAGAACACTCGTGAGCATTTCAGAGGGAACGTTTTCCGATCGCACGCGCAGCAAGAAGCGGTCGAACAATGCAGCCAGCGATTCATCTTCGGGAAGTCGATTACTGGCACCCACAGTCAAAACAAACCCCAGCTTTCGTGTTTCTCGACCGCAGCGAAACACTTTTTCATTCAACGCCATCAGCAAACTGTTCAGGATTGCACTGTTCGCGTTCAGCAGTTCGTCGAAAAAAATGACATCGGCTTCGGGCAGCATCCCGTCCGTGTTAGTCAGCAGTTCGCCGTCACGCAGTTTGCGAATATCGAATGGCCCGAACAATTCGGATGGTTCTGTGAATCTGGTAAGCAAATAGTCAAAGACGCGGCCATCCAGCCACGATGTGAGTGACCGGACAATCGCACTTTCCGCAGTTCCCGGTGGTCCCAGCAGAAACAAATTTTCGCCGGCAACAAGGCAGATGCCGAGTGAGTCAATGACTTCATCTTTGCCGACGTATTCGCGCTTCAGGGTGTCGAACAGTCCGGATTGCAACTGGCGCGCAACGCGAATGCCATTGTCCAGTTCTGATGTGTCTTGCATTGTGAGTTAGCTGAGGCTGGAAAATTCAGGAGCCAGATGCGGAAATGGACCGATTGCGGCCGCAACGGCTTCCCGAACTAGTGGTATATTTAGTCGAGATTTGTCTTTTCGGGAAATGATTTGATAAATATACATTCGCCAAAGTGACACATGTCGCAAGGCCGCCGGAATTGCCTGCGGTTCACAGCCAGAAATCCCGACGCTCGACAACGGCCACTGCCGACCGACCGTTCGCATGACTTCGAGTAACGGATCCGATTCAGAAACACGCGCCGCCCGCTCAACAACTTGCGGCAGAAAGTGAAACACCAGATCCACGCTGTAATGCAGCCTTGGGTCATCACCCGACACCAATGCCGTTTTGCGAATGAGATGTTCGATGAGTTCGGCTTCAATACGACGATACACCACAGCTTCACAGGCCGATCGAAAAATCGTCGCAGCCTTCAACGCTGCCGCGACATTGAATTTCGGCGGTTCCAGCGGCTGCTGCATTCGCCACAGTGATTCATATCTTTGAATCGCTTTTCGAATCGGAATGTCGTCATCCGCTGCACCAGATTCACTCGAATTCGCAGCGATTTCAAGTTCTCCGGTTTCGAAGAGTGAATCAAGAAACGAATGTATCATAGACATCGCACCCTCTGAGTTCTGCGTGAAACTCGGTGGGCTGACACCTTTGGTTTAGGCACATTTGTTGCTTCTTGATATCAAGTTCAGTGAGTTCACGGATTGTGTTGTAAATTCTGCCGCGACGGAATTCAGGGGTCGTGAGATTTCTGGAGATTTTTACAACAGGACGTTGTTTGTCGAGTGCGCATGGCCGGAGTGTTTTTTTTGCTCCCAGTGTTTTGCGGACAGGGTGGGAGCCCGACGATGAGTCAAGCGGTACGGATTGTCGATGAACGAAGTTGTTCCTACGAAACACGACAAGGCGAAGGTTTGAAGTCCTTCGGCGCAGTCAATTTT
>Ga0105047_10015527_pt1 | contig 11985 bp, 8 predicted proteins | sample MAT04_FD_78384 | JGI IMG/M metagenome (GOLD analysis project Ga0105047, IMG submission 78384) | Freshwater microbial communities from Lake Fryxell liftoff mats and glacier meltwater in Antarctica - MAT-04 (megahit assembly) | ecosystem: Environmental > Aquatic > Freshwater > Ice > Liftoff... | reverse complement strand
TTTTCAGCTTTTCCATCTCGTGTCTCCCGAACAACAACTCGCCAAACTCACCACCGGCACGGCAAAAGTCCTTTCCGAAAAAGAACTGCTCGAAAAACTCAAACTCGGCCGTCCGCTCCGCATCAAGCTCGGCGTGGATCCCACCGCCCCGGACATCCATTTCGGACATACGGTCGTCATTGAGAAACTCCGCCAGTTCCAGGAACTAGGCCATCAGGCAGTCCTCCTGATCGGGGATTTCACCGCCACCATCGGCGACCCCTCCGGACGGTCCGCCACCCGTCCTCCCCTCACCCGCGATGAAGTCCTCGCCAACGCCGCCACCTACACCGAGCAGGCTTTCAAAATCCTCGACCGCGAAAAAACAGAAATCGTCTATAACGGCGATTGGTTCCGCAAGATGACCTACGAGGAAATCCTCCGCCTCAACGCCCGGGTCACCCTCCAGCAAATGCTCCAGCGCGAGGACTTCCGCAACCGCCTTGACGTCGGCCAGGAAATACGCCTTCACGAACTCCAGTATCCCGTCATGCAGGGCTGGGACTCCGTGGAAATCCGCGCCGATGTCGAACTCGGCGGCACCGACCAGCTTTTCAACATTCTGGTCGGTCGAGACATGCAGAAGGACGAGGGCCAGCCCCAGCAGGTCGTGATGGTCATGCCCCTCCTCGAAGGTCTCGACGGGGTCAAAAAAATGTCGAAATCCTACGGCAACTACATCGGCGTTTCCGAACCTCCCCAGGAAATGTTCGGCAAGCTCATGTCCGTTTCCGACGAACTCATGGCCCGCTACTACACCCTCCTCCTCGGCGAAACCCTCGACCCCACGCTCCATCCCATGGACGCGAAAAAGTCCCTCGCCGAGAAACTCACCTCACGCTACACTGGCAATGCCGAAGGCGAGGCCGCCCGCGCCGAATGGGACATCCGTTTTTCCAAAAAGAATTTGGTGGACGCCGATCTTCCGGAAATCTCCGTCAGCGATCTCCCCTCCGACCTCACCGTCCTCTCCCTCACAGCGCACGCATTCCAATCCGCCTTCGGCATGGAAAAATCCAACGGCGAGCTCCGCAAACAGTTCATCATCTCCGGCTCCGTCCAGCTCAATGGCGAAAAACTCACCGACCCCGCCGCCCAGGTTTCTCCGAATTCCGGAGATACTCTGAAACTTTCCAAAAAACACGCCGTAAGATTCTCCTAACGAGCGCTTGCTTTAGCTGGCGTCCCAAAGGAACACGGTCTTTGGTCCTCATCTCCCGAAACCTGAAATCTACAAAACTAAACAAATGAAACCAATCTACCTACTCCTCGCCCTCGCCATCTCAGCCCATGCAGAAGAAAAAAACCTCTTCAACGGCAAAGACCTCACCGGTTGGGAAGGACTCGAAGGCTTCTGGTCCGTCCAGGACGGAGCCATCACTGCCAAAGCGACCGCAGAGAAACCCGTCCCGGGAAACACCTTCCTCATCTGGAAGGACGGCGAAGTCTCCGATTTCACCCTCACCTTCAAATTCAAGATGACCCCCGGAGATGACAAGAAGTTCACCAACTCCGGTGTCCAGTACCGCAGCCACATCGTCGATCCCGCCCAGTTCGTCGTCGGCGGATACCAAGCGGATTTTGAATACGGCGATACCTACTCCGGCATTCTTTATGAGGAAAAAGGCCGCGGCATCCTCGCCCAGCGCGGTCAGAAAGTCACCATCGCCCAAGGAGATGAGCCGTCGAAGCCAAAAATCGAAGTCACTGGAGAAACCGGTAAATCCGAGGAAATCCAAGCCGCCATCAACAAGGACGATTGGAACGACTACAAAATCGTGGCCGAAGGCAACCACGTCCAGCATTTCATCAACGGAAAACTCACGGTCGATGTCACCGACGAAACCGCGGAGGCTCCGAAAAAAGGCGTCCTAGCCCTTCAAATGCACGCCGGCCCTCCGATGCAGGTCCAGTTCAAGGACCTCGTCCTCACCACCGGAGAGTAGGCTTCAGCCTACCAAGGGACAGGGACTTCAGTCCCAACCCACCCCGAACTTGACTTCGCCGGATCTTCCGGCCATCCCTCTTCCGCACCAACGCGCCCGTAGCTCAGATGGATAGAGCATCCGCCTTCTAAGCGGACGGTCACTGGTTCGAATCCAGTCGGGCGCACTTCTCGCAATTTCCTCCAATCGCCCGGTGGATGCACGCCGGATGGGCGCTGGAGCCAATCCAATCGGGCGCATTTTTACGCGTATGGAGAGCCGTGTCATCAACCGGCCTCTGTGGCTGGCGCGTCTTGCACAAGCCCGTTTTGAAGGTATTTGCCTCTCGCATCCCATGGTGTCGCACCGCGTCAAAACGTCCTACCTGTCTGCGCCACGGCGTCTCATTTCACGAACGAAGGATGCTCTCCGCGCAGACCTCAATCCCTGCACCCAAACGCATTTCTCCCAATCGCTCCCCTTGGCACCCCACCTGCGAGAGACCCTCCAGCAACAACCTTATCTAACAACCAATGTCAAAAATTCTAGGAATCGACCTCGGCACCACAAACTCCTGCATGTCCGTCATGGACGGCGGCGAACCAACCGTTCTTGAAAACTCCGAAGGTGCGCGCACCACGCCATCCGTGGTCGCCTTCGCGAAAAACGGCGAACGCCTCGTCGGCCAGGCCGCGAAACGCCAGGCCGTCACCAACCCGAAAAACACCATTTTCTCCGCCAAGCGCCTCATCGGCCGGAAATTTTCCGAACTCACCGATGCCGACAAGCGCATGCCATACAAGATCGTCGCCGCCTCCAATGGCGACGCGCACATCCAGGTGGAAGTCGCTGGCGAAACCAAGACCTACTCCCCGCAGGAGATCGCCGGCATGGTCCTCGGCAAGCTCAAAGCCGATGCCGAAGCAAAGATCGGCGAAAAGATCACCCAGGCGGTTATTACCGTCCCCGCCTACTTTAACGACTCCCAGCGCAACGCCACGAAAGCCGCCGGTGAGATCGCCGGACTCGAAGTCCTCCGCATCATCAACGAGCCGACCGCTGCGGCGCTCGCATACGGTCTCGACAAAAAATCCGATGAGAAAATCGCCGTCTATGACCTTGGCGGCGGCACCTTCGACATCTCCGTCCTCGAAATCGGCGATGGTGTCTTCGAAGTGCTCGCCACCGATGGCGACACCCAGCTCGGTGGCGACGATTGGGACAACGCCCTCATCGAATACATCGTCGGCGAGTTCAAGAAAGACCAGGGAGTCGATCTTTCCAACCAAGCCGATGCCCTCCAGCGCATCAAGGAAGAAGCGGAGAAAGCCAAGATTGCCCTCTCCTCCAGCCAGTCCTACGACATCAACCTCCCCTTCATCACGGCGGACGCCACCGGACCGAAGCACATCCAACTCACCCTCTCCCGCTCCAAGCTTGAGCAACTCACCGACAAGCTCTTCGCCCGCACCAAAAAGCCGGTCATCGACTGCCTCAAGGAAGCCGGGGTTTCCGCATCCGACATCGACGAACTCGTCCTCGTCGGCGGCATGACCCGTATGCCTAAAGTCGTGGAAATCGCCAAGGAACTCGCAGGCCAGACCCCACACCAAGGTGTCAACCCGGACGAAGTCGTCGCTATCGGCGCGGCCATCCAGGGCGGTGTGCTCCGCGGTGATGTGAAAGACGTGCTCCTTCTCGACGTGACTCCCCTCACCCTCTCCATTGAGACGGAAGGCTCCCGCGCCACCCCCATGATCGAGCGCAACACCACCATTCCGGCCAAGAAGTCCCAGGTTTTCTCCACCGCTTCCGACAACCAGCCCGCCGTCGATATCCGCATCTCCCAGGGCGAACGCCCGATGTTCGTTGACAACAAGCTGCTCGGAAACTTCAAACTCGATGGCATCTCCGCCGCCCGCCGGGGCGAGCCGCAGATCGAAGTCACCTTCGACATCGACGCGAACGGCATCCTCCACGTCTCCGCCAAGGACAAGCAATCCGGCAAGGAACAGAAAATCTCCATCCAGGGTTCCTCCGGACTCTCCAAGGAAGAGATCGAAAAAGCCAAGCAGGATGCAGAAGCCCACGCCGAGGAAGACCGCAAACGCGTCGAAAAAGTAGATGCCGTCAACAAGGCCGAAAACCTCGCCTTCTCCGTCGAGAAACAACTCGAGGAACTCGGCGACAAGGCACCCGCCGAACTCAAGACCACCCTTGAGGAAAAGGTCAAAGCCGTCCGCGACGCCATCACCAGCGACGATCTCGAAAAAATCACCGCCGCCTCCACCGACCTCGAGAACTCCCTCCAACAACTCGCCGAAGCCGCACAAGCAGCCGGAGCAGCCATGGGCGGAGACCCAGAAGTCCAGCCAGCCGACGAGTCCGGAGAATCCTCCGAGCCAAAAAAGGCAAAGGGCAAGGTGGTTGATGCTGAGGTAGTCGAATAACCGGATGTAGTGGTGACCTTCGGTCGCCCCCCATCAGTGGCGGCGGATTGCATCCGCCATGCCAAAGCAATCATCTCTAAAATGGCATGGCGGATACAATCCGCCGCCACCTACCCAATGAACCTCACCATCAGATAGCCATCTCCCCGATCATTTTCCTGACCTCAGGAAAATGATCCCCAATCCCCGCCCATGAAACCATCGGTCATCGCCCAACTCCTTTCCGAACTGGAAAAACTCGTCCAGGTCGAGTTTGAGTCCGGCGTGGAATTCTGGTTTGCCAGGGATTTGCAGGGGGTGCTTGGCTACACGAAATGGGAGAACTTCCGCAAGGTTGTCGAGAGTGCCATGACCGCCTGCGAATCCTCAGGGAATAAGGCTTCCGATCATTTTCCTGAGGTCAGGAAAATGATCGCCCTCGGCAAGGGCGGTCGCCGGGAAATCGAGGATTTCGCCCTCACACGCTACGCCTGCTACTTAATCGCCCAGAACGGTGATCCTGCGAAAGACGAGATCGCTTTCTGCCAGACCTACTTTGCCCTCCAGACACGTAAGCAGGAACTCATCGAACTCCGCCTCGCCGAGGTCGAACGCCTTGATGCCCGCAAGAAACTCACGGAATCCGAAAAACTCCTTTCCGGCCTTATCTTTGAGAAACTCGAAGACAACCGCAGCTTCGGGATCATCCGAAGCAAAGGCGACCAAGCGCTTTTCGGAGGCAAGACCACCCAGGATATGAAAACCCGCTTGCGTGTCCCGGACAACCGCCCGCTGGCCGATTTCCTCCCGACCATCACCATCAAGGCAAAGGACTTCGCCAACGAGATCACCACTTTCAGCATCACCCGCGACGGCCTCGCCACAGAACGGGCGATCAGCCACGAGCATGTGAAGAACAACACCGATGTCCGCAACCTCCTCGGAGACCGGAACATTGTCCCCGAAAACCTGCCACCTTCCGAAGACCTGAAGAAGGTCGAGCGACGCTTGAAATCAGAGCAAAAGAAACTGCCAAAAGGAGGTAAATCCAAATGACCAACAGCACCGTGGCGGCGGATTGCATCCGCCTAGCCAAGCACACATGAATTTCAAATGGCATGGCGGATACAGTCCGCCGCCACGAACCCTTTCCACTCCGCTAACCGGCAGTGGCTTCTAAGACAAACAAAGCAACCAACAAACTAGAAAACAATATGGCTAACATTAAACCACTCGGACAACGTGTCCTCGTCAAACGCCTCGAAGCCGACGCGATCAGCTCTGGCGGAATTGTCCTCCCGGACACCGCTAAGGAAAAACCACAAGAAGCTGAAGTCCTCAGCCTCGGCACCGGCGGCAAAGACGAAAAAGGCAACGACATCACCTTTTCCGTAAAGGTCGGCGACAAGGTCCTCATCTCCAAATACGGCGGCACCGAGGTCAAACTCGACGGCGCTGAAGTCCTCATCATCTCCGAATCCGACATCCTCGGCATCGTTGGATAATTCAAATCAATCTCAATTTTAAGAAACAGAAATTATGGCCAAACAACTACTATTCGACGAAGCAGCACGCCAGGCACTCCTGCGCGGTGTTGAAAAACTCGCACGCGCCGTCAAGGCAACCCTCGGACCAGCCGGTCGCAACGTCATCCTAGACAAGAAATTCGGTTCCCCGACGATCACCAAGGACGGTGTCTCCGTCGCCAAGGAAATCGAACTTGAGTGCCCTTACGAAAACATGGGCGCACAGCTCATCCGTGAGGTTTCCTCCAAGACATCCGACATCGCAGGTGACGGAACTACTACGGCTACCGTACTCGCTGAAGCCATCTACAAGGAAGGCCTCCGCAACGTCACCGCCGGTGCGAACCCGATCTCGCTTCAGCGCGGTATCATGAAGGCCACAGAGGCCATCGTCGCCCAGCTCAAGGAAATTTCCAAGGCCGTCTCCGACACCAAGGAAATCGCACAGGTCGCGACCGTTTCCGCCAACTGGGACCAGGAAATCGGCGGCATCATCGCCGATGCCATGGACAAGGTCGGCAAGGACGGCACCATCACCGTTGAGGAGGCCAAAGGCATCGAAACCACCCTCGACGTTGTCGAAGGCATGCAGTTCGACAAAGGCTACCTCAGCCCGTACTTCGTCACCGATCCGGAGACCATGGAGGCATCTTTCGAGAACGCCCTCATCCTCATCCACGAGAAGAAGATCAGCTCGCTCAAAGACATGCTCCCTCTCCTCGAGAAGGTCGCCAAGTCCGGCAAGCCGCTCATCATCATCGCGGAAGACGTGGAAGGCGAAGCCCTCGCGACCCTCGTGGTCAACAAGCTCCGCGGCATCCTCAACATCGCTGCTGTGAAAGCACCGGGCTTCGGCGACCGCCGCAAGGCCATGCTCGAAGACATCGCCATCCTCACCGGTGGCCGCGTGATCACCGAAGACCTCGGCATCAAGCTGGAGTCCGTTGAACTCACCGACCTCGGTGAAGCCAAGCGCCTCACCATCAGCAAGGACTCCACCGTCATCGTAGAAGGCGGAGGAACCTCCGAAGCCATCACCGGCCGCGTGAACCAGATCCGCCGTCAGATCGAGGACACCACCAGCGATTACGATCAAGAGAAGCTCCAGGAGCGCCTTGCGAAACTCGCAGGCGGTATCGCCGTCATCAACGTCGGTGCGGCCACCGAGACCGAGATGAAAGAGAAGAAAGCCCGTGTCGAAGACGCCCTTCACGCCACCCGCGCAGCGGTGGAAGAAGGCATCGTTGCCGGCGGTGGCACCGCTCTTCTCCGCGCTCTCGCAGCTTGTGAGAAAAACGATTATCTCTCCGCGGCAATCAGCCTCGACGAGAAAACCGGCATGGGCATCGTCGCGAAAGCGGTCGAGGCTCCTCTCCGTCAGCTTGCCGCAAACGCTGGCCGCGAAGGCGCCCTCATCGTCGAGAATGTCAAGAACAACAAGGAAGGCCACGGCTACAACGTCGCGACCGACACCTACGAAGACCTCATCGCTTCCGGTGTGGTTGACCCAACGAAGGTTACCCGTTCTGCACTCCAGAACGCGGCATCCATCGCCGGTCTCCTACTCACCACCGAGGCACTCATCACCGACCTTCCCGAAAAGGAAGCAGGCGGTGGTGGCCACGGCCATGACCACGGCGGCATGGGCGGCATGATGTAAAACGGAGTGTCGTTCTCCGGAACGACACCCAACTCTCAAAAGCCGGTCAGGGAAACCTGCCCGGCTTTTTCATTTCTTTAGATTTTCAGGTAATACCGTCAATCCCGTCTCGGTAGCCAATTTTCTTTGCCGCTCGTCAAAACTAACGAAGCCATCTGCTTTCAACTGCAATGCGAATGCCACGTGCATGACATCCAGTGTCCGGCAGCCGCTGGTCTCGGTGAAAGTCAGGAGTCCTCGGAAATCCATCATGAGCCGACCACGCTCTATCTCAGGGAAATAGTATTGTCTGCTAGCCTTCCTTCGTTCGAAAATCTCAGCCTGATCGTTCGCTTCAGAGCTACTTATGAGTTTCCAGAACACCTTCAGACGAAAGGTATTCAAAAGCTCCATTTCTTGAAGTTCCAGAATCGGCAAGGGGGAATTCTGCGAGCGAACGAGGTCATGCACCGCCTCCGATCCCTCTTCATTGAAATACAGCTTCACCAACGCGCTGGTGTCCAAATACAGCATGGCGTCTAATACCCTCGGTCCCGATCCCACCGCACGATTTCTTCCGCAGTCGGCCCGCCACATTTTATAGCGGTCGCTAGATGGTCGTCCCATTCGATCACCTTTCTTGGCCCTGCCGCCACGATCCTCACCGACGGCTTCCCCCGATTCAAAACTTCGAATTCTTCTCCTGCCTTGACCTCCGCCTCAACCTCAGACCACTTCGCCTTCATTTCGCGAACGCTTATCGTTTTCATACCGTGATTCATACCCTACGGAAACCGGCAATTCAAGCCGAAGTTGTACAAAACGTAAAACATAAACCGACCCTAACCCGCAATTCAAGGTTGGACGACACCTGCCGCTTGAACAAGCTCCCGGCATGGAAATCTTCGACCGCGTACGCCAGATCGCCCTCATCAACTCCACCGGAGCCATTCTTTCATGGGATCAGGAAACCTACCTGCCCTCTGGGTCCGCCGATTACCGTGCACAGCAAATCTCTTACCTCGCCGCCCACGCCCATGAGCTTGCCACTTCACAGGAATATCTCGATGCCCTCGCGAAATCCGAATCCGAAGACAAAGGTGACGACACCACCCTTTCCGCGAACCTTCGGGAACTGCGCCGCGAGTCCGACCGCTCGGTGAAGATCCCGACTGATCTGGTCGCCCGGGAGTCCTCCGCGCAATCCGCCGCCCATCACGCATGGATCGCCGCACGCAAGGTTTCCGACTATTCGATCTTCGCGCCACATCTCCAGAACCTGTTAGATTTTACGCTCCAGAAAGCCGATCTCTGGGGCTTCAAAAGCGAACCTTACGATGCCCTCCTGGAAGGTTACGAGCGCGGCACCTCCACCGCCACTATCGCGTCTCTCTTCGATACACTCCGTGAAAACCTCGCTCCTCTCTCCGCCAAGGCAGTCGCAAAAACTCTGGAACAACAACCTTCCCTGCCACCCGGTCCATACCCCGTCGCCACCCAACAGACCTTCAACTCGCTCGTCGCTGCGGAGACCGGCTTCGATTTCCACCACGGACGCATCGATACCACCACCCACCCTTTCTGCACCACGCTCGGCCCCAAGGACATCCGTCTCACCACCCGCTACGAGGAAAACGATTTCACCTCCTCACTCTTCGGCGTCATGCACGAGGCCGGCCACGGATTGTATGAACAGGGTCTCCCGCCCCAAGACTTCGGACTGCCCTCCGGCTCCGCGGTTTCCCTCGGTATTCATGAGTCCCAGTCGCGCCTCTGGGAAAACCAAATCGGACGCTCGCCTGAATTCTGGGAAAAATTCTATCCTATAGCCCAAGAACATTTCTCCCAGCTCAAAGGCTTCCCACTGGACAAATTTCTCCAATACATTCATCGCGCCGAGTTCTCCCCGATCCGTGTCGAGGCGGACGAGGCCACCTATGATCTCCACATCATTCTCCGCTTCCGGATCGAGCGTATGTTGCTGAACCGGGAGATCTCAGTCTCCCAAGTCCCCGCCACCTGGAAGGACCTTTTCCAGAAATCCTTCGGCTTCCCGCCCAGGAAGGATTCCGAAGGCTGCCTCCAGGACATCCACTGGTCCATGGGCGGCATCGGCTACTTCCCCACCTACACGCTCGGAAACATCAACGCCGCCCAACTCTTCCAAGCCGCCACCAACGACCCCGAGATTAAATCCGCCACCGCCGCGGCCAACTACGTCCCTCTGTTGGACTGGCTCCGCAGAAATATCCACGCCCACGGAGGCGTCCACAACCCCGCCACCCTCATCGAAAGAGCCAGCGGGGAAGCGCCCACCACAGACCACTATCTGAAACACCTGTCCGCCCGCTATCTCTGACCCGCTCCAATAACCATCCAACAAATACTATGCTTATAGTAATCGAAGGCATCGACGGCACGGGGAAATCCACCCAGGCCCGTCGTCTCGCGGACCACTTCATTTCCGGAGGCCGCACCGTAATCCTGTCGAGGGAGCCAACCGACGGACCATGGGGCACCCTCCTCCGCAACTCCGCGGAGACCGGAAGACTCTCAGCCGAAGAGGAGCTGGAAACTTTTCTCAAAGACCGCCAGCAGCACGTCACGGAAAAAATCGCCCCCGCCCTCGCCGCCGGCCACACTGTCATCCTTGACCGCTACTACTTCTCCACCATGGCCTACCAAGGCGCGCGCGGATTCGACCCACAGGAGATCCGGAAGAGAAACGAAGCTTTCGCCCCCATTCCCGACTTACTCCTCATCCTCGATCTCGATGTCGATTCCGCCATCGCCCGCATCGGTGTCAGAGGCGATACCACCAATGAATTCGAGCAACGCTCCAGCCTCTCACGCTGCCGCGAGATTTTTCTATCCCTGAAGGATGAACCTTTCGCACACGTAATCGATACGGACGCCAGCCCTGATGAGGTGGCGGAGAGAATCATCCGATCATTGCCTAAAAATCCATAGGAACTCTTCCCTCGACCTCTCACCAGGAATTTTAGATTCTCTCCCGACCCGCATGACCCGCCGCCATATCATCATACTTGTTTGTGCGGTCGTGGGTCTGCTGGCTTGGAAGTTTCTTCCAGGCACGGCATTGGATCGCGGATTTTTTTCTCTCAGCGCCCGAAGCTTCGCGAAACCTCCCTTTTTCATCAGCGGAAATGGCGCTTACACGCTGCGCACGTTTAAAACCCCTTCCGGAAAACCCCCTGAAAAAGTCCCAGCCATCGTCTCCCTGGGCGACGATCCCGATGGGTTTTTCCAATCATCTCCTCCCTCTCCGGTCGATTTTGCGATCATCCTGAAAAACCTCAAGCGTCTTGGCCAGAAGGGTCCGGTGCTGGCAATTCCATTGGCTTGGGACGACGCGGATCTAATTTCTCTCATCGCGCTCGACAAACAGCTCGACGCGCTTCCGGATGTCGTCACCTGTGCTCCGCTCACCCGCAACCCGGTTCCCGCACCAATTCCGCCCGCATTCCGTCGCGCATCCATCGCGATCAGTGATATCCATGGCGATACGAAGCTCCTGCCCATCGTCAACCGCATCCCCATTCCGGATGTGGTTCTGGGAAACAAAAGCTCGCTGGCCGGCTTCACCACCCTGGAGTCGGAGCCATCCGCTTCGCATCCGCATCTGCTCGCCCGATGGGAAGGAGAGGACAGGGCCGTGCTCGCGTTGCCTCTTCTCGCTGCGATGAACGCCTGTCAGGTCAGCCCGGGATCTCTGGAAATCCACCTTGGGAAATACATCTCCTTCAGTGCCAACGGCCCTTTCATCCCAATCGACGAATACGGCAGACTTGCTTTCAAACCACCAGTCGTCACCGAAAAAAAATCCGTCTCCGCGCCCGATCTTATCGACGCTCCCGACGATCTTTTCACGGAGAGCAATCCCTCCGTCGTCATACTCCGCAACGATCTTTCATCCTCACAGGCAAGCTCCGGGAAATTTTCCGAATCCCTGGTCGGCACCGTCGCCGCAATGAGCGATCCCTCCTACACCTCCGAGATCCGCACCTATCCAGGCCTGTCACCGCACATCGAACTTCTGTTTCTCGCCTCGCTGCTCAGTCTGCTCTATGGACTTGGAAACTGTCCGGCGCTTGCGGGAAAATTTTCCTTCATCGCCATCGGTGGATTGATCGTGGCTCTGCATCTCATCCTCGTCGCGGCGACCCACACATGGCCGCCCACAATGCCTGCTTTCATGATGACCGCCATCGGAGCGCTGACTTTAGTCGGCGAGTCAAAAGCCATCCGGATTTCCAAACCGATCGCCAATAGCACTCCAACTCCTGTGAAACCGCCCGTCACGCCCCCAGCCATCCCACCCGCCGTACCCGAAAAAACAACTCCCGCCCGCAAGACCGCCACCAAACGCTCGACCACCAGAACCCCCGCAAAAAAAGCAGCGAAGA
>Ga0105047_10015524_pt1 | contig 11988 bp, 11 predicted proteins | sample MAT04_FD_78384 | JGI IMG/M metagenome (GOLD analysis project Ga0105047, IMG submission 78384) | Freshwater microbial communities from Lake Fryxell liftoff mats and glacier meltwater in Antarctica - MAT-04 (megahit assembly) | ecosystem: Environmental > Aquatic > Freshwater > Ice > Liftoff... | reverse complement strand
TTCCCTTTTTCGCCGGTGTGACCAGTAGGCGATTCTGACCTCATGGCCTCTGCTGGTCGGCTTGAGATGGGCGATCGGTGCCTCGGTTGCCAGCAGGTACAGGTGGTAGGCACCTTTGTCCTTGTACCAGCCAACGCCTCTGAATGGTGGCCGGCTTCAAACTGGAATGACCGGCCGGATAACGTCGGAATCCGCACTCGGAGCCCGAAATAACTGTCATATGCATTATGCTGTGCTCCTAACTGCATCCTTATGAGCGCAGCATCAGCCCCAGGCACCAACATCGCAAGGCGGCCTTCACCGCAGGCTTACGGTGATGGCGGCGATTTACACCGTGCAACGCTTCGGGTTCGCCGCGGGCACCACGCAAACGGTTGCAAGTCTCTTGGGTCGCGCGTCAACAGACTTTGTAAACTATGCGAAGGGACCCTTTGGAGCAGCGCGGCAACGATCCCGCGCACTCGACTGAGCCGTTCTCGGCAAATCTCGTTAAATCAGCCGGTTAGAGGCTGTGATCCGGAGCATACGTCGGAGAGCCCTCCGTCCATCGTAGGCATCGAGGAGTGTGCGTGCCATGGCTTCAGAGGTAACGGACATCAACCACCAGTGACGAGGTCTTGCGTCGGCAGCGGGCGGCCAGCTTCATAGAGCAGAAGGTTAGTGATGATATGGTCAACAACCCCGACGAGGTTCTCGCGTACCTTGCCTCCGAGATGGGGTGTGAGGACAACGTTTTTCAAGCTTCGGAGGGGATGTTCTTCGGGCAAGGGCTCAGTGTTGAAAACGTCAAGACCAGCACTTCCGATCGTTGCATTTCTTAGCGCTTCGACTAGCGCAATTTCGTCCACCAAAGGTCCGCGAGCAGTGTTGATGAGGGTGCTGTCGGGCTTCATCTGCGCGAGTTGGTCAATGCCGATCATCCCTCGGGTCGTCGCATTGAGGGGTACATGCAAAGAAACGACGTCAGCCACCTGTAGCAACTCGGTGAGCGGCAGATTACCCTCGCTTGTGTCCCGGATTCGCGTCGACCTAACCACTTTGCATCCAAACGGAACGAGATACGACTCAAGGGTGCGGGCGATGGCGCCGTAGCCGATCAAACCGACCGTCTTGCCGACAATCGACGAACTCTCAGTCCAATGCGTGGCGCCGTCCCACCGGCCCAGATGTGTATCGCGGTCCGCTGCGCCTAGATTTCGCCTAGCCATAATCATTAGCGCCAACGCTAACTCTGCGACGTAGACCGCGTTCGCACCTGCGGTTCGGAGAAGCGGGATACCGCGGGCGGCCAACGCCTCAACATCCACCGTGTCAACGCCGGCACCCCATTTATGCACCAGCCTTAGCCGGTCGTGTGAAGGTAGATTGGTTGCACGCAGCGGCACGCTTACCGGGATGGCGTAGTCAGCGCCGTCTAGCGCCGCCGACTGCGCTGAATCGCTGCGATCTGCAACGACCACAAGCTCAAACCCCCCATGTTCAAACGCGGCGCGTACGGTCTCAAGCATCTCCCCCTGAAAGGGATCGAGCAATGCGACCCGCTTCCGCATCAGGTAGCGGACCCCGAGGTGATAGCGACCCGGTAGCGTTCAAGTGTATCCGAGTCTGGAGGATAAACCCCAACGATCGAACGCCCGGCTACGATCTCGCACATCAAAAACGCCTCGCGCCGTTCCATAGCTTCGCCCTCCTCGGCTATTTCGGCGACGAGATGACGCGGTATCGCTACGACCGCCTCAGCGTCGCCCAACATGATGTCTCCGGGGTAGACCGCGACGCCGCCGCAGGAGATCGGCGTACCGAATTCTACAGCATGATGTCCGGCATAGTTGGGGGGCGCGGAAGGCCCCGAGCAGTATACGGGGATGTCAAACGTCGCCACACTGTTGCTGTCTCGTACGCCGCCGTCCATTACTACGCCCGCGACCCCCCGGGCCTGAAGGCGGCGCGTGAGGATCGCTCCAATGCCTGCGATGCTATCGTCACCTCGGCAATCGAGCACAAACACAGCACCCTCAGGAACCAGTTCGATCGCCTGACGCTGCGCATTGTGAGGATCTCCGCCGGTGCCATACCGATCGAGATCTTCCCGCGCTGGAATGTAGCGCAACGTGAACGCCGGGCCGACCATTCGCGGTAGATCGCGGCGGAGGGGTAGCACGCGTCGGATGGCCGTGTTTCGCAAGCCGCGTTTTACCAACAGCGTGGTCGCTGTCGCAGACGAGCAATTCTTGAGCTTGTGTAGAACCCCCGCGTCGATCTTATCAGTCGGCATGCACACGCCCTCCTTCATAGCATACGAAGGCTGTAGTGAACGGAGGGATCGGTGTCAATATTGAACTATGTTCCGTATTTGAGACTTGGGGCACTTTCTTGTTTGGTGAGGGTTGCGGGCGCGCCCATCGAAAGGCTTATCGTTCGGGCGGCTTCGATGACTGCCTGCCGAATCGTGCGGAGCCGCTCTGGAACGGGGTCCCCTAGGTACGGTACCCCCACCGCTCCTATGACCTGCCCACTCTGTCCGAAAATGGGCGCCGCTACGGAATGTACTCCCAGTGTGATTTCAGAATTATCTTCTGAGTATCCCACCCGTCGGATCTGTCCGAGCACTTCTCTCATCATTTCAGGATCGGTAATCGTGAAGGGAGTGTAGCGCTTGAGGGACCCCTCAAGCAGCTTATCGATTTCAAGGGCAGGCAGGTATGCAAGGATTGCTTTGCTACTGCCGCCGGCCTGTATCGGAGCGCGGTGTCCAATTCGTATGGCGAGGCCATATTCGGCGGGGCTCTGCGCCACCCGGATCGTCAACACTCCGTCACCGTCGGGCACAGACAGTTTGCAGGCTTCCGAAATGCGATGCACAAGGGCATCCATCACCGGTCCAGCGACATCGCTCAGCGCGGCGCGATCATTCTGGGGCCCCAGCAGCCTGGCGAGTTCGGAGAGCTTTGGCCCCAGCCGGTAGACCGGCTCCTGAGCATCCTTTTCAACCACGCCATAGACGACCAAAGAGTTCAAGATCCGATAAACGGTCGAGCGTGCCAGCCCCAACTGCTCAACTAACTCGGCCAAGGATCGTCCAGCCGGAGACGTGGCTAGGACGTCGAGTAACTGAGTGGCTTTGTCGACAACGGGCGAACAGTGGCGCGGGGGAATCTTCATGCTTTCGATATGGAACTTTTGGGGCGCCTTGACAAGCCGAACATCTGTCAGCAGTATCCTCATTGAACTTGAGTTCTATATATAACAGAAAACTCGTCACTGACCAGGGAGGGTCGATCTTGAAACGCCTTTACGTAAAAGCACTTCGGGTGCTTGCGATGTCGGCTTTCGCCGTTGGGGGGCTTAATTTGGTAGGCGGCGCCTTTGCCGCTGATCCACTAGTCATTGTCGTGTCCGAGGAGCCGAGCTCACTCGATCCGTGCGACACCAACACCTCAGCCACCAGCCGCATCCTGCGGAATAACGTGACCGAGACACTCGTCAATGTCGATCCGACCGATGGATCGATCGTTGCAAATCTCGCCACCGAGTGGAGCCAAGTTTCCCCGACGACATGGCGGTTCAAACTTCACTCTGGTGTTACGTTCCAGGATGGCACGCCGTTCACGGCCTCTGCTGTGGCAAAGGCTCTCGCGCGCGCTCAGCTAGAACCACTGGCCTGCGCCATTCGTGGCAGCAAACTTGGAACGAACCCCTTCACCAGCAACGTAGTCGATGACCTTACCATCGAGATCACCGGTGAAAGGCCCGATCCCGCCATACCCTACCGCATGGCAATCCTAGACATCGGGTCGCCAGCCACTTCCGATACAGAGCGCACGCGCACGCCCATCGGTACTGGTCCCTACAAGCTTGCCGCGTGGAACCAGGGCCAGGACGTTACACTCACCGCCTACGACGGCTACTGGGGTGACAAGCCACAGGTGACCGATGTGCGGTTCGTATGGCGCGGCGAGTCTTCCGTGCGCGCTGCTATGGTCGATACCGGCGAAGCCTCACTAGCCTTTGGGATTGCGCCGCAAGACGCAACCAGCTCTCTGGACAAAACCTACTTGAACTCCGAAGCAACTTTCATTCGCCTCGACACTCGCCTAGCCCCGCTCGACGACATTCGCGTGCGTCGCGCTGCCAATTTAGCGATCGACCGTGACGCGCTCATCGGCACGGTGTTCAGTAAGGACGTGCAGAAATCGACCCAGCTTAACGTGCCGAGCATCGTCGGACACAGCCCTAACATCGAGCCTTGGCCCTATGATCCTGAGCAGGCGATGACCCTTCTTGCTGAGGCAAAGGCAGATGGCGTTCCCGTCGATGCAGAGATCGTGCTCCACGGCAGGCTGGGCCTCTATCCGAATTCTACGGAGTCCCTCGAAGCGATCCAGGCAATGCTGCAGGCGGTGGGCTTCAACGTTCGCGTGCAGATGATGGAGGTCAAGACTTGGCTCGAGCACCTGCTTAAGCCGTTTGATGACGAAACTCAGCCCAATATGCTGCAGTCACAGAGCGACAACGCGCTGGGCGACTCCGTCTTTACGATCGCCCCCAAGTTTCGTTCCGACGGCAATCAGGCGACGATCAGCGACCCGAAGCTTGATGCGATGATCGACAAGGCCGCCACCCTCACCGGCGATGAGCGCCGCCGGACTTATGAGGAAGCCTATGAGTATATGGCAGAGGAAATCGTGCCATATATCGACCTTTTCTACATGGTTGGCATTGTCCGCGTCGCCGAGAATGTCGATTATACCCCCGACGTGCAGGCCAACAATGAAATCAAGCTGCGCTCGATAAAGCTCCGCTAGCATTTGTTCACTGCCGGCCGTCGTCAGGCGGCCGGCACAACACCTGGCAGGCCATGTCCTTCACCTACGTACTCCGGCGCGTTGCCCAAAGCATCGCAGCCCTTCTTGCACTGATGGTTGTCGTGTTCGTCTTGGTACGGGCAACAGGCAGCCCGGTGAACCTATATTTGCCTCTGGACGCACCACAGGCGCTGCGCGACGAGATGACAATCAAGCTTGGCCTTGACCAACCAATCTATGTGCAGTTCTGGAACTGGCTTGTGGACGCTGTGCAACTCGATCTTGGCATGTCTTTGTGGCAGGGACGGCCAGCAATCGACGTGGTCCTTTCGGCGCTTCCCAACACGCTCATGTTGGGTCTGGTTGTCCTTACCATATCTTCGCTGCTGGCCATACTGATCGGCTCCTTGGCAGCTTTTCGTCCCAACGGTCACTTTGACCGGTTCGCTGGCCTAGTGTCCCTCGCAGGTGCCAGCATTCCAGATTTTTGGCTTGCACTGATGGGCATCTTGCTTTTCGCGGTCACACTCGGCTGGCTGCCGACGTCCGGTTCTGGTGACATCCGTTACTGGGTTCTACCTGTAACGGTAATGGTCATGCGGCCCTTGGGCACGCTTGTCCAAGTGGTCCGCGGCTCCATGATCAGTGCGCTCGCCGCGCCGTATGTAAAGACGGCGCGTGCCAAGGGTGCTCCCGAGCGTCGTGTAATCTTCGTCCATGCCCTACGCAACGGGCTGCTTCCCGCCATCACCGTCGCCGGTGACCTTGCTGCGCAACTTGCGGGTGGAGTGACCGTCGTAGAAGTCGTTTTTGGTTGGCCCGGCATCGGCAAACTCATGATCGACGCAATTCTGAACCGAGATTTCGCCGTGCTGCAGGCCGGCATCCTCTGTGTCGCCGCCGTTATTGTTACTCTCAACATTCTGGTCGATATCGCTTACGCGGCGATCGATCCTCGCATCCAGATACAACGATGACTTCGCCCTTGATGGAAGACGCTGGCCTGTTGCCGCCGAGCCGACGCATAAGTCTGCTGCGATTGCTGGCACGAGACCCCTCCGCGATGGTGGCCTTGGTATGGATCTTCGTCCTGGCGCTTGTTCTGGTGGCCAACGTTTGGTTCTTGCAGGCTTACTCGGTTCGGGTGGACCTAAAACTGCGGAACGCTCCGCCATTCACTTTGGACAATGGCTGGATCTACTATCTTGGCGCGGATTCTCTAGGCCGCAGTATGATTGCTCGACTTGCTGCAGCGGCGGGTCCTTCACTCGGCGTAGCTTTTGCGGCAGTTGGGTTCAGTCTCGTTTGCGGCGCAATTCTTGGCCTTGTTGCAGGGTGGATGTCTGGCCCCGTCGGTACGCTCATTCTGCGCGTCGCTGATATGATTCAGGGCTTCCCGACGTTCTTGCTCGCGTTGGTCGTGCTCTACATTTTTGGTCCAAGCGTAGTGAACCTTGTCATAGTACTCGGCATCACGCGCATGCCGGCCTATGTCCGGGTGGCTCGGGCAGAGGTGCTCGAGATTCGTGAACGGCTTTTCATCGATGCGTCGCGGGTTCTTGGCGCCAGCCCCTGGTGGATGGTGCGCCAGCATGTATTGCCAATTGTGGCTCCAACACTCCTGACAATTGCCTCAGTTAATCTAGCGATGGTGATGCTGATCGAGTCGGGGCTGAGTTTCATCGGCCTTGGAATACAGCCACCGGCCGCAAGTTGGGGACTGATGGTAGCGCAGGGACGAGGCTACCTCTCAAATGCATGGTGGCTGGCTTGCTTCCCTGGTCTTGCCATCATGTTCACCACCATTGCCTTCAACTTGCTCTCTAGCTGGTTCAGAATGGCCACCGATCCTCAACAGCGTTGGCGGCTCGAGCTATGAGGGTCACCACCGAGCCAGATCAGCCCGTCTTGTCCATCCAAGACCTGCGCGTCAGCTTTCATTCCTCCTCTGGTCGCATCCACGCGCTCAATGGCGTCTCATTTGACCTGAAGCACAACGAGGTGCTTGCCCTGCTCGGAGAGAGCGGCTCGGGCAAGAGCGTCACAGCAGCGGCGGTGATGGGGCTCATCGACCAACCTCCTGGGTCTATCGATAGCGGACGGATTCTATTGAACGGTCGGGACCTCCTACGCATCGCACCGGGGGAACGGCGGCAGCTCTGTGGCGAAGAAGTCGCTCTGATTTTCCAGGATGCGCTGGCCGCCTTAAATCCGGTGTTTCCGGTGGGGTGGCAAATTGCTGAGGTTTTCCGCGTTCATGGGCGCCTCTCTCGTTCTGATGCGCAACGTGAAGCGGTTCGATTGCTGTCGGCAGTAGGCATTCCGGCTGCTGAGCAACGTGCGAAAGAATTTCCACACCAGTTCTCGGGGGGCATGCGCCAGCGAGTCATGATCGCGATGGCCATGGCTCTCAAGCCGCGTATCGTCATTGCCGACGAACCCACCACAGCACTCGACGTCACCGTGCAGGCTCAAATCATAGAAACTCTAAAGGCCCTGAGAGTTGAAACTGCCGCAAGCTTCATTCTGATCACCCACGATCTTGGCGTGGTTGCGGAAATGGCCGACCGGGTGGTTGTCATGTACGGAGGCCGGGTGGTGGAGGTCGCCGACGTCTACACGCTGTTCTCAGACCCACAACATCCGTATACAAGGGGCCTGCTTGCGGCACAACCGCGCCTGGATAGCGAGGGCAGTGAGCTTGTCCCCATACCCGGGTCACCGCCGTCTCCTGCCGCATTACCCTCCGGCTGTGCGTTCCGACCGCGTTGCCCACTGGCGCAAGAGGTGTGCGCTGCCTCGGTACCCCCCCTCGCACGAACCGCGAACACATCGCTGAGTGCCTGCCATTTCCCAGGTACCCCAACATGATCAACGAAACGATTCCGCCTGAACCACTATTGAAGGTCACCGATCTTCATAAACACTTCGGCGTCCAGCGAGGCCCAATGGGAGGGCATAAGTCAGCGGTGCGCGCTCTCGATGGCGTTTCGTTCGAGTTGGCAGCAGGAGAAACGTTGGGGCTGGTTGGCGAGTCCGGCTGCGGAAAGTCGACCCTCGTTCGCACGTTACTACGTTTGGGCTCTCCGACGGCCGGTTCTGCACGCCTTGAAGGTCAAGATATCTACTCCGCCAGCGGTCCGACCCTCAAGCACCTACGCCGTCGCATGCAGGTCGTCTTCCAAGATCCCTATCAGGCGTTTAATCCGCGCTTCACCGTGGCGCAGAGCATTTCTGAAGCATGGCAGATTCATCCAGAGGTACTGCCTCCATCACAGCGTCCAGACCGTGTGACGGAACTGCTCACGCAGGTGGGGTTGCGCCCTGAACACGCCAATCGCTTTCCGCACGAATTTTCCGGAGGTCAGCGCCAGCGCATCGGTATTGCACGTGCTCTGGCCCTCGAGCCGGCGTTGATTGTCTGCGACGAACCGGTGTCGGCATTGGATGTGTCGGTGCAGGCCCAAGTCGTCAACCTGCTAACAAAACTGCAGCGAGAACGGGGTCTAGCTTTCCTTTTTGTGGCCCATGACCTGGCAGTTGTTCGGCATATTTCGCGACGCGTCGCGGTCATGTATTTGGGAAAGATTGTGGAGATCGGTCCGGTAGCCGAAATCTTCAGTGCTGCGGCTCATCCGTACACCCAGGCATTGCTTTCCGCAGTCCCTGTAGCGAACCCCGTCGGCCGAGAGAATCGTAGTCGTATCGTGTTGAGGGGCGATCCACCTAGTCCCGTATCGCCCCCGTCGGGGTGCCGATTTCGAACGCGCTGCTGGATGGCGCAGGAGATCTGCTCCGTTGAAGAGCCCGAACTGAAGCATCGGACTGGAAACGGATTGCTGACGGCCTGTCACTTTGCTGCGGCGCAAGCCAATCACGTCAAAGCTCACAAGAAGGATTTGGACGCTTGAAGATCACCGACGTCAAAACGTTCATTGTCGACGGTGGTCGCATGAACTGGGTCATTGTGAAAATCTACACCGATGCGGGCATCTACGGCGTTGGCGACGCCACCGTTGAACGACGAGAAATGGCAGTTGCCGCGACGGTGGACCATATCCGCGAGTTCCTCTTGGGCAAGGATCCGTTTCAGACAGAAATGTTGAGCGAAACAGCCAACCGGGACTCCTACTGGCGCACCGGCGTAATCAATCGAAGCGCGTTGGCGGGTATTGAAAGCGCCCTATTGGACATTAAGGGAAAGGCGCTCGGCGTCCCGGTCTACGAACTACTCGGCGGTCGGCATCGCGATCGTATCAAATGCTACGCGAATTACTGGGCATATGCACCACAGAGCGGTGATGACGTAGCTCGGTTCCTTGAGCGTCCGATGGAGCTTGGCTTCAAGGCAGTCAAATGGGATCCGTTCTTCGCCGCATATCAGCAGATGGACCGGGCCGAGCGCAATGCATCGATGGGGCAAATTGCAGGCGCAAGAAAGGCCGGCGGCGCGGACCTGGATCTACTTGTCGAAGGTCACGGCCGCTTCGACCTTCCGACCGCTCGTATTCTGGGCACGGCCATGGCTGAGTATGAACCGCTATTTTTTGAAGAGCCGATGCCGCCTGATAGCATCGACGCGTATGCGGAGCTGAGAACACTTATCCCCGTCCCTATCGCCGGTGGCGAGCGCTACACTGAAAAGTTTCGCTTCTTGGATGTCATCCGACGACGAGCTTTGGACTGGCTGCAGCCCGACGCGTGCCACTGCGGTGGCTTGTTTGAAATGAAGATGATCGCGGCGATGGGGGAGGCCGCTCACTTAGCGTTTGCGCCTCACAATCCAATGGGACCAGTTGGCAACGCCATGACGATGCAACTGGCTGCCAGCACGTCGAACTTCGCAATACTCGAAACTATGATGGTCGATGTCCCTTGGCGTGCGGAAGTGGTCACAGAGGAAGTCGCTCTGATCAATGGTGAGATGACTATTCCCAACAAGCCTGGCCTCGGGATCGAGTTTCATGAAGAGGCCGCGTTGCGTCATCCATTCAGCATGAAGGCACCACAGCACTTCAAACGCAGGACGTACGCGACAGATCTAAAGCCTTGGTACTCGGTGCAATGAAGCAAAGCCATCCAGACGCTGCGCTCGCAGACCAAATACTGCCCGCACACCACGTCAGGGATTGGAGCGCGCAGGTCCTTATCAAGTGCGGTATGCCCCAGAGTGACGCAGAGACGACCGCTAGCGTCCTTACACGAACCAGCCTTCGTCGCTACGACGGTCACGGGGTCACTCGGCTGCCTCTTTATGCAAGCCGCATTCTGGCTGGAGAGGTAAATCCTCGTCCCCACCACCATGGAGAGTTACGGGACGGAACCATATTCTACAGTAGTGATAACGGTCTAGGTCAGGTTATCGCATCTGCCGCTATGCATAGTGCGATAGAGGCCACAAAGACGCGACCGATCGTGAGCTGCCTAATGGAGGGCTGCGGGCACCTCTCGGCACTCGGGACATTTACCTTGCAGGCCGCCGAAGCCGGACGCGTGGCATTTCTCTGTCAACCAACTAAGCCTTGGGTTGCGATGGTAGGCTGGACGAGCCGAGCCATTGGTAATAATCCCATAAGCTTCGCGGCGCCAGTTGTGGGCAAGGCCCCGCTGGTCTTTGACATGGCGGCCAGCGTTGTCTCTCGCGGCGCTGTCATGGACTCAAAGCGAGATGGCAAACCCATTCCTTTCGGCTGGGCAATTGGTCCCGACGGCGCTTCGACCACCGACGCGGCAGAAGCGGCAGACGGTTCAATGCTTCCCATGGGTGGATACAAAGGCATCGGCCTCGCAATGTTGGTCGAGTGCTTGGGTGCTAGCCTAATGTCTCGCCTTGGTGAGGAGCCAGGGGTGCGCTCCCGACCGGGGGCCTTCCTCTTGGTCGCCAACCCGGCACTGACCTCAGGAGCTGACTTCGGCCGCGACATGGCAACTTGGCTGGCGCGTTACCAAGAAGCTTCACCGGACGGCGCCGCCCGTTATCCGGGACAGAGGGCTGCCGAATGTGAAGCCCAGCGAAGTACAGACGGCATTCCGATACCGCATGCATTTTTCCAAGACTTGGCGCGCCTAGGAGAAAAGACAGGTATTCCGCTTGGGCACCCGGACTGACGGTAGGCGTCAGGTGAGTCAATTTGTGCACCTGATCAAGCTGCTGTCGATGGCAAAGACAGACACGCAACACGAACATATACCGCAGACCTGTCATTCGATGACGCAGCTGCCAACATTTCAACAGTGGAGATTTAAGCGATGCTTAACGAGACAATCCGTAGCAAGCTCAGTCAAGTGAGCACGGCGACGCTCTGTACTGCGCTATTTAAAGCGGGACTTCGTAACCAGTACATTCAGGATGTGAGGCCGGTCCAGCCGAAGGGCAAAAATATGGTAGGTGAGGCCTTTACGCTACGCTACATACCAGCACGTGAAGATCTGAACCAACTGACCGTATTTCAGGATCCCGCGCACCCCCAACGCAAAGCTGTAGAAGATTGCCCTCCCGGCTCGGTACTTGTCATCGATAGCCGAAAGGACCCACGAGCTGCTTCCGCCGGCTCGATCTTGGTATCTCGGCTGATGGTGCGAGGGGTAGCAGGAATAGTCACCGATGGTGGGCTCCGGGACAGTCCAGAAATAGGTACGCTTGCCATCCCCGCATACCATAACCGCCCGTCTGCACCGACCAATCTCACCCTTCACCAGGCGCTCGACATAGACGTCCCCATTGGCTGCGGCGATGTCGCTGTATTCCCAAGAGACGTAATTGTGGGAGATGACGAGGGCGTGGTGGTAATCCCTGCCCACTTGGCGGCAGAGATTGCAAACGCCGCCACCGAGATGACCGTGTTCGAGGACTTCGTTACGGAAAAAGTACTCGAGGGCCGGTCGATTCTAGGATTGTATCCCCCGACAGATCCAGCCGTTGCCAAGGAATTCAGCCAGTGGCGAGTTGCCAATCGGAGGTAGCGAAAATACTAAATCGAGTAAGAGGCTAGTCCCAACGTAAGCGTCCAACTGAGGCCGTTTAGCGCTTGTGGTTCCACGGCATGAGGGCGTCGATGTCGCTGTTGGGCCAGTTGTTGGCGATGCGCTCGAGGGTGACTGTGAGCCAGGCCTGCGGATCGACGCCATTGAGCTTGGCGGTGGCCAGAAGGGTAGCGATGGTGGCCCAGGTTCTGCCGCCCCC
>Ga0105047_10015523_pt1 | contig 11988 bp, 6 predicted proteins | sample MAT04_FD_78384 | JGI IMG/M metagenome (GOLD analysis project Ga0105047, IMG submission 78384) | Freshwater microbial communities from Lake Fryxell liftoff mats and glacier meltwater in Antarctica - MAT-04 (megahit assembly) | ecosystem: Environmental > Aquatic > Freshwater > Ice > Liftoff... | reverse complement strand
CGCATGCCCAACAGTATAGCCGGTCGATTGGCCGGACAAGGAGCCGATATCCGGGTGATCGCAGGTAAAATTCCGATCGCTGCGGAGAAGGATATGCCCGCTTCGGCTACTTTCCTTTCACCGATGGCGGACGAACCCGCCACCGAGATCAACCCTTCGATAGGTGGCAACGGCGCCGTGGGCGAAGTCGCATAGCTTATGGCGCGACGCAATCTTCTAGACGCTCGGATCATCGTGACAGGAGCGTCCAGCGGGATAGGTCGCGAATTGGCCATCCAGCTATGTCGAAGAGGTTCGCAGGTATTGGCGACCGCTCGAAGGGTCGAGCGGTTGTACGAACTAAAACGCATTTGCGATCCATTGCCTGGCAAACTCAGTTTCCTCGTAGGGGATCTGACCAGCGAGCCACATCGACGAGCGATTATTGCAGCGGCTGAAGACCAATGGAACGCGGTTGATGTCCTGATCAATAACGCCGGCGCGGGAGCCATCGGTCGTTTTGACGATGCGACCAGCGATCGCTTGCGACGTGTGATGGAGATTGATTTCTTCGCGCCGGTCGAATTGACACGACTCTGTTTGCCATTGTTGGAACGGGGGCGCAGGCCGGCGATACTCAATATCGGATCGGTACTCGCGCATCGAGCCGTGCCGAATAAAAGTGAATACTGTGCGGCCAAGTTTGCGGTCCGGGGCTGGGCCGAATCGCTGCGCGTCGAGCTGGCGAAGCAAAACATTGAGGTTCTGATGCTAAGTCCAAGCACTACACGGAGTGAGTTTCTGGATGCACTGGTGGAGACGAAGAGCGAAGAGAAAAGTCGTTCGCTGAGCAGTATGTCATCCGAACGGGTGGCGGAACTCGCGATTTCAACGTTGGTTAGATCGAAGCGCGAGATGGTGTTGAGCCTGGGAGGTAAAACGCTGGTTTGGGCGGGTAGGCTTTTTCCACGTATCACCGATCGCATCCTAGGCCGATTTGCATAGAACGCACACCCCCTACCTAGGACAACGTAGTATGGCACGGACCGACGAAGTAATTGCCATGACCGTCGTTTGGTTGGAACGGGTCGTTATCGGCTTAAACTTGTGCCCCTTTGCTAAAGCGGTTCACGTGAAGAATCAGATTCGCTACGCGGTGAGCGAAGCTCGAAAAAGTGAAAGCTTGCTAGCCGATCTCAAGAAAGAGCTGAGTCTATTGGTCGAGACACCTCGAGAGCGAATCGAATCGACCTTGCTGATACATCCGGAGGCCTTGATCGATTTCGAGACTTACAACCATTTTCTCGACCTGTGCAAACTGCTACTGGAGGAGATGAACCTGCTCGGGGTCGTACAAATCGCCAGCTTTCATCCGGATTATCAGTTCGCCGAAACATCGTACGACGACGTTACCAACTGCACGAATCGCTCTCCGTACCCGATGTTGCATCTTTTGCGAGAAGAAAGCGTAGCGCGAGCCACGGATGCGTACCCAATCGGCGACGAGATCTACCAACGAAACATGGCCACCATGAATGCGATGGGGCACGAGAATATGAAGGCCTTGATGGGCGCGGTAACCGAGAGCTTTCGTGCTCGAAACCGGGCGGACGATGGTGTAGACTAGAGCGAACGTATCATCTTCAGGATCTCTAGAAGGAAACCATAGTGCCACTCTCCCATCGCAACTGGCTTGCCGCGGTGTTTCTGGTCTTCACGACATCGATTCAGCGGACCCACGCGGATGATTTTCCAACGCCCATCAACTCCGAGAAATCGGTATCGAGCCCGATGCGACCCCAAGAGGTTATCCAATCGACGAAGCTTCCACCAGGATTCGAGCTCCAAGTGTTCGCATCGGAGCCGCACGTTCAGAATCCGATCGCTATCACGACCGACGAGCGTGGCCGAGTGTGGGTCGCCGAAAACTATAGCTGGGCAGGTGGTGGGGCTGGAGGGTTCGACGGAAATCAACGGGATAGGATCGTTGTTCTCGAAGATCAGGATGGCGATGGCAAGCACGATAAACGAACGGTCTTTTGGGACGATGCTCGTAAACTGACAAGTATTGAGGTAGGTAACGGAGGCGTATGGGCCATCTGTTTACCGCAGTTGCTCTTCTTTCCCGATCAGAATCGGGACGATATCCCGGACGCACCGCCGACAGTCATCCTCGACGGATTCGATGAGGGTGCGGTTGGGCATACGCCAGCCAACGGTCTTAAATGGGGACCTGATGGTTGGCTCTACGCGCGACACGGAATTCAGGCCACAAGCAATATCGGCAAACCAGGCGCAAGCGATTCGCAGCGGATCAAAATCAATACCGGAGTCTGGCGCTATCACCCGGTGCATGGCACCGTTGAGCCTGTGATGCACGGAATGACCAACGCGTGGGGATTCGATTTCGATCAACACGGGGAAATGTTCGTGATCAACACGGTGATCGGCCATCTATGGCATGTTGTTCCGGGTGCTCACGTGCAACGCATGTACGGTGTCGATCTCAATCCCCATACGTACCAACTGATTGAACAGACTGCGGATCACGTGCATTGGGACAACGGTGAGAAATGGAATACCGTTCAGAAAGGTATGTCCGACAAGACCGATGCTGCCGGGGGTGGCCACGCTCACATCGGCTTGATGATTTATCAAGGGGAAAATTGGCCAGAAGAGTATCGCAATCGCCTCTTTACACTCAATCTGCATGGTCTTCGAATCAATAGCAATCTTCTGGAAAGACAAGGGGCTGGTTATGTAGGCAAACGGGCGCCCGATTTCTGTTTTGTATCCGACCCGTGGTTCCGAGGTATGGATTTGATCACTGGTCCGGACGGCGGAGTGTACATCGCGGATTGGAGCGACACCGGAGAATGCCATGATCACGATGGTGTTCATCGGACCAGCGGTCGAATTTATAAGCTGACGTATGGCCAAACCAAAGCCATGGCTGCGACGGATCTGTCGAAGCTTTCGGATTCAGAATTGATAGGACTCCAGTCCCACGCCAACGCATGGTGGCCGCGGACAGCGCGGCGGATACTAACCGAACGATTCGGACAGGGCAAATCAATTTCTCCGAGTACCCTAATTCGCTCGCAGATTGATGCGAAACTCGCTGTCACGACGGAGGTAGTGAGTCGGCTTCGCTGGATTGAAACTGGCTATGCTATCGGAGCAGCGGACGAAGCGTGGTTGATCGCTAGACTTTCTGGAACCAGCGAGCATGAGCGAGTCTGTGCGATCCGCTTGCTGGTCGATGGTTTGACGCCCGGCGGAAGCTCGCTTTCGCAGGAGCTGAAGGAATCGTTGTTGCGAATGGCCCGCATGGACAGTTCGGGTTTGGTTCACCTTTACTTGGCATCGGCTCTCCAAAGATTACCGCATGCCGATCGATGGCCGATCGCGATGGAGCTCGCTAAAAAAGCAGAGTATGCGACAGATCGAATGTTTCCGTCGATGCTTTGGTATGGAGTCGAATCGGCGGTGCCTCTGGATACCGCCCAAGCCACGGCCCTAGCACAGAGCTCTTGCATCCCGCAGCTCACAGAGAACATTGCTCGCCGATTGACTCTCGAAATCGACACCAGCCCAGAGACGGTGGTGTCCTTGTTGGCTGCGGTAGGGCATTCGGACTTCCAGCTCCCTGAGCGAGTCGTAGCCGGTATGGCCAAGGCGCTAAGCGGTTGGCAGAAAGCGACTCCGCCCGCCAATTGGAGCGAGTTTGTGAAACGATTCGAGAAGAGCGCCGCGAAGGATCTCGTAAGTGAATTGCAAAGTTTGCGACTCGTGTTTGGTGATGGTCGAGCTGCTGAGGAATTGACCAAGATCATTGACGATGGAAGCGCCGATGCTGAGGCACGCCGCCAAGCGCTGCGTTCGCTATTGAATGGCCGACCATCCGAGTTCGCGACCAAGCTATTCCAATTGTTAGGAGACCGAGCAATGGTAAGAGAAGCGATCCGTGGGCTTGCGCAGTACGATCATGCGGATACACCCAAACAGCTCCTCAATAGATCCAAGAGTTTTGGTCCTGCGGAACGGGTCGAAATGATCCAGACTTTGGCAGCCAGGCCATCGTATGCGAAGTCACTCATGGCGGCGATTCGAGAAAAGACAATTTTCGCCCACGAAGTGACGGCATTTCATGCTCGTCAAATCCGTTCCTTTGACGACGCGTCGCTCAACGCGGAACTAACCGAGCTTTGGGGTGACGTACGGGTGACAGCGGATGACAAGAGAAAGTGGATCGACCAACTGCGCGGGGATCTAAATGGTGAGGCAATCGCCCAGAGCGATCTCCGAGCGGGTCGAGCCATCTTCCAAAAGACGTGCGCGAATTGCCACGTTCTTTATGGAGTAGGCGTCAAGATCGGTCCGGATTTGACTGGTTCCAATCGAAAGAACCTCGACTATTTGCTGGAAAACATCGTCGACCCAAGCGCCAGTGTCGGTGCGGAATTCCGGACGATGATCGCGTTGTTAGAGGACGGCCGGGTCATCAACGGGGTTGTTACGGCTTCGACCGAGCGGACTGTCACGTTGCAAACAGCTCAGGAACCGGTGACGCTGGATCGGAAGGAGATTGAGTCCATGAAGCAATCCACGACTTCGCTTATGCCGGACGGTTTACTGCAGAATCAATCGAAAGAACAGATCCGAGATCTGATCGGCTACCTGCAGTCCATCGATCAGGTTCCAATGCCTTAGCCGACGGTTGCGTTTTGTACGAAGGTGTTGTCAAAGTTCCCCTTTTTCTAAGCTTCATTGTCTATTAGTAACTAAAATGAAGGGAATTTGGTCCAGTCCAAAAGGTGAGTTCCTTCCCAGGGTTCTGTTAAAAAATCAAAGGTTTGTCATGTTGAAAAAACAGTCGACGATGTGTTTTGCAGTTTGCTTGGCGATAGGTTGGATTCAGGCTACCGTTGTGGCCCAACCCGGGTCAACGCCCGGTCCAATAGTGGCTCCGGAAGGTCCCGATACGGGATCGATCGTCGGATCACCGGCCTCCTCCGTCTACAATGTCAAGTGTTGGATCAGCCGGAGCGAGAACGGGGCAACAGCCGTTTCGGTCTTCGATGACGGCGGAGTTCTGAGGGCAAAGTTTCGTCGGTATGAGAAAAAGGAAGAAGACTACCGGACCCGGTTAACTAAGTTCTTGCCCCCTATCGTGCCTCCGGCGACTGTTTCGCCCATGGTCACGCCAGTCGAGACTGTATTGGTGAAGCTAGTGGCCGTTGCTGGTTACGCGGACACCTATGACATGATCTATGAAGTTCCGATGTCGACGTTATCTTTTTCCGTTGGGCAAGCACGATACGTGCGTGGTAACAGATCGCGAGGATCGTCCGACGTGGTTGTTCGTTTTAGAAACATAGAGGGTGTATCTGCCGATCCGTGCAACGAACCCCCTGTCGACGACATGGGCGAAGAGGAGGACATGCCAAGGGGCGGATCCGCTTTTGCACCGGGGCCTTCGGTCCCATTTAACGCGCAGAACTAGCTGGTATGGGCTCACTGGTTTGTACTAAGTGGATCGGGTCAATCGCGCTGGATGGTTCGGGCAATTCGAAAACCGACGGTTCTCGAAATGTAATCGGGAGCATAGAAGACCCAAGAGCTGGAAATCGCGGACGCTGCACCCATCTTGTAGCGTCCGCCGTGAGCGACTCGATGGGCTAAGCTTGTGGACTCGGAATTTCCGGAATCGTCAAAGAAGTATTGTTCGTTCGGGCGACGAAGCGATTTGTTTCCGTCATCGTTCCATTCCGCTAGGTTGCCACCGATATCAAACAGGCCGAACGCATTGGGACGCAGTCTTGCAACCGGTTGAACTAGGCCTTGGGAATGGGGCAAGGTCCATTCAAAGAGTTGGATGGCAGACTCGTCGTTCCCGAAATGCCAGAGCTCGTCTGGGCCTCCACCGGAGACCCATTCGCATTCCGCCTGTGTTGGCAATCGATACCCGCTTTGTTTGAGATAGGCAGTCACGGGAATCAAATCGTTCCCTTCTACGTTTAGCGAGTCTTTATAGCACCATTGATTCTCGGGAATGTTCTCGCGTTCGTTAAGCCATTGGCAATAGCGAATGGCGAGTTGCCAGGAGACGCCCAGTTGTGGCAGCGTCGGATCGACGAGCGTTGCAGAGCGTTGCCTACGGTCTGCAGCGATCCAGTTTTTAACACGAGCATCGTTCAGAAACTCCTCGAACTCAGCCCCGGTGACTTCGGTTGAGGAGATCGCAAACCGTCGACCGATATGGACCCAGATACGCCGTTCGTCCGCCTTGCCGACCAGACTTAGTTCGGGTGGTTCGACCACGATCATCTGCTGTCGCAACGAGTTGCTAAACCAGTTTCGATCGGCCGCGATCGGTTGTGATAACGGTTGATTTGGCAATTTCTCCTTCCAGGTTTGCAAACACCAGCGAGACATGTTTTTCAGTTGAACCTGAGGAGCCGTCTCGGCCCAATCGTTTATTCTGAGCAGCACATAGCGGTAATTGGAGTCATTGAAGTCGGACCTAGGAAAGCTGCCGAGGGTCGAAACGAGAGCGCATTGGAGCGGAAGACTGTTGGCATTGCGCAAAATCGAAACGATTGCGTCGGAAGAAATCATTTTTGGCGCAAGCGAGATGATCGCCGTCTGAACGCTTCGTCCCCATTTGTCGTTCAGGCCATCAATGACTGCATCTGTTTCTCCAAATTTGGCCAATGCCAAGGCGTAGATGGCGGTCCGCCGGGCGCTGGCGGCAGCTTCGACGACAGGCACTTTCCGGCGGTGCCAGACCGACGTTGCAAACAATCTATTCTGTGAGTCTGAGTGCACGTCGAGGCAGACGGGCCGAAAGCCGTCCTTTTGGAGTTGCTTGGTAGATGGCGAGTGTTCCGAAACCGGCTCGGCGTAGAAAGCTTTCGATTGTATGTTCTCCCGGGGACGAGCGCAACTCGAAAAACGTCTGGTCAGCTTGCATCGCTCGAGCAACCGTTGCCACTCCGGTTTGGACCGAATGCCATCGAAATCGATGTCGAGCAGAAAATCCATGGCTTCGTAGTCGGTCACCATCCACTCAGAGATAAAGGGGATCAACTTCTGCATGGCCAACTCCGAAGAACCATCGGCATAATTTTGCGTGGCGATGATAGCGAGCGCGCGGGAATAGAACTCGCGGCTGTTGAAAGTGCGTTTGGCTGAGGATTCCAGGGCGTTCAAACGTTGGCGAATACCTGGTTCATCCACTTCGAGGATGGCGAGCCACAGATAGAGAAAACTCACCTCCTCTTGGGTGTACTTCCCTTTGGAAATGGTTTCGTCAAGCAAATTTCGAAGTTCGGTTTTTCTGCCCATTCGAGCAAGCGCCTTAGCTACTTGACGTTCGGCTCCGCGTCGAGTTCCGGCGGGATCCGTTCCTTTCGAATAGTCCGTTTCGGTAAGTCGCTGTACGGAGGCTAAGGCCTCTTCAAACCGCCCGCAGGAAGAAAGCCGGATGGCGCGGCTTACGATCTCGCGAGCCGTCGGCTTTCGGGATCCGGTGGAACTCACTTCGTAATCATAGAAATCCGTCCATAGACGCGAACGATCATGCGTGAGGCCAATGTTTTCGCATCGGAGATCTGTCTGGCAATAGCCGGGAAAAAGGTCGCCGGCCGCGAATTCGATGCGAGTCCAATCGACAGATTCTGGTTCCTCGATACCCTGACCGGTCCACAAGGAGTGGTACACCAGATCTCCCTGAGCGTTGGGCCGAACACTTAGCCGCGACCTGACTAGTCCCGCGAGTTTATTGAGCCTAGCGATCGAGGATCGCATCAATCCGACTTCATTCAGGAGCAGAACTTGCGGAGTGGCGACTGACTCTCCGTCTTTGCGCCATACACCGGACCACCGAGCTGGTTTGTCCGATTCCGATGGGTTGGGGATACCGTACTGGCAAAAGTCTGCCATGGTGTAACCCTCACCCTGCAGTTGAACGAAACGAGCCTGTAGCTCTTGGTCGCTCAGCTCCGTCTCAACGATGCAGTCACGAACGTCGCCTGTACCCCTTTGCCACGTTAGCGCGGCTAGCAATTTGTTTTCGCGGTAGTAGGGCCGAAGTGAACTGGGCTCGTAACCCAGAGCTTTCATGGCATCGACGCATGCGTTCAGGCGATTCCAAGGGAGTTGAACAACCCAAGCACTTTCCTCGGTGGCTTGACCGTCGTGAGGTTCCAAAAGGCTCGCGAGTTCCGAAGCTGGGAAATTCTCTGATGCCGGTAGAGTGGACACGCGAGAAAGGGATAGTTGCTGACGCAATTCGGTTGCGAGCGCAGTGCCTTGCGACCGTGAGTTCAAAAGCATAGCGAGCTGTTCGATCGGTGACCATCCAATGGCCTGAGCAATGCTGGACGGATCGTCTTTTGCAAGTGCATGGACGAGTGAGGCGGCGGTTTCGAGAGAACCCGATCCAGTTCGGTTGGCTGTCTCCCCGATGCGTAATAGTTCCGGTAGTAGGTGCTTTCGGATAGGCATCAGCATGTCTGGCCAGAAACCGATCTGGGTATTGGGCTTCTGCAACAACAGCACGCAAATGTCGGAGGTTAAACTTGGCCATTGGGCATGGTCTGGTTGTCGTTGGCAGAGCAAAGCAGCCAACGGCAATGCATTTGGTTGCCTTTGGCGCAGCGCGCGCTGCGTGACTTCAAGAAGCTTGGTGTCATCGAGAGTCGTTCGCGAACTCAGATAGCTCAGGATAGACGCAAGATTCCGATCCTCAATGGTGTCGAGTTTCTCGAAGACACTTTCCGCTTGGTCGGGATGTTCCAGCAGCATCGCGAGACCGATATGAAGTTGCTTGCGTTGTTCAATTCGTGGCTCTTCATCCGCTTTGGTGAGAGCAGCCGAAGTAAGTTTCGGGAGAACCCAATGACGAATCGGTTCGATTTCTTTTAGCACTGCGACCACTTCACTCGAATCTGTCCTTATAAGACTAGACGCCAAGAAACGCGATCGAACATCGTAGGCTGCAAAATAGCAAACCCCAGATACCGCAACGAAGGCGACGGAACCCAGAGCCACAAACCTAGTCATCCGTTGGCGAGCACTATGCATCATTCTGCGTTCGGCATTCGTCCACTCTGCAGGAGAAGTGAACCAGCGAATGTTTGCCCATTCGGTCAGTGACGGCAATCGCTTTGTCGTCGGTTTCGCATTCCAGGCCGAGGAGATTTCTCGCAGTTGCTGTCTGGCGCGCCCGGAGCGGGTTCCACTATCGAGCGAGGTCAGCCATTTTCGGGTGGTCGGTACGAGATAGTCATGCGTCAGCTGATAGGCCGGGTCGGTAGTAGAGGATCCAGAATTGCTAGACGACGTGGAATTGGTGTTGCTGGTTGGGGTGATCAGTCTTACTTCGGTATCGAGCAAACTGAGCAGTTTTCGGAGCGTATCTTCGGAGGCTATTCCCTCGAGTCGTTCGAGCATCAGGCTCTGTGCACAAGCGGGAGGCTTGATGACGGTATCGTCGGCAGGCAATAGCTCGGTCAGGATTCGGCGGACCACTGGCAATTGGGTACGCAGGAGCGGGTGCGCACTGGCTCCAGCTAAGCGTTCCTCTAAGAACGAGACTCCCAGTCCTTGAATTCCACCGAGTTCTTTCAGGGTCGCGGGCGTCCAGGGTTGGTTCTTGATCATTTCTGAAAGCAACGCGATTTGAACGGGTTCGAGACGTCCGATCTGTTCGAGACCGCTGGTTGCCTCCTTGAGAAAAGCGGACTGATCGGTTGTGAGTGGGTCGTTTAAGGTTCCATACGCTCGACCGAACGCTGCCAGCACCTTTCTCGCGTGGACCAGTCCGAAGGGCTCGACCGTGGCGAAATTTTGATTTTGCAAGAGTAGTTCTTCGATCTGATCCATGAAGGATGAAATACCGAGCATAAAATCGTCGCGAACCAAAAGGATGGCCTGAACGTTTGCGCCGTCACATTGCCTGAGCGAATCGTGCAGTTCGGTCGATTGGGTATCTCGATGGTAGTTGAGCCATTGTTCAAACTGATCGATCACTAGGAGCAGTTTGTTGGCGCGCTGATCACTCCCCATTTGTCTCGCTTGAATCAAGCATTCGCGCAAGGACGTTGTGTTGGCAAGTCTCGGAACGGCTCTGTGGATCTGCTTAAGAAGATTCCCTTCCAGCTCATCCGGTTTCGCTTCGACATAAACGATCGAAACGTTCTCGCTCACCATCGGTAGGATTCCAGCCCGCATCAAGGAGGATTTTCCACTCCCGCTTGGACCCAGCAAGACACCGACACGGAACGAATCCGTGGGATTGCGACTAAGAATGCGGTTGGTCCAAAAGCTGATGCTGTCGGGAACACCGTCTCGATCCTTAGCGCCTGGCAAGAGATACTTAAAGAAATCTGCATCCGCGGCATCGAACGGGCGCAGCCCGTGGGGGATCACGGCAATGGTTTCGAGATCCAGTGAACGGGTCGAGGCTGCTGGATCCGTGGAACCAGGGGAGACCACGACCGTCGGCGTGGAATCGAGCATCGCTACGGGCGTGCGGTGCTTCGAAGGAATGGGTTGGATGGAGGTCGACCTCCAGTCCTCGAGGTCATCCGATAGGTCCGCTGCAGTCGAGTAGCGGTCGGATACTTTTTTGGACAACATCTTGAGGCAGATGCGCTCCAGCTCTTTCGGGACTTCTGCGTTCAACTGTCGTAGGGGTCTAACCTCTACGTTGCGGATGCAATCGAGAAGTTCTTCTTGATTCTTGACTCGAAACGGCCTTGTACCTGTGAGCAGTTCGTAGAAAACCACCCCCAGGCTGTAGATGTCGCTGCGGCCGTCGACGCGATGCCCTTCGTGCCTCGCCTGTTCTGGGCTCATGTAGGCCGGAGTCCCAACAAACCGCGCTCCTTTGCCATAGCTGGATTCGGGCAGCGCCAATCCGAAATCGGCCAAAACCGCGTCTCCGTTGGCTGTTGTGAGGATGTTGCTGGGCTTGATATCCCGATGCATGATTCCTTGATGATGAAGATAGTCCAGCGCATGGGCGAGCTGACACACTACCCGCGAGGAGTCGTCGATCGACCAGGTAGAGCTGGCCGCACGCTCGGCCAAACTTCCGCCGTCAATGAGTTTCGAAACGATGTAGGGTTGGCCAACTTCCGTTTTTCCTACGTCATAGACAGGCACGATGGACGGATGGTCCAGACTGGCGAGCACCCGAGCTTCACCGACCCACGCATCGGCTTGCACCTCATTATGAAACTGGGTGAGCAACTTCAAAGCCACCAGTCGTTTGAGCACGTCATCTTTCGCTCGGAAAACAACGCCGTATGCCCCTTGGCCCAGTTTTTGCAAATCGACGTAACGGCCAATATTTCCCGCCGTTTCTACGAAGGCTGCGTCTGAAGAAAAGGCTTCGTCTCCCGTCCCAAGAATCGGCTTGCTATTGGCTCCAACCCCCCAAATTTGGTCGGTGTCCAGGTTCTTCGTTAGGTCGGGGTCGTCGCGCTCGTTGCCTGACATTTTTTTCCAAAGTCGATGTTTCCACAGTTCAGCCCGTTCACGGCAACCATCATAACTCACCTGGGATTAACTTGGTCAAATATCGTTACCATAGGGCTAAAGGCCCGGTCGTTGGTATCCTAAGTTAGAACTCGCTATGCCCCAATCAGATGAGTTTCGACAACGACGACGGATTGGTCCCATCGAGTAACTACAGTACCACGGTCGCCGGTACGAATACTGCCGAGTAGCTGTCCGAGTGCAGCGCTAAAGGCAGCAGCCAAGCCCATGCCCGGCTGCTTTCGTTTAGCTTTAAACCCCGTATAAAACCGCACTCCGTGCCGTTTTTTTCGGCGCACAGTGCAGAGCTACAACTTTCGGTTTAATCGGGAGGCGACGTACTCGTCTACGCTTATTAAACCGTCCTTGTCGGCGTCGACTTTGTCGAAGGGAGTCGAATCTCTGTATTCCTCGGGCGACAGAAAGCCATTGTTGTCCTTGTCGGCCTTTTTCATTACT
>Ga0105047_10015522_pt1 | contig 11989 bp, 10 predicted proteins | sample MAT04_FD_78384 | JGI IMG/M metagenome (GOLD analysis project Ga0105047, IMG submission 78384) | Freshwater microbial communities from Lake Fryxell liftoff mats and glacier meltwater in Antarctica - MAT-04 (megahit assembly) | ecosystem: Environmental > Aquatic > Freshwater > Ice > Liftoff... | reverse complement strand
GATATGTCCCATTTTGGAAGCCTTGACTTAATTTGGGAATCGATTTCTAATATAAATGGAATAATTATTCGCATTTTAAACTATATATGCCATAAAAACAGCTATATATGAATTCATTGTGCTGAGATGAAATATTTAGTAACACTGAAATAATATACTATGGATACCAATTAGTTTACACAAAAATTCGGAATTGGACGGGGTTATAGCAGCTAATGCATATCAGTTAAATTATCAGAGTTTAATCAATCCCTTTAAATAAGGCCAAGGAGTTTATAGATTGATACTTTATTTTGGCTTTACGGTGTATTTGCCATCCGGCAAGTTTTAGCAATTCGAAAATTTCCAAACCGTTTTTGAATAAAATTCTTTCCCGGGTCGAAGAATCACATCCGGAAAATCAGCATGATTCATTGAGTCAGGATAGTGCTGGGTTTCGAGGCAAAATGCAGTGTGATTTGTGTGGGACACTCCACATTTCCCCGAGATTGATCCATCGAACCAATTAGATGTATAAAGCTGAACTCCTGGCTCAGTTGTAAAAACATCTAATACTCTTCCTGATTTCGGTTCGTACACACTTGCCGCCAAAGTCAGGCTTCCTGTCTGATTCCTGAGAACAAAATTGTCATCATATCCTTTATAAAGTAGTCCAATTCTTTCCCCAATCTGGCGCGGTTTAGTAAAGTCAAACGGAGTTCCGGCAACATTTGTCAGATTTCCTGTGGGTATGCTCTTGTCATCGGTTTCAGTAATCATATCAGAATTGATCATAAGTTCATGCGAATATATTTCGCCTGAACCCTCGCCTCCAAGATTAAAATATGCATGATTAGTAAGATTAACAGGTGTTGGTTTATCCGTAACCGCAAAAAACTCTATACTTATTTCATTTTTATTATTTAGTGTATAAATGGTTTTTACTTCAAGATTACCAGGAAATCCTTCTTCGTTATCCGCACTCAGGTAAGTAAGAGTAAGCCATGCTTTGTTATTGTCATGAAAAACTTCCGCTTCCCATAGTTTTTGGTGAAATCCTTCAAACCCTCCATGTAATGAGTATTCTCCCTGGTTAGCCGATACTTTATATTCAATTCCATCAATAGTAAAACATGCACCACCTATTCGGTTGCAGGTTCGTCCAACTATACAATTAAAATAGTTCGGGTTTTCCAACCATCCTTTCACAGAAGACATTCCAAGCACAACGTCAGATATTAAGCCTTTATTATCAGGCACTTCCAGTGAAATTACAGTGCCTCCATAATTAGTAATTTTTATTTTAATCCCGTTCTCATTTTCAAGAGTGAATAGTAATGCTTCGCTTCTATCAGGCAGGAAACCGAAATGCTCACTTGATGTTTTCATTGCTTAGGTATAAAAATTTAGTTATCAGAAGTTAATGTCACATGGTCCTAGGAACCTCTTGTTAGATTTTAAATGTATCCAATCAGCAAATATAAAATTTATTTAGCATTTCCAGACTCAAAAAAATGTGAGTGCATTTTTTTAACTAACTTGTATCTGAATATTTAACTTGGAAAATTCATGTGTCATTTAAGGTCTCTGATCCTCTCTTTCCTGTCAGTTATTTAGTTGGCATTACAAGCGCAGGAATTGTTTTCCAGCCAAAACTTTGCTCCTGATGTTTATCATGGAGAAACGCAAAATTGGAATATAAGCCAAACTCCGGAAAGCTTTTTATTGCATCCATAAGTGGACAAACCGCTGGTTCTACATTCAGTTATGCCTTTAAATTTTCCTGTGCAGGCGGAAAGTCGGTAACAAAATATCTTTCATATGTTGTTGGAAATACCTGTTTGACAGGAGTGGAAACCTTGCTTGAATTCAGGCAGTCCGTTTACCTAAATCCTGCACAAACTATACTGCATCTGCAACTGGCAGGCGAGCGAAACCATATAATTTTATCTGATATACTTGGAAATAGGTTATTTGAAGGTGAAGTTCAAAACTTACACACGCAGGATATGAGTAGTTACAAAACAGAAATCTATTTCTTAAGAATTGAAAATGCTAAAGGAATCCGGTTTATGAAAGTTGTAAAAGCATAAACTGTTGATGCTTTTTATTAACACAAAAAGCCGGCTTATATTTATTATAATTTTCGCCTTTTTGCTTTCTAAATCAAATTTTGCCTTTAAAACATCTTGTGCCAACTTGATGTGCCTGACTTATATCAGATTAAATGGCTTTGTTTCAAAAATATAACACTTGTAATTGCATATTGTAAAATAGGTATAAAAATTAACATTTTTTTTATTTAGAAACAAAATAAATTAATTACTTGCCTAAAAAACAACTATATTTGTAATCAGATAATTATTTATTAATAACTAAAAACCAAAACCTATGAGAAAATTTACTTTTGTTTTAATCATGATGCTCGGCTTTGTTAGTTTGGGAATAGCCCAAACCATTGAAAACTTTGAAAGCATCAAAATGAATGCAATGGCATTTGGAACCACCGGCATGATGACTGTTGTTCCAAATCCTGACCTGGTTGGGAATCCAAGTTTCAATTGCGTAAAATTTTTACGCCCAGGTAAAACTAACGGTGGTGAGGCTTATAGCGGATTTTGGTCCCCTGTGCCTGTTGCTGTTGATGTAACTGTCAATAAGTATGTACACGTAAAAGTTTGGAAATCCCGCATCAGCCCGATTAAATTTAAACTTGAGGGTGGTGCTGCTGGCAACTTAGAAATCCCTTCTAAGAATCCACAAACAAAAGTGAATGAATGGGAAGACATCGTATTTGATTTCTCTGAAAAAACCGGAACTTATCCTATCGTATCTTTAATGCCTGATTTTGAGGATCCTTTGGTTCAAGCTAGCGATCTTACCATTTACTTCGATGATATTTATGTAAATAACGATCCTGCTGCTGGAAGCGTTGCAGTTCAGATTATTGAAAACTATGAACATATCCCATTAAATTACATGTTGCGTGAGACAGTTCCAGTTACTGACAATAGTACAATGACCATTTTACCAAATCCGGATAAATCTGGTTTGAATATCAGTGACTATGTCATTAAATTTCTCCGCGACAAGGATGGATTGCCTTGGGGTGGTTTCTGGTCGAAAGTATCAGATTATTCCAGTGCAGTTGATGTAACTACCAACAAATATGTGCATGTTAAAGTATGGAAACCGCGTATAAGTGAAGTGAAATTTAAATTAGAGGGAGGTACAGCCGGTAACTTGGAAATAGCAAGCATGTACCCACAGACAAAAATAAATGCATGGGAAGACATAGTGTTTGATTTCTCTTCAAAAACCGGTACATATCCTATAATTTCTTTAATGCCAGACGTTATTGATCCCTTTGGATTGCCGGATGATATCGTTATTTATTTCGATGACATTTTAGTTAACAACAATCCTAATCCATCTGTTTCTCTTACCTTAAATGTTGATATGACAGGAGCAGGGTTGGTTACAGGTGATAAGGTATATGTTGCCGGAGGTTTCCCTGATTGGGTAAAACCAGGGGATCCAGGAACCATAGAAATGACAGACGCTAACAATGATAAGATTTATACTGTTTCATTGGTAGTTCCAGCCGGAACAAAAGAATTCAAATTCTTTAAAAATGCAGGCTGGGGTGGCGGCGAATGGGAAGGTAACCCTAACAGGTCGCTTCCAGTTACCAGTGATGCTATTGCAAACTATATTTGGGGAAGTAACGGACAAGTAAGTGTTCGTGATAATAAACTGGCCGGTAAAATCCAGATGTATCCCAATCCTGTTCGCGGTGAGCTGACAATCAACTCAACCACTGCTTTAAGCAAGATTATTATTACGAATACATTAGGAAAAGTAGTTGACAATTCTACCTACACTGATAATAAGACGATTAATACCTCCAATTTAAGTAGTGGAATTTATTTTGTTACTTTCATCGGCAAAGATGGAAGCAAAGTAACTCAGAAACTGATTAAAAACTAAGTTTATTAATCCTTTGGAAAAAGCTCCCGCTTTGGGTGCTTTTTTTTTATCTGTTCACCTCATAGCACCCTTCATGTGCATCACCTCCCGAAAAAGCATATTCCCCCCTTATTTATTAACTTTATTTTGATTTTATAAATTCATAGTGACACTAAATAGTCTTTAAATTTGTCTTTATAATTCCAATATCCATTTAACACTAACCAGAGATAAGCATGAAAAAGTTACTCTTAATAACCGGTGCTTGCATGCTGATGGCATCAAATACTTTAACTGCAGGTAACGGAACAATTACTCCTTCGGTTAACAAAGGCAAAAAAGTAGTTATCTACACAACTGCCGAAAACACGAAACTAAGAATTTCAGTGACTGATACTGTCAGGTTTGTTGCTTTCGGCCAGCCTAAGGAAACAGAACCCTGTATCTTTGTTGATCCGGAAAAAACCTTTCAGACCTTTGTAGGCATTGGCGGAGCCATTACCGATGCGTCGGCCGAAACCTTTGCCAAACTAAACAAAGCTAAACAACAGGAAATACTTCAGCAATATTATGATGTGAAGAAAGGGATCGGTTATACTTTAGCCCGTACCAATATTCACAGTTGTGATTTTTCGAGCGGAAGCTATACCTATGTGAATGATAATGATGCTGCATTAAAATCATTCAGTGTTGCCCACGACAAGGAATTCCGTATCCCGATGATAAAACAGGCTATATCAGCAGCCGGCGGAAAACTGACCTTGTTCGCCAGCCCATGGAGTCCGCCTGCATGGATGAAGGATAATAATAGTATGCTTAAAGGCGGAAAACTATTGCCTAAATATTACCAGAGCTGGGCCAACTATTATGTGAAGTTTATTAAGGCATACGAAGCAGAGGGAATTCCTGTATGGGGATTAAGTGTTCAGAATGAACCAATGGCTGTTCAAACCTGGGAATCCTGTGTTTTTACGGGTGAAGAAGAACGTGATTTTATCAAGAAATTCCTCGGCCCTACTTTGCAAAAAGCTGGTATGTCGAATAAAAAGCTTATTGCCTGGGATCATAACCGCGACCTTATGTACCAGCGAGCCAGCACTGTGCTCGATGACCCTGAGGCAGCTAAATATGTGTGGGGAATAGGTTTTCACTGGTACGAGAGCTGGACCGGCGGAGGAAAAATATTTGATAACGTTCGCAGGGTGTATGAAACCTATCCAAAAACTAACCTTGTTTTTACTGAAGGCTGTGCCGAAAGTTTTAAGCTGGATAAGATAAACGACTGGCAATGGGGCGAAATGTATGGCCGTTCGATGATCAATGATTTTAATAACGGAACCGTTGCCTGGACTGACTGGAACGTATTACTTGACGAAAAAGGCGGACCAAACCATGTTGGTAATTTTTGTTTCGCTCCCGTGCATGCCGATACAAAAACCGGAGAGATATTTTACCTAAGCTCCTTTTATTACATCGGGCATTTTTCAAAATTTATCCGACCGGGTGCAAAACGAATCATCAGTTCATCAAGCCGTGGACAGTTGATAACCACTGCTTTTCTAAATACCGATGGTAAAATTGCCGTTGTGGTTATGAATCAGAGCGATGATAAAATTCCTTACCGACTATGGATTAAAGGCCAGGCATCTGAAATAGTAAGCCTGCCGCATTCAATTCAGACTTTGGTGGTTCAATAAGATAATTAAAGGATACGCCTAAGCGATTATGGAAAGATGCAAATGTGAAGAAGCCGGGAAAGTTTTCCTGGTTTCTAAATAAATGGGTTTCCAGGTATTTTAATGAATTCGATCTTTTGTTTTAAGAGTGTTTAATTTATTGGAATGCAATCCTCTGATGTTGAGATTCAGATTTTTATTAGAATATTGCAGCCCCAATACCGGCAGCAATCATAAATGTAGTCAAAACAAGTATCTTTGCCGTCAAATTATGGCCCTATGAAAGTTGTTTTACCTGAATCACGTCTTGAAATTTTACTTAAACCATTGGCTTCATGCAACATTTGTCCCCGCAATTGCAATACCGACCGATTAAATGGCGAAATTGGTGTTTGCGGCAGCAATGCAGGTTTCAATATCAGTTCTATAGTTGTTCATAATGGTGAAGAGCCAGTGGTAAGCGGGAAAAATGGGGTTTGCAATGTATTCTTCAGCCGCTGTAATCTTTCATGCATCTATTGCCAGAATTATCAGATCAGTTGCAACCGAGGCAAAGTGAATGAGCATGAAATGCATCTCCAGGAAGTGGTTGATTCAATTATTGAAAAACTCAATCAGGGCTGCCATGCCGTAGGATTTGTTTCACCCTCGCATTATATTCAGCATGTAAAAGCCATAATCGAATCACTCAGATTACAGGGCCATAACCCGGTATTTGTTTATAATACAAATGGTTACGATAAAGTTGAAGAAATCAGTGCCCTGGAAGATTATATTGATGTTTATCTTCCTGATTATAAATATGCAGACAATAAACTGGCTGCCAGATTTTCGAAAGTAGCAGATTATCAGCAGATAGCACTGGCAGCTATCCGTGAAATGTACCGGCAGAGAGGTTCAACGCTTGTGATGAACGAAAACGGGTATGCCGAAAAAGGGCTGATCATCCGTCACCTGGTGTTGCCTGGCGATATTGGAAACAGCCTGAATGTATTGCACGATATCGCAGGCATATCCACTTCCATTGCTGTTTCACTTATGGCACAGTATTGGCCGTCACCGGCAGTATTGAATCATCCAAGTCTGGACCGGACTTTGTCAGCCGAAGAATATCAGATAGTTACGGACGAACTCGAAACCCTCGGGTTCTATAAAGGCTGGGTGCAGGAAATGGAAAGTAGCAATAATTACCGACCTAATTTTGAAAGCGATAAGCCGTTCAGCTAATGTTTTTATGTTCGTAAGGTGTTTATATGTTAAACAAAAGTGCAATTTGGAAGTTACATTAGTCTATTGAAACGTCTATTTATTGAAGTGGCAAAAATATAACCTTTACAATGAAAGTTTACATTCACGATTCGATAATCTTGAATCTTGACAAGACTTCATACCATTAAATTTTTAGATTTACTTCCGAATTCTACGTTTTTAGTGCAGCAAAATTGTTTACTCTAAGTATCGGAAAAGAAAAAAAAGGAATATTTGGAATTTTTATGAAATAAATGTTGCGTGTGTTGAATAAAGATTTAACTTTGCGGAAAATCAAAATAAAATAAAAAACATCATGAGTAAAGGAACAGTAAAATTTTTCAATGATTCCAAAGGATTTGGATTTATCAAAGATGACGCATCGGACAAAGAGTATTTTGTACACGTTACAGGCCTGATCGACGAGATCAGAGAAAATGACCAGGTATCTTTTGACCTCCAGGAAGGTAAAAAAGGATTAAATGCAGTAAATGTTAAAGTAATTTAATATATTCAAAACATTATTCTTTGAAAGCCCTGTTGTGAAACAGGGCTTTTTTTGTGCCTTGCCTGTATGAAGTCTGCTGTTAATTATTAGGGCTAAATAATATTTTGATGTGCTGGGAAACGAATATATATTTAGGATTTTGAATTTGGCATTTGAATATTTAATTTGAACTTGAAAACTAGAGTTCGGTATTCGATATTTGAAAAGACCCCTCTATCCTTCGGATATCTCCCCGTTGTGGAGAACCCTGAAGAACAAATTTTTAACAAATTGGGGAATGTGCTTTTAAAACTTGGCACTTGGCACTTGGAATTTTGTAACCTGAAACCTGGATCTTAAAATTTATGAATGCGGGTATTTATCCGCCGAATCCTTAAAATGTCTAAATTTGTACACTAAAATATTTTCAATGAAAATCTGCATTATTAACGGCCCCAATCTGAACCTGCTAGGCCTTCGTGAGCCAGGAGTTTACGGCAGTGAGTCGTTCGAAACGTATTTTAAATCATTAACTGAGAAGTATAAGGATATTGAATTTGTATATTTTCAATCGAATATTGAAGGTGAAATTATAAATATAATGCATGAAACCGGTTTTACATTCGATGGTATAATAATGAATGCTGGCGGTTATACGCATACTTCGGTGGCTATCGGCGATGCGGTTAAAGCCATAAAAACTCCGGTGGTGGAAGTTCATATTTCAAATGTTCATGTACGTGAAGAATTCAGAAGCATTTCAATGATCTCTGCCGGCATGAAAGGTGTGATTACCGGTTTTGGCCTGGATTCGTATAGGCTGGCAGTTGAAAGTTTCAGGAACAAATAGTATGAGGAACCAGAAATTCTCCATTAGGAAAAGAATTGAAAGCTTTGGGTTTGCCTTTAATGGATTAAAAATCCTAATCCGCGATGAGCATAATTCGTGGATTCATTTGTTTGCAGTTTTTTGTGTAATTATTGCAGGTGTATTTTTTAAAATCTCAGTTTCCGAATGGATATCCGTTGTTTTTGCCTTTGGATTTGTGATTGCTCTGGAGATTGTAAATTCGGCAATCGAGAATATTACTGATTTCGTTTCGCCGGAAAGGCATGAAATGATTAAAAAAATCAAAGATCTGGCAGCAGCAGCAGTTCTGTTAGCTGCTATTACCGCCTTTATTATCGGATTGATTATATTCCTGCCAAAAATATTGGAACTATGTTAAAGCTTTTGCGGGATCACAACCGGTTAAATGAAACATTATTCATTGCTGTACTGATGTTTTTTTGTGTATGTCTCTCAGCTTTCCGAATTATTTATACAGGCAAGCATTATTTCCTGTTTCTGAACTGGAACCTGTTCCTTGCTTTTGTTCCCTAGGTTCTGAGCAGTGTAGCGGTACTACATCCCAACACAAGGCATAAAAAAACTGCCATAATTATTTTGCTATTAGCATGGCTTCTATTTTTTTCGAACGGTCCCTATATTCTTACCGATTTATTTCATATCCGTATGAATACAGCTATGCCAATCTGGTTCGACCTGGTATTGATACTTTCGTTTGCATGGACAGGCTTGCTATTAGGCTTTCTCAGCCTGTGGGACATTGAAAAAATATTAAAAAAAATACTTAGCAGGACATGGGTTTCAATCATATCATCAGTTTTATTATTTATTGGAAGCTTTGGCGTGTATCTCGGACGATACCAAAGGTGGAACAGTTGGGATGTGATTGATGAACCTACCGGCTTGTTGCAGGATATTGGAAACCAGATTATAAATCCTTCTGATCATCCCAGAACCTGGGGAATGACAATCATTTTGGGGCTTTTTCTTAATATCGTGTACTAGTCCTTTAGGCTGATAAAGAACCGGGATGAATAAACTGAACTGATATTAATTCAGTTTAAGATAATTTCTCTTTTTAAGAATGTTAATATTCTGATATATAAACTTTTATCTTGTAAAATCATCCGGATCCAACTGTGTGAAAAGTTTTTTCCTGTTGATGTAATATTCTTTCACAAGGTTTCCTTTGTATATTCCATGCACCATGCTTTTGGGAAATTGTTTTCGTTTCCGATGCAAATTCCGGAAATGACTATAGAAATAGAGATGTGCTCGCAGAACGGCATAAAAATCAGCGAAGCCCCCGTCTATAAGAAATTTGAATGCAGCAACCGCATCCAGCGGGAAGCGAACGGCAAAGACGGGGAAAAGCAGCCTGGCCGGAAGATTCTTGTATAAAAGGGAAATATTATTTCGAAAATTGAGATAGGTTTTATGACTTGACTTTTTTGGTAAAGTGCCACCGCCCACATGAAAAACAACCGAATCGGGACAGTACATTATTTTATACCCGTCGTTTTTAAGCCTCCAGCAAAAATCAATCTCTTCCATATGGGCAAAGAAATCCTCGTCCAAACCGCCAAATTTTTTATATAAATCAGCCCTCACAAACATACAAGCACCTGTGGCCCAGAAAATTTCTATAGCATCATCATATTGCCCATAATCGGTTTCGATATGCTGAAAAATCCGGCCACGGCAAAAGGGGTAGCCGTATTCGTCGATAAAACCTCCGGCAGCACCGGCATATTCGAATTTTTCCTTTTCCTGGTAGGAGCGGAGCTTGGGTTGGCATGCAGCAATCGTCTTGTCGCTTTCCATCAATTTAATTACAGGCTCAATCCAATTGGGGGTAACTTCAATATCCGAATTCAGCAAAACGAAATAATCTGCTTCAACTTCGGCGAGTGCTTCGTTATAGCCCCGGGCAAATCCGCCGTTGGTGCGGTTGTTGATAATACGAACCTGCGGGAAATTATTCTGAAGAAATTCAATGGAACTATCGGTTGATGCATTGTCGGCAATAATAACTTCAGCTACATCCTGGCTGTTGGCAAGCACCGAAGGGAGAAACTTTCGCAAAAACTCCCTGCCGTTCCAGTTTAAAATTACTACTGCTATATGTGCCAATTTATGCTATCTGATTGATTATGAATTACCGAGTTTATCTTTGGTGAAATTGTTTGACACCTGAATATTTTGAGCTAATTTAGATATAATTCAATTCGGAAAATCCTGAATTCTGAATTTTTAGGAAACCATCAAAACCTAAATTGTTTTCTTAAAGTGATAGCCTGAATTTCTATTGATTAGCTGAAACATTACTTCCGAACCTTGGAATAGGAAAAGTTAACGATATTACACATCTAATATTTCCACCTACGGTGCGACCAAAGCCAGATTTTAGGTTGTTTGCGTATATCATCTTCAAGCATTTTTACATGGCTGTTTGTAATTTCAAATGGAGGACTTTCCTTCGGCGCATCGGTGATCAATTCATATTCAATATGATACATTCCCCGTCTTGGTTTGGAAACATGACAGAAAACCACTGCAAAGTTCAATGATTTTGCAATCCTTTCAGGACCAAGAAAAACCCCGCTGTTCTGGTTCATGAAATTTGTACGGTATTGAATCTGACCTATATGCGGAGTTTGATCGGCGATAGTGATGAGCATACTCGTTTTATGCCTTACGGATGCAAGGTGTCGTGCAGTTTCATTAAAAGGAATAATTTCCGAAAATCCTTCCTGCAGCCTCATCCTGAGATCATTGAAATATTTGTCGAAATAGGGATCGCTTACTTCCTTAGCAACAACCCCGACATATTCAAAACTTCTTCCTGAAAAACATACTCGCTGGCTTGTCCATTCCCAGTTACCGTTATGACTCATAACAACCACAACGCCTTTTTTAAGTGCAGCAAGATCAGTCAGAATTTCTTCGCCCGAAACTGTAACTCGCCGGAAGAGCTCTTTTTCAGATAAACTACCAAGTTTTATCACTTCAAAAATAAGATCTGTAAAGTGTCGGTAGAATCCTTTCAATATCGTTTTTATCTGTATATCAGTCTTTTCTGGAAACGATTTTTTAAGATTATTCAAAACTACTTTACTCCGATACCTGACTATATGATTTAAAAACGGCGAAAGAATATCCGAAAAAATATAAAGTATTCGCAAAGGTATCAGATTGAAAATCCTGAGAATAAACTGAATAATAGGGAATAGATATTTCATTACTAAAAGTTGAATGTTTTCTATGATTTAAAAAAGAAATTTAAACCGAAAACCTGAAATTGTACATTGATATATTGTCTGAATAACTTTGCAAAAATATATAAAAATCAAACAAACTTCATTTTTCTGCTTTATTTGATCAGTGTTTCATTGATTTCATGAAGTTGGATATGGCTTTTTTATGCCATGTTTAAATTTTCATTAAACTTTTGAACAAAATTACCCGGGTTTAAATTCATTCAGTAATTTTACTGTAAAATATATAAAAATGGAATCCAAGGTGAATGAGAAAAATACCAAAACGGAAATTCTGAAAGCTTATGACGAGCTGATGCAGACCGTAACCCAACAGAAAAAGGAAGAGCCACGTAAGCTTCAAGAAGAAGTTAAAAAACAGGAAATTGTAAAAAATGCTGGATCACTGTCGCACCAATCAATCGTTAATGGATTTGCTACGCTTAAACTGGAACTTGCTTCAACACTCGAAAAGCTTGAAGAGAAACTTACTGTTGAATTCAGGCATTTCGAAGACTTACAG
>Ga0105047_10015521_pt1 | contig 11989 bp, 7 predicted proteins | sample MAT04_FD_78384 | JGI IMG/M metagenome (GOLD analysis project Ga0105047, IMG submission 78384) | Freshwater microbial communities from Lake Fryxell liftoff mats and glacier meltwater in Antarctica - MAT-04 (megahit assembly) | ecosystem: Environmental > Aquatic > Freshwater > Ice > Liftoff... | reverse complement strand
TGCAGGCTGCCGTCGGCAGCGCGTGCATCGACCTGCCACTGGTGCCGGTCTTCATGCCAGCGCATGGCACTGACCTCGACGCCAAAGGCGATGTGGCGGCGCAGGTCCAGGTCGTCGGCCACCCGGCGCTGGTAGGCCCAGACCTCGTCGCGTTTGGCGTAGTTGCTGGTCCAGCCCAGGTTGGGCGCAAACGAGTAGGAGTAAAAATGATTCGGCGTGTCCACCCCGGCCTCGGGGTAGTTGTTCTCGAACCAGGTGCCACCGAGGTCCGCACTTTTCTCCAGCACCTCGTACGGGATGCCCATCTGGCCCAGCCGGTAGGCCGCACACAGGCCCGAAAAACCCGCGCCCACTACCAGCACCTTGAAGCCGGGCAGCCGGTCGGGTGCGGCCGGCGTGCGCCAGTCCAGGCGCCGGTCGGCAAAGCCCATTTCCTCCATCGCCATCGTGGTGTATTCGGCCGGCACCGGCTCACCCAGGCAAACGCCCATCATCTCCATCATCTGCTCAGGCGCCAGCGGCGGCGGCAGTTGCAGCGCGCCGCTGGCCAGGTCGTCGAGCATCTGCGCCGCAGCCGTGATGACCACCTGCTGGGCCTCTGGCGACAGGCCGCCGCTGGGCTCGGCAAAGATCGAGATGTCGCGCCGGGGCAGGAACGGACTTTCGAGCCAGCGCCGGTCGCCGGTGACCTGGGCCAGGCACATCAGCAGCGTCGGGATCGACGCCTGGCGAAGGGCGGCGGTGCGGGGGGTATCGGTCATGGGCGGGTGGTGTTGGATCGGTCGGACCGGACGGATCAGCGGGATCAGTCGGTTGGCGCCAGCATATCGGCCGGCGTTTGCAGCACTGTCCCGTCGGCAACACCTGGCCGGCAAAGCCGGCGCACTGACATGAATCAGTAGCTGACCCGGGCGTAATAGGTGCGCTGAGCCGCCTCGCGGGCTTGCCCCAGCGTGTGGATGCCCTGCTCGGCCAGCAGCGGAATCAACCGCAAAAAGACCTCGGCCGTGACCAGCGCATCGCCCAACGCGGTGTGCCGGCCCAGCACGGCCACACCCAGCCGGCCGGCGATGTCCTCCAGCCGGTGCGAGGGCTGGGCCGGGTGCACCACGGCGGACAGCAGCAGGGTGTCGAGCACCGGCTGGTCGAAGCGCAGGCCGGTGGCGGCCTCCTGCAGTTGCAGGAATCGCATGTCGAAGGCGGCGTTGTGCGCCACCAGCACGGTGTCTTGCGCAAAGGCGTGGAAGGCCGGCAACACGGCGGCGATCACCGGCTGGCCACGCACCATCGCCGGGGTGATGCCGTGGATCGGGATGCCGGCGGCCGGGATGTCGCGCTGCGGATCGACCAATTGCTCGAAACTTTCTTGCCGGCGCAACTTGCCATTGACCAGCCGGGTGGCGCCGATCTGCAGGATCTGGTCGCCCTTGGCGGGCTCGAGGCCGGTGGTCTCGGTGTCGAACACGGTATAGCTCAGCGCATCCAGGCGCCGATCATCGAGCGCGCCGGACAGGCCGGTGTGCTTGAACAGGTCGAAGTCGTAATACTCGGGCCGGCTGTCGTGGGGCGCGAGCTGAACTGGCGCCGCCGCCGCGGCCAGCACCCCCCGGGCGGCGTCCGCCACGGGCAGCAAGAAGCGGAAAAAGGCCTGGTGGCGCACCCGCTCACGCTCGAACCAGAACTCCCCGCCGTGGCGTTGCACCACCTCGCGCACCGTCAACGGGCTGGCACCGCTGCCGCTGCGCATGGCGTCTGCCTCCCATCCCATCACGGTTTCAGTGCTCATGGCCTGGCCGGTCCATATAAGGTCGAGGTGGGCATGGGTGGCGGGCCCGGCGGTGGCGCCCGGCAGCAGCGCTGCAGCCGGCGCAGTGGATGCAGTTGGTGCGGCCGTCAGCCGCAACTCGACCATCGTGATGCCGTATTCGTCCGCGAGCCGGCCGGCCAGGTAGGCCAGCGCCTGCAGCAGCGAGAAGCTGTCGACCCGCAGCCACAGCGTCGCATCGACCGTGCTGGCGGCGGCGCGCAGGCCGGGCATGGCGTCGATGCGGCGCTGCGCCGCGGCCACCAGGTCGGCGCCCAGCATGTCCTCCAGCGGCCAACGGGTGACCAGGCTCTGGCTGGTGCGGGCGGCCAGGTCCTGAATGCGCTGGCGCATCAGTGCCAGTTCGTCCCGCACGACGGCCTGGAAGCGTTCCCGCTGGGCGGTATCGAGATCGGGGTACTCCAGCATCTCGACCGCCGCTGTGAGGTTGCCCAACGAGGCGCGGCTGCCCTCGGTCAGGCCCAGCAGCAACCCGTCGCGGACCGAGGCCTGCTCGAACTCGAGGGTGATGTTGGCCAGCATCAGCACAAAGCCATTGACCGGCGGCGCCGCCCCGCCCGCCCCACCCGCCCCACCCGCCTCGATCGCTTCGGCCGCCCGCACCGGCGCCATCTGCACCCGCAGCAACTGGCCGCCCGGGGTGCTGGTGAGGAACTGCGCGGTCGGGCTGGTCTGCCCCGCCCGATGCCGCTGGTCGATCTGCTCCAGCGCGTGGGCCACCAGGCGCCGGTCGAACACGGTGTAGATCGAGCGCCCCAGGCCGATCAGCTCGGCACCATCGGCCAGCGCCGGCGCCTGCGACAGCGCCCGGAACTCGGCCCGGGCGCTGGCGTTGTAGAGCAGCACCCGGCCGTCCAGGTTGCACACCACCACCGCCTGGCTCAGCTCGGACATCAGGGCGGCCAGACGATTTCGCTCCTGCTCGATCTCGCGGCTGGCCAACTGAACCTGCTGTGCCACGTCGGCACGCAGCTGGCGGCGCTGTGCGACCAGCAAGTTGAGGGTCTGGGCCAGCCCCTGCAGGTCGGCACCGGCCTGGGTTGGCAGATCGGGCGCGCTGTCGCTGCCCAGCAGCACCCGGGCCTGGTCCGCCAACAGGGCCGGCGCCAGCACCCAGCGGCGGTGCAGCCGGGGCACGGCCCAGGCCAGCGCGGCCAGCAGCACGGTAGCGGCCAGCAGCAGCAGCGCCGCCCGCGGGCCTAGCAAGGTGGCGGCCTGGCTGCGCTCGTCCGGTGCCAGCGTGGCCCAGAGCATCGCGCCTGTGGCGCCCAGCCACAGCGCCAACACGCCGGCCACGCCAGCGACCGCCTGCGCCACGGTCTTGCTGGCGCGGGCCCGGGCGTGCTCGGCAGCGGGTGCGGGTGCGGGTGCGGGTGCGGGTGCGGGTGCCGACGGCTTCGGTGGGTTCATCGCGGCGTCGCCAACATGTCCTGGACCTTCTGCACCAGCTCGCGGGTGGAAAACGGTTTGGTCATGTAGGCGTCTGCGCCCAGCGCCAGGCCTTTGGCCAGGTCGGTATCGCGGCCCTTGGCGCTGAGCATCAGGATGCGGGTGCCGTTGAGGGTGTCGTCGGCACGCACCGCCTGGCAAACCTCGAAGCCGGTCTTGATCGGCATCATCACGTCCAGCAGCACCAGCGCGGGCCGGTCACGCAAGATCGCGTCCAGCGCCTGTTGGCCGTCACGCGCCAGGCTGACGTTGTAGCCGGCACGCTTGAGCAGAAACTCCAGCGAGATCAGGATGTTGGGCTCGTCGTCGGCGATCAGGATGGAGGCGCTCATGGGTTGACTCTGGTGGCAGATTCGGGTGAGGCCGCTGGGCTGTCGGCCGGTGTTGTGGCCGACCCTTGCCATGGCAGCGTGAAACAGAAGGCAGCGCCTTGTCCTGGATCAGTGTGCAGCCACATTCGACCGCCATGGTGCTCGATGATCTGCCGGCTGATTGGCAAGCCCAGGCCCGTGCCCTGCGGCCGGTGGCTGGCGTCGCCGCCCTGGCGGAACTTCTCGAAGATCAGTGCCCGCTGCTCAACCGGCACGCCCGGCCCGTTGTCCTGCACGGTCACGGTCAGGCCGGCCGCATCGGCCTGCAAGCTCAAGACCACGAGGCCATCCCGCTGCGGCACAAATTTGGCGGCGTTCGACAGCAGGTTGAGCAGCACCTGCAGCAGGCGGTCCTCGTCGCCCAGCAGCAAGCGCTGCGCAGGTTGCGCGGGGTCGGCCAGCGGTGGGTCGGACGCCTGCCGTGGGTCGGATGTGTGCGGCAGGTGCAAGCTGACGGTGGTGCCCCGCTCACGGAACAGCTCGGCGGTGGTGCGCACGGCGCGTTGCAACAGCTCGGGCATGTCGATGGCGGTGCTGCGCCACTCGGCCTGGCCGGATTCGATCTTGGCCATGTCCAGCACCTGGTTGACCAGCCGCGACAGCCGCTCGGTCTCGGCGACGATGATCGCCAGGAACTGCTGGCGTTGCGCGCTGTCCATGTCCGGGTCATCGACCATCAACTCCGACAGCGCCCGGATCGAGGTCAGCGGCGTGCGCAATTCATGCGTGACCGAGGACATGAAATCGTCCTTCAAGCCGTCCAGGCTCAAGAGCCGCAGATTGGCCGAACGCAACTCGGCGGTGGCCTGCTCCAGCGAGCGCGATTGGGCCTCCAGCTCGAGTGAATGCGCCCGCAACTGCGAGGCTTCATCCAGGATGCGCATCACGTCGTCCAGGCCCAGCGGCTCTTCGTCCACCGCTGACGCCACCATCACCCGCGCCGACGCGCTGCCGATCACCCCGGCCAGCTGGGTCTCGGCAAACTGCACCAGCCGGGCGTCGGCCGGCAATTGGGCGATGTCGGCCAGGCCGCGCGTCTGCGCGTGCTGGGTCAACAGCGCCTGGGTGCGCGCTGCGCCCAGGAATCGGGTCAACAGCGCTTGCAGGTCGGGCAGACGGGCGCGGCCGCGCCAAAAAACCGGCGCCGACACAGCGCCCTTACCACCTGCCGCCAGCGGCGTGCCGGCATCGCCCGCCGCGCCCGTGCGCTCGAATACATCGACAAACAGCAGCGCTTGGCTGGTCTCGCTGGCCGACGGGGCGCGCCACAGGGACACGCCGACGTAAGCCCCCAGGTTGGCCAGCAAGCTCCAGAACAGCGAATGGGTCAGCCCGTCCAGCCCGCCCAGACCCAGCAGTTGCTCAGGCCGCAGCAGCGCCAGACCCCAGGGGCCTTGGGACATGAAACCCTCGGCGCCCCAGGCACCGAGCCAGCCCGACTTGGCCAGCGAGGGCAGCATCAGCGTGTAGACCCACAGCGCAAAGCCCGCCAGCAGCCCGGCCAGTGCGCCGCGCCGGGTGCCGCCCTTCCAGTACATGCCGCCCAGCAGCGCCGGCGCAAACTGCGCCACGGCGGCAAAACTGATCAAACCGATGCTGACCAGGGCATAGGCCTCGCCGGCCAGCCGGAAGTAGAGGTAGCCCAGCAGCAGCATCAACGCAATGCTGGTGCGGCGTATGCCCAGCAGCCAGCCGGTCAGGTCCGCGCCCGACGCCGCACCAAAGCGCCGGGTGCGTAGCAGCCATGGCATCACCAGGTCGTTGCAGACCATGGTGGACACGGCGATCGTCTCGACGATCACCATGCCGGTGGCCGCCGACAGCCCGCCGACAAAGGCCAGCAGCGCCAAGGCCGGCTGGCCGTGGGCCAGCGGCAACGACAGCACGAAGCTGTCGGCGTTGGCCAGCAGGTCACCCCCGCCTGCGCCGCGCAACAACAGGCCGCCCAGTGCGATCGGCAGCACAAACAGGTTGATCAGCAGCAGGTAGAGCGGAAACGCCCAGACCGCGCGCTTGAGGTGCCGCTCGTCGACGTTTTCGACCACCATCACCTGGAACTGACGTGGCAAAAAGATCACCGACAGCATCGCCAGCAGCATCAGCGCAAACCATTGCTCGTAGGCAAAACGCGGCGTCTGCCCCCCGGCCACCGCGCCCTGCCCCAGCCGCAGCAGCGGGCGCAGCGCCGGCACGGCCTGGGCGCGGGCAAACAAGTCGGCCGGGCCGTCAAACAGGCCCCAGGTGACATACACCCCCACCGCCAGAAACGCCAACAGCTTGACCACCGACTCGAACGCGATCGCCGCCACCATGCCCTCGTGCCGCTCGTTGCTGGCCAGTTGCCGGGTGCCGAACACCATCGTGAAGCCGGCCAGCAACAGCGCCACGTACAGCGTGCTGTCCGCCCACCAGGCACTTGCGCTGCCGACCACTGAGGCCGCACCCAGCGGCGTGGTGAGCAGCGTGTAGCCCGCCGACACCGCCTTCAGTTGCAAGGCGGTGTAGGGCACGATGCCCACCACCGTGATCAGCGTGACCAGCCCGGCCAGCAGCGGGCTCTTGCCATAGCGGCTGGCGATGAAGTCGGCAATCGAGGTGATGCGGTAGGTCTTGGCGATGCGGATCATCTTGCGCACCACCATCCAGCCCAGCACCAGCGCCAGTGTCGGGCCAAGGTAGATCGGCAAAAACCAGACGCCGCCCGACGCGGCCCGGCCGACACTGCCGAAGTAAGTCCAGGCCGTGCAATACACCGCCAGCGACAGCGTGTAGACCCAGGCGTTGCCGATCAGCGACCGACCGGCGGCCGCCCGCCGATCGCCCAGGAAAGCCACCGCAAACAGCAGCAGCAGGTAGGTCAAGGCGGTGGCGATGACCAGCGCGGGCGACAACACGGTGCGGGCCTGCTCAGTCTGCGCTGTGCTCGGCGATCCAGGCGACCGCTGCGATCAGCAAGGCCCAGATCAGGAACAGCATGGCCGGCAGCATCGGCACACCCAGCAGTGTCAGGTCGTGGTCCCAGAGCGCGAGCAACGGAAAACTCAGCAGTGTCCAGCCCGCCACGAAAAGGGCCACCAGACGCTGTGCAGCCAAGCCTTTGAACAAGCGCAGTCTCCTCGGCAGACACGGTGCAAGCCCTGCACTGTCGGCGCGATTGTGGCGCGCCTGCTGACCGCCGGCTGACAGCCGGCTGCTGGCCGCGTCGGCGCCTTGCCAGGGCAGGCCAGCTTGCAAGCTGTGCACGGTCAGGCCACGGTCAGGCATGGCCAGCAGACTGCGCACCATCCGACCCAGGCGGCAGGCCCAGTCGGCCCGAACGCTGCCCGGACAGATGCAGCAAACGAGGAGCAAAGCAATGGCAATCGACATGGTGGCCCGAATCCAGGCCAATCCCAAGTACCAGGAGTTGCGCAGCAAGCGCAGCAGTTTTGGCTGGTGGCTGACGCTGATGATGATGGTGGTGTACTACGGCTACATCGCATTGATCGCCTGGAACAAACCGTTCCTGTCGCAGCCCATCGGTGCTGGCGTGACCACCATCGGCGTGCCGATCGGCATGGGCGTCATCATCTTCACCATCATCATTACCGGCATCTATGTGCGCCGCGCCAACAGCGAGTTTGACCGGCTGACCCGCGAAATCCTCGAGGACGTGTCCAAATGAGCCGCTCCATCAAACTGCTGGGTGGCGTGCTCGCCCTGGTCGCTGCCGGCGCTGCCGTTGCGGCCGGCGCCGACCTGGGCCAGGCCGTCAAGCAGGCCACCAACTGGACCGCCATCGGCATGTTCGGCGCCTTTGTGCTGCTGACGCTGTGGATCACCAAGCAGGCCGCTGCCAAGACCAAGAGTGCGGCTGACTTCTACACTGGGGGTGGTGGCATCACCGGCTTCCAGAACGGTCTGGCGATTGCCGGCGACTACATGTCGGCCGCGTCCTTCCTGGGTATTTCCGCCGCCGTGATGGCCTCGGGCTATGACGGCCTGATCTACTCGATCGGCTTCCTGGTCGGCTGGCCTGTCATCACTTTCTTGATGGCCGAGCGCCTGCGCAACCTGGGCAAGTTCACCTTTGCCGACGTCGCCGGCTACCGCTTCAAGCAGGGCCCGATCCGCGCTTTTGCTGCCAGCGGCACGCTGGTGGTGGTGGCCTTCTACCTGATCGCGCAGATGGTGGGCGCGGGCCAATTGATCAAGCTGCTGTTCGGGCTGGAGTATTGGATGGCGGTGGTCATCGTCGGCGCGCTGATGATGGTCTACGTGCTGTTCGGCGGCATGACCGCCACCACCTGGGTGCAGATCATCAAGGCTGTTTTGCTGCTGGCCGGCGTCACCTTCATGGCCATCATGGTGATGGCGCAGTTCGGCTTTTCGCCCGAGGCGCTGTTTGCCAAGGGTGTGGAAGTGAAGAAGCAGATCGCGCTGAACGCTGGCAAGTCGCCCGAGGAAGCCAGCAAGATCGGCCTGGCCATCATGGGCCCGGGCGGCTTCATCAAGGATCCGATCTCGGCGATCAGCTTCGGCATGGCGCTGATGTTCGGCACCGCCGGCCTGCCGCACATCCTGATGCGCTTCTTCACCGTGCCGGACGCCAAGGAAGCCCGCAAGAGCGTGTTCTGGGCGACCACCTGGATCGGCTACTTCTACGTGCTGATCTTCATCATCGGCTTTGGCGCGATCACCCTGGTGTTGACCAACCCCGAGTACGCGGACGTCGCCAAGGGCGTGATCAACGGCGGCGCGGGCACGGCCAACATGGCCGCGGTGCTGGTGGCCAAGGCGGTGGGCGGCAATGTGTTCTACGGCTTCATTTCGGCGGTGGCCTTTGCCACCATCCTGGCGGTGGTGGCCGGCCTGACGCTGAGCGGTGCCTCGGCGGTGTCGCACGACATCTACGCCACGCTGATCAAGAAGGGCAACGCCGACAGCAAGGCTGAACTGAACGTCTCGCGCATCACCACGCTGTGCCTGGGCGCGCTGGCGGTGACGCTGGGTATCGTGTTCGAGAAGCAGAACATCGCCTTCATGGTGTCGCTGGCCTTCGCGATTGCCGCGTCGGCCAACTTCCCGGTGCTGTTCATGAGCGTGCTGTGGAAGGATTGCACCACCAAGGGCGCGGTGATCGGCGGCTTCCTGGGTCTGATCTCGTCGGTCGGCCTGACCATCGTGTCGCCGTCGGTCTGGGAAGTGACGCTGGGCAACCCCAAGGGCTCGGCCTGGTTCCCGTACACCTCGCCGGCACTGTTCTCGATGACCATCGGCTTTGTCGGCATCTGGCTGTTCTCGGTGCTGGACCGCAGCCCGCAAGCCGCCAAGGAACGTGCGCTGTTCCCGGCCCAGCAGGTGCGCTCTGAAACCGGCTTTGGCGCCGCTGGCGCGTCGGGTCACTGAGCACAAAACGACCTAAACCCCCGCCCGGCGCCTTTTGGCCGGGCACCACACCCGGGCCTTGCCCGGGTTTTTTGTTGTGTGCCGGACCCTTTTGCTTGGCCGGCACACCCTTTACGTTGCCAGACAGTCAGATCAGGCGAACGGCCGCACAGATGCAGGGCCGCAGCGAATGATGCCCATGCTGTGCGCCGCTGGCCAGACGCCGCCGTCGGATCAAGATCGCCAGGTGCGCGCCGCGCCTCACGCCACCATCGCCGGCCGGCACCATTCATGATCGGGCTGGGCGAGTGCGTCTCCACCGCAGCCGCGCCTGGCGAATCAGTCCGGCTTGAGCGCGGTCATCCTCAATCTCAGCGCGTTGCTGATCACCGACACCGAGCTGAGGCTCATTGCCAGCGCGCCGATCATGGGTGACAACAGCCAGCCGGTGAACGGGAACAGCACACCGGCGGCCAGCGGCACGCCCAGCAGGTTGTAGACGAAGGCGAAGCCGAGGTTCTGCTTCATGTTGGCGACGGTCGCCACCGACAGCGCACGGGCCGTGGCGATACCGCGCAAATCGCCCTTGACCAGTGTGAGTTGAGCGCTGTTCATCGCCACGTCGGTGCCCGTGCCCATCGCGATGCCGACATTGGCTTTGGCCAGGGCCGGCGCGTCGTTGATGCCGTCACCGGCCATCGCGACGATGCGGCCCTCCTGCTGCAAGCGCTCAACCAGTTGCAACTTGTCGGCCGGCTTGACTTCGCCATGCACTTCGTCGATGCCCAGTCGCTTGCCCACGGCCTGCGCCGTGGTGAGGCCGTCGCCGGTGGCCATGATGATGCGCAGCCCCGACTTGCGCAGCATTGCCAGCGCGTCTGCGGTGGTGGCCTTGACCGGATCGGACACGGCGAGCAGCCCCGCCAGCTTGCCGTCGACCGCAAGATGCATCACGCTGGCGCCCTGGCTGCGCATCTCTTCGGCCTGGCTCGCCAGCGGCACCACATCGATACCCAGCTGCTGCATCAGCGTGGCATTGCCGATGGCCAGCGACTTGCCGCCCACCACACCCTTGACGCCGATGCCCGAGGCAGCGTCGAATTCTTCTGCTTTCTCCAGGTTCTGCTTGCGGTCTCTCGCTGCGTTGACGATTGCCGCTGCCAGGGGGTGCTCGCTGCCTTGGTCGAGACTGGCCGCCAGGCGCAGCACCTCGTCCTCGCCAAAGCCATTGGCGCCCACTGCCCGCTCGAAGGCCGGCTTGCCTTCGGTCAGCGTGCCGGTCTTGTCGACGATCAGGGTATCGACCTTGCACAGGTTCTCGATCGCGGCGGCATCGCGGAACAGCACACCTTGGGTGGCACCCCGACCGGTGGCCACCATGATCGACATCGGCGTCGCCAAGCCCAGCGCGCAGGGGCAGGCGATGATGAGTACCGTCACGGCGTTGATCAGGCCGTACACCCAGCTGGGCTGGGGACCGAAGAGCCCCCAGGCGAAAAACGTCAGCAAGGCAATGCCCACGACGCCAAAGACGAAATAAGCGGCCACCGTGTCGGCCATGCGCTGCATCGGCGCCTTTGAGCGCTGCGCCTGCGCCACCATCTGGACGATCTGCGACAACACGGTCGCCGACCCGACGTGCTCGGACCGCATCAACAAGGAACCGCTGGTGTTGAGCGTAGCGCCGATGAGTTTGTCGCCAGCCCGCTTGGTGACCGGAAGCGGTTCACCGGTCAGCATCGATTCGTCTAGCGCGCTGCTGCCTTCGATCACCACGCCGTCGACCGGCACCTTCTCACCGGGGCGCACGCGCAGGCTGTCGCCCTCGTGCACGTCGGTCAGCGGTACGTCTTCCTCGCTGCCGTCCGGCTTGATCCGCCGGGCCGTCTTGGGCGACAGGCCGAGCAGCGACTTGATGGCCGCCGAGGTCTTGGAGCGTGCCTTCAGTTCGAGCAGTTGGCCGAACAGCGTCAGCGAGATGATGACCACAGCGGCCTCGAAGTAGACCGCCACCCGGCCCATCGAGATGAACGAGGCCGGGAACACGCCGGGCGCCAGCGTCGCCACCACGCTGTAGGCGAAGGCGGCCCCGGTGCCCAGGCTGATCAGCGTCCACATGTTGGGGCTGCGCTGTGTCACCGACTGCGCGCCGCGAACAAAAAAGGGCCAGCCCGCCCACAGCACCACGGGCAGCGAAAGGGCCAGCTCGACCCAGCTCTGCGTGGCCATGTCGAACCAGCTCAAGCGGTGGCCGAACATGGCCAGCGTTGCCACGGCCACCGTCAGCGGCAGCGTCCACCAGAACCGGCGGGTGAAGGAGGCAAGTTCCGGGTCCTCGCCGTCATCGTCGAGGCTGGGCATGACGGGCTCCAGTGTCATACCGCACTTCGGGCAGTTTCCCGGGTGGTCCTGCCGGATCTCGGGGTGCATCGGGCAGGTGTAGATCGCCTGTACCGGCGACGGCTCGGTCGCCCGTTTGGTAGAAGCGGCGGCAGACGTGACTGGCGCGGTGGCTACAGCCGTCTTTGCGAGGTAGGCCAAAGGGTCGGCCGCGAACTTTGATTGACAGCGGGCGCTGCAGAAGTAGTACGGCCTGCCTTCGTGCGCCAAGTGGTGGGTGGAGACCACCGTGACGGGCATGCCGCAGACCGGATCCCTCAGCGTGTCAGGTGCCGCCAACGCATTGTCAGGGTCATCGGTATCCGCGTGGCGCTCAGCGGGACGGCGTCCATCAGGTCGGTGTTCGACAGGTCGGTCCATTTCGTCCCGCCTTTAAGGCTCGCCAGGGGTTGGGGCCATCAGGTCCGGCATCATCTGCCTCATGGCCATCATGCGAACTGACATCACGAGGCGCCTCCTGTTGTGGGTCTGAGCCATCGCCGAGCAGGCCATGCCGGCCGTGCCAGCCGCGTGCCGACCCGGCGTTTCAAGCCCGGATCGATGCTGGACTCGAAGCATCGAACCGTCTGTGCGGCAG
>Ga0105047_10015520_pt1 | contig 11989 bp, 10 predicted proteins | sample MAT04_FD_78384 | JGI IMG/M metagenome (GOLD analysis project Ga0105047, IMG submission 78384) | Freshwater microbial communities from Lake Fryxell liftoff mats and glacier meltwater in Antarctica - MAT-04 (megahit assembly) | ecosystem: Environmental > Aquatic > Freshwater > Ice > Liftoff... | reverse complement strand
GAGACGTCGAGCAGCTCCGCGACCAGCGCCGCCTGCGCGCGCGCGTTCCTCTCGATCGTGGCCAGCGCCTTTTCGCTCTCGTCCGGCGCGAGCTCCTCCTTCTGCAGCATCTGCGTCCAGCCGAGGACGGCGTTGAGCGGCGCGCGCAGATCGTGGGAGAGGACCGCGAGGAAGTGGTCCTTCGCGCGGTTCTGCGACTCCGCCTCGACGCGCAGCTTTCGCTCCACCGCGAGCTGGTCGTCGCGCTCGCGGATCGCGCGCACCATCGCGGCCGTGCGCGGATCGGCGATCGTCGTCGCGCCGGTGTCGACCCCCTTCGGCGCGGTGCCGGGTCGCGCGATCCAGAAGATGCGCCGTCGATCTTCGGCAATTCCCCCGACCAGGGTGGCGCTCAGCGGGGTCTTGTCCGGCCGTTTCAGCTCGAGCTCGACCTCGACGCGGCGCGTGCTGAGGATCATGTCCAGCACGTCGCGAAAGCGCTGGCCGTCCTCGCGGTTGACGGTGGCGGCGATCGATTTGCCGTAGAGCGCGCGTCGCTCGACGCCGAGGAGATCGGTGACCGCGACGTTCGCTTCGAGGATGACCCCCCACGGATCCGTCACGAAAAAGGGTTCCGGAGCGAAGTCGAAGAGCTCGCGATAGGTCTGTCGCTCGCGATCCCGCGCGGTCGCCAGCTGCGCGAGCTCGTCGATGGCAGCGCGCAGCTCGGGGTCGGTGGCCTTCTTCTTGGCCGCCTCGATCTTCTGCTCCAGCTCGTTCGCTTCGCTCATCGACGAAATCACGACACGCCCGGTCGTCCCGCGCAACGTCGCGCGTGCGCCTCGCCTGGGGCGAGATGTCTCGATCTGCGCAGGTAGGCCTCTGGAGTAGGCGCTGGTCCGACGGCTGCAAAAGCGTCCGCGGATGACGACCCCCAACGATGGCAGCACGACGCCCTGCTGGATGCGCGGTGTGGAGCTCCCCGCGACCCGGCCCCTGACCGCGAGCACGCACGTCGAGGTCTGCGTCATCGGCGCAGGCATCGCGGGCCTCTCGGTGGCCTACGAGCTCTGTTCGCAGGGCAAAAAGGTGCTGGTCATCGAGAGCGGCGACATCGGCGGTGGACAGACGGGACGGACCAGCGCGCACCTCTCATCTGCGCTCGATGATCGCTTCTCCGAGATCGAGCGCCTGCACGGCGCCCTCGGCGCGCGCCTCGCGGCGGAGAGCCACCAGGGCGCGATCGATCGCATCGAGACCATCGTCGGCACCGAGCGCATCTCGTGCGGCTTCCAGCGCGTGGACGGCTACCTTTTCCTCGGGCCCGAGGACGAGCTCGCGCTCCTGGAAGACGAGCTCGCCGCGGCGGAGCGCGCCGGGCAGCCGGCCGAGCTGATGGCGGGCGCGCCGCTGCCGTTCGCGACCGGGCCGTGCCTGCGATTCCCGCGGCAGGCCGAGCTCCAGCCGCTCGAGTACCTGGCCGGGCTCGCCCACGCGATCATCGCGCGCGGCGGGATCATCCACACCCAGACGCACGCCGCGACGATCGAGGGCGGGAAGCTCGCCAGGATCACCACCAAGGACGGCGTGGAGATCATGGCCGATCACCTGGTGGTCGCGACCAACGTTCCGGTGAACGACACCGCGGTGATCCACACCAAGCAGGCCGCGTATCGCACGTACGTCATCACCGCCGAGATCCCGTCGGGCTCGATCCCTGCCGCGCTCTACTGGGACACGCAGGAGCCGTATCACTACGTCCGCACCCAGCACCTCGACACGCACGACCTGCTGATCGTCGGCGGCGAGGACCACAAGACGGGTCAGGACGACAACCCCGAGCGCCGCTGGTCGGAGCTCGAGGCCTGGGCCAAGGTGCGCTTCCCTTCGCTGGGGACAATCCGGCACCGCTGGTCCGGTCAGGTGATCGAGCCGGTGGACGGGATGGCCTTCATCGGCCGAAATCCGCTCGATTCGGACAATGTCTACATCGTCACGGGCGACTCGGGGCACGGCCTCACGCACGGCGCGATCGCCGGCATGCTGCTCGCCGATCTCATCGCTGGCCGCGAGAACCGCTGGGCCACGCTCTACGATCCGCGCCGCCGCACGCTGCGCGCAGCCGGTGAGTTCGCGAAGGAGAACCTCAACGTGTTTCGCCAGTACGCCGATTGGCTGCGCAAGGGCGACGTCGAGGAGATCGACGACATCCCGCCGGGGCAGGGCGCGATCATGCGCTCGGGCACGCAGCTCCTCGCGGTGTACAAAGATCCGCAGGGCGTCCCGAGCGCGTGCTCGGCCGTCTGCACTCACCTCAAGGGGATCGTGCGGTGGAACCGCGCCGAGGGGACCTGGGACTGCCCGTGCCACGGCGCGCGCTACTCGCCGCAGGGCGAGGTGGTCGAGGGACCCGCGATCACCAGCCTGGAGAAGGTGCCGATCGCGCGCCTGCGCGGGCAGGAGGAGATCGCCGACGATCGCGTGATCGGGATGATGACCGCGCCGATCTGATCGTGCTGGTGTTCGCGGCGTGCGGAGCGCCGTGATCGTCTTGTTGGTGGCGGCGTGCGCGGACAGCGCGCCGCTCGAAGTGCGCGACGATGCGGCCGTCGCGCTCGTCTTCCAGGACGCTGCGCGGCCCGCGGATGATGCCGAGACCTTCGCTGACGCTCTCTTCCCGGACCCGGACGCCGAGGCCACCTCGGCCGACGCTGCGCCGCTCGTCCGCCCGCCCTCGCTCACGTACTGGCTGGCGGGCAACGCCGCCGACGTCACGCCGGCATCGCCGGGCCCCGCGCTGATCCTGATGGGCGGTGGCCGTGACGTCGACGAGGCCTACGCCTGGGCTGCGCAGCGCGTGCCCGGCGGCGACGCGGTCATCCTGCGGACCTCGGGCGCCGACGGCTATCAGGACTACCTGTTCACCGAGATCGGCGGCTTCGACTCGGTCGAGACGATGCTGTTCGACGATCGCGCGGAGGCGAACGACCCGTGGGTAATGGATCGGGTCCGCCACGCCGAGCTGATCTACATCGCCGGCGGCGATCAGGGCCTGCACCTCTCGATGTGGTCGGGCACCGGCCTGGTCGCGGCGGTCCAGGAGGCCTGGTCGCACGGCGCGACCATCGGCGGCACCAGCGCCGGCGAGATGATCCTCGGCACCGCGATCTACAGCGCCACCGCCGGCACCGTGGTCAGCGCCGACGTGCTGGCCGATCCGCTCGATCGCGACGTCACGCTGGTCCCCGGCATCTTCGCGTTCCCGCCGCTCGCCGGCGCAATCCTCGACAGCCACTTCCATCAGCGCGATCGCTTCGGCCGCATGATCGTGTTCCTGCTGCGCGCGCCGACCGCCCAGCTCGCGCTGGGCATCGACGAGAACACCGCCCTCCTCGTGGGCCCGGACGGTAGCGGCGAGGTGGTCGGGAGCGGCGCGGTCTACGCGGTGAAGAAGATCGCGGCTCCGCCCGCGCTGGCGGCGCCGCTGAATGGTGTGGAGCTGTCGCGGGTGGCGCTGCGGCGCGGTGAAAAGATCGCGTTGCCGGCGGCGACCAGCGCGATCACGCCGATCACCGTGCGGGTGACCGGCGGCGTGATCTCGCCAGATCCTTACTGATCTCGAACGAAGACGCGCGCTCTCAAGCCGCGCGCGACTCCGCCGTCGGCCCGGCGATCTGCTCGAAGCAGGACAGCGCTTGCCCCACGACCTGATCGATCTCGTCGTTCGTGCGACCGCCGATGAAGCGCACGTTCGAGGTCGCGCGGGCGAGGTCCTCGTACTTGCGATGCAGCTCCGCGCTCTCCGGCTCCGGTCCGGCCTTTTCGTGCATGACGGTGGTGCGGGAGTGCTTCTGGCCGGTGAGGTGCTTGAACTCGGTGGTCCGCGTGCCGTCGGGGTGGGTGACGACCGCGACCGGCTGGAAGCGCTCGCAGTCGTGCGTCTCGAAGCGGCGCTCGATGGCGCGCTTGGGGAGCTTTCCGTGGCGGTGGCCGAAGTACGCGTCGATCGGGCCGGTGTAGATCAGGTGACGGTAGTCAGCCTCGATGTCCCGCTGGTGGATGCCGGTGAGCAGCCGGATCTTGGGGTGGTCGAGCATCGTCTCGATCATCCGCGTGAATCCGAAGAGCGGCATGACCTGGTGGCGATCGGTGTAGCGCGCGACCGGCTCGCCGCCCTCGGGCGTCAGCTCGCGATGCTGATAGGGGCGCCACGGCGTGAACTGCGAGAGGTACTGGAAGATGCGCGCGGAGTCGGTGTGGAAGACCTGCGGGCCGTACCGGTGGACCAGGATGCCGGCCTCGTCCTTGTAGTCGTAGGCGTCGCCCCCGATGTGGGTCCGCTCGTCGCAGAGCAGGACCGACTTGTTCAGGCGGGTCGCCAGCCGCTCGGCCAGGACGCTGCCCGCGAAGCCGGCGCCGACGATCAGGTAGTCGAACATGCGGGCGAGCGGTGCAAGGTCTGGCCCAACTTCGGGTCCGCGAAATCGGGCCTGTTCGCGGGGCAAATCGCTACATGCCGCGGATGAGCGTGTCGCGCGGCGGGATCCAGGGCGGCACCCGTTTCGGGCACGCGCCCGGCACCCCGGGGAGGTCCATCTCCGAGAAGCCGAGCCCGGGCTCGCGGTCATAACGCAGGTCGCCCACGCGAACGCCTTCGCCGGCGGTCATCCAGAAGGGGACCCGCGCGAACCGCAAGAACGCGGCGACGTCGCAGCGCTGGGCCAGCGTGACGATCTCGGCGCGCGGCAGATCGAGCGCGACCCCCCACGCGACGCGCGGATCCACATCCGGGGTGACGATCGCCTCGACCGGCGCTGTGCGCTCACGGCTGGTGTCCGGACAGGCCGACGCTGCGACGATGGACGGACCGGTCGAGATGCGCGCGGTGAGCGCCCGGTAGCGATCGCGATCGTGCGCGACGACGATCGCCCGCCAGCAGAACGGATCGGCGGGCAGCGGCGAGATCACCAGGTCGTCGATCGTGTCGGCCGCGTGGAGCTCGGCGTACGCGGCGCGCGCCGTGGCCTCGGCCTGGTGCGAGACCACCGCGAACATCAGCGTCACCGCCGCCCAGGCGATCGCTCCGATCCAGACCGGCGTGCGCTTCGCGACGACGATCATCAGCGCCGCGTAGAGGGTCATCGTCATGGCGGTCGGTGGGCGCACGAACTCGCGCAGGATCCAGGTGACCATCACCATCGCCACCAGGAGCAGGCCCAGCACCAGCCTCGCGCCCCGCGTTTTGACCGAGAAAAAAAGCGCTGGAATCGCGCTCGCCCAGAGGAGCGGCTCGATGATGAAGATCGTGTCGCCGTAGTACCAGTGATCGTCCAGCGGCCAGAACGGGTGGACGCCGTACTCGTTGGTCCCGTCCATCGCGAGGTGCAAGAGGCCGCACAGGAGCGCGATCGCGAGCACCGGTCTCCAGTCCAGCGCTGCCTTGCGAAACCAGATCCACGCGGGCACCATCGAGAGGAGCGCGAGCGGCACCAGCAGCGCGAGCGTATGGGTGTGCCCGCGGTGGTGGACCAGGTACCCGATGCGCCCGCCGGTGAGGCCGGTGAGCACCAGATCGATGTCGGGCATGTTCGACGCCAGCATCGCGCTCACGCACGCGGCGCCGCGCCACGGTCGGTCGCGACCGGCGATCTGCGCGACCAGCAGGCCCGCCAGCGCGTGGGTGATGTTGTCCAAGCGTCAGCTCCGATCGGTCGCGACGTGCACGTCGTCGCCACCCCGGCCACCGATGCGGGTGTGGAGCTCTATGATCTTGGAGCGCACCGCGCCGATCAGCGCGACCTTGTCGTCACCGGGCGGGATCGGCGCGCCGAACGCGACCTTGATGACGCCAGGCCGCACCTTGAAGCCGTTGCGCGGCAGCACCTTCTCCGCGCCGACGATCGCCATCGGGACCAGCTCGACACCCGCCTCGATCGCCAGGACGAAAGGGCCTTTCTTGAAGGGGTGGATGCGGCCGTCGGTCCAGCGCGTGCCCTCGGGGTGCGCGATGATGCTGGGCCCGCGGCGCACGCTGTCGGTGGCCTTCTTGAGCGCGGCGATCGCCTGCGCGCTGTTGCCGCGGTCGACGAACACCATCCCCATGCCCCACGCATACCACCCGATGAACGGGACCCGCGCCAGCTCGCGCTTGAGGACGTAGCGGACGTTCACTGGAATCGCGCTGAAGGTGACCGCGACGTCGATCATCGAGCTGTGGTTGGCGACGAAGACGTACGACTTGGTGCGGTCGATGTGCTCGAGGCCGGTGATCTCGAGGCGGGCGCCGGCCCCCCAGAGCATTCCAGGGCCCCATCCCCAGCGCGCCATCGACAGCGGGATGCGCGTGCCGAACGTGAGGACGCGGGCGATCAGCGCCGTCGAGATCCAGAACGCGCTCCATACGGCGGTGAAGATCGCCTGCGCCGTGTTCAACACGGACCACACCCGCCCGATCTAGCCTGGATCGCGCGTCACCGCACGATGTGTTAGGCGCACCTGATGACCACCGCCGAGCGACACCTGGCGATCCGCGTGATCTTGCTGCCCAAGGACACCAACGCCCACGGGACCATCTTCGGCGGCGTCATCCTCAGCCAGATCGACCTCGCGGGTGCCGAGGAAGCGCGCCGGTGGACCGAGCGCGCGGTGGTGACGGCGGCGATGGACGCCATCCAGTTCCATCACCCGGTGTACGTCGGCGACGTGGTCTCGTTTTACACGACCTTGATGAAGACCGGTCGCACCAGCATCACCGTCCACGTCGAGGTGGAGGCCGAGCGATGGACCGGGACGCGCGCCACCGTGAAGGTCACCGAGGCTGACGTGGTCTACGTGGCGGTCGATCACGAGGGAAAGAAGACGACGTTAAAAGCGGGAGAGCCGTAGAAAGTCGATCGGGCTCTCGGTCACGCCGTCGATCGCGAGCTCGACCGCGATCGCCCCGAGCGCGCTCGCGAGCTTGAATCCGTGGCCCGAGAGGCCGCAGACCACCACCGCTTTTTTGCTGCGCGGGTGCTGGTCGACGACGAAGTGCTCGTCCGGCGTCAGCGTGTAGAGGCAGGTCTTGCCGCGCGTATAGGGGCCGCGGTTCACGAGGTGCGCTTCGATGAACGCCTCGACCGGGGCGCGATCGCTCGCGTGGATCTCGCGATCGACGCCCAGCGGATCGACCACCCGATCACCACCGGTGTGCAGCGCCGCCTTCAGGCCGGAGCCCGGGAGCGACGGGAAGCCGTAAAAAACGCCGCCCGGCATGTCGAACAGCCACACCGGGTTGTCGTCGGGCGGGGCGTCGAACCACAGGAGCGTCTTCCTGCGGATCTCGAACGGGACACCGAGCTCTCCGAGCAGATCGGGCGCCCACGCGCCGGGGCAGACGATGATCCGCTCGGCGGTGTACGGCCCGTGATCGGTGTCGACGGTGATGCCGCCGCCCTCCTCGCGCCAGCCGCGCACGGTCACGCCGGTGTCGACGGTGACGGTGCCGGACGCGCGCGCCTGCTCGAGCGCCGCCTGGATCGCCTTTTCGACCCACAAGAAGCCGGCCCGCCGCTCGAAGACTGCGCTCATGTGCACTGGCACCCGCAGGCCGGGGAAGCGCTTCTGCGCTTGTTCCGCAGTGTATTCGTCGATCTCGAGCCGGTGGATGCGCGCCGCCTCCTTCACGCCGGCGACCACGTGTCCTTCGGGCGGGCCGACCTGCAGCAGGCCGCGCTCGTCGTAGAGCTTGGTCTTCGACTGCGCCTCGAGCTCGGCCCAGTGATCGTAGGCGCGGCGCAGGAGCGGCACGTAGTCGGGGTGCTCGAGGTAGGCGAGGCGGATGACGCGGGTGTCGCCGTGGCTGCTGCCGCGATCGTGCGGGGGCGCGAAGCGATCGAGGCCGATGGCCCGGACCCCCCTGTCCCCCAGCGCTTTGAGCGCCATGCTGCCGACGCCACCGGCGCCGATGACGATGACCTCGGCGTGCTTCGTGCTCACGCGATCTCCTCGACCGCGTCGTGGATCAGGCCGTTGGTGGCGATCACGCGCGGTCCGTAGATGTCGAACGGCTGGCCCTTGCCGCCAGTGAGCTTGCCGCCCGCGGCATCGAGGATCGCAGCGCCCGCAGCCAGATCCCAGGGCGCGAGGTTGACCTCGAAGTAGCCGTCGATGCGGCCCGCGGCGACGCTGCAGAGATCGAGCGCCGCCGAGCCGGCTCGCCGCAGATCGTGCGCCGCCATCAGCGCGCGGCGGATCGATGCGAGCAGCTCGTCGAGCCGCTCGCGGCGGTCGTACGGGAAGCCGGTGGCCAGGAGCGCGCGCGACACGGTGCTCACCTTCGAGACGTGGATCGGTGCGCCGTTCAGCGTCGCGGGGTGGTGGTGTCCGCCGACGAACGTCTCGCGGAGCGCCGGCGCGTGGATCACGCCGAGCACCGGGCGCCCGCGCTGGAGCAGGCCGATCGAGACGGCAAAGAACGGGTAGCCGTGGACGAAGTTGGTGGTGCCATCGAGCGGATCGACGCACCACGCGAGCTCCGCCTGGCGACGCTCGATCGCGCCGGCTCGCCCGCCGGATTCTTCGAGGATCTGCGGATCGTCGGGGAACGCTTCGCGCAGCGCGCGCGAGATGAACGCCTCGCTCTCGCGATCGGCGATGGTGACGAGATCGATCGGCGACTTCTCGTCGTAGCCGGCGAGCCGTCCGTGGTGGCCCATCAGAATGCGCCCGGCCTCGATCGCGATCGTGCGGGCGGCTTCGAGGCGTGCCGTCATTGTTGTTGCCAAGGCTCGCGGACTGTACTCTAAGGCGATCTGCAAGGCAGCTTGCAGTTCGGGCTGATCGATACCTGGATCAACAATGGCGACGCGCAAGAAGACCTCGACCCGCAAGAAGAAGCGACCGAAGCCGCAGAAGCTGGGCGTTCGCGCGCAGACCGCGGCGAAAAAAGCTTCGGACCTCCTGTGGGACGTCGGCGTGACGCCGCATCGCCTGCTCCAGGAAGTGCACGAGCTGCTGCTGCTGCGCTGTCTCGAAGAAGCGCGGGGCAACTACGCCGCGGCCGCCGAGCGCTTCGGTCCGAGCCGCCAGTCGGTGCAGCAGTTCGCCAACAGCACGCTGCGCGACGCGCGGTGGAAGGCGTTCCAGCAGAACCGTCGCCGCGCGCGTGCGCCTGCGGCGGAGTGACGATCCCCAGCCTCGAAGAGGCGCGTGCGCTGTATGTCGGCCTGACCTTCGCGGCGTGTCGGGTGGCCCGCTCGGCCGGCGCGGCGATCGGCCGAGCCTCGGCCCGGAATGCGGCCGAGCCCTAGTTATTTCGATGACATGCGCGCCGGTCCTCACTTGATGCCGGACCAAGGCTCGCGGCGCCCAACCGACCTCTAAGTGGTGGTGTTTCGGGGCGGTTTGACTCCCGCCACGGCCAGGTCTAGGCATACGCGCAATGGCGACCCGCACGAAAGCAGCGAAAAAGAAGACCAAGGCCGCGCCGAAAAAGGCGTCGAAAGCCGGCAAGAAGACGACGAAGAAGGCCGCCAAGAAGGCGCCGGCCAAGAAGGCCGCGTCGAAGAAGAAGGCCGCGTCGAAGAAGAAGGCTGCGCCTGCTGCGAAGAAGAAGGCTGTGCCTGCTGCAAAGAAGAGGGCCGCGCCTGCGAAGACGAAGGCCGCGCCTGCGAAGAAGGCTGCCCCTGCGCGCGTCGCTGCTACCGCGCAGCCCGCGAGCGCGCCGCGCAACCCGCCGCGCAGGAAGCGCGCGACGACGCTGCCCGAGGGTCACGAGAACATCACGCAGCCGCTCGGACCGTCGAAGCCGGTCGAGAAAGAGAAGATCATCGCCGCCGTGAAGGCCGCGTTCCAGAACGAGCGCGTCGAAGGCAAGCCGTTCCTCGGCACGCGCGGCCGCGCCGATCTGCCCCGGGAAGGCGACGAGGACTACGCGCGCGCGCAGCTGATGCACGAGAGCGCCGAGGAGCTCCTCAAGGCCGCCGACAGCGTCGAGGCCCAGGGCAAGTCGCAGCGCGAGCGCGCCGAGTCGGTCTACGGCGCGCCCAAGGCGACCCCGCCGGTTCCGCCGGCGCGCGCCACCGCCGCCGCGATCTACGCGGGCAACGACGAGGACGAAGAGGCGGACGACGCCGAAGTCGTCGCCGAGGCCGCGGACGAAGAGAGCACGGAAGCCCCGCCCGCCGTCGCGGACGAGGTCGAAGACGTCATCGACGACGACGACGAGGACGAAGACGAAGAGGCGGACGACGCCGAAGCCGCTCCCGCCGCGACGACCCCGGTCGCCAAGGAAGAGGACGACGAAGACGAGGAAGAGGAAGAAGTCGACGACGTCGAAGACGACGCGGACGACGAAGAGGAAGAAGAGGAAGAAGAGGACGACGAGGACGAATAGTCGTCTCCGTTCGAAGGCCTTCGGGAGCGCTCAGCCTCGGCGAGAGCGCTCCGCCCACCAGTCCTGCCAGCGGCGCTTGGCGTCATCGCGGCCCTTCTTGGGGCCATTCTCCAGAAAGCCCGGATCGATGCCGCTCGCGGCGCGCAGCTCGTCGGCCGCCGCCTTGCGCAGGTCGGCGTCGGGCCCCTCGAGCGCCTCGAGCAGCCACTCGGCGCGCGGCATCTTGCGATGTGTGTCCCACCACGTGAGCCAGCGCTTGGTGTTGGGGCCGAAGCGCTGCTTGGTCAGATCGGCCAGCGCCGACTCGACCGCGTCGTAGACGATCTTGTCCTTGCGATCGAAGATCGCCGCGAGCAGCGGCACCGCGCTGGTGTCACCGAGCGTCGCGAGGAGCTTCGCCGCATGGCGGCGCGCGTTGGCCGACGGTGAGGCGAGGCGCGCGTGCAGGTGGCCGAGCACGTTCGTGAACCCGCGATCGTCGCGGTACAGCGCCAAGGTAGTGACCGCGAGGTTGGCGACGCGCGGCTCCTCGTCGTGCAGGCGCCGCGTCAGCCGTGGCAAGACCTCGGGAACGCGCACGGTGCCGTAGTAGTGCACCGAGATCAGGCGCACCGCGGGCAAGGTGTCGTCGAGCCGTTCCGCCACCCACGCGTGCGCGACGTGGCCGATCTGCGCGATCACGTCGAGCAGCGGGCCGCACCCGGCGAGCGGCGGCATCAGCGGCGACACACCGAACGGGTCGAAGCTCAGGCGCCCCGGGTAGCGCCGCATGATGTTGGGGAGCGCGGCCTCACCGAACTCGATGAGCTGGGTGCGCGCCGTGGCGGCGACGTTGGGATCCACGCTTTCGAGCCGATCGAGCAGGATCTCGTAGTCCATCTTGTCGCGGGCGCCGGTGCGCGTGACCAGCACGGTCCGCTCTGCAGGCGGCTCGGAGTCCGCGAGGTGGCCCTTCTTCTCGACGCGGCCCGACACCGTCACGACGTGCGAGTGCTCGGTCGGCAGGGGCTCGCCGCGCGCGACGGGGATGTGGCCCTGGATGGCGCGCGGCTCGTCGGCGCCCACGGCGCCGCGGAGCACCGGCGCGGGCGTGTCGCCGGATCGGTACGCGCGCGCGGACGCCTTCACCCAGGTCTCGCGGCGCAGCTCGATCGGCAGCGGGCCGACGTCGCTTCCGGGAGGGAACGAGTCGGCGTCCCCGACGATCTCCGCGGGGAGCGGCGTCATCGAGTGCTTCGAAATCGGCATCAGCGGCGCGACCGGCGGGCCCGGCGGCTGGCTGAACGCGGCCCACACCGCGGAGACGTGGTTCTCCCACGCGTTCCGGTCCTCGTGCGGCGCGGCGGGGGCGGGCGCGAGCGAGCGGCGCGTCGCGGCGCGCGGCATCGGCATGCGTCGCACCGCGCTCACCGGCTCGTTTAGATCGGCGGCGAGGTCGGCTGGGCTCGGGCCCGGGGTCTCGGAGGCGAGCGGCGGGATCGGCAGCGCCTCGAGCCGCGGGGGGGCGCGCTCGCTCGGCGCGGGGCGCTTTCGGATCTTGTCGGTGTCCTCGTCCGGCGGCGGGGGCGGGGGCGGGGGCTCGCTGGAGAGCTCGTTGAGCGCGTTATCGATGGCGTTGTCGAGCCGTGAGGGCTT
>Ga0105047_10015519_pt1 | contig 11990 bp, 9 predicted proteins | sample MAT04_FD_78384 | JGI IMG/M metagenome (GOLD analysis project Ga0105047, IMG submission 78384) | Freshwater microbial communities from Lake Fryxell liftoff mats and glacier meltwater in Antarctica - MAT-04 (megahit assembly) | ecosystem: Environmental > Aquatic > Freshwater > Ice > Liftoff... | reverse complement strand
GTGGTGACGTTCGGTTCGACACCGCCGCCGGGCGCTCTGTACACGGGACCGACGGACCGACCCAGCATCCGCAAGATGCTGGCGGCTGGTAAGTCGGTCACCGCGATCCCGGAGTGCGTTGCTCCGGGAAGTTCTGATTCCGGACAGGATGTGATATGGTCAGCTAATGTGCGAAGCCGCAAGCGGCTCTTCCCTTACTTCACGATCTTGGCAACGTCGGCGACGACTTTCTCGGCGTCCTTGTCGGTCAACTTACCCTTGGCAAACGTGTGGTTTGCCACGACTCGGCGATCCTTGTAGATGATGACCGTCACATCGGCATCTTTGTTGATGTCGTACTTTTCTGGCCCTTCGGCGCCTTCGATGGCCAGCACGAGCGATTTGAGCTTGGTCTTCTCGGCGAGTTCCTTCAGCTTCGGTTCCAACTTCTCCTCGGTGGAGCAGAACACCGCGAAGCTGTGCATGTCGGCCTTGGCGTTCTTCACCGTGGCCTCGTCCAACGCGGCGAGCAGTTTGTGAAGAGCAGGGTTGTCGGTGCTGCGGGCGAAGATCGCGACCGTGGGGTCGTCGCCGGCTTCGCAGTACAGGCAGGCTTTCTTCCCGGCGTATTCGCCGTTGATGTTCAGGGGATGGAACGGGCCAGGAACTTTGTCGCCAGCCTGTGGGCCGGACTTCAGATCAGCAGCGAACACCACAGTACCAAGACTCGCCACAATCGCGGCGGCCAGCAGATTGCGAACCATCGACCTGTCTCCGTTGGTTTCGTGAGTCACATGCCAACACAATTCTAGACGCCCCAGCAGTCTCGCATATTCGGGGGCGTCACTCCAGTCGTCGCAGCAACTCGTTCAGCACGTCGGCGTCACTCGGGTAATCAGTCGGCAACAGCACCCGCAAGGGAACCGGCACTTCGTCCATTCGGTACGCGGTGCCCAATCGGTGGACACCGTACACCGCCGTGGTGAACCTCACTGCGGGTGGCACGACATCAGAGATACCCGGCGAGTCGAGCGCAATTACAGGGATTCGCCGCAGATGTTCGACGGCCTCCGGTGGGAAGCCTGTCGCCGTTTCGCCGCCGACGAGCAGACACGCATCGGGTTCGCGGCGAGACAGCATTTCTGGTGCGGTAAATTCGCCGGGGTTGTATCGCGGGTAGCCGCGACTCAGGTTCACGCCGAACGGGTATCCGGTCTGCCAGGCGAGCACGGAATCGGCCCCGGCGACGTCGCCGTAGCGTCGCATTCTGCGGACGTAGAACCGTGTGAACTGGTTCAAATCCGTGGCTAGTTGGAGCAGAGCCTCAATGGTTCGGTGAGCCAGTTTCGTGGTGGTAAGTCCCGACCCGAAGAAGATCACGCCGCAGCGGCAGGACTTCATGCGGGCCGCTAAGTCGGAGAGAAGGGGTGAAGGGGAGAACGGGTGAACGGGTGACGAAGGCTGCTCCGATTCTGTCACCCGTTCACCCGTTCTCCCCTTCACCCCTTCACGGCACAAAAGCCGCAGTTCCCACAGCATTTCCCAGTGCTTTCCGGGCGGCACGCGAATGAACAGATCGGCCTGCTTCGCCGTCTCGGTTTCCTCTTCGTCAACCACGACCAGGAACCGATCCGCTCGACCGTTGGGTATCCAGCGACCCTTGGCTTCGAGGGAGTAACGTTCGAGGTGCCTGGGGTGCGTGCGAACCGGGTCGCTGCCCCAGAAGATGACGAGGTCGGCGCGGTTCTTGATTTCGCCCAGGGTGGATGTCGATTCGCCCACTTGCTGCAACGCAATGAGCGACGGAGCGTGTCCGGTGCTGGCGGTCGTGTCGATCGTCGCGCCGATTCGATCCGCGAGTTCCGTCGCAGCACGTTGTCCCTCGGTCGTGCTGCGCGACAGCCCAAAGATGAGCGGGTACTTCGCGGCCTTGAGAATTTCGGCCGCCCGATCGAACGCCACCGCCGGTTCGACCGAAACGCCATCGACCTCGGCCGCGGGCGGATGCGAGGAGTTTTGCGACAGGAACCACGGCTCCGCAAGCGAACACGCACCTTCGGCTTTCGTGACGCGTTGCCCGTCGGTCGTGACCCGCAAATCATCGCAGACGCACCCGCACACGGTACAGGCCACGTTGGAGGTTGTTGTTGACGCCAATGTTTCCTCACCCGCCAGACCGCTGAATGTGTCGTTTTGTGCTTGGCGAGCCGCGACCGCAAGGGAGCGGTTCACGTTTGCCACTCCCTTGCGGTCGCGGCTCGCCGAATTGAAACTCTTCCACTGCTTTATCACTTTCGGGCTTCGTTCAACCAGCCCCTTGCCCCGCGTGGTGCGTGCGGTCACACTATCCTCGCACCCTTTCCTGTCAGCGAGGACACACCGCAATGAAGCGTTACGGCTCACTCTTGATGCTCCTGCTGCTGGCTTCGCCAGCGACCGCCAAGGAGTTGCCCAAGCCGATGGTCTCCGGGATGACGAACCCGGAATCGGTCTGCGTTGGGCCTGGCGGCAAACTGTTCGTCACCGTCATCGGCGAGTTCGGCAAGGACGGCGACGGCTCCGTTGTCGTCATCGAGAACGGCAAGGCCGTTCCGTTCGTCACCGGCCTCGACGACCCGAAGGGCATCGTCGCGTTCGAGAAGTTCCTGTACGTCGCGGACAACACTAAGGTGCTACGCATCGACGCCACCGCGAAGGAGCCGAAGGCCGAACTTCTCGCGCCGCCGAACGCCTTCCCGGTCGCGCCGCTGTTCCTGAACGATATCGCCGTCGATCCGGAGAGTGGAGCGTTGTTCGTGAGCGACTCCGGCGACCGCGACAAGGACAACCCGGGCAAGGGTGCGGTCTACCGCATCACCTCGAAGGGTCTCGTCTCCACGCTAATCGACGACAAGAAACTGCCCGGCCTGAAGATCCCCAACGGCGTGCAAATGGACGGCGCCTCGCACCTGCTCCTCGCTGACTTCGGAGCCGGCATCCTGTATCGCGTGAAACTCGCCGACGGCAGCTACGAAAAGCTCGCCGAGGGCATGCTCGGCGCTGACGGCGTCACCTGGGATCAGTTCGGCCGACTGTACGTTTCCAGTTGGCTCACGGGCAAGGTCTACGGCATCAACCGCCCCGGCGATAAGCCTGTCGAGATTGTCAGCGAAGGGTTCAAGTCCGCGGCCGATACGTGCCTCGACCCGACCGGTAAGTTCATCCTCGTTCCGGACATGAAGGCCGGCACGCTCACCGCGATTCCCGCCGTGATTCCTGGCTTCGAGGTGAATACCACTCCGCTTGCGATCAAGACCGAGATCGCGTTCCCCGATCTGAAGTGGAGCGGTTGGAGTTCCGAAACCACCGCCGGCAAGGTGAACGCTCTGCGACCAATCGTGCTGACGCACGCCAACGACGGCAGCAACCGCGTCTTCGTTGCGACGCAGCACGGCGTCGTTCACGCCTTCGCGAACGACCAGAAGGCGACCGAAACGAAGGTTCTGCTCGATATTCAGGACCGCGTGCAGTACGACGACAAGACGAACGAGGAAGGCTTGCTCGGAATGGCGTTGCACCCGGACTACAAGAAGAACGGCGAGGTCTTCATCTTCTACACGCCAAAGAAGGAGAGGACGAGTAACATCGTATCGCGGTTCCGCCCATCGAAGGACGACCCCGGGAAGCTCGACCCATCCTCGGAAGAAGTGCTCGTGACGTACTCGAAGCGACCGTTCTGGAACCACGACGGCGGCACCATCGCGTTCGGTCCCGACGGCTTCCTGTACACCGTTCACGGCGACGGCGGCTCGGGCAACGACCCGTTCGACAACGGCCAGAAGCTCAGCAACTTCTTCGGCAAGGTTCTCCGCATCGACGTGAACTCGAAGGCCGACGGCAAGAACTACGCGATCCCGAAAGACAACCCGTTCGTGGGCGTGAAGGACGCGCTGCCGGAAATCTACGCTTACGGGCTTCGCAACCCGTGGCGGATGTCGTTCGACCGCAAGGGCGGGCAACTCTGGCTCGCGGATGTGGGGCAGAATCTCTACGAAGAAATCAACCTCATCGCGAAGGGTGGTAACTACGGCTGGAACCGTCGCGAGGCGATGCACCCGTTCGGGGCGAAGGGCAGCGGCCTGAAGAAGGAGTTCACCGAGCCGATCTGGGAGTACCATCACGACATCGGCAAGTCGATCACCGGCGGCACCGTGTACCGCGGGAAGGCGCTGCCTGAACTCGAAGGGCACTACGTGTACGCGGACTACGTCTCGTCGAAGATCTGGGCGTTGAAGTACGACGACAAGGCGAAGCGAGTGACGGCGAATCACCCGATTCCCGATCCGGCGAAGCCGGTGCTGTCGTTCGGCGAAGATGAACAGGGCGAACTGTACTTCCTGGTCGTCGCACCGAACGGGAAGGGCATCTATCGCTTCGTGAAGTGATGATCTTGGCGAGCGGGGGACGTGAGTACCCTGATACGTGAGCATCAATCAGGGGACTCACGTCCCCCGCTCGCCAAGACGTGTCACCGGGGCGGGTAGCCCTGCACCGGTGGCGGGTTCGGGTTCGGGTTCGCCGGCGGCTGCAACCAGTTCGGCGAGTTCGCCTGACGTGGTGCGGCCGTCGCGGGCGGCCAATCCGGACGATACGCCGGCATCATCGCGCCAGGGGCGTCTTTCAGCCCGGAACTCGGGCGAACTGCCCCGCCAACTCCGATCAGTTCCGGCCGACGCGCAATCTTGTCCGCGAACACTTCAAGGTCGCGCGTAATCTTCTCGGCCTTCGCCATCACGCGAGCTAGGGAGCCCGCCGCGTCGTCGATGTTCTGATACACGCCCGGATCGGTCAGCAACTTCTGAATGGAACCGTTGCCCTTCCCGAACATCGCCAGCAGCCCACGCACTTCCACCAGCGCCTTGTTCAGTTGATCGGCCGAGTCGGTGACGCCACTCACGAGCGCCTCCGACTTCGCCGCGAGCGGCTTCGTGATCTCTCGCACATCGCTGAGGACTCCGCCTGCCGAGACGATGACCGTGTCGATGTTCTTCAACGACTTCTCGGCTCCGTCCAGGATCGACGACAGCGCTGCACTGATTCGCACGATCGAAAGTGCGACGGCGTTCGCGTTCTTCAGCAACTCCGAAACCTGCTTCTTGTTCTCTGGCGAGAGCACGTCGTTCACGTTGTCGAATGTCATGCGGGCCGCCTTGACGGCGCTGCTCACGTCGGGCTCGAGCCGTTTGATCATCGCTCGCATTTCTTCCACGGCCGGCTTCGCGGTGCGGGCAACCTCCTGGATGTCCTTGATGAGGTCCTTGATGGTTGGGTCGGCCTGGACCTGGATCTTGGGGGGCTGCGGCTGGCCCAGGACGAACGCGGGGTCGTCGATGAAGCCCGCGGGAACCACGCCGTTGTTGTTCGGCGGCGTCTCGGAGCCCAACAAATGGTTGAGGCGGTCGAGCGTCTTCTTGGCTTCGGGCACGAGCGTGCGAACGGCCTTGAACGTCGCGGTGGCCTCGTCGAGCGCCGTTTCCAGCTTCGGTTGCACCGCCGCAAACTTCTCAAGCCTCTCGAACGCCCGAGCGACCTTGTCGAGCGACCCCTGCGCGTTCGAGATGATGCCCGATACCGGGGTCAGCAGGCTCCGCGGTGTGATCGGTGCCAGCCCCTGAATGTCCGAGTCGGGGGGCCACACCTCGCCGTGCGGGATTGGTTGCCCATCCTCGTTCAACCGCGGCACCAGGTCGATGGCGGTGTCGCCGCTGAGAAGCCCCTTCGTGATGATGACGTCTTCGGACTTGCGAGGGGGGTACTTCTTTTCGATGCGAACCTGCACGCGGACCTGGCCCGTGTCGGCGTCGAGATCGACCCCCGTGACCTCCCCGACGCGAACGCCAGACTTTCGGATCGGGATGCCGGCAGCGATGCCTGGCGCTTCGGGGAACAGAAAGGTGTAGCGGATCTTGGTTGAGAAGAGTTCAGGGGCGCGGCCAAAGAACACGACGAGGCCGGCGAGAATGGCAAGCGCCCCCGTTACGAACAGACCCAGCTTTAGTTGCATCCTCCGCTCGGCCATCGCACCATCCCATAGGGGTCACGGCGATGCGTGATATCACTTGCAGTCGCGGATGCGGCGAAGGATCTGCTGTTCCAACGCGTAGTCCCGACCAATTCTATACCAGCCCTGGGCGGTCGGTGCCTCCGGGCTCACCACTTCGAGTTGGCGATCCACCGACGGCGTATCCTGGAACACAGCCACGCCACCCCGCACTTGCGTCGGTCGGGACAGGTCTTCCAACTCGCGTTCCACGACAACGTAGACGAGGTAACCACCGCGTTCGCCGGCTCTGATCTCGGCCGTCGCGGTTTGCCGCGTGCTCTGGAAGGTTGCAAGCAACCGCCCGCGTGGCTCAGGGTTGCCGCTCTTCCAGATCTGCTCGTAGCCGGGCGCAATGCGAGGCCTCGTCAGGATTCGCCCGTCGTAAGGGTTCGGCGGCAGCAAATCGAAGTAGTCGTCGAGGATGGCGACCGTCTTCTCGAAGACCTCGTGATACGCGGCTGCCGTCGGCGCTCCCGGAGACACGAGAACGGGGTTCTCGACTCCGTCGCGTGTGCCGCGGACGTTTACCGGGTTATCGAGCGGTGGGGCGGTCATGCATCCCGCGGACAGGATGCACAGGAGCCACCCATACCGGAGCCCAATCCCCATTCGGGTGCTCCCAAAATTCGCAGTGGTAGTTGCAACCGAGGGCTATGCCAACGAAGTGCTTGGCCGTCAAGCCGGACTGAGCTGCAAAAAGCAGCAAAAGCCACGACGCAAATACGCGAATAACTCTTTATGATGTTCGCAAACCGAACCCGCAGACCAAATGATGTCTCCGTCCTTGTGGACGGGCATGGTAAGTTTCACATCAACGCATGAACCGAGGAGCAACTCATGGGCGGCACACGCTGGTCGGACGATGAATACCAAGAACGCGCTGTGAGCCGGAAAAAATCTGGCAAAGACGCGTTCGAACACGATCACGCCGTGCGGTCGGGCCAGGCCAAATCAGCCATTCACCAGAAGATGAACCCGAAGGGGGTCATCGCCCGCGAGTCCCGAGACAGCGAAGCACACCCCGAAAGCCACGCCGTCGCAGTCCTGTTCGACGTGACAGGAAGCATGCAGTCGGTGCCGCGAATCCTTCAGCAAAACCTGCCCAAGCTGATGAACCTGCTCATCCGCAAGGGGTACCTCGAGCACCCGCAAATCATGGTCGGGGCCATCGGCGACGCGACCTGCGACACCGCTCCGCTCCAGGTCGGGCAGTTCGAGTCGGGCATCGAAATTGAAGAAGACCTCAGCAAGCTGTTCCTCGAAGGCGGCGGCGGCGGACACATCACCGAGTCTTACGAACTGGCGATGTACTTCATGGCCTGGCACACCGCCATCGACTGCTACGAGAAGCGCGGCAAGAAGGGCTATCTGTTCGTGATTGGCGACGAAGCTCCGTATCCGACCGTGAAGCGGAAGGAGATTCAGGCGGTCATCGGCGACGGCATCCAGGCCGACATCCCGTTCCCTGAAGTAATTGAGAAACTGCAACAACGCTACGAGGTGTACTACATCATCCCGAAGATGACGAGCCACTGGGGCAACGAAGAGATTCGCAAACGGTGGGTCGATCTGCTCGGCCAGCACGTCCTGCGACTCGAAGACCCGGCCGGCATCTGCGAACTGATCGCGTCGGTGATCGGGATCACCGAGGAGAAGGTCGACTTGGAGGATGTCGAGTCGGACCTGGAGGCAGCCGGCACGACGGCGACCGTCGCTCGTGCGGTCAGCGCGTCGGTGGCTCCGGTGTCTGCCGGTCGCCGGAAGTGATGCGAGCCACGGGGTTTATCCTCGTGGTCTTGTGATGCCGAGCGAAGACCACGGGGATAAACCCCGTGGCTCACAACGGGCTCGGACAAAATTCGCAACGGTGACAACGTGAAACGTGCCGTCATCACCGTGGGTCTTGGCTTCGGCGACGAAGGTAAAGGTGCCACGGTCGATTACCTGACCCGCGAACTCGACGCCGATCTCGTCGTGCGATACTGCGGTGGCAGCCAGGCCGGTCACAACGTCGAACTTCCTGACGGCAAACGGCACACGTTCTCACAATTCGGGGCTGGAACACTCGCTCCGAACCGACCGAAAACTTACCTCGGGCCGGCGATGGTCATCGACCCGCCGGCCCTGCTTCGTGAAGCCCACCATCTCGCGGAACTGGGCGTTTCGGACCCGCTGCAACTCATCACCATTCACCCGCGTTGCCTGGTCACCACACCCTGGCTCAAGCTGCTGAACCGCGTTCGCGAATTGGCTCGCGGTGGCAGTCGCCATGGTTCCTGCGGTCAGGGAATCGGAGAAGCCCGAAGTTACTGGCTGCGATACGGCGAAGACGCAATCTTCGCTGCCGATCTGCACACGCTCGACACACTGCGGCACAAGTTAGAACTGCAACGGCAACGAATCCTGCTGGAAGTTCAGCCACAACTCGAACAGTGCGCACCTGAGTCGCTGGAAGATGTCGACGTCGATGCGTGGGAACTCAACGCCGTGGACGCGGCCGACGAACTGACTGGCCCGACGTGGCGGAATGTCGCGACGACAGCCGAGGTGCCCTTTCACCGCACAGCCATTTTGGAAGGCGCACAGGGCGTACTGCTCGACGAATACCGCGGCTTTCATCCGCACACGACGTGGAGCACGGTCACCCCGCATCACGCCTGGGAACTCGTTGCAGAAATGGGCTCGGAAGCGGTTTCGCTGCTGGGCATCACGCGGGCATTCACCACACGCCACGGGGAGGGACCGCACCCCACGTTTTCACCCGAACTCACCGCCAGACTCACCGATCCCGGGAATCCGTGGAACAAGTGGCAGGGCACGATGCGTTGCGGTTGGCTCGATCTGGTCATGCTGCGGTACGCCGTGGCTGTTTCCGGTCCGCTGGATGGGTTAGTCGTGAACCATCTCGATCAGGCCGACGGCAGCGAGTACAAGGTCTGTGGGGCCTACCAAAATGCGAGCCTGCCCGTGTCAAAGGTGCCAAACTTGGCCTGGCAGTCCCGACTGACCGAGCAAGTTCAGCAAGGCGATCCGCTGCTCACTTCGACAACGCCGACAGAGATGCTGCGGTCGCTGGAAGCGATTACGCCGGTGGTCGTAACAGGATTCGGACCGACCCATCTCAAGCGAAAATGCTCAAATTTACCGTTCCGGAAGAAGCGGAATTGAGTGGCAGAAATGAATTTTCGCACGAAGTTATGAAACTGGCACGAAAATGGGTTGGACGATACGTGAGAACTAGATTAAACTCTCGATGAACCATTCGGTTCCGATCGTTTCACTGTCATTTTTTAGATTCCCCCATGCGTCAGATTCCGGCTCTTCTGCTGGTCTGGAGTGTCTTTGCGGTCGCAGGTTGCGGCGACAAGGGCCCAGACATGTCACCCATCGCACCGCCGTCTTACGATGCGGAGTCGATGGCGAAATCGGCAATCGTCCAGCTCGACAAGAACGTGAACGGGACCATCGAAGGGGTCGAACTCGACGCCTGCCCGGGGCTGAAGGCGACGCTCGCGAGCGCCGACACCAACAAGGATAACAAGCTCTCGGCCGAAGAACTGAAGACTCGCTTCGAAGGCTACCGCGGGGCGGGGGCTGTTGCCTACACCATCAAGGTCACGCTCGACGGAAATCCGCTCCCCGATGCGACGGTCACCTTGACCCCTGAACTATTCATGAGTGGTGCCGTCGCCGAGACCAGCGGGCGAACGGACCCCGATGGAACGGTCACGAAATACACCGTCGAGAAACGGGAACTGCCCGGCGTAGCTCCGGGAATCTACCGCGTGGCGGTGACGAAAGACGGGGTGACACTTCCGGCGAAATACAACTCCCAAACCACCCTCGGCTGCGAAGTCGGCGGGGGGGCACGGGGTAGCAGTTGGACGCTCGATGTGAAAATGACAAGCAAGTGATTGGTTTTGTTGGTCCCCTCGATTTCCCAGCTTCATTCTCAGATGAGGAGGCTCCGCCAAATGCCCCAATTCCGTCTCTCCGGAAAGCGCGGATTTACGTTGATCGAGTTGCTCGTTGTGATCGCGATCATCGCGATTTTGATCGGGCTCTTGCTGCCTGCCGTGCAGAAAGTGCGAGAGTCGGCCTCACGCTTGAAGTGCAGCAACAACCTCAAGCAAATGGGCATTGCGATGCACGCCTGCCACGACGTGAACGGACACTTCCCGTCCGGCGGTTGGGGTTGGAGTTGGGTTGGTGAACCGGGTCGTGGGGCCGGGAGAGGGCAACCCGGCGGTTGGGTGTACAGCATTCTGCCGTACTGCGAACAGGGGGTGCTGGCCAACGCCAGTCAGCAGGTGCGTGCGAGCACCTCTCCGGCGATCTTCGGTTGCGGGAGTCGCCGACCCTCCATCCCGTACCCGGGGGGTGGCTCCTACTACAACATGTCGCCCAACCCACCTCAGGGGTTTGGCCGAACCGACTACGCGGGGTGTGCCGGCACGGGTGCGAACGAGATAAGTGCTGGCCCGGCAGACTTTGCGGCCGGTGACGCATTGGCCCCGACGGTGACCGACGGGGTTTTCGGCGTGAAGACCCAGGTTCGCATTTCCGACATCACGAAGGGAACGAGCAGTCAGTTGTTGATCGGTGAGAAGTACCTGACGGTCGACAACTATAAGACCGGTTCGGACTACGCGGACAACGAGTGCATGTACACCGGATTCAACAACGACGTGTATCGGGTCACGTCGGAGGTGCCCAAGATGGATCGGCCGGGCGCCATGAACACGAAGTCATTTGGCAGCATGCACCCGCAGGGTGTGAACGTGGTTCAGGCAGACGGTTCGGTGCGGGCCATCAGTTATCAGGTGGATGCGAACGTGTTCAAGGAATACGGCAAGATCGCCAGCAGCGGGGTGGTGAACATTCCGTGACAAACTTCAACCGGACCCCAGTAGACTGCGACCCGAAAACTGGGCGTGGGAGAACTGGGATAACCTGAGTTGAGGGAGATCTTACTCCTGCGGAATGTGAGGCGGCGTGTCGAACGAAGACGAGGGCGAACGAAGGGCGGTTGAGGATCTATCGAGCCACCGCCGACGAAGTTAAGCCCCAGACCGACCTTCCTCTGCAAAGGCCAACGGCCAAGGATCTTTTTGAGATCCTTGGCCGTTGTGTTGTTTCCCAACTCACTCTTTCTTGTCGCCGGGAAGCGAGAACAGCGGACCAGCGGTGCCCGTGCCGCCACGAAGCCCACCCTTCTCTTTTTCCTTTTCCTTGTCCTTCGGCTCCTTGGACTCCTTTGGTTCCTTCGGTTCCTTTGGTTCCTTCGGAGCCTTCTCGGCCTTTTCCGGCTTCTCGGCTTTATCAGCCTTCTCCGGCTTCTCGGCCTTTTCCGGCTTCTCGGCCTTTTCCCTCTCGGCCTTTTCAGCCTTCTCGGCCGCTTCCATCTCGTCGGTCGGCATGTCAGGGATGATGTCCGGCACCAGGCCGTCGTCCACGTTCTTCATGCTCAGACCGATCTTGCGGTCCTTCGCATCGACTCGCAGAACCTTGACGTCAACCTCGTCGCCAACCTTGACCACTTCCTCGGGGCTTTCGATCTTCGCATCCGAAAGCTCGGAGATGTGCAGCAGCCCTTCGAGGCCCGGTTCCAGTTCCACGAACACACCGAAGTTCGTGAGCTTGGTGACCTTGCCGTGGCTCTTCTGCCCGGGGGTGAAGCGTGCCGGGATGTCGGTCTCCCACGGGTCGCTGCCCATTTGTTTGAGGCCGAGTGCGACCCTTTTGCGTTCCTGATCCACCGACAGCACGACGCAGGTGAGCTTCTGGCCCTTCTGCACGACTTCGGAAGGGTTCGACACCTTGCGGACGTAGCTCATGTCGCTGACGTGGAGGAGACCGTCGATTCCCTCCTCTATTTCGATGAAGGCCCCGTAGTTCGTCAGGTTGCGAACGGTGCCGGTGATGATCG
>Ga0105047_10015518_pt1 | contig 11990 bp, 10 predicted proteins | sample MAT04_FD_78384 | JGI IMG/M metagenome (GOLD analysis project Ga0105047, IMG submission 78384) | Freshwater microbial communities from Lake Fryxell liftoff mats and glacier meltwater in Antarctica - MAT-04 (megahit assembly) | ecosystem: Environmental > Aquatic > Freshwater > Ice > Liftoff... | reverse complement strand
CCAGCGAGGGCTTCCAGAAGGTCGAAACGATCGAGTTGATCCGATCAATTTAATTGTGCTGGAAGCCCTCGCTGGCGCGTCGGGCTAACAAATCCAGTAATTATCACCCCAGCACTTGCTTGGCCCGTTCGCGGCCGGCATGAGTCAACTTCAATAGCTCGCCGTGTTGTTCCACCAACCCGTGGCGCTCGCTGCGCTTCACCACGGTCGCCACGTCGGCGGGCAGCCAATGCAAGTGGCGGTGGAGGCCGTCGTATCGCGATTCCTCCACCTCGGCGGTCGTACCTTCGTGCTGGAAGAGGTGGATCGCGAGCGTGGTTTCGAAGAACCTCCGGCGTTGGAGCCAGCGCCGCAAGGCGAAAGCGATCATGCCGCGTTTGGGAGCGACGAGATACACGAGGCCGAAGATTCCCCCCTGCATTGTGGCGACGGTGCCCGCGATGTTGGTGTCGAGGGCGAGGGCCAACAGGGTTCCGAGGGACGCTCCCGCCACGCCGAGGAAGATGCTCAATGCGATCATCGCGCTGAGCCGATCGGTGAGCAGGTAAGCCGTAGCGGCAGGCACCACCAACAGCGCCACCACAACCACCGGGCCGACCGCATCGAACGCCGCAACGCATGTGAACGAGACGACCGTCATCAGGCCGTAGTGCAACGCAGCCGGGGCGAAGCCGAGGGTCGCGGCAAGGCCAGCGTCGATGGTGCTGAGCTTCAATTCTTTGTACAAGAGGCCAAGCAATACCGCATTGACGAAGAACATCCCGGCCATCACCACGAGGGAACGCGGGGCGATATCGGTGCCGAAGAGTGTGAAACGGTCGAGTGTGCTGAGTTCGGCGGAGCCGAGGAGTACGCGATCAACATCGAGGTGGGTGTTGCGTAAGTACATTGATGCGAAGAGCGTGCCGAGGGCGAACATGGCCGGGAATACGAGGCCGATCGCGGCATCCGAGGCGATCAAACGGCTGCGTTGCAGCAGTTCCACCGCCGAGACGGTGAGCACGCCGCTCGCGGTGGCACCGAGAAACAACCACGGCGACGACAAATCCCCCACCGCGAAGTAGGCCACCACGATGCCGAGGAGCAAAACGTGACTGATGGCGTCGGCGGCGAGCGCCATACGGCGCAGCAAGAGGAACACGCCGGGCACGGCGCACGCCGCCGCGACCGCGGCGAGTACCAGCACGGTTTCCAGTTGGTAGTTCATGGGTTTCGATCCGAGCCGGAAGCGTTAGCGACGATGGTTGCGTCTGTCGTCGCTAACGCTTCCGGCTCTGAAGTTGATCGTTGAAACAGCGGCGCCAAAAGAATCGAACCCAACGCCAGCGCCGTCGCACACAAAACCACGGTCGGCCCGGCCGGGATCGGCGGGCCTTTCCCTTGCACCTCGTAACTCAACAGAATGCCGCCGAACCCGGCGACCGCCCCGAAGATCGCGGCGAGAATCGCCACGGCTCCCAACTTGTTCACCCATTGCCGAGCCGCGCTCGCCGGGGCCACCAGCAACGCGCTCATCAGTACCACGCCCACCGATTGCAGCCCGATGACCACGGCAATGACGATGGCTGTTGTGAGAAGGATATCGAGGAAGCGCGTCGGGTAGCCGAGGCTCGCGGCGTAGTCGCGGTCGAAGCTCACGAGCTTGAATTCCTTCCAGAAAAGCATCAGCACGATCAACACGGCGAGGCCGAAACCGAGAATGACGATTAGATCGTCGGTTCGCAGGAAGGCGGCTTGGCCGAAGAGGTAACGATCCAAGCCGTGGCGCGTCGCTTCCTTCGCGGCGGGTTGAATCCATTGTTCGAGGGCATTGGTTGCGGGCCGCCCGGCGAGTTTCTGCAAGAACGACATCAGCACCAATCCGAAGCCGAAGAACACCGCGAGCGCCCCGGCCAGCGCCGCATCGAACGGCACCCGGCTCCGCTTGACGATTCCTCCGACGAGTGTCATCGCGATCCACCCGGCGATGGCGGCCCCGAGAATCAGCACCACGGAGGATCGCCCTCCGAAAATGAACGCGAGTGCCACGCCGGGGAGTGCCGCGTGAGATATGGCGTCCCCTTGCAAACTCTGCCGACGCACGACGGCGAACGTTCCCACCACCCCGGCGATCGCGCCGAGCGCGGCCAACCCGAACGCCACGGTACGCAGCGTGAGGTCGTCGAGCGGTGCGGGCCAAATCGAAGCGAACATGGGGTTAGTTTATGGTCAACTTCGAGCCGAGTCGACTTCGGCTCCGGATCGGCTCGGGTGTGTGGGTCGCCCAATGCCACTCGGCATCGGCCTTGCGGTGGCTTTCTCCACGCGGTTACACTTCCCCTCGCAGCACGGATGCTCCGAGGCCAACCCCGATGGTTCCCGCAATTTCCCCCGACCCGTGGCGGCACGAACGGCGGCTCCTCCAATTCGGCCTCCCCGCGCTCGCGGGCCTCGGCACCTTCGGCTTTCCTTATATCGGGCGGGATGCCCTCCACTGGTTCCCGCTGTTTCTGCTTTGGGCCGGTTGGCTCGTGGGTGTTCCCGCGTGGGTACTCGCCCGCCGCATCGGCTCGGCTTCCCCCTTGGAACGCCTCGGCTTCGGCAGCACGCTCGCCATCGTCGGGTTGGCCCTGTTCCAATTCGCGGTACTCGAACTCGGCGTGCGGGACTGGGTACTCGTGTATCCGCTCGCGGTGTTGGCAGTTTCTGTCGTTCTCAAACATTACAGAACGAAGGAACGGGCTATCCCCCCCCACCCGCCGTTCTCGCTCCGCTCGACCGTCGACCTCCCCCTCCGGGGGGGAGGTGGGTGCTGTTGGTGGATGAAATGGCTGAAATTCAGCCCCACTCTTCACCTCCCCCCCGGAGGGGGAGGTCGTTCGAACGAAGTTCGAGCGGGTGGGGGGGATTTCGTCAACTGCGTGGAACCGATGCCGCGAATTGCGCTTACCGGGGCGATCCTCGCATTCGCCATGGCTCTGGGGTTGATGGCGGTGCTGCCGAGCTTCTTCCCCGCGAAGGTGCCGGTGTTGAACGAGCAACGCAAAAGCCGGTTGTTGAAGCTGCTTCCCGATATTCTTCTGCACCTGCAAGCGCAAGAAGAGATGAGCCACACTTGGCCGCCGCAGTTTTCGCCCGCCGCCGGGGTGCAACTGCGTTACCATCTCGCCGCCGACGCGATCACGTTGGCCCTCACGCCGCCGGGCGTTCCGCGTTTGGCGGTGAACTGCCACGCCATGCCCGCGTTTTGGCACCTGCTGATGGCCGGGAACGCGTTGTTGTTGGCGCGGCGGTACCTCGGGGCGACTTGGCTCGCGGGACTGTTTCCGATCCTCGCTGTGTTCGGCGAAGACTTCGGTTGGCTCGTGCCCAAGCTGGAATTGCCGATGGTTCCGAGCTTGCCGACCTTCCCGAGTTTCTTTTGGTACAACCCGAATCTGCCGGGGATGGCGGTGCTGATGGGCGGCTTGGCCGCACTCGGCTGGGCAACCGGAAGACACGGTCGAAGATGCATTGCCGAATGCGCGGCAGGCCATGACGATTCGACTGCAATCCCCCCACCCGCTGTTGTCGCGGCGCGACAATCAACGACCTCCCCCCAACGGGGGGAGGTGAAGAGTGCGATCGAATTCCAGCCTTCGCTATCAAACAACCACACCCACCACACCCTGTCAGGGGGAGGTCGACGATGGCCGCTTGCGGCCACGGCGGGTGGGGGTGGCTTTCCCATCACACCCAATCTTGCCCTCATCTGGGTTCCCGCAGTCCTTCTCGGCGGGGCGGCATTGTTCAAAGTGTTCATCGGCGTGCAAGCCGGGTTGGCCGTGGCCTTCGCGCTCGTCCTCTGCGGTGCCGGTTCCCGGCGGACGCTCTTTCAAATTCTCATGGGGCTTGCGCTCTTCGGAGCGATGTTGGCATTCCTCTACCGGCATACTTTTGAAGCCCCGAATCAGCACCTCCGGATCGAAACGCTGGCCGAGATGCGAATGAGTTATTGGTTCATTCCCGTGATCCTGGGCTTCCGTATCCTCGGCCTGAGCGAACTCATTCGCATTTCGATGCGAGCGATTCGAGAAGGGCCGCTCCGCGTCGCGGTGGTCGGGTTGGTACTCACCGGGGCGATCGGGCTGTTCGTTCGTATCAGCGCGATGCTGACACCGGGGGTATTGGGTTACAACAACGGTGTGTGGCTCGCGGTGGTGGCGAAAGTGCCGATGTGGCTGTTGGTTCTCGGGGCGATCCAACGTTGGCAGTTACGGCCGAGCTCGAAGGTAGCGTTGGCATTACTCATCACCGTCGTTGCGGTTCGCGGGGCGTGGCCGTTCGTGAAGTTCCAATGCGAATCCTCGGAAGTGGCCACACCGCCGCATTTGATCACGCCGGACGATCTCGAAATTCCGCGATGGTTGAAGCAATCGGTTCCGCCGGGAACGATCGTGGCGTGCGACCCAACCTTCCCGTTGAGCCTGACGGCACTCAGTCCGTATCGCACGCCCTGCCCGCAAGTGGGCGAATTCGCCTACGCGATCTCGTTCATGACGAGCCAAGATCATGCCCAGCGTGTAATGGACGCCAAACAATTCTGGGACGAATGGTCGTGCGGTGGGCTGCCGCGCGAATATTTGAAGAAATATCGGGTGCGTTGGATCATCACGCGATCCGACTTGGGCTGCCCAGATGGGCAAGTTGCGGTATTCCGCAACGGAAGCTGGGCAATTTACGAGGGGTATTCTGCCAGCGGGGCCGAGCTGGCCATGTGGTAAACCACGCTGTGCCGCGAAACTACGCATTCTCTGCTTTCAACCCGAAGCCGCCAGATTCCGCGAAATGCTTACAGTTCCGTTCTTCACATTCCGATTGCATTGAGGTTGCACGGCGGTCTGGCAAAACGGATTTTGCCCGACTTGCCAATACCCCCGATTGGCACCGTGCTCGTTGGCCCATTCCATCAGAATCTTCTGACGAGGATCAATATGAATATCGGTATTCTCTGCTCGACGCTGGCCATCGGCCAAACTCCGGCCATCCCGCCGTTGCCGGTGATTCCGGCTGCCCCGGCTCCGATCGTGCGTACGATGCCCGCGATGCCCGCGGCACCGGTGTACGCTGTGCCGACCATGAAGGTTCAAGCCCCGGCCCCGATGCCGGCCCCTATTACTCCAGCCACTCCGGCTCCAGTCGCCGCACCGGTTAACGAAGCACCTGCCGCTGCGGAAGAAGCCGCCCCGGAAGCGGATAAGTTCTTCCTCCAGAAGTTGCTCGAGGGAACCTCTGGCGGCAAACAGTTGGCCGACAACGGCTGGAAGATCTACGGTTGGACGCAAGGCAGCTACAACGCCAGCACGGTCCGCAATAACAACAACAGTCCCGTGCCCTTCATCCAACGCGCGAATGCGTTCTCGATGAACCAGAACTGGTTGCACATTGAAAAAACGATCGACACCGAGAAGAAGGAAATTCAGCTCGGCGGGGTGTTCGATGGCTTCTACGGTTCGGACTACGCCTTAACGCTCAGCCGCCCCCTGTTCACGGGCCAACTGAACGGTCTTTCTTGGCAGAATCCCAACGGTTACGACATCTTCCAGATGTACGCCGACGTTTACCTGCCGAACCTCGGTGCTTCGGGTACCACATTGCGAGTGGGTAAGTTCGCTACCTTCCTCGAGTACGAAGTGGTGCAGGGCATCAGCAATCCGTTCATCAGCCGTTCGTACCTCTTCCAGTTCAACCCGTTCACCCACACCGGGGCCTTGGCTATCACCCCGATCGGCGACGACTGGACGATCCAAAACGGTGCGGTGCTCGGTGCCGATAATTGGATCGACAGATACACGAACAGTTTCACTTACATCGGCCAGTTGAAGTGGGCGCCGAAGGAAGGCAATACATCGGTCGCCTTCGGTACGATGATCGGCAGCGCCCAGTTCAACCAACAGGAAAACTTCAACAACTACGACGTGTTCAACCTGCAAGTGACCCACAAGATCACGGACAAGTTGACCTATGTGTTCGACGGTAGCTACTCGTTCATGCAGAACGTGCCGAACGTCAGCGGCGGTAACGCCAACTGGTACGGCATGGTGAACTACCTGTTCTACCAAGTGAACGATAAGCTCGCCTCGAACTTCCGCGTCGACCTGTTCAACGATACCCAAGGTATCCGCACCGGCTACAACGGCCTGTACACCGCTGTGACCTACGGCTTGACCTACAAGCCGATGCCTTGGTTGAGCATCATGCCCGAAGTCCGCTACGACTACAACGCGGGCAACGGCGTCGCCGTAGCTGACGGCACGACCCAAGGCCCTTGGGACGGCAAGAAGGATCTCTTCACCGCCGCCGTGGGCTTCATCGTCCGCTGGTAAATGGAAGCAGTCCAACACGAAGCCGACGGACAGCAAGTCCGTCGGCTTTCTTATCTCCAGTATGGGATGAGGCACGGCGCATGAAGTGCATGATTTATCGATGGAACCGAATTTCCCGGTTCTAATGCACCTCAGCGGAGATTTTACAATGCGTAAGTTGCTACCCGTTTCGTTCCTGGCGGCCTTGGTTTTCAGTGTCGGCAGTGTCGAAACAGCCAAAGCGGAAGCCCCCAATCCCGCAATGGTCGCCTGCGCCAAAACCTGCGGCGAATGCGCCATGACCTGCGACCAGTGCGCAGCGTACTGCGTGACCGCGTTGGCGGAAGGCAAAAAAGAACATTTGAAGTCCCAGCGATTGTGCCAAGATTGCGCAGCGATCTGCGGAACTGCTGCCTGCATCATGGCAAGGAGCGGGCCGTTGTCCGACGTGATCTGTAACGCTTGCGCCGATGCTTGCAAGCGCTGCGGCGATTGTTGCGAAGCGATCCCAGGCGACGAAATGATGAAGAAGTGCGCCGAGGAATGCCGCAAGTGCGAAACCGCCTGCCGCGCGATGTTGAAGGTGAACGCCGGAACGAAGTAACTCTCTTTCCGCGAACGGACTCGTCGCAGCGAGTTTGTCGCGGTTCCACTCCAACCAGGTTTTCCATGTATCGAATGCTCCTCGCCTCCGTGGCCACTCTCGCACTCACATCACATTCCTTCGCCGAGGGCGAATTCTTCGCCAAGCTCCGCACTCGCATGGCCCTCCAACGGGAAACCGTCTGCGGTTGGGACGAACTCTTTCGCAACGGCACCGCCACCGGCGAACCCTGCGGCAAAACCCGCGGCACCGTTCTCCTCGCGGATGGCCCGATGCCACGGTTGAAAGCCCGAATGCAGAACCTCGCCTGGAAAGGCAAAACCTTCCCCGGCGACGGCACCATGGTCAACCGTTGGCCCGCTGGCATCGAAGCCGTGACCGCGACCACCGAAATGGGAACGAGCCTCTTCGACGGTCAGCCGTGTCTGGTGATGCAATACGCACCCGATGCACCGGTGTTCCCGGGGGTGCGCGACGAACTTCGCGAGATCGCCCCCGGCACTTGGCTCGGCCGCAACTACGAAGGTGCCACCGGCACCTTAAAGGGCTACTTCTTGTTGCAGCGATAATGCATTTCCGAGCGGCGGGCGTCCGTCCGCTGAGGTGAAATGCAACCCCGCCGCTCGGGGTTGCGTTTCAATTCCGCATGGCTGCCAATAATCCCAAGAACTCGCCCAGTTCTTGTTCCGGGGTGCGGGCCAATGCCAGTAACCGGGCGATCCGCTGTCGTTCCGAGTCATTCTTCCGGTCGAGCAGCGGTTCGAGGTAAGCGATCATCGCACCCTTCAAGACGTTGGGGTTCGTTGTTTCGAACTTCTTGAACATCGCCGCGAGTTCCGGCCCGTACATGTCGTAGATCGGCGTGACGAACTCGGCCATCTTGAAGGCGATGAATGCCTCCGGGCCGGCTCGCAACGCGTAAGTTTGCGCCGCGGCCAACCGGCGGTGATCCTTCAAAGGGGCGGCGAGCTTCCGCTGGCCCGCCAGCCATTCCAAATCCCGTTCCAATCCGGAACCTGCCAGTTCCCGGATGGCGAATCGCAACGCCAGTTTGTATTTGGATTCCGCATTGGGCACATATGTCCGCAGCGTTTCGCGATCGATCTGCCGCGTCGAAACGAAGTAATCGAACCTCTGTTGCACAGGCCACTTGCCCGGCTTCTCCACGGATTGCACCAGCGAAAAATCCTGCTTCAAATACGTGGTCGCGGCGCTCACCCGCAGGCGGGTATCCGGCGTTCCACCATAGTATGCCGGTGTGGAGGGCGGCAGAATTTGATTCTCATCCGGAACGGCTCCCCTAACCAACTCGCTGGTTTTGAAAGACGCTGGATGGCACATCAAACAGTTCCGGAGGTGGTTGACGCGGACGATCTCGCGCCGGTAGGCGCCCGCGCCGGTGCCGGGCAGTTCCGCCTCGAACGGGGCGTCCGGATCGTGCTGGGCCAGCAATACCGCCAATCCCGGCAGGATTTCCTTCATGCCGAGTTCGACCATCGCTTCGCAGGCGTGTTCGACAGCCCGCACCCACGGGTAGCGCGACCATTCCAACAATTGCGCCCCGACCTGTTCGCGATCGCGGCCCCGCAACATTTCCACCGCGGCGGCGCGGTTCCCGGCATTGGTATCGAACACCGCCCACTTCACGAGGGCTTCCGTCGCCGCGGGGCTATCGTTGTCGCGGAGCAGTGCGCAGCTCATCCGCCGCAGTTGGTAGCCTTCCGCTTGGAGCATCTGCTGGATGCACGGCACCGCTTCCGGCGCACTCCAACGCCACGGCTTGATGGAGATTTCATCGGGCGAGGGTTTCGAGCCGATACGAACTTCCGGTGCGTCCACGTTTAACAGTGCGTACAATTTGGCCACATTCGGCGACCTCCCGAACCCTCCGTTTTCAGTGCTCTTCGCCACGGCATCGCGGAAGTCCTTCGACATATCGTTCATGTTCCGGGCCGCTTCCTCGGGGAGGCGCGTTTCGCTCCCGACACGAAAGGGTAATCCTGCCAGTTCGGGTCGGTTTCGTGCCATGACCACCGATCCCGCAAATCGCTTCTTCAGGTTCTCGGCACGTTTCGCGGCCGTGGCAAGATCCGTTCCGAGAGTCGGGTTCAACGCGGTGGCCAAGCCCACTTCCACCGTCTTCGCCAGTTCCAACTCCAATGCGTCACTCTCGATTTCATTGATCCGTCGGGCGATCACATGCTTGGGGAAATCGCGCGGAGCCGATTTGAGCTTTCCGCGTGGGCCGCCTTCGTCGAGAACCACCGGGTAGAACTCGTTTTCGGTTAAAGTCTGGGCCGCAACTTCGGCCACGGCACTCGGCATCGGCGCGATCTCGCGCGGTTCCGGAGTTTCTGCAATCGGGAGGAACTGTTGAACCACCGTGTGAATCGGGGCCTTCTTCGCAACCTCCACCCGCGGGGGCGAAGCGCGGAGGGTCTTGCCCGCGATCCATCGGCCGAGGCCGATGGCAATGAGGATCGTTGCGAAAGATGCGATGGCGATTCGACGACGGCGCGAACGTACCTTCGACCTGCGCCCTTTTGTGGAGCGTGGCATAGCTTTCTCCGGTGCTTGCGGGTTTTCGATTCCTGCGATGTGCGAACAGCAACCCAACACAGGGGTGAGTCATTCCGTTGGCGCAGAAAATGGAAGCGGGCTGCAGGCGCTTCCCGAAGTTAGCGTTCCACGCCGGCACGCGAATCCTCGTTCCGCAGTCGCAATGCCCCCTCGCGAGTCTCGAGAAAATTGTTCGGCGCAACTCGGCGCCGCGCGGAATGTTGGACTAGATTTGATTGCGCTGCGTGGGAACCACGGCGTGCCCGGTGCCGCGATGAACATCTGCCCGATATGCTTGTTTGTGAATGGTGCGAGTGCGGAAGCCTGCACGCGCTGCGGGAAGTTTCGTTTCGACGGTCGGTCGGTGGCTGTCGCCGTGGCCGATTGCCCGTCCCGCGCCGACATCGGCAATCCGCCGGCGCTGCACGATCCGACCTCTGGCACGCGGGCCGACGTTTCCAACTGCGTGATCACCAAACCTTCCGGCGCACTCAAATCGGCGGCCAATCAACGCGCCCTCCCACCCGCCGATTCCCACGGTCAGGATCAACCTTCCACGCCGATCAGCGAAACGACGAAGCAAACCCGCACGGTACTGAAGCCCAAGCTCGAAGTGGTTCGCGGCGAACGCTGCGGTGCGCACTTCGCCGTGCTGGAAGGGAAGAACATCGTCGGTCGCACCGTGAATTCCCCGGTCGATATCGACCTCACCGGCCAAGAACCGATCGAACGGGTGTGGACATCCCGCAATCACGCCTGTTTGCAATTCGATGGCCGCACCGTGCTCGTCGAAGACATGAACAGTTTGAACGGCACCTTCGTGAACCGCGCCCGCATCTACCCCGGCCAACAGCGCGTGCTGCACCCGAACGACGTCGTCCAAGTGGGTACCGTTCAACTCCGGCTCTTGGTGAGCGCGGAGAAGGTGGAAGTATGATCAGTGTTCAGTGTTCAGCAAAACCACCATTGGAACCGAACAACGAACTTATAAATTCTTTGAATGAACACATCAACGCCTCCCCACGATGACAAGAAAAAAGCCTTGCAAATCCTCGGGCCGGCGGTCGCCGTCGCGGCGGTCGTCGTTCTGATTGGCTTGATGGTGAGCATCGGCAATTCTTCCGGCCCGAGTACCGCCAAGGGTAAGCCAGGCGATCCGCCGAATCCTTCCGGCGCCAGCATGGCCGGGCAATTCAACTTCCCCCTCGATAATCCGGAATGGAAAGACATCGGCGATGGCTTGAAGATCTGGGACATGAAGGAAGGCTCCGGCGAGCCATGCCCATCAGGGGCCAATGTTTCGATGTACTACGTCGGTTGGCTCACCAATGGCACCCGATTCGACGGCAACTTCGACAAAGGCAGTGCCCTTCAAATCAGCCTGAACCAAGTTGTCGATGGATGGAAGCGCGGCATCCCCGGAATGAAAGCCGGCGGCATCCGCCGCTTGTACATTCCTTCGGCCCTCGGCTACGGCCCCGGCGGCACTCGCGGCATCCCCGCCAATTCCGACCTCGTTTTCGAAGTGGAGATGTTGGGTTTCCAGTGATGCGGGGCCGGCAACGCGATCGCGGCAAACTCATCCGAATCGAAGTAACACCGCGAGAACTCGTTCTCGCCATGCAGACTTGCATACTTACCGGTTGCCGATCATTTGGATTGGGGCAACCGGGCATGGCAACGGCGCGGAAGTCTCGGTAACACATCCGAACTGCAGCGATTGGCACGGGCCGCAGGTATTCTTCTTGCCCATGTTGTTCTCGAAGAGCGGTTTCGATGGAACGTAGATTCGGTCGCCGGGCTGCAATTGGTAATTGGTGGATACGTCGCCGAGCTGAACGATCTGATTGTAGCACACGGGTAATACCACCCGGCAACTGTCGGGCGAAGTCGGCCGCGAAACGATGATCCGTTTGAAATCGGCTTGGCGGGTGAGGCCGCCGGCCGCCAAGATGCCATCAAGCACGGTTTCGCGCCCGGCCAGCGGGTAAGCACGCGGGGCGTTCACTTCCCCCAGCACATAGAACACTTTGCTCTCGCGGCCGATCAATCGTACGAGCACACTCTTGCCGAGCTTCTCTTTCGATTGGGCATCGACGAGATCGCGAATCTCGCTTTCAATTTGCGGAACCGTTTTCCAAGCGACAATCGGCCGGCCGTATTTGCCGAGTTCGATAGTACCGTCGGGGAGAACGATTTGATTGCCGGGGATGCGTACCGGCGAATCGAGGTCGATCGGTTCGATGGCCAATGTATCCCCCGGCTCCACCACGTAGGCGGGGAGCGACACTTTATCGAGTTCTTTGGGCAACGCGGCGGGATTCACGGCCGCTTGACGCATCTGTTCCGCCGGAGGAATCAGTTTGTGTACGGGTGGAGTAAAGCCGAAGGTGGAAGCGATCGTGCTGCAACCGAGGCCGGAACAAAGGGCAGCGAAGAGAGGCACGAGTGCCAAATGCCTGCGAAGGTTCATCCGAATCCTCTCCCGAGATACGCCCAGCGTG
>Ga0105047_10015517_pt1 | contig 11990 bp, 13 predicted proteins | sample MAT04_FD_78384 | JGI IMG/M metagenome (GOLD analysis project Ga0105047, IMG submission 78384) | Freshwater microbial communities from Lake Fryxell liftoff mats and glacier meltwater in Antarctica - MAT-04 (megahit assembly) | ecosystem: Environmental > Aquatic > Freshwater > Ice > Liftoff... | reverse complement strand
TTGCTTCCTTTCTTTGCACCCGCAAAGAAAGGGAGTCGGCCGCCGGGCCGAAACCCCGGCCTACGTCAAGCACCGCACCTCGAAAGGCCGAGACAGCGCAATGCGTCGCCAACGTCCGCAACGGGTTGCAAGCAGAAGCCGACCCCACCCTAGACCACCGCATGGCGCAGCCGCGGGTCGACCACCGCGTAAAGCAGGTCGACGACCAGATTGACGAGTACGACGACAGCGGCCAGCAACATCACCACGTCGCGCACCACCACCAGGTCGCGGTTGCTGATGGCCTGGAAAACCAGGCGGCCGATGCCCGGCAGCACGAAGACGCTCTCGATGACGATGGTGCCGGTGACGAGGTTGGCGAACTGCAGCCCGGCCACCGTCAGCACCGGGATCATCGCGTTGCGCAGGACGTGGCGAAGCAGCGCCTGGCGCCGGCTCAGCCCCTTGGCGCGTGCGGTGCGCACGTAGTCCTCGCGCATCACGTCCAGCACCGCTGAACGGGTCACGCGGGCCAGGATCGCGGCCTGCACCAGCGCCAGCGACAACGCGGGCAGCAGAAGTGCCCGCAGACCCTGCAGCAGCCCACCACCCTCGTCTTCGGTCCAGCCTGGAAAGCCACCCGCGCCTACCCATTGCAGCTGCACCGCGAAGAGCAGGATGAGCAGGATCGCGAACCAGAAGTTGGGGATCGCGATGCCGAGCTGGCTGAGGGTCATCACGCCCACGTCGCCCAGTTTGTTGTGGCGCGCCGCGGCATAGACGCCCAGCGTGAGCGCCAGCACCACCGTCAATGCCATTGCCATCAGCGCCAGCGGCAGCGTCACGCGCAGGCGTTCGGCCAGCAACTCGGCGGTGGGGGTGTCGTAGCTGATGCTGCGCGCCGTCTCGCCCTGCAGCAGGCCGCCCACCCAATGCAGGTAACGCTGCAGCGGCGGCTCGTCCAGCCCCAGCTGGGTTTGCAGCGCGGCCAGCGCCTCGGGCGTGGCGGTGTCGCCGAGGATGACCTCGGCGGCATTGCCCGGCAGCAGTTCCAGCACCGCGAACACCACCATCGAAGCCACGGCCAGGGTGGCGACGAAGGTGGCCAGGCGCTTGAGCAGGAACAGGGGCATCGCGGCGGCATGATGCCGCAAGCCCGGCGGCCGCCCGCGCCTCAACTCTCGCGCGCGACGTCGCGTTCGGGCCTTCATGCGGCGAGCCGGTGCTTCCGGACCCGCTGGCCGTACTCAGGACACGCGGTAGGTCTGCAGGTGGATGCTGGTTTCCGTGGCCGCTATGCCCTTGATCAGGCGCACACGCTCCAGCACCGCGGCCAGTTCCACCAGGTTGCCGGCGCGCAGCTCGGCCAGCAGATCCCAGCGGCCGTTGGTGTCGTGCAAACCCGCCACGCCGGGTTCACCCAACAAGTGAGCGATGACTTCGCGGGTCTGGTTGCCGTCTACCGTGATGCTCATCCAGGCCGCGATGAGGTTGGGTTCGGTGTCGGGCCGCAGGCGCACCGTGTAGCCGGTGATGACGCCGCTGTCCTCTAGCCGCTTGACGCGGTTGGTGACCGTGCCGCGCGACACACCCAGCTTGGTGGCCAGCGTGGCCACGGTGCTGCGGGCGTCCTGGCGCAGCAGGGCGATGAGTTGCAGGTCGGTACTGTCCATTGGCCGATTTGACATCACAGGCTGCCGAAATGCCAGAAGCCTGGCGAAAACGATGCACTTCTGCCGCTTCTCATTACCAGCAGCCTCTCGAACAATGTCGACTCAGCCCGAAGAACCCCTGCGGAGACCCCCCATGACCACCCTGCTCACGACCCAAGACGTCGCCCGTACCGTGGCGGCGCACGGCCTGCCTGAGGTGCTGCGGCGTCTGGTAGAGGCGATCGAGGCGCATTTCCGCCGCTGGCCCGAGTTCGACAAGGTGGCGCGCCTGGCCAGCCACAGCCGCGATGGCGTGATCGAGCTCATGCCGGTGGCCGACGCGACCCATTACAGCTTCAAGTACGTCAACGGCCACCCAGCCAACGGTCGCCACGGCTTGCCCACGGTGATGGCCTTCGGCGTGCTGGCCGAGGTCGCCACCGGCCGGCCGACGCTGCTGAGTGAGTTGACACTCACTACCGCGATGCGCACGGCGGCCACGTCGGTGATGGCGGCGAAACTGCTGGCGCGGCCGGGGTCGCACACGATGGCGCTGATCGGCAACGGCGCGCAGAGCGAATTCCAGGCGCTGGCTTTCCACCACCTGCTGGGCATCACCACGCTGCGCCTGTTCGACATCGACGCCGCCGCCACCGCCAAGCTGCAGCGCCACCTGCGCACGCTGCCCGGTCTGCGCCTGGTGCTGTGCCAGAGTACGGCCGAAGCGCTGCAGGGCGCACACATCGTGACCACGGTGACGGCCGACAAGCGCAACGCCACCATCGTCACGCCCGAGATGCTGGCCCCCGGCATGCACCTGAACGCGGTGGGTGGCGACTGCCCCGGCAAGACCGAGCTGCACCCCGGCGTGCTGGCCGCGGCGCGTGTGTTCGTCGAATACGAACCCCAGAGCCGCATCGAGGGCGACGTGCAGCAGATGGCGGCCGACTTTCCGGTCACCGAACTGTGGCGTGTGCTGACCGGCCAGACCGCAGGGCGCCGCGGCGACGCAGAGGTGACGGTGTTCGACTCGGTCGGCTTTGCGCTGGAAGACTTCGCCGCGCTGCACCTGATGGGCGCGCTGGCCGCCGAGCTGGGACTGGGCCAGGCCATCGACCTGATCCCGGAGATGACCGACCCGAAGGACTTGTTCGGGGCGCTGATGCGCAGCCCCGTGCCGCTGCGCCAAGCGGCCTGAGCGGCCGCCCGGACTCTTCAGTCCTTGCGTTCTTGGCGGGATGCGGACACCGCACGGCCGGCGGCTTCAAAGGCCTGCAGCAGGCGCGCAAACAGAGCGGCGGCCAGCGGCGCAAAACGCGGCACCTGCACCGGAGTGGGGGTGTAGACGGTGAGCATGGTCATGATTGTTTCCCTTCGGGCCTCTTCTTCCAGAGGCGACGGGTCTTATATTGGGGTTTCTACCAATGCCATGCAAGTGAATAGTTTGCATGCCAGTTATTCGATCCAAGAATATGCTGGCGGCCATGGCCCTGAACTTCCGCACCCTCGACCTGAACCTGCTGCGTGTGCTGGATGCCGTGATGAGCGAAGGCAGCCTGACCCGCGCCGCCGCGGCGCTGGCCATGACGCAGCCGGCCGTCAGCCACGCGCTCAAGCGCTTGCACCAGGCCGTGGGCGAAGACCTTTTCGTACGCAGCGCCCACGGCATGAAGCCCACGCCACTGGCCGAGGCGCTCGGGCCGCAGGTGCGCGCCGCGCTGTCGGCCCTGCGTGAGGCGTTGGCGCCCGACGAGTTCGATCCGTTGCGCCACGCCGTGCAGCTGCGCCTGGCCATGGCCGACGCCACCGCCGCGCTGCTGGCACCGGCGCTGGTCAGCGGCATCGAGACCAGCGGCGCGCTCGTCAACCTGCGTGTGCTGCCGCTGACCACGCGCGACCCACGCCGCCTGCTCGAAAACGACGAGGCCGACCTGGCGGTGGGCTTTTTCCCCGAGGCCGTGACCGACATCGCCGCACGCGGTCACGACAGCCCGCTGCGCCATACGCGCCTGTACCAGACACGCTATGTCTGCGTCATGCGCCAGGGCCACCCGCTGGCCGCCGCGCCGTTGACGCTGGATGCCTACTGCGCCGCGCACCACCTGCTGGTCAGCTTCTCGGGGCGCGCCCACGGCTACGTCGACCAGTCGCTGCAGGCGCTGGGCCGCCAGCGCCGCGTGGTGCTCACCGTCAACCAGTTTTTCACCGCCGGCCGCGTGGTGGCGCACTCCGACCTGCTGACGGTGCTGCCCGAAAGCTTCGTGCAGGCCACCGGCTACGGGCCGGCGCTGGTGATGCGTGAACTGCCGTTGGTGCTGGGGCCGGTGCACGTCGAGATGATCTGGCACCTGCGCCACGACGCCACGCCCTCGCACCGCTGGCTGCGCCAGCAGGTGGAGGCGGCGGTGCACACGCCGGCCGGCTGAAACCCCCTGCGCGGCGACGCGTTGTTCAAGCCAGCGCGTCGGCGCAGTGTTCAGGCCAGCACGGCGGCGATGGCGCTGGCCGTGCGTTCGACGTTGCGTGTGCCGAGGCCGGCCACGCACATGCGGCCGCTGCGCACCAGGTAGACACCAAATTCCTCGCGCAGGCGGTCGACCTGCGCCGCGCTCAACCCGGTGTAGCTGAACATGCCGCGCTGGCTGAGGAAGTAGCCGAAGTCGTGCCCCGGGCACTTGGCCGTCAACAGCGCGTGCAGACTGCGCCGCATCGCCGCGATGCGTTCGCGCATCGCCGCCACGTCGGCCTCCCAGCTGGCGCGCAGCGCCGGGTCGCAGAGCACGCGGCTGACGATGCCGGCGGCGTGTATCGACGGGCTCGAGTAGTTGCGCCGCACGGTGGCCTGCAGCTGGCCCAGCACGAGCTGCGCCTCGGCGGCGTCGGCGCAGACCACGCTCAGCGCGCCGGCGCGTTCACCGTAGACGCTCATGCTCTTCGAGAACGAGTTCGCGACGAAGAAGCTCAGACCGGCGGCGGCCAGCAGGCGCACGGCCAAGGCGTCTTCGGCGATGCCGTCGCCGTAGCCCTGGTAGGCCAGGTCGAGGTAGGGCAGCAGCTCACCGTCGCGCAGCACCGGAACCAGCGCCTGCCACTGCGCTGGCGTCAGGTCGACGCCGGTCGGGTTGTGGCAGCAGGCGTGCAGCAGCACCAGGCTGCGCGCCGGCAGCGTGCGCAGCGTCGCCAGCATGGCGTCGAAGGCCAGGCCACCGGTGAAGGGGTCGTAATACGGGTAGCTGTTCACCGTGATGCCCGCGCCCTCGAACATCGCGTGGTGGTTGTCCCAGGTCGGGTCGCTGACCCAGATCGCGCTGCCCGGCAGCCAGCGTTTGACGAAGTCGGCGCCAACACGCAGGCCGCCGCTGCTGCCGACGGTCTGCAGCGTGGCGACGCGGCCGCTCGTCAGCACCTCGTGGTCGGTGCCGAAGAGCAGCTGCTGCACCGCCGTGCGCATCGCCGCGGCGCCTTCGATGGGCAGGTAGCTCTTGGCGCTGCTGGCGGCCAGCATCCGGGCTTCGGCCTGGCGCACGCAGTCCAGCACCGGGATGCGGCCGGCGTCGTCGAAATAGATGCCTATCGACAGGTTCACCTTGTCGGCGCGGGGGTCCTTCTGGAAGGCGTCGTTGAGGCCGAGGATGGGGTCGCCGGCATAACGCTCGAGGTGTCTGAAGAAACTCATGGCGCAGGCGCGGCGAGGGCCTTCTGGATGTCCTGGCGCAGGCTCTCGGGTGCATCGTTCGGCGCGTAGCGCTTGATGACCTGGCCGTCGCGGCCGACGAGGAACTTCGTGAAGTTCCACTTCACGGCCTGGGTGCCCAGCAGGCCCGGCGCTTCACTCTTGAGCCACTGCCACAGCGGGTGGGCGTCGCTGCCGTTGACCTTCACCTTGGCCATCATCGGGAAGCTGACGCCGTAATTCAGCTGGCAGAACGAGGCGATGCTGTCGTTGCTGCCCGGGTCCTGGCCACCGAACTCGTTGCTCGGGAAACCCACCACCACGAGGCCCTTGTCGGTGTAGTCCTTCCAGAGCTTTTCCAGCCCCGCGAACTGCGGCGTGAAACCGCAGGCGCTGGCGGTGTTGATGATCAGCACGACCTTGCCGCGCTGGGCAGAGAAATTCGCCGGCTGGCCGGCGATGGAGACGGCGTCGAAGTCGTAGAGGCTTTTGGCCATGGCAGCGGCAGTCCTTCTGTCGGGGACAGGCATGTTAGCGCCACCCCCCTTGGCATGCGGGTGCGGCTGGCGTTGACAGCGCCGGGGCCGCAGCCCACCATCGCCTGCTCCCGTCGCCTTCGCCCACCCCGCCCCGTCTTCATGCCGCACCGAGTCGCGTTCCTGGGCTTCACCGAGTCCGAGCGTCATGCGCTGAGCTCGTACTTCCGGCTCGCCCACAACCGCAGCCCGAGCTACGCGCACGTGGCGACGCTGACCGACGCCGACCTGCTGGTGGCCGACGCCGACCATGGGCCGTCGGTGCAACTGGTGCTGGTCACCGAGCGGCTGGGCGAAACCGTTTTCATCGGGGCGCAGGCGCCGCCCGGCAGCGCGGCGTGGATGCGGCGGCCTATCGACGCGCTGCAGGTGATGCGCGAACTCGACGGCGTCGTCGCCCGCCTGATGCCAGGGCAAGCCGCGCGCGACGACGGCGGCGAACACACCACCATCATCCAGGCCATGCGCCGCCGGCGCGAAACCGCACCCGAGCCCGAAGCCGCCGGTGCGCAGGGGCTTCTGGGCGACCTGCCCTTCAGCGCCGCCGTCCCCGCCGCCACAGCGCGCGCCACCGCACCGGCGGCTTCGGCCTGGCCCGCCGAGACCGCGCCGGCACCGCCGCCCGCGCCGGCGCTGGACGACGACCCGCGTGAAGAGCCGCCGGCCCACTTCGATGCGCTGCCGTCCGTCCCCGGCCCGCTGACCCTGCGCGACCCGCCGACGCCCGCCGCCGGCGAGCCCGGCGGGCCGCCTCTGCCCGAGCACTTTCCAGGCGCCGAGGGCCTGGTCGGCCACGAGCCACCGTTGCCGGTGCCGCCGGGTGCGTGGACCGAAGACCTGGCGGCGCTGCACGGCCTGCCGGTGCTGCGCGAGCTGGCGCCGGCGCCGGCCGCACCACCCTCACCCACACCCTCACCTCTGCCTGCACCCGCGCCTGCACCCGCGCCGGCACCCCCGCCTGCACCCCCGCCTGCACCCGCGCCTGCTGCCGTCACCCGGCCAGCGCCCACCGCGGCCGAGATGCCGCCGAAGCCTGCGGCCGCGGTGGTGCCGGCGCCGGCTGCTGCGCCCGCCAAGGCGCCCAAACCACCCAAGCTGCCCAAGGCCTCCCTGCTGCCCGGCAAGCCGCGCGCGCTGATGGTGGACGACAGCGCCATCGCACTGCTGTTCCTGGAAAAGCGCCTCGAGCGCTGGCAGATCCAGACCGACCACGCATCGAACAGCCAGGCGGCGCTGGCGCTGATGGCGCAAAACAGCTACGACCTCGTTTTCCTCGACGTCGAGCTGGGCACGGACAGCTCACTCGACGGCCTGGGCCTGTGCCGCCAGATCAAGCAGACCCCGGCATCGATGAACGCGCTGGTGGTCATGGTCAGCGCCCACCACAGTGAACTCGACCGCGTGCGCGGCAGCCTTGCCGGCTGCGACGCCTACCTCGGCAAGCCCCTGGACGAGGCCGAACTGCAACGCCTGCTGCAGCGCCAGGGCCTGCGCGCCCGGTCCGAGGCCGGGCCGGTGGCGCGCTGAGCGAGGCGTGGGCCGGGGAACTCAGTCTCGCGGCGGGAAATCGCCGCTCGCCCTTCGGCTGGCGTACAAGGCCTCGTGCGCTTCGCCTCAGAGCCTGTGACTGAATCCGGCGCGCCCGAGCGGGCGCCTCAGGGGGTGCCGATCTAGGCACAAAGCACAGCCGTAGCCCGGGCTACGGCGAGCATTTGCACCGCCGAGCGGTGCCGCCTGGGGCGCGCGAGCGGGTGTGTCGGATTTATTCACCGGCTCTCAGTCCCGGCCAGCCAGGAGGGTGGCGCCGACAATCAGCGCACCGCCCACCGCCAGCGCCGGCGTCACGCTGCCCGCACCCAGCCAGACCGCCGAGCCGGCAGCAAACAATACCTCCGTGATCATGATCACCGCTGTGACATTGGCCGGCAGCCGTGCCGCGCCGTATTGCAAGGCCAGGTTGCCGGCCAGGAAGACCGCGGCCAGGGCCAGCGCGCCGAGCACCCAGCCCGGCGCCGGCGCGGGCGGCAGCGGCACGGCGCCGGCGGCCGAGAGCGCCGCGGCCAGCCCGCCGGCCACCACCGCGCCACCCAGGAACATCGCCAGCGCACGCGCTGCCTCGGGCTGCGCGGCCTCGCGCCGCAGCATCACGTTGTTCAACGCGAAGGTGAAACCGCCCAGCACGCCCAGCCATTCCGGCAGCGTGCGCGGCACCGGCAGGCCGCCCATGCCGGCCGCGGGCCAGAGCACGATGGCCGCGCCCGTCAGCGCCAGCGCCACACGCAGGCCGGCGGCGCGGGTCAGCGGCTCGTGCAGCAGCAGGCGTGCCAGGCCCACCGCCCACAGCGGCATCAGGTAGAAGAGCAGCACCACGCGCACCACGTCGCCCACCGTCACGCCCCAGTTGAAGGCGGCGTTGGTGATGCCCGCGGCCAGCACCAGCGGCCACAGCGAGCGCGTGCGCAGCAGTTCGACCCATGCGCCGCGGCGCCAGGCCGTGATGGCTACCAGCGCCACCGCATACACCAGCACCGTGGCCCACAGCGGGTGCAGGCCCTGCGCCTGCAGCGCGCGGAAGGGCCACCACGAGACACCCCAGGCGAAGGCGTTGAAGGTCAGGGCCAGCGCCGGGCCGGCGCGCGAGACGGCTGCGGTCAAGCGCAGCCTTCAGTGCGTGTCGGAACGCGCGATGACGAGCAGCCGCTCGACCTCTTCGCGGTGCTGCACCGTGTTGCGCTTGTGCCAGCGTCGGATGACTTCCATGATGATGGCCACGGACAAGCCGAAGACCGTGATGGCGGTGAACGCCGAGAGGCCGAACTTCGTCATGCCGGCGTAGAAGGCACCCAGCGCCAGGATGCAGGCCTGCTCGTTGAAGTTCTGCACTGCGATGCTGCGGCCGGCGCCCATCAGGTTGTGGCCGCGGTGCTGCAGCAGCGCGTTCATCGGCACGATGAGGAAGCCGCACAGCGCGCCCAGCACGATGAGAAAGGGCGCTGCCACGTAGACGTTGGTCAGCACGTTCAGCCCGATCATCAGGATGCCGACAAGGATGCCCATCGGCAGCACCGAGGTCGCCCGGTCGAGCTTCATCACCATCGACGCCGAGACGGCGCCGATGACCGAGCCGACGATGACCACGCCCGCCAGGTTGCTGGCCTGCGTGGTGCCGTAGCCGAGCGCCGCCGCCGCCCAGGCGAAGACGATGATGCGCAGGTTGCCGAAGATGCCCCACAGCAGCGTGGTGGTGGCCAGGGTGATCTGGCCCAGCTTGTCGGCCCACAGGCGCGAGTTGCAACGCGCGAAGTCGTGCACCAGGCCGACGACACCGCCGGCCAGCGGCTGCAGCGGCGCCGTGGTGCGCGGGATGTAGAGGTTGAACACCGCCGCGATCACGTAAAGGAAGACGATGACCGAGATCGCCGCCTCGGGCGCGGTGTCGATGCTGGTGGTCATGCCAGGCAGGTCCAGGCCCAACAGCATCGGCGCCAGCTTCGGCCCCACGAGCTGGCCGCCGAGCAGGATACCCAGGATGATCGAGCCCACCGTCAAACCCTCGATCCAGCCGTTGCCCTTGACCAGCTGCGAAGGCGGCAGCAGCTCGGTCAGGATGCCGTACTTGGCGGGCGAATAGGCCGCCGCGCCCAGGCCCACCACGGCATAGGCCAGCAGCGGGTGGCCGCCGAACAGCATGTACAGGCAACCCACCACCTTCACCGTGTTGCTGACGAACATCACGCGGCCCTTGGGCAGCGCGTCGGCGAAGGCGCCCACGAAGGGCGCGAGGATGACGTAGAACAGCGCGAACATGGGCGCCAGTGCCGGCGTCTGCCAGGCCGGGGCGTTGCTCATGCGCAGCAGTTCGATGGCGGCGACCAACAGCGCGTTATCAGCCAGCGAGCTGAAGAACTGCGCCGACATGATGGTCGAAAAGCCTTTTTTCATCTGTCGCGCGCAGCGGGGCCGTGCCCGGGGGCCGGCCCATCTTGTCTCCATCTTCGGGGCGCGCGGGTTATAGCACGCGGTCCGCGGGCCGTCGGTGCCCGGCACGGGCGGCTGGCAGAATGAAGCACGGCAGCCGCGCATCCCTGAACGCGGCCCGCCCGACGACCTTCATGCCACGCCCGATCGAAGCCCTGGTCCACCCCGACGCCCTGGCGCACAACCTGGCGCGCGCCCGCGCCGCCGCGCCCGATTCACGTGTGTGGGCCGTCGTCAAGGCCAACGCCTACGGCCACGGCATCGAACGCGCCTACCGCGGACTGCGCAGCGCCGACGGCTTTGCGCTGCTCGACCTGGCCGAGGCCGAACGTGTGCGTGCCCTGGGCTGGCGCGGGCCCATCCTGCTGCTGGAAGGCGCCTTCGAGCCACGTGACCTGGAACTCTGTTCGCGCCTGAACCTCTGGCACGCCGTGCACTGCAGTGAACAGGTCGACTGGCTGGCCGCACACAAGACGCAGCAGCCGCACCGCGTGTTCTTGAAAATGAACAGCGGCATGAACCGGCTGGGCTTCAGGCCCACGGCCTTCCGCAGCGCCTGGGCGCGGCTGTCGGCGCTGCCGCAGGTCGACGAGATCTCGCTGATGACGCACTTCAGCGACGCCGACGGCGAACGCGGCATCGGGCACCAGGTGGCGGCCTTCGAGGAAGCCACGCGCGACCTGCCGGGTGAACGTTCGCTGTCGAACAGCGCGGCAGCGCTGCGGCACGGTGTCAGGAACGACTGGGTACGCGCCGGCATCCTGAGCTACGGCAGCGCACCCGACTTCCCGGAACACGACATCCACCACTGGGGCCTGCAGCCGGCGATGACGCTGCGCAGCAGGCTCATCGCCACGCAGGAACTGCAGCCCGGCGACAGCGTGGGCTACGGCAGCCGCTACGTCGCGCGCGAGCCGCAGCGCATCGGCATCGTGGCCTGCGGTTATGCCGACGGTTACCCGCGCCACGCCGGCACCGACACGCCGGTGCTGGTGGACGGTGTACGCACGGGCACCGTCGGCCGTGTCTCGATGGACATGCTGGCGGTCGACCTGACGCCCGTGCCGCAAGCCCGCACCGGCAGCGAGGTCACGTTGTGGGGGCACGGGCCGGCAGTCGACGGCGCGCCCACGCTGCTGGCCATCGACGACGTGGCGCGGGCCGCCGGCACCATCGGCTACGAACTCATGTGTGCGGTGGCGCCGCGGGTACCGGTGCACACTGCCGGCTGAGCTCAACCCGGCGCCGACCGGACCGACCCGCACACCGCGAAGGCAAAACCCACCATGGCCATCATCAGCAACATCGTCCTCGGCATCATCGTCGGCCTGCTGGCGCGCGGCATCATGCCGGGCGAACAGAAGATGGGCTGGATCCTCACCTGCCTGCTGGGCATCGCCGGCTCGGTGCTGGCGGGCTTCGCGGGCCGCGCCTTGGGCTGGTACACCGACGGCGCGCCGGCGGGCTGGTTCGCTTCAGTGATCGGCGCGCTGGGCCTGCTGTTCATCGTCGGACTGCTGCGCAAGAAGCAGGGCTGAGCGTCATGGCCCGGCGTGTGCTCGTCGACCGCGCCGAGGTCGATTTCACCGCCATCCGCGCCCAGGGCGCGGGCGGGCAGAACGTCAACAAGGTCAGCAGCGCGGCACACCTGCGCTTCGACGTCGCGGCGTCCTCGCTGCCCGATGACGTGAAGGCGCGGCTGCTGGCCCAGGCCGACCAGCGCATCAGCGGCGAAGGTGTCATCGTCATCAAGGCGCAGGACCACCGCAGCCTGCCGCGCAACCAGGCCGACGCGTTGCTGCGGCTGCAGGACATGGTCGACGAAGCCACGCACCAGCCCACCGTGCGCCGCGCGACGAAGCCGACCTACGGCTCGAAGCAGCGCCGGCTGGAAGGCAAATCCGTGCGCGCGCAGGTCAAGGCGGGGCGCGGCCGCGTGCGCGAAGGCTGAGCGGCGCCTGCATTCCGTGGCGCGCCGGCGTCGATTCACGACCGCTGCCGCCGCTTGGTCGCAGGGCTCTCGCCAGGCCACCAGGGCGCCGCCACAGTGCGGCGACACCCCACCACCGGAGCCCTGCGATGCAAGCCCTGACCGCCCTGCCCCTGACGCTGTTCTGCACGCTGGCCCTGGCGCAGACACCGCCCGCCGCCGCACCCGCACCCGCACCCGCA
>Ga0105047_10015513_pt1 | contig 11992 bp, 11 predicted proteins | sample MAT04_FD_78384 | JGI IMG/M metagenome (GOLD analysis project Ga0105047, IMG submission 78384) | Freshwater microbial communities from Lake Fryxell liftoff mats and glacier meltwater in Antarctica - MAT-04 (megahit assembly) | ecosystem: Environmental > Aquatic > Freshwater > Ice > Liftoff... | reverse complement strand
GGTTACAAGTTTCTGCCGGGGCACAATTCGTTCCCGCGCGCGTCACGGAAGGTGTGGTGGCGGTAGCGCTCCCGGGTCGCCGATCATCATGTGTGGGTGACGCTGTTGTCGGAGATCGAGCGATACGGGGCGGGAGATTATCCGAACCAGTCTACCGGCGGCGACGGCCTCATCCGCTGGACGGAACAGGATCGGCCGATCGAAAATACAGATGTGGTCTTCTGGTACACCTTCGGCCACACGCACATTCCTCGGCCCGAAGACTACCCCGTGATGCCGACGGCGTACATCGGTTTCACGCTCAAGCCGAACGGGTTCTTCCCCATGAATCCGGCCAACGACGTGCCGCCTTCCGCGAAGAAGGAAATGAAAGCGGGATGCTGCCACGGTTAAGAATCGGATTTTTTCTTGCGAAGCGGCACTTCGATTTCTTGATCGCTATCGGCCTTGGGCAGATCAAGCGACTTCTTGAAGTCCGTGAAAATCGGTTTGCCGAGCGGTAGTTCCTTGCCTGGCTTGCCGTCAAAGCCTTCGATGCGGATGAGATACGGGCCGCCGGTGACCCCTTTGCCGCCTTCGGCCGCGGTATCGAATTGCCCGTCCTTGATAATAGCGTACCCTTGAGGGCCGCTGTTCTTGCCCGCCTCGGGATCAAAATAGATCACACCAGCCGGGAGCGGATCTTCCCCGTACTTGACCGTTCCCTTGACGTTGAACAGCCGCTGCTTGCCCTTACATCCCGCAAGCAAGATGAAGGCAGGCAGAAGAAAACCGAGAATAAGAAGTTGTCGCGTCATAAATGATCGACGTTTCAATCCAGTTTCACTTCGCCGCCGTTTCGACTGGCGAGCCCGCGATACACTTCCAGGTCGATGCTTTCTTTGACCATCCGGACCGAGCCATCGGCCATGACGAAATTCGCCCCGGCGATGTGGGTGCTTCCAAACGAGATGTCGTTGAACAGGGCGATCGAGGGGGAGTTGATCGCGTTCACGATATTGCGACTGCCCGCGCACACACCATCGTTGTCGCACCCGCGAATCCAAGTGCGATAGCGGGTGCCCGTCACCGGGTTCGACCAGGACATTTCACCAACCAGAAATGTGTTCGATGATCCGTCGGTAATTGAGGTGTGATCGAACCCCGGTTCCGGTCCCAAATTTGTGTTGGTCGTCTTCGTGTCTCGTTGGAAAATCCCTTGTTCGGCGAATCCACCGTGAGAACCGGTATTCGTCCAGATGTAGTCGGCGCCCGTGGCCGGGTTGGGTCCCTTCGGGCCGATGACGCCGTAGTAGTGCGTTGTGAAGGTCATCTGGCCGTTGATAAATTCCGAGGAATTGGTGTGATTGGGAGCCGTCGTCAACTGCCGGTCGATCGGACTCGAAGGACACAAGAAGATCGGCACCTTATTCAAGGCCAAGGTGAGCTTGTCGGAATCGGTATAGTCGCCTGCCGCTAGAGGGAAGAGGTCGAAAAGGTTGCCTTGTTCGATCTGCGGCAGAATGTAAACATGCCAGCTGAGTTCGTTCACGCGTTTTCCCGCCTTGGGGAAACCGCCATAGTTTTCATGAAAGAGATTGAGCGCCTTGCCGAGTTGGTTGAGGTTATTCTGACATCGCAACACGTCAGCCGACTTGCGCGTACTCTGCACGGCAGACAGCAGCAAGCCGATCAAGACGGCGATGATCGCGATAACGATCAATAACTCAATGAGCGTGAAACCACGCCTGATACGTTCGCGGAGCATGGAGAGATACTCGACGACGAATGGTAGTAAGAAATGAAAAGGTTATCTTCGATGTGGGACGGGCGCTATCTATGTTAGCTTTTCATCAATCCTTCATGGTAGCGTCCCTGCCGTTCGGAGAGAACGGCAACTTGCAAAATAATTCATGGCCCCCCTGATTGCGGCGGCCATGAAGTCCGATCCTCAGCGCGAAGACCAGTCGCGAACAACGGGCGAGAAGCGTTCGCGGAACTTCTCGGGCGTCAGATTCGTGATCCCGGCCAGTTTCTTCAACTTCTCCGGGTCCGTCAAATCTTCTGGTTCGAGACGGATCATGTAGCGCTGGGCGCAGTGGAACGATTCACTGTCGACGTTCACTTTCCGCGGCTTCATGCGTTGCGATTCAGGGATGATCATGCTCTCGAAGCTGAGCGGGACCATGCGGCCGCCGACGAAGCTAATGATAGCGCCGAACTGAGCGCCCGCGTCGCTGGAGAGGAACTTGAGAGCCCCGTAGCCAAGATCACGCGTGTATTCGAGATCGAACGGGATGGGGTCGGCGGAACGAAGTTCGTAGCCGAGATCCTTGTCGATGAAGTCGACCTTATGGCCGAGCTCCTTCAAACGCATTTTCAGGGTTTCCTTCACCATGCGGCCGAACTCGAGTTCGCCGAGGCGCAAGTGGCCGTGCGGGTCGCGTTCGAGATTGCCGAACTGCTTGAGCCGCTCTTCGCCGCCCAGGGCGCTAAGGAGCCCCTTCTCGCCGATCGATTCGATCAGGCCTTCCGCCAGGACGGCGACACCGTAGTCCCGCTTCTCGAGTTTCCGCTTCAAGATGCTGCCGATGATGATGTCACAGACGCCTTCCAGAGTGACCTGGGCGCCGCGGAATTCTTCAGGAATGATGGTGACCGTGGACGCCGACGCCTTACCGATGCCGAGAGCGAGATGCCCGGCGGCCCGGCCCATGCTGATGATGATGTACCAGCGGCCCGTGGTTTTGGCGTCGGCATGCAGGGCGCGAGTCGTCATGACGCCGAGGTGGCGGGCAGTCTCGAAGCCGAAGGTCGGCACGCCTTCGGGAAGCGGCAAGTCGTTATCGATCGTCTTGGGGACGTGGCAGACGCGGAGGATGGAATTGCCCTGGCCGCGTGGCGAACCGGGGCCGACGCGCTTGGCGACCTGGCTGGCCGAGTAGGCGGTGTCGTCGCCGCCGATCGTCACGAGGGCTGCGAGCTTCATGTCGGCGATGACCTTGAGGACATTCGCCATGTCCGCCTCTTTTTTGGCGGGGTTGGTGCGTGAGGTGCCGAGGATCGACCCGCCGCGCATGTAGTAGGGCGCGACGTTTTCGACGGTGAGCCGGAAGTTGCTCGTCGCGCTCCCCTCGACGAGATGGCGGAAGCCGTTGGTGAAGCCGATCACTTCCATGTTGTGTTTGGTGATGGCGTCGATGGTGACGGAAGCGATGACGCCGTTAATGCCGGGGGCAGGTCCGCCGCCCACCAGGATCCCGAGCCGGCCGCCTTGAAGAGGACTGGTCATGTTGAGTTCAATGGGTTTTCGAATGAAAAAAAATCGCCGCGTGAAGCGGCGAGCCAATGACGAACGCGCCGGCCGGGTTTACCGATGCGCGTAGTGAATTTTAGGGATTGGGACACATAATTCAAGAAGCGAGGGTCGATGCCGCTCGGCCTCGATTCCGCTGTTCATTTTCCGTGGGCATCCGAATCAGTGGTGTACTGCTCGATAAGTGCAAGACGTTTGGCGACGATCTCCTCCGCTACTTCTTGGGGCTGAAATTGGGCGAAGAAGTCGGCTGTCGATTGGTAGCGAGCCAGCATGGAGACGTTTTGCAGGATGTGATAGGCACTGTGAAACTCAGAGGGCATGAAGTGCTGCACGTAGTTGAGACGATCTTCGTGAGACGTGCTATCGCCGTCGCCGGCAGCGGCTCTCAATCTTTCAACAAGATGGACGGCCGTGTAAAACGCAGCCACGGTCACCCACTCGGGGTAGTCAGTGAGGGAAATGGAATTCAGGAAGTTCCGATTTCGCTCTGCCTTATTTCGATGCTGATCCGCGCTGGGCATAGACTTCAAGGGCTCCTTCGGGGTTAAAGAATGTCGCCAGAGAACGATCCTCTCCCGCGGGGACTTGGAAGACCCCTACCCGCCAGAAATCGTTGGCGAGGTCCCGTTCTAAGGCAGCAATCTCGTCCGCGAGAGCAAAGTCGAAGCGAGACGACGAGGTAACAATAAATGCCTGGATGTGACCGGCCGGCAACGGCATATAGCATGCAGCCACTCGGTCAGAATGCTTGGCGCACCAGCCGTGCAGCGGCAAGAGGAATCTCGACTTGAAGACGGAAATGCGCTCTTCAGTCTTGACAGCCTGGCGACAAGCATCAGTAGCTTTCTCCGCACTGATAAAGAAAACATCCTGATCATCGGGTGTTACCATGATCTGTCCGTCTCGATAGCTCAGGCGGATGGGCTCCTTGCGGGCCACTGCTGCTGCCATCGAACGTCCTCCCATTTGAACTTCCATCATGAACAATTATTAGCTTTGCGTTGGAGTCTCGTCAACGGGGCAAATTCGTAGCCGATCTTATGCTTCCGCTGGCCAGCCTCTTGACCAAGGCTCCCAGCCGCGGTGAGGTTTGGTTCGTGGATTTCGACCCTGCGGTCGGGGCAGAGATCCAAAAGATGAGGCCGGCCTTGGTGATCAGCGAGGATTCGGTCGGTCGTTTGCCGTTGCGGATGGTCGTGCCGCTGACGGACGGGAAGCCGCCATACGCGAGTTTTCCCTGGTTCGTGCTAATCCCGGCAGACAGCGACAGCGGATTGAGCAAACACTCCAGTGCCGATGCGTTTCAGCGAGTTGTCTAGCGGTGGCGCGACGAACAGCTTAAGCTCGTATTTTACCGAAATCGATCGCCAAATCGGGGAGCTAGAATCTCAACGATTCATCAGCCAGTACGCCACCCCAGACGCGACACCGAAACCTATAAGGAGAACGCCGCCGATGCGGCGAAGGCGGCTACGTCGCCGCGAACGATCCTTCTCTCCAACAGCACTACGGAGCAGTGCCTCACGCTCTTCGTTGGAGTGAGTAAGCCGTCGGCGTATCCAGCTTGGTTTCTTGGCGCGCGTGATGAGCTCATTCAACTGAGGTGAGAGGACGAGGAGTCGAGCATCCGGGATTTGCTTGATGATGTAGTCGAATGAACTGTTGCTGACATTCAACAGATATACGATCAACTCAGCGTCATCGAGGTGAGCGATGTCGGCCCACTCATCACGGGAGTATTTCCAGAGAAGCTCATCAACGGTCGGCTTCGTGGGAACAGCCGATTCGTCGGCAGGGGATGGTTCCGGCGGCGTCTCTTGCTTGACGTTTACCGCGTCCGACGGCACGGCGTTACCACCTGGAAAGAGCTTCTCAAACATCTGGCGGCATCCGTCCAAAACTCGAGTCCCCTTCGTGCCGCCACACTTTTCGATAACGACGTCCTCATCGGTAATGATCGCCTTGGCGTTGAGTACCACCCCAAAGCCGACCCGCGCATTGGCCTCGAAATCGGTCCAGACGAACTGATCGCCGTGACCCAACCGCGTCAGTTCGGCTTGAACGGCCGTCTTCGCGGCATCCTTGGTTGTTTGGTGCTTCCAGGTGAGAAGGGGCATGGGGAGAAATAGACCTTTCGCACATGTTTCGTAGGGGGAGCTCCGTCTTGGCGGCCCCACCAGATTCAAGCGATAGCCCGCGAAGTCTTGATGTCGCTTGGCTTTCACCAGTTTAATCGGGGCCTCACTCGAGGCGACTGAGCTTTCGCACCTCATTGTAGTTACCTCTTCAAGCGTATTCCGAGATTCCGCACGCCCGCCTTCTTTTCCGCTGGACGAACTGGAAGCGATCGTGGAAAATTAACATTCATCCCCAAGGCGTTCCACAGCCAGAGGTTCGACATGCCGCGTACACTTTTTCTGATCCTCGCTGTTGTCATCGCCTCTGTCGCTGTCGACACGCGTGTCGAGGCCCAGCCGAAGAAAGGGCCGCCCCGGGCGATCATCAACGAGAATCCGCTCGTCCACTCGGCCGGGCACGCGCCGGGCATGGTCATCACGATGCTCGACACGCGCTTGCCGCTGTCGAAACTTTCCCCCGCGAAAATCCTTCCCGACCTTTGCCATTACAAGTACCGCGTCACAACCTCCTCGCCCGAGTGCCAGGCGTTCGTCGATCAGGCCCTCGGCTTCTACTACTCTTATGTCTGGATCGAAGCCGTTCGTTCCGCGGAGACGGCCCTCCGGCACGATCCGAAGTGCGCCTACGCCTGGTTCATCCTGGCCAAGGCGATCGAAAAGTGGGGCAAGGGCGACGCGACCCCGGCTCTCGACAAGGCCAAGGAGTTGATGCCGAAGGCCGGGCACCGTGAGCAACTGCTCATCCAGGCGAAGCTGCAAGAAAAAGGCATGTGGCCCAACACGCTGCCGGACGACCGCAAGAAGAAAGCCGCCGCCACGCTTGATGAACTCCTCACCCTCTATGATGACGATGAAGAAGGCTGGTTCGCCCGCGCCCAACTCAACGGCGGGAACGAAGGAGCCGTTTACTACAAAGCCCTGCTGAAGATTAACCCGATCCACCCCGGCGCCAGCCACGAACTGGTGCACTTTTACGAGAACTTCAAACGCCCCGCGCTTGGCTGGCCCTTCGCGGAAGCCTACATCGCGTCTTCGCCCGGCATCCCGCATGCCTACCACATGCAGGCCCATCTCGGCACGCGCATCGGCAAATGGTCGAAGTCGACCGACTGGTCGGCCCGCGCGGTCGAGCTCGAAAAGGCATATCACAAAGCGATGAATCTGAAGACCAGCGAAGATCATCAGTACATTCATCATCTGGAAACGCTGATGCGCAGCCTGATCCACGATGGCCGTTTCACCGAAGCCCGTGCCGTCAAGGCCGAGGCCGTGAAGATCGGCGCCAAGGGGGCCGAGTGGCAGATGCACTTCTTTCGCCTGCACCTGGCGGAACGCGACTGGGCCGAGGTGGAAAAGATCATCACCGAGGTTCGCAAACTCGACAAAACGAACGGGAGCTATCTCGCGGCCCTCATGTATCTCGATCGTGGCGAGATCGATCGCGCGGCCGCGGAGGTCGAAGTCGTCCGTCAGGAGCAACAGAAGAAAAAAACCGATCGCAAGCTCGAGCAACGCACCGCGGAGATCCATGGACGGCTCATGTGCCAGCAGGGGTCCGGCGACGGCCCGAAGCTGATGCAGAAGGGCGTCGACAAGACCAAGGACGATTACAGTGCCCACGCCTGGGGGCACGGCGCCTACAACATGGAACAATGGGGCATCGGCTCACTGGAAGCGGGCAACGCGACCGCCGCGGAAGAAGCGTTCCTGGAAGCGCTGGCTCACGACGCCGGCAGCGTCCGCGGCGCTCTCGGAATGCAGGCGCTCTGCGATCGCCTCGGCCGTAGCGATGAGGCCAAACGCTTCGGTCAGGTGGCCGAGCGCTGCTGGGCCAAGGCCGACCGCAAGAGTTTCGATCTCCTCAAGGAAGAGTTCACGCACAAGGCGGAAAAGCTTACACGCGACGTGTCGACATCGGGTCAATAATTTCAAGCAGGTTCATCCAGATGCACCGTTTTTCTTTTGTTGCACTGCTCGTCGGTCTGTTCGCCACGTCGGCGAGCGCTGACCCCTGTGTCTCCGGCATCCCGCAGGGGCAGAAACCGGGGCCGTACAGTTTCCTCGTCGCCACTGGTCCGCAGCGGGGCCAGCAGACTTGCTACGTCTGCGAGACGGCCGAGAAACCGGGCGTCATCGTCTTCGCTCGCAAGTTAAGTGATCCGCTCGGGAAGCTGTTGGTCAAATGTGATGATTGGCTTCTCAATCAACCGAAAGACACCGCCCGCGCCTGGATGACGGTGCTCGGCGAGAAGACGGTCAGCCTCGACGATCTCGCGAAATGGGCCAAGCAAGCCGGGCTCAAGAATTTGCCGGTCGGTGTCCACGACGACCCCATCGGCCCGCCGACTTACAAATTGCATGATGAAGCCGACGTGACCGTGCTGCTCTTCGTGAATAAGATGGTCATCGCCAACTTCGCGTTCCGCGCCGGCGAATTAAACGACGAGTCCATCAAGAAAGTGACGGCGGCGCTCTCAACATTGACACCGAAGAAGTGACAAGTGAGCGCCGGAAGCCCAGAGGTAAGGCTCTGCGAACCTCGGGGATCACCTCCCTATTGACTCCCAAAAACACCAGCGACCGGAGGAATTTGCGGTTACGCAAAGACTCCTCCGGTCGCTGGTGTTTTCCGATTAACCAAGACGGGACTTAGTTATCGCCCTCGATCAACGGCGCCAGCATCTTCCTGACCTGCTGCACCGCCACGACGGGGATGAACACGTCGAAGGCGAAGATTTCGTCCTTCATGGTTAACGCCATCCCGGAGTAAGCGGGCTTGCCCTTCGGAGCCTTGAGTTCGGGGATGCCGCCGCCGAAGCCGGGCAGGCCGCCGGCCGTTTCGCGAACCATGTCCATCACGGCCTGGATGAATCGTGCAGAGTCGGCCGCGAACAGGTACGAAATGTCGGCGGGCAGTTGCTTACGCGTACCGATAAACGACTCGTCACGTTCGAGCGGATCGGCCGGCTTCAGGTAGGCTTCGAGCGAACCCTTGGCTTCTTTCCAATCCGTACCCGTAACGCTCAGCATCTTGTTGCCGGAAACACCGAACCACAGCGTCGGCGTCTCGCCCATGGTCTTGATCATGGCATTCTTCGTCCCCTCGCGGGCGGTTTCCGGCAGGCTCTCGACAGCCTTGTCGAAGTCGTAGGCAAACCGAATCTGCGTCATCTTGTAGTCGCCGATGGTCTCAGCGCCTTCCTTGATGACCGGTTTGTCTTTGAACGGCACACCGGCATACGAGCCCGTTTTGGTCATAGCCTTGAACATCTTGAGCATGGCGGCATTGGCCTTCGCGCCATCTTTGAACTCGGTCATCGAGAACATGCTGTTCAGCTGGTTGCCGGCCGAGATCGTCTGAATCTGGCCAATCTCCATCAGTTCCTTCACGGCCGCTTCGATGGCCTTCTTGGCGTCTTCATCTTCGTCATCAGCCTGGGCTTCTTTCATCATGGCCGCCATGGTCTTGCTCGTCGTCAAATCGAAATTGGAGATCGAGTAGACGAGTTGCCCGCTCGACAGAGCGCCGATGTCCTTGAGCGAGGCCGGCTTCAGCTTCTTCAGGAACAGGTTCGTTTCGGTATCGGATGCGAACTGGGTCAGGAACCGCAGATTGGCCCCCTCGGGTCGGAAATCGAAACCGAGAACCAGGGCCTCGCCGTCGTCGAGAAGCGACAGCAAGCTGTTGAACATCATCTTGATCATCTCGCCCTGGCGCTTGTTGATGCCCATGCCGCCGGCGCCGAGACCGAGATCGAGCAGCGCCTTGAAACCCTTGATCTTGGCGCCGTACTCCTTGTTGATCATCTTCAGATTCACATAGACGGACGCATCTTGCCCGAGGAACGCCTGGGCCGTTTCGCGCGAAAGCGTCTTGGCCAGGTTGTCGCCCGCGCCCTTGACGTAGGACTTGGCAACGTCGGCGTCGTTGGTCAGGATCAGGTACTCTTTGCGCTCGACCAGGTTGATCGGCTCCTCAATGCCCTCCACCTTGATCGAGTCATAGCCGCCGTCGTTCTTTTTCAGCGACTTGCGTTCGTCTTCTTTCAAGAAACTGTTCTTGAACTCGGTGTAACCCGTGATCGGCAGGTGAATCGCGATCTTCGGCGAGTCGGGCAGCTCCGCCAGATCGCTGACCACCACGTAAACTCGGGCGTCCTTGACGATCGGCTTGAGGTCGCGGCCTTCGGAGACTTCCTTGATGGCATCGTCAATCTGCTTGATGAGCTTGGGGGCAAGGTCGGGCACGGCATTGCCGAGGAGCTTGCCGAGCCGGTCGCGGGCTTTATCGATCCCGTTGACCTGGATCACGATCGGGGAGCTGGAAGGCACCAGGCCGAGCGAGGCATTTTGAGCGGAGGCCATGCCGGCGGAAGCCAGCAAGCCGACCACGGCCACGGCCCAGAGCCAGCCGAATTTGGTTTTCATCATCGATTCCTTATGTGTGGGAGATGTGTCCTGTGCGAACGGGTGATACCCGGTCGCGGTCCCCGAGGTTTCAGAGCATTCCTAGCGAATTGCCATCATGCTATCCCGCATCACGTTCGTTGGCTACACGGAATTGATCGCCAACAAACGCTACCCATGCGAAATTGAAGATGGTAAGATGATGGTTCCTATCAATCGTGAGCCACTCGAGGTCGACGTACGGATGGATACTGCCGCCCTTGATTTGGCCGACCGGGTTCCCCCCGCCAGCCTACTGGGTTACTTGAACTTCTCGGACGGCCGTCCCGATCCGAAGTTTCAGCGCGCGCTCGATCAGGCGTTCACTCACCTGGCCGAGCAGGGCGACGATGCGCCGTGGACCAGCCTGCGAACCTGGCTGTTCCGACAGGGCGATCTTCTTCAGGAATCCGGCGCTGCCGCCTTCCGCGATACCGTTCAGGTCCGTGCGGTCTTGCGTCTGGCGTTCGGCCACGTTCTTGAAGCATACCGCGAGCATCATGTCGATCTTCTGTCCCATCAGCCTGACGCGGTCTTGTTCTCCCCCTTCTTCCTGGCCCGGGTCTGCGAGGCCGTTCTCGCGCAGGGTTCGCCCTGGACCGAGGATGACCGGATCGTTGAAGGGACCCTGCGTCGGCTGAACGATTTCGTCGGCTATCGGCCGATCGCGTTGCTGGAAACCCGGCCACAGACTGACTTCTATCCGCACGAGAAGTTCCGGCCGGTGCCGATCTATCTGCGCCACGTCGGCGCCTGCTTCAGCCCGTACCAACGGCTCGTTCAACGGGCGATCGAGGCGATCGAACAAACCGACCCCGCCATCCTGCGTCTGGCTGGTTTCGATCCCACCTTGCTTGAAGAATTGGCCTTCGACCCGCGAGCCTACGATCATGGCCATCCGTCGAACCGCCGGCCGAACTATCTGTTCGGCGAGTGGGATCCGCATCATCTTGATCGCCAGGGCCGTTACCAGCGTTTCGTGGTTCGGCAGAATGTGCTCGACGCCCTGATCGCCAGCCGCGAACGAGAGCCGGGCGCCGCGATCGACTGGAGCGAGGCGGGAACCGTCCTGGCCGGGACGATCTTGATGGCCGTGGGCATGAGCGGCGAAGGGCCAAGCCATCACGATTCCACGATCAAACTGGCGAACCTGGTGCCGCGGATCGCGCAATATCGCGACGAGTTTTATGAATGGTGGATCGAGCGCCTGCCCAACCCCACGGGCGAGCGGCTGCGTGCGGAAGCGAAGCGTGTCCGCCAGCCGTTCGGCGGCATTCGCCAGCATCTGAATCACACGCTCGCGAATCAACGGGCGATCCAACTTCAGGATCGCCGGCTCGCGATGAGCTTCGCCGAACTCGGCTTCCCCGAAGCGAGCCGGGAACGGGCGCGGCAGATCCCGACCGCGTCCCTGCGATTCCTGGGCGAGATTCGCGTTCAACAAACAACGGTAGAACTCCAGATTTTGGCGGGTGAGCTCAAAGGGGCCGCGAGCCTGCTCCCGGAAATCGAACAGCGGATCGAGGACGGCATCAACTGCGGCGCCCTGGCCGATCCCTGGAACATTCTCGGCTATCAGGGCCTTTATCCGCTCTTTCAATCCAAGGAAGATAGCGTTCACGATCCGCGCAACGAGGAACTCATTGACGCGGTGACTCGCCAGTTCGATCTCTACGCCCGTTTGCTCGCGGGAGCGGCGTTCGCGGGGGACGACCTCCTGCAACGCAAACTCGGCGAGGCGGTCGATCGGCTCGCGACTTGGTGGGATCGTTTCGCCACCTACGAAGTAAGCGAAGTGCCGCGGCTCAATGGCGGCGAGCGAGCCGAGGCCGCCAAGCACGTGGCCGGGGCGCTGGTGCACTGGCGGCAGTGGAAGCAGAAGCCGACGGGGACGGAGATTCATTTCTGGCGCGGCCAGCGCTCGGGCATCTCGACCACGGCCGCATTCGCCCAAGTGCTGGAAGCCCTACTGCGGGAAGAAGACTGGAACGCCGCCCTCTCCCTGTTGATGGCGTGGCTGAGCGAGGCCGAGTTCATTGCGCTCGAAGAGGGCAATGCATCATTTACGGAACTCGCGGAGCGCTGGATCGATGGCGTCTGCCGCGAGGTG
>Ga0105047_10015511_pt1 | contig 11993 bp, 3 predicted proteins | sample MAT04_FD_78384 | JGI IMG/M metagenome (GOLD analysis project Ga0105047, IMG submission 78384) | Freshwater microbial communities from Lake Fryxell liftoff mats and glacier meltwater in Antarctica - MAT-04 (megahit assembly) | ecosystem: Environmental > Aquatic > Freshwater > Ice > Liftoff... | reverse complement strand
TCCGATACCGGTCCCTTGCTGATTGGCCAGACGAACTTACAACAGTTGAAAATCACCGATCAACAGGGTTCCATCGAGTTGGCTGCGGATTCTGCGCGACGCTTGTTTCTGCTCAAGCCGGGGTTTCCGGGAAATCTGACAGGATCATGGACATCCGATGGCCTCGTCACCGGTGACGTTGTCACGTTTCGACTTGAACTGCCAGCGGCGACGATATCAAGGTTTGAACTGCTGGCGAATCCAAACATCCTGCTGACGAGTGTCGGCAGTCTGGTGCTGGATCCGGAACATGTGCCAGCTACCAGCGACAATGGTGAGCTCAAAAAGTGGACCATCCTGCCTGGCGATGCCGCTCGGCTGACTTTTAGATGCCGCGCACAACGCCAATTACAGTCGCTGGATCCGATGCAACTTGGATCGTTCAATGCGGCTCATGAGCTTGCGGGCGACATCCTGAGGTCCCGCTGGATGATTGGCCTTCCAGCGGAACTCAATGGTCGCGCCCGATTGACAGCGCGGATTTCCAGCGAAGTGCGTGTAGCCGACGTCACACTGGAAGATCATCGTCCGGTCGAATGGCAGGTAACGGAAGAGAACCATCAACAGATCCTGAGCATGCTGTTACCGGAAGCATCAGAATCCACAATCCTGAATATCTCTGCTGCCTCAGTGTTGCCTCAGACTGAATCCTGGGAACTGCCCATGCTGTCGCCTGCTCAGTGGTTCAGTCGCAACGACGAACATCGAGGTCCGATCCAGTCACCCATCGGTCAGCTGAGCGTGTTGATGCCAAAGACCGTACATCTTGACGAATGGATGCTCGTCGGCATCCAGGAGCGTGACATTGTGACTGGCCCCGATCAGAGTCGCGAATATCAGCTCACACAGTTTTTGCCCGAAGCCTCAGCCATCGCGCGAACGTCCACGAGTGAACCGCGATTGACGGATTCTGTCGTCACGCTCGTCGAACCTGCCGGACGCCTCGCAACGGTTCGCTGCCTGGTCAACGTGCAGTGTGAAGGAGCCTCGGTGGTGGAACTACAATGGCCTGTTTCGCAGGACTGGCAGGTGATCGCGGCTCGATATGCGTCCAATTCCCGCGCGCTCTTCTTTGAGTTTCCGCAGTCAGATCCCGAAGCAGCCACCTCGCCATTGACGTTGCATTTGCCCGAATCTCTGGAACCCGGCGCGTCTCGTGTCCTCGAGATCCAGTTTCGCCAATCTGATGTCTCAGACACGCGCACCATAAATCTGCCGCTCGCAGAAAACCGCCGAATCGAACGCATCAATGCTGTCGTTGTGTTTCCGCCCGCGTTTACCCTCAGCACCGAACTGCAGCGTCGCTGGACCGCCGGACGACCTTTGCTCACAACGGAGGAAGTCCTCCGCTCGATGACATGGTTCCCTGAATCGAAACTGAGCAGCGGTGGTCAGTTCTACGCAATCGGTGGTTCCCAGCAGATCAATCTGGTCGCTGAGGTCGCAGCCGACACGCCACACAGTAAAGTCATTGAACTGGAACATGCCGTGCGGATAGTGGAGGGAAAAATCGTTGAAACTTCGCGGATCGTGTTGCGTGCCGATCAGCAGTTTCGTGAATCGCTGACGCTGCTGATCCCGTCTCGCGCTGCAAATGAATTGCGGTGGTCTATGGACGGTGAACCAATTTCGGCACGACGCGAAGAAGCGGCTGGCGAACCGCCGGAATGGCGGCGATGGTCGCTGAATCTGGCAGGACGACAATCAGGAGTCGCAACCGTCATTCGCTGCGAATCCAGACAAGCTGCCGGGCAGGACATCGTCGCGACGATTCCGATGCCCGACACGGACCTTCCGATTCACGGAACGCTGCAACTGTTCTCGTCTGATGAAGGTCAACTCACATCGCCGGGACTGAAGCCGACTGCATCCGGGAATTCACTCAATTCCAGTGCTGACGATCAATCAACAGCCTGGGAACTTCCTGCTGTACCGGAAGTTGTGCGGTTGGTGCTGGGACAGAACCCCAGGATTCAGTTCGGCCAGACGATCGACATGCATATGATGCACATGATCGATGAACACCGTGGTGGCCTGAATCTGCAGGTTCTCGCTGTCGCCAATGTCAGCCGTAGCGCGGGACAGAACTCCCTGCCACTCGCGCTGCCTGCGGGCGTTCGACCATTGGTTCTTGTGAACGGGCATCGAGTGCAGTTACAAAAAACCGACGAAGGAGTTTCAATCCCACTGCCTGTTTCTTCCGTTGATTGCCAGGTTCTGTTGACATGGACCGAACCGGCAGAACGACCTTTCACCGTCACCCGCGAACTCCCGAGACTGTTTCTGCGCGAAATGTCTGTGCCGCAGTGTACACATCATTTACTCGTGAGTCCCCAATTGGAACTCCGAGCCACCGAAACCAGGTTTGCAGCCTCAGATTCGACCGATGTGCTGCAGATTCTGGATCGACTGTTGACTGCAGTTGACTCGCCGCACGGAACTCACGGGCCGATCCCGGACACCAATTCGCCTTTGGAAATCCGCAGTTTCGTCTCGCGCTGGCAGCTCGCGACAACGCAGGACTGGCAGCAGCGTATTCTCATTGACACTGTCCAGTCTGAGATGCCGATTACGATTCAAGTCACGCAGTTGCGTCGTCGAGTTGCGATTGCCGTCGGCGTAGCGATGCTTCTGGTCGCGATTTGCGTCGTGCTGCGAGCCACGGTGCTGGAATACCGCCTCGCCTGTGCATTCACTGCGTTCACCTTGCTGGGACTCAGTATGCTGATGACCGTTTCAACCGCAGAAGGAATCCTCACAGGAACATTCTGGGGACTGCTGATCGGCCTGACTGTCGTCACCGTGGCACGCTGGCAGTGGTTGCAATTGTTCAGCCGTCAGACGTTTGTGCGATCGACTTCGGGTGCAATTCTCCTGCTGATCACAATCCATCCATCCTTCGGACAGCAGCCCGCCGATTCTGGAACATCCGTAATCGCTGTTGCTGTGCAGCAGGGCACTGAAATTCTGCCGGATGTGCTGTTGCCGGATACCCCGCTTCCGGACAGCGACGTCGCATATGTCCGAAAAACGGTCCTCGAAAAATGGCAGAAGAAATTCGCGGCAGAACAATCAGTTTTACCCGCTGCGGTCGTCAGTTCGCTGCACACGGAGATCGTGGCGGAATCTCCCGAGTCCGTCGAATTAATTCTCAGACTGGAAGTCGCTGCCGTGAGCGGCGACGAGCTCTGCTATCTGCGAATTCCAATGCAGGGTTCCAGACTTGTGCAATGTACGATCGACGGAGACAAGGTGCTGCCGGAACCTGAAGGACCAAACGCCATTCTCATTCCGGTCCCTGCTTCATCACTGTTGCCGACCCGCACGCTGGAACATTTTACAGACGATGCTCGCGGCAATCCGGGCGACGACAGTACGCAGAACGACACGTCTGAAGACGCGCGTGCCAACGACACCGTGACATCAGCTGCAGTCGATGCGGGACCACTCGCCGCCTTCACAGTGCATCAGATCGAATGTCGTTTGCGACCGGTGACGACTCGTCAGGCGTCCGGTTTGCAGTTTCGCCTGCCCGCTCTGCCCTGCCCGATCGCTGAAATCGAAGTCTCCGCGCCGGACGGGCTGTTTTCCGGCGTCCGCGCGCAGTCCTCGGCAGGCGTCGTGCAGTGGAAACCGACTGATGGTGCAATTCGACTGAACAGCCTTGCAATGTCCGAAGGCATCGACATGCGATTGTTTCAGGCAGGCATCGAAAAAGGCAGTCCGCAGCTGGCCACTGTCGAAATATTGACTGTCGCCGAAGTCGTCGCCGAACAACCGGTGCTCTCGTGCTTCTGCCGCTTTTCCCGCTGGAATCCGCTCGCCCCTGAAGTGCGTTATTATGTGCCTCAGGACTATCAGCTGGTTTCTGTCGATAATGTCAACGGAGGAGATCTGTTGTGGTCCACGCAGGGGCGTATCGCCACAATTCTACTGCCAAACGCCATCGGAAACGAGTTTGTGCTGTCGTTGCAACTCAAGTCGATCGCATCGTCTCCACTGCAACAGCGCAGAATTCCGATCGCCGAACTGATTCAGTTCGCAGACTGTGTGGTCTCCCCGAACTTATTGCTGGCTGTACGAGTCAATCCCGTGTTCTCTGTGTTGCCTATCGACGACGATCAGGTCACCACACTGGCTTTCACCGACGCCCAGCCCGCATGGGGACAATGGCTGCGTCGTTCCGACAGCGTGTTTATCGTCCCCAGCGGAATTCCCGAATGCGTAGTCCGCCTCGCAGCTCGCAGCAGCCTGAACGAAGTGCGGATCGATCAGAGTTTCACTATCCAGAATCAGCGTATTGACTGGAAGTGTCAAATCGATATCGATACCACGGTGCTGCCCGTATTTCGACATCGTCTGACGATCAGTTCCGAGATTGAAATTACCGATGTGCAGGTCACTGCCGGTGAAGCGAATCGCCTGGCGACGTGGCATCGTCGCGGCGATCGACTGGTCGTACAGTTGAAGGAAGGCACCACGGGGCTGCACATTCTCAGGATTTCCGGACGACAACTTCTGCGTCCGGACGATACAAGAATCGCACTCCGCAGCCCTCATGTCCACGATGCACAGATTCCGAAAAAATCCAGCCTGGAGCTGACCGATCAGGACGGCCTGGGGCTGGCGTTTGAAAAACTGGGCACCGCCGTTTCGAATGAACGTATTGTCGTTAATGATCTGCTTCAGCCCGGCGTTCCCGTCAGAATGCAGATCCTTGATGAATCCGACCCCATTGTCCTGCAACGACTGCGGCCCGTCGAACCTTTCGGCTCAATTGCCGTAATTCGTTCTGTCGATCAGGCTGCTTTCGCAATCCATCTGTCTCAATGGTCCGGCAGCCTTGGCCCTCTGGAAATGAAATTCGCAGACGATACGGAGTTCCTGACAGAACCTTCTGTGCTCGTCGATGGCCGACAATTCCCTTTGATTCGCGAAGGCAATGAATACACCGCTGGTCAGGAAGTCATTCGGGAACTCTTTGATCAGCCGGATTTCGCAATAGTATGGAGCATGCAGATTCCTGAATCTCAGCGCCGTGGAGCATCCATAACCTTTCCATGGCCGGAGATCTCCGACCGCATTCAATGGACCGAACGATGGCTGATTCCGCTTGACACCACCCCAGGCACGATCAGCACTGCAGCAGCGAACATGGCGATTCCTGCATGGCTGAAGGATGCCAGCGCGATGGGATTCGGCAAGGATCTGGCCGCGTTGAAAGTACGTATTTTCGAAGAGGCGGTTGAGCTGTCTGGTTCCGGAACACAATTGATCATTCCCTTGAATACGGTTACCGAAGTTCCCAACACAGAACCCGCGCGTGCCCTGTTCGCGGTGTCAGATTCTGTGCTCTGGTCCAATCCGAATCAGTCCGCAGTTGGTCAGACGACGCTCGTCATTTTCGCTACCCGTACGCCTGGACGCTGCTCGCTGATTATCCCGAACGGAACTGTCGTCACTGAACTGGAGACAGCAGAAGCAATCCGTTGGGAAGACGTGGCGCGCGAAAAAGTCACTGTGGACCTCACGAAATTGGTGACCGTGATCCAGATTCGCTGGATGAGCGTACGTGCGAAAAATGGTTTCGCATCCACGACGCTGCAGTTTGCCGCTCCATTCCCCACTGACTGCGAAACACGCCGCAGCGTGACGGTGGCCAGCTCCGAAGGCGAACGGCCACAGTTTTTCGGAGACGTGCGAAAAATTCCAGTTGGCGATCTGGACTCTGCGCTGCTCACAGAACTGACTGCCGGTTTGACTCGCGCACAGCCGGAAGATTCGACGGCGGCTGGTGCGACCGAACCGCTCCCCACGTCCGACGAAATGGCCAGACAGTTGCGTGCCTCACGCACGGAGTTCATTCAGGGATTCACAGGCGAGTCTCAGCCGACCGTCGCAATGGCCAGTTGCCGTCCGATCGATAGTTCCCGGATTGAAGTGTTCAGCCGAAAGCGACTGCAATGGCCAACCGTCGTATCGATTGCTGCGGGATTTCTGGCGATCGCCGGTGCGGCCTTCGGACAAAGCATGCGATCAGATGCCAACGTATCAATGACCCGGATTGCCACGCAATCGTCAGACTTCCCACGATCAGAAAATAAATCGCAAACCAGTGCTGGCGGTCGACCGCCAGGAATGAGATCCCTTCAGGAATGAATGGCCCGTTTATCCACTGCCATAGCGGCTTCTTTGATAGCTTCGGATAACGTCGGATGAGCGTGGCAGCAGCGTGCAATGTCTTCGCTGCTCGCTCCGAATTCCATGGCGACAGCGGCTTCGTGGATGAGTTCTCCCGCATGGGCTCCGATGATGTGAACTCCCAGGACACGATCCGTGACTTCGTCGGCTAGTACTTTAACGAAGCCTTCGGTGTGTCCCGCAGCACGAGCCCGGCCGTTGGCGGCGAAGCTGAAACGTCCGGATTTGTATTTGACTCCGGCTTGCCTCAGAGCGTCCTCATTGGCCCCGGTCGACGCAATTTCCGGTTGTGTGTAAATGACAGCGGGAATTGTCCCGTAGTTAATGTGACTGTGACCGGTCGCCATCTTTTCGATACACGCAATGCCTTCTTCTTCTGCTTTATGAGCCAGCATGGCTCCGCCAATCACATCCCCTACAGCGTAGACGCCTGTCGCGCTCGTCTGGTAACCCGTGTTGACCTGAATGAAACCACGCTGGTCTGTCTGAACACCCGCATCTTCAAGGCCGAGATTGTCGGTACAGGGCTTCCGTCCCACAGCAATCAGGACTCGATCACAGGTGATCGGTTCTGCACCTTCCACCAGAATCGTACAGCTCTTTCCGGCGGCCGTGACGGATGTCACCTTTGTTCCCAGCTTGAACGTCAGCCCCTGCTTTTCAAAGATCTTCTTTGCTTCTGTCGCCACCTGTTCATCGACACCGGGCAGGATGCGAGGCAAATATTCCAGCACCGTGACCTGCGATCCCAGCCGTCGCCAGACAGTACCCAGTTCCAGCCCGATCACTCCTGCACCGATGACGACCAGGTGCTTTGGGACTTCGGGCCAGGCGATGGCTTCGGTGCTGGTCCCGATGCGATCTCCGTCCGGCTGGATGCCTGGAAGTGCCGTCGATACGCTGCCAGTGGCGATCAGAATCTTCTCTCCAGTCAGTGTCGTCGGTGCATCGCCGACCACTTCCACGACGCCATTGCCTTTCAGCTTTCCATGGCCGAAGAATCGCGCGATCTTATTCTTCTTCAGCAGGCCCTGTATGCCTCCGTCGAGCGTACTCACCACGCCATCTTTGTGCTTCATCATTTGTGCGATATCAAGCGACACGCCCTGCACGACAAGGCCACGTTCAGCGAAGTGCTTCTGAGACTGTTCATACAGCTCGCTGGTTTCCAGCAATGCCTTGCTCGGAATACAACCGATTCGAAGGCACGTTCCGCCGAGCTGCTTCTCACGTTCCACGACAGCAACTTTCATTCCGAGCTGCGACGCCCGAATTGCGGCCACATAACCGCCTGGACCAGCACCCACAACAACCAGATCAAACGCTTCGGACATATGAGGAAACCTGATGTTAAGTGCTGTAGCTTGACTCTCTGAGTCGAGTAAGTACGCAGGACCAGCATGGCTGCCCTTCAGAACATGCAAGATCGGAAATGCCCGGCTTCACCCGTGGCCGTAGCTCATGTCGTCCTGTCACACTTCCAGAATCAACCGTGCTGGATCTTCAATCTGATCCTTCACGAGCTTCAGGAACGATACGGCTTCGCGGCCATCGACAACGCGATGGTCGTATGTCAGTGCAAGATACATCATCGGGCGAATCACAACCTGGCCATTGACGGCAACCGGTCGGTCGAAGATGCCGTGCATTCCCAGGACGCCGCTTTGAGGAGGATTCACGATCGGAGTGGACAGCAGCGAGCCATACACGCCGCCATTCGTAATGGTAAACGTGCCGCCTTCCAGTTCTTCCAGAGTGATCTGGTTGTTCTTCGCCCGGCCCGCCAGTTCAACGATCGCCAGTTCGATATCGGCAAAGCTCAGATTTTCCGCATTTCGCAGCACCGGAACAACCAGTCCCTTGCCTCCGCCGATCGCTATTCCCACGTCACAATAGTTGAAGTAAGTCAGTTCGCGACCGTGCATCTGAGCATTCAGCAGCGGAAACTGCTGTAGCCCGGCAACGACGGCGCGGACAAAAAACGACATGAAACCCAGCTTGGCACCGTATTTTTTTTCAAACACGTCCTTGTACGATTCTCGCAGTTTCTTGACAGCCGACATATCGACTTCGTTGAACGTCGTCAGCAACGCTGCCGTCTGCTGCGCATCAACAAGGCGTTTGGCGATCGTCTGACGAATCGGGCTGAGTGGCATCTTGCGGGTTTCACGAATTCCGCCGACACGCACCAGAGCCGATCCTGACTGCACTGTGCGCACGACGTCTTCTTTGAGGACTCGCCCACCCGGCCCGGTTCCCTGCACCGAACCTGCAGCCAGTTTATTTTCTGCCATCAGGCGTTCCGCCGCAGGCATCACATGTCCGACGCCTTTAGCATCGACAGCCATCGCTGCGGGTGGGGCCGGAGCGGTTGCTGGTCCGCCACTGGCTGCCGGCGCTGCACTGGCCACTGGTGCTTCAGCGCGGCGCAGAAAACCGATGACTTCGCCGATCGTGGCAGTCTCACCGGCATTCTTCAGAATTTTACTGACGACTCCACCTGCCTGCGCCGGGATATCGAACGTTGCCTTATCCGTTTCAAGTCCCACAACTCTGGCGTCCAGCGCGACGTACGCGCCTTCTTTGACGTACCATTCGCCGACAAAGGCTTCGGATATGGACTCACCCAGTTGAGGAACCTTAATTTCAATGTCCTGCGTGCTCATAGCAGTTCAAATGCCTGTTTCAGAATGTTTTGTTGTTCGATCTTATGACTGGTTGCGGAACCCGTCGCGGGGCTGGCCGCTTCCGGACGACAGATGCCGCGATAAGGATACTGATCCAGCAGACGTTCGCCGAAACGCATTCTCAGGAATCCCCAGGCGCCCATATTACGAGGTTCTTCCTGAACCCAGAACAACGGTGCGGTCGTGGCATACTTCGATAACGCTGCGGCCAGTGCTTTCGCAGGAAACGGATAGAGTTGCTCGATGCGGATGATGGCCACGTCATCACGTTTGGCTTCCTCTCGATACGCTATCAAATCGTAATAGACCTTGCCTGAACACAGGAGGATTCTCGTGACGTCTTCCGGGGATTTCGCAACATCCGGCAAAACTTCGTGAAACGCACCGTGGGAAAGTTCGGCCAGCGGTGAAACAGCTTCCTTGTGTCGCAACAAACTTTTCGGCGTCATTACGATCAGCGGCTTTTTCCAGCGTCGCAGCGCCTGACGCCGCAACATGTGAAAACACTGAGCCGGAGTGGTGGGATTCACAATCTGAATATTGTCGTCGGCGGCCATCGCCAGAAAACGTTCCAGTCTCGCGCTGGAATGTTCAGGCCCCTGCCCTTCCATTCCGTGGGGCAGCAGCAGCACTATGCCGCTCAGGCGTTTCCACTTGTCTTCGCCGCTGGCGATAAACTGGTCAATGATGACCTGTGCGACATTGACGAAGTCGCCGAACTGGGCTTCCCACATCACCAGGCCGTCAGGACAGTCCAGGCTGTAGCCATATTCAAAGCCCAGGACGCCGACTTCTGACAGCGGGCTGTTGATAATCTCGACACGCTCCGGACGCGCTGCCAGATCCTGCAATCCCATCCAGACCCGACCATCATTTGCATCGTAGAGCGCAGCGTGGCGATGACTGAACGTACCGCGTCGGACGTCCTGACCACTGAAACGCAAAGCAATTCCCTCGGCGACAATAGTTCCCATCGCGGCGATCTCGGCACCGCCCCAGTCGAATGATTTCTCGCCGGCTGCCATGTCACGCCGCGACTTCAGCACCAGTTCAACTTTGGCGTGTGGCGTGAAACCCTCCGGTGGAGTCGTCAGCGTTTTCATGATGCGCTGAATCACATCCGCAGAAACGTCCGTGGGTGGCGAATCCGCTTCGCGCCAATCTCCGCCGAAATAGCCTTTCCACATGCCGCCGCCGCTTTCTTCAAGATACTTGAAGCCGTCGGTGCGGGCTTCCACCAATTCTTCTTCCAGCATCTGGCCACGCCGCGCGACGATCTCTGCACCCTCTTCTTTAGACACTTCGCGAAGGGAGACGAGCGAATCCAGGAAGCTGTTGAACACTGTCTGGCGACTGCGGATCAGCTTGTACATTGCGGGTTGAGTGAACGCTGGCTCATCGCCTTCGTTGTGGCCACGCCGACGGAAACAGTACATGTCAATAATCACGTCGCGATGAAACTTCGCTCGGAAGTCCATCGCCAGGTGGACCACCTGCGCGACGGCTTCCGGATCTTCACCATTGACATGGAAGATCGGGATCTGCAACATGCGGGCGACATCCGTCGCATACGTGCAGGAACGGGCTTCGGAAGGCGAAGTCGTAAAACCGATCTGATTGTTGACGATAATGTGAACTGTCCCGCCCGTCTGATAGCCGGGAAGTTCGCTCAGGTTCAGCGTTTCCTGACTGACGCCTTCGCCTGCAAAAGCAGCATCACCGTGAATCATGATGACGCAACTCTTAAGTCGCTCGGTATCGCCGCTGCGATCCTGCTTGGCACGCAATCGACCAAGGGCAACGGGATTGACGAACTCCAGATGGCTGGGATTGAAGCACAGCGTGAGGTGTACTTTCTGACCAGACGACGTGATCCGGTCCGTGCTGTATCCAAGATGATACTTCACATCGCCACGACCCATTTTCAGCTGCGGATCCACGTCATCAAACTCGCGGAAGATTTTTGACGGCTTCTTGCCCATGATATTCGCGAGGATGTTGAGTCGACCGCGATGCGCCATTCCAAGCACGATCAGTTCCGTGCCCTGACTACCCGCTCGTTCAATCGCCATGTCCAGAAGCGGAACCAGGCTTTCTGCACCTTCGAGCGAAAAACTCTTTGCGCCGACATATTTTTTCTGCACGAACTCTTCAAAGACGACGGCATCGCTGAGTCTTTCCAGAATCCGGATCTGCTCCGATCGCGACAGTGTCAGGCGATTCGCCGTGCGTTCCATGCGATCCTGCAGCCATTGCCGAACCTGCATACTGTCGATGTGCATAAATTGCACTCCGATCGAACGACAGTAAGTTGTCTGCAACCACGTCAGCACTTCGTGCAACGTCCGAGTGTCTGGACCGCCCGCCCATTGAGTCGAATACCTGCGACTCATGTGTTCATCGGTAAAACCGTAGAACGCAGGATCCAGTTCGGCAGGTTGCGGTCGTTCGGCGTTGAGCGGATCGATCTTCGCACTAATGTGTCCGCGCACGCGGTAGCTGCGGATCAGTTGGTCGAGTCGCTCCTGAAGGATGACGGCGTCGGACGTTGACGGATCTACGCGCGCTGCGGTGGATCTGCGAAAAATACTGTGCGCCTGAAACGGAACCTGCAGACTTTCCGGTGTCAGTCCCGAATCAACAATCTTAAGGTCGTCGAAATACTCGCGCCAGTCCGGCGACACTGCATTGCGATCGCGGAGATAATTTTCAAGCTGCGATTCGGCGAACTCAAGGTTTTGAGCGCCCAACTGGATCTGGATTTTTGCGGGTTGAGTTCCGGATGCCTGGCCAGGCTCGGCACCGGAATCCGACGAATTCAGAAAAGCAGGGGCTGAAGGCGGTAGAGAAGTGAATTTGGGCATTGTCAGTCAGGTCTGTTTGAGCAACTCTGCAAAAGGTGGATGAAGTAGTAGAAGTGTAGCAAAAAAACGTCAGGAATCTCTTCACCGTTTTCGGGATCATTTGCAGCACGCAGTTGCCGCATGATAGACAGACTGCCATGATTGGGAAGCTTTCCCGAGCGGACTCATCCGGATTTCCAGGCCGCACAAATGCCGCCGGTCG
>Ga0105047_10015509_pt1 | contig 11994 bp, 9 predicted proteins | sample MAT04_FD_78384 | JGI IMG/M metagenome (GOLD analysis project Ga0105047, IMG submission 78384) | Freshwater microbial communities from Lake Fryxell liftoff mats and glacier meltwater in Antarctica - MAT-04 (megahit assembly) | ecosystem: Environmental > Aquatic > Freshwater > Ice > Liftoff... | reverse complement strand
CGCTCCCGCGATCAGCGCCCCCATATCGAGCGAAACGACTTTCTTATCTTTCAACCCCTCCGGCACGTCCCCGCGTATGATGCGCGCCGCCAACCCTTCCGCTATCGCCGTCTTTCCCACGCCCGGCTCCCCGATCAGCACCGGATTGTTCTTCGTCCGGCGACTCAGCACCTGAATCACCCGCCGAATCTCCTCATCCCGCCCAATCACCGGGTCCAACTTCCCTTGCGCCGCCATTTGTGTCAAATCGCGACCATACTTCTCCAGCGATTCGTAGGTGGTCTCCGGGTTCTGCGTCGTCACCCGCTGCGATCCGCGGACGTCCTTTAAAGCCTTCTGCAAACGCTCCCGCGTCACCCCAAACTCCTTGAAAAGCTTGCCCGTCGCCCCGCCGTCGCCCGTCATCGCCAACACAAAGTGCTCGGTCGAGACGAAATCGTCCTTCATCTGTTTGGCTTCGACTTCCGCCTCGGTCGCTAATTTCGTCAGTCGCGACGTCACATAGACCTGCTCGACCTTGGAGACAACCGGCAGCTTGCCCACCTCTTGCTCCGCCCGAGCCCGGAAGGCATCAACGGCCACCCCGGCTTTCTTCAATAGATTGGCGGTCAATCCGCCCTCTTGCTCGATCAAGGCCACCAAAAGATGCTCCACCTCAAGCTGCGAGTTGGAGCGCTGCGTAGCCAGCGATTGGGCCGCCCGGAGTGCGTCTTGCGATTTTTCGGTCAGTTTATTGAGATCCATATTTGAGCCTCTTTCCAGTAGATAATGGTAGTGTATCACGCTAATACCTAAAAACAACCCTTTGATGTATTCTGCTTGGTAAGCTATGTCTCGTCTCGCGCTCCTCCTCTTCATCCCCGCTCTCTACGCCCAAACGCAAGGCAGCATCTCCGGATCCGTTCTCGACTCCTCCGGAGCCGCCATTCCCTCCACCACCATCTCCGCCACCGAAACCCGTACCGGAATCGTCACCCGTACCGAATCCAACGAGTCCGGGCTCTACGCCTTCCCCTCCCTTCAATCAGGAATCTACCGCCTCCTAGCCACCCGTTCCGGCTTCCAAACCTTTGCCCTCAACGATATACGCCTCGACGTCGGCGGCCGCCTCACCCTCAACCTCTCCCTCTCCCTCAGCACCCTCACCGAAACCATCGAAGTCTCCGCCTCCGCCGTCACCCTCCTCGCCGAACGCTCCACCTCCGTCGGCGGCGTCGTCTCCGGCCAACAAATACTCGCCCTCCCCGTCGTCTCCCGCAACGCGCTCAACTTCGCCACCCTCCAAGCCGGAACCGTCGGAGAAAGCTTCTCCGGAGCCCGGCGCGGCACCCTCAACATCAATCTCGACGGCATCAACGTCCAGGACAACCGCATCAATCTCGGTGTCAGCTCCACCACCACCATCAGCGTCGACCGCGTCGAAGAGTTCCGCGTCGTCACCTCCCCTGCCGACGCCGAGTACGGCCGCGGCTCCGGCCAAATCCAGCTCATCTCCCGCTCCGGCAGCAACCGCTTTTCCGGCTCCCTCTTCGAGTTCCACCGCAACACCGTCTTCAACGCTAACACCTGGTTCAACAATCAGCGCGGCTCCGATGCCAACGGCAATCCCATCTCCCCCCGCAACATCCTCCTCCGCCACCAGTTCGGCGGCCGCGTCGGCGGCCCCATCAAAAAGAATAAGACCTTCTTCCACTTCAACTACGAACAGCAGACCGAGCGCACCAAAGACGCCGTCACCCAAACCGTCCTCACCGCTCCCGCCCGCCAAGGCCAGTTCCGCTTCTTCCCCGGCGTCCGCAACTTCAACGCCGAAGCCGCCGCCCCCACCGTCGACCTCAACGGCAATCCCGTCGCCCCCGCCGGCGCCACCCTCCAAACCCTAAACCTGTTTGCCCTCGATCCCCAGGCCCGCAGCCGTCCCGATCCCACCGGCGGCATCGCCCGCCTCCTCGCAAACGTACCCCTTCCCAATAACTTCCGGGCCGGGGATGGGCTCAACACGGCCGGCTACACCTGGTCCCGCTCCTTCACCGACGACAACCGCCAATGGGCTGTCAAAATCGATCACAACTGGACCGACCGCCAGCGCTCCAGCCTCTCCTATTCGAACGATTCCGGCAACGCGCTCAACGGTTTCATGGCCCAGCGCTATCCCAACGCCCCCGGCGGCACCCAGACCTCCACGGCCAGCGTCCTCTCCCTCCGCCACACCACCACCCTCAATTCGTCCATGATCAACGAGTTCACCGGTGGCTTCCAACGCCCCCGCCTCCGCTTTAATAGCCCCTGGGAGCTCAACGGCATCGATAAAGTGCTGCCCGCCAACGGCACCCAGCCATACTTCCTCAGCTTCGCCTCCATCACCGACCCCATCCAGGATCAGGATCCCCAGGGTCGCATCTCCCCCGTCTACAGCTACGCCGATACCTTTTCCTACGTCCGCCAGAAGCACTCCTTCAAAGCCGGCGCCGAAGTCCGCTGGGTCTCCTCCAATGGCTTCAGCTCCTTCTCGGTTATCCCCCGCTATAACATCGGCACCGGTGTCCTCAATAACGCCAATATCATCGGTGCGCCCGGCATCGGAGCCAACAGCGGCGTCGCCACCAACATCTTGAACGACCTCACCGGCACCCTCGCCAACATCAACCAGGCCTTCAATGCCGTCGACGCCGTCAACCCTCGTTTCCTGAGTGGGGAACCCCGCCAACGCACCTGGCGCCAGCGCGAACTCAGTTGGTTCGCTAAAGACGATTGGAAGGCCACCCGCAACCTCACCCTCAACCTCGGCATCCGCTGGGAGTATTACGGCGTCCCCTATGAAGCCCTCGGCCGCATGGCTGCGCTCACCGCCGGCTCCGCCGGCATCTTCGGCCTCTCCGGCACCGACTACTCCTCCCTCTATCGTCCCGGCGTCCTCAACGGCTCCCTGAGCCGCTACCAAACCGTCGGACCCAACAGCGCCAACCCGGACCGCCAAATCTACAACGCTGACCGGAACAACTTCGCGCCCGCCGTCGGCCTCACTTACGCCCTTCCCTGGTTCGGTGAAAACAAAGCCGTCCTCCGTACCGGCTATAGCTGGGGTTACGAACGCAACTCCCTCCGCAATCTCGACGTCTACGCCGCCGACATCCCCGGCATGCGGATCGTCAACAACTTCCGGTCCTCGAACGCCCTCAGCTTAGCCAACGCGCCTCAAGTCACCCCTAACGGAGCCCCCTTCAGCACCGTCCCCCTCACCGATCGCGGCATCACCGCCTACGCTTACGACTCCGGCCTTCGCACCCCTTATGTCCAAAACTGGAACGTCAGCCTCCAATACGCCCTCCCCAAAGGCTTCTCGCTCGATACCCGCTACGTCGGCAATAAAGGCACCCGTCTCTTCCGCGGCAGCAACATCAACGAGACCAATATCTTTGAAAACGGCATCCTGACCGCCTACCGCGCCGCCCAAACCGGTCAGGAATCCCCTCTGCTCGACCGCGTCTTCAATGGACTGGCCGTTTCCGGACGCACCGTCGGCGTCAATATGACCGGCTCGGAATACCTTCGCATCCAGCAGGGCGCCAACGTCGCCAACCAAAGCGTCGGCGGCGTTGCCGCCTTCTTAAATTCCTCCACCGTCGCCGGCCTCCCCGGCCAGCTCCTGCGCCGAGCCGGCCTGCCCGAAAATTTCGTCGTCGCCAACCCCCAGTTCAGCGGCGCCATCCTGCTCGGAAACTACGCCAACTCCACTTATCACTCCCTCCAGGTCGAAGTCCTCAAACGCTTTTCGAAGGGCTTCCAGATGCAAGCCAACTACACCTGGTCCAAGACCCTCGGTGAGGAAGAAGGTGCCGGCCAGGAGCTCCTCGACAGCTTCCGCGACGGACGCAACCGCCGCCTCGAAAAGCGCCTCCTCACCTTTCATCGCACCCACGTCTTCCGCAATAACGCCACCTATGAGCTCCCGTTCTTCAAGCAGCAGCGCAACCTGGCCGGCCGTTTCCTCGGGGGTTGGAACCTCGGCGGCATCTTCAACATCTTTAGCGGACAGCCCATAAACCTCCTCTCCGCCCGCAACAGCTACAACAACTTTGGCGGCGATAACCCCGCCCGCGTCGACGGCCCCGTCGCCAAGTCCATCGGCCAAGCGACCGTCACCGGCAACGGCGTCACCTATTTCCCTGGCCTCTCCAACTCCGGTCGCGACCCCGCCGTCGCCGGCCTCACGTCGCTCAATGGCATCCAAAACGCCTCCACCATGCTCGCCGTCCGCGACGCCTCCGGGAACATCATCTTCCGCAACCCCGTCGCCGGGGAACTCGGCAACCTCGCGCCATTCTTTATCAGCGGACCCGGTGCCATTCGCCTTGACCTCACCCTTCGGAAGACCATCAGGATTGCCGAACGCAAGGATTTAGTCCTCCAACTCGACGCCGAGAACGCCCTCAACTCGCCCCAATGGAACAACCCGACCGCCGCGAACTCCGATATCAATAGCGTCAATTTCGGCCGCATCACCGGTGCCGGCGGAACCCGCATCATGCTCCTTGGTGCCCGCTTCAACTTCTAGTGGGTTGGCTCAACGCGATCAGGAGAATCGTATTCGAGCGTAAGAGAACCGTTCCGCCGCTCGAACGGGGATTTTTGAGGCATATGGGTCTTAGATCCGATTGCCATACTCTACGTTCGAATGGCGTCAATTTGGGCGCACACCTCGGAAAGTAGTCGGAATTGCCCCATCTCACCAGCAGACGGCCCCGATTCGACTCTCTCGTCGCAACTGAGGCACATGGCGCGGATGCAATGATTTTGGCGCGAGGGCACAGCTGGACATGAATACCCAGCGCCGAACCGGATCGACGTTACGAACTTGTGCCCAGCTGTACTTCATCCTTAATGCGGCGCACCGGCATCTGGAAATCCGGCGATGCCTATGCCCACAGGTTTGCCTGCACCCGTCACAGGCCTCCCGCATTAGTCTATTTCGAGTTTTCGGGGGCACTCGGAAGCGACTACGATCCGAGTACGGGGTGGGAGGATCGGATTGATAGACCCTTATGCCTTGCAAATCCCCGCCCGCAGGACGGAATCTTTCCTCTTCCACCAATTTCACATCCTCATCTTCACGCTGAGCCAGGACACCCCGAACCGCAGCCGTGCCGCCCGTGGACCGCGGCAAAATCGGTCCCCGTCCCACCCCGCGCCCCTACCCCCGCGTCAGCCGCGCCTCCAACCAAATCGCCAGCACCAGCATAAACACCGCAATCGATCCCAACAGCGGCAACCACATCACGCTTCCAATCCCCCAATACTGCGCCGCCACCCCCAACACCGTCGGAGCCAGCAACGCCCCCGTCAACCCTAACGAAAAGATACCGTTGTAAAACCCTGGATGATAGCTCTGGAACCGATGCTCAATACTCTCCGCCGTCAACGGATAAATCGCCGCAAAACCCGCCCCCAATAGCAAGACCGCCACAAACGCCCCGTCAATCGTAGCCGTCAACGAAAGTAGCAAACAACCAAAAAACGCCGCCAAAACACTAAACAACAGCAGCCGCGAATGCTTCATCCGCCGCAATAACGCCTGCGCCACAATCCGCCCCACCAGCAACGCCGCGAAGTACCACGCCAACAACCCAATCCCCGTCGCCGGACTCGCCCCCAATCGCTGCACCACAAACAAAGGCAACCACCCCGCTATCGCCCACTCATTTCCAAATTGGAAAAACAATAACAGCGTAAACAACACCGCCCCCGGCGACCGGAAATCCTTCATCGCTACCCGTAAACTCGGAAACTCCGTCCGCGCCAACGCAATCGGTGCCGCCCGCAACCACGACAGTAAATAGAACAGCGGAATGCACGCAATAATCAGCAAAATCGCCGACGCCGTGTACGTCGTGAACGTCGCCGCAATCACTCCCGATGTCGCCAAACAGCCCAAACCAAAGAAAACCCCCGCCAAGTTGATCGTCGCCGCCGGATCGTGCTCATACATCGGCGTGATGGCATGGAAAATCGCCGTGTTCACCATCGCCGCACTCATACCCACCACAAACAAACCCGCCATCCTTAAAGACGGCGGCACCGGCACCGACAACGTCGCCAGATAAATCAACGCCCCCACCGCCATCGCGCTCCCCAGCGCCAAGACAAACCGGATCCCCCGCCGCGGCAGCAGCAACTGCGTCAGGTGGAAGGCGACGCACACCCCAAAATTCAAAAACAGAAAATACAGACCCACCGTCAAATAATCCGAACGCAAGTGGTAGCCCCACGCGGGCAAAAAGGAACCCAAAAACGAAAACAACAGGCCCGACAAAAAAAAGCCGCCCAGCGCCCGCCGCCCCGACGCGGCATCCAGAACCCCCTCCGTCGCCGGTCGTACCGTCGCCTCCATTCGCGGCGCATTCACCACAGGTTCCGGACGAACCTCTACCACCCTCTCTTCCAGAACCGCCTCAACAACAGCCGCCACCTCGGCAATCGCCACCGCCACCGGTGTAACCACTTCCTCGGCAACAACGGGCTTGGCGGTCTCCGGCTTCGCCTTGCGGTTCTTGCGACGTCCCATCCCGAATAGTGTACCCCGTATCCCATTTTCTGGAGAGCTGACGTTAGCCTCACTGAAAGAAAAGAAGTTATCGTTTGGCCCCTGATGTGCAATAAAGACGGCATAGCTTTGGCGGGAGATGCCTCCCCGCCCTCTTCAGGGGCCTCACCTCACGGTGGGGCCTTTTCTACGTCACAAAGCCCATCAGTTGCGGCCCCTTCCCGCTACCCCCCAAATCCTAGTGGTCCAGTTGCGTCTTTTCTCTTGACAGCATCCCAAAGTCAGGATAATCTGCTCTTATCACTGAAAAAGGAGGTGGTCCAACTACATGGTTTTAGACGGCAGTATATTTGGGCGCAGGGAGGGTGCGAGCTCCTAAGCTCGGCTCCCCTAATTTTCTTTAGCCTCGATCAGTGTCGAGCGAGCTGTTCTTAGGAACGATCGCCCCCCTGCACGAAGCCCATCCTCAACAAAACTAAGGCCCCTGACCGGTTCGTCCCGGCAGGGGCTTTGGTTTTTCAACTCCTCACCCCGCCCCCTGTGCTATCCTGGTTGGATTATGAAAGCTGGAATCCACCCCGCCTATGACATCGTAAAGGTCTCGTGTGCCTGTGGCAGCACCTTTCAGACTCGGTCGACCAATAAAACTGACCTCCGCGTCGAAATCTGCTCCGCCTGCCACCCGTTCTATACCGGTCGCCAGAAGCTCATCGACACCGAAGGCCGCGTTGACCGCTTCAACAAGCGGATGGCCAAGTCCGAAACAATCAAGAAAGCCCGCGAAGTAGCCCCCGCTCCTACCGCGTAAGCATAAACCCCAAACCAAAAAAGGCCGGACATCACGTCCGGCCTTTTTCATTTCCTACCCCTAAAATCTAAAAAGCATCCCCTCGGTCGCCCCGCGCCTTCCGCCTCGCCTCCCGCTCCGCCCGCATCTTTTCATACTCCAGCCTCTGCGGATCGCTCAATATTACATTCACCGCATCCACTTGCTCTTTCTGAATCCGATTCATCTCCGGCTTGGTCTGCTCCCGGAATTTCTTGTAATCCTCGTGCGTCCGCTCAAGGATCGTCTGCAACTTCGCGACCTGTGCCTCTTCCAGCCGTAAACGAACCTGCATCTCGCCGCTATACTCCTTCCGATACTGCTCCGGAGTCTTTCGCGTGTTCGATACCGCCCCCACGCTGCTGGCATTGTACAAATGCAAGCCGCCTCCACCTACCGCCACCCCGCTCACAAAAACCAGAGCCAGGTACATCCCAATACTCCATTGGCTGCGCTGCATACTATTCGTTCGGAGTCTCCAGCGGCGAAGCAGGATGCAACGCGGCCATCACCACCACATCTTCGTTGTCGTCCAGCGATTCGACATAGCTCGCTTCATAGTAAACAGACTGTCGCATCGGACCAAACATCGACAACCCCACCAAAACCACCCCCGCGCAACAAGCCCCCGCCACCACCCGCTGGCTCCACAAAGACCAAAGCGAAGTACGCGATCGGCCCGCCTCAATCTTCTTCCACAGGCCAGGCATAAACTCCGCCCCGCCCTCAATGTCCGGCAGCTCTTGGCGATACGCCGCAAACAGCGCGTTCAGTCTCTCTTCCCGATCTTGATTGGACGACATAACGGTCACCTATGAGTTTAACTCGTTCCGCTCGAAAGCTTTCAACACCCGCTGACGAGCCCGGAATAAACGCACCTTCAGCGCGTTCTCGTTTACCTTGTAGATGCCCTCTAACTGCTTTAAAGACATCCCTTCCACTTCTTTCAACGTCAGCAAAATCCGATCCTCTTCACTCACCCCACCCAGCAGCGAATGCACAAATTCCTTGACTCGACCCCGCCGATTCTCCTCCACCTGCGCTAGCGTACTCGCCGTCGCATCCGCCATCACCACCTGCTGCTCACTCAAATCCGACATCCGCGCCTCCGGACGACGCTTCTGCCGGCGCAAATAATCATACGCCGCATTCACCGTCAACCGGTACAACCAGGGCTCAAATACCTCGGGCTCCCGCAACTGATCCATGGAATGATACAGCCGCAGGAAAACCTCCTGCCCGACATCCTCCACATCCTCTCGACGGCTGATCAAACGCGAGATCGTACCCAAAATCCGACGACGATACGCCTGCACAATCTGGCCGAAAGCCGCGTCGTCGCCCTCCCTCGCCTTTTCAATCAGCGAAAAATCAACGAGCATCGCGGCCTTCACCCGCGTCGGGCTCGCCGTCTCACTGCCGATCTGATTAATGGATATGCCAAGAGTGGCCAAATAGTTCCCTCAAAATCTTGAGGCGAACGTTCTCTACCGTAGGTTACACGATTCCAGCTAAGCAGCCGTCTCGCGAACCCGCCCGGATTTGCTGCGCACAGCGGCCAGCGTCTCCAAAATCTCAATCACTCGCTCCACCCCAGCTCGCTGCATCCGCAAATAATCCAGCTTCTGCTCCGGACCCGCGTTCTTCAGCTCCGGGGGAAATAAATACTGAGCTTGCATATGTATACTCCTATAGTACTATTCGTCATAAGTCAAGAACCTTATGGTACTAGTACCCAAGTTTTGCCCCCCCGTGCTACCCTCAAAGCTCCTCCCAAACCTCATGGATTTCCTCGCCGGTCTCAACCCTCAGCAACAACAAGCTGTCGCCGCCATCAACGGTCCCCTCCTCATTCTCGCCGGTGCCGGCTCCGGAAAAACTCGCGTCATCACCCATCGCATGGGCCACATCATTCACTCCCTCGGCGTCCATCCCCAAGCCGTTATGGCCGTCACCTTCACCAATAAAGCCGCCGGCGAAATGCGCGATCGCACCGCCAAAATCCTCGGCGAAACAAACGTCATGCGCCTCCCGCGCGTCTCCACTTTCCACGGCTTCTGCGTCCGCCTCCTCCGCCGGGACGGAGCCCGCCTCGCCGACATCCGGCCTAACTTCACGACCCAATACCTCATCTACGACGCCGACGACCAAGCCGCCTTAATCAAAGGAATTTTCAAGAATTTAGGCCTCGACGAGAAGTTTATGCAGTACCGAGCCGCCCTCAGCGCCATCTCCCGCGCCAAGTCCGCTCACGAAACGCCCGCCGACTTCTACAAGCAAACGCAGGACCCCAAAATGTCCCGCCTCGCCGTCGTCTTCGAACAGTACGAAGCCAAACTCCGCCAAGCCAACGCCCTCGATTTCGACGACCTCCTCCTCGAAACCGTTCGCGTCCTCACCTACGACACCGAACTCCGCCGCAAGTACAACGAGTGGATCGAATACCTCATGATCGACGAGTACCAGGACACCAACCGGTCCCAGTACGATCTCATGCGCCTCCTCTCCCAAATGCGCCACAACGTCTGCGTCGTCGGCGACGAAGATCAGTCCATCTATAGCTGGCGTGGCGCAGATATTAAAAATATTTTAGATTTCGAACAGGACTACCCCGGCGCCCAAATCATCCGCCTCGAACAAAACTACCGCTCCACCAAAAACATCCTCGACGCCGCCGGCGCCGTCGTCGCCAACAACATCCAGCGCAAAGGCAAAACCCTCTGGACCGACTCCGGCAACGGCGAAAAAGTCACCGTCTACGAAGCCCTCGACGGCGAAAACGAAGCCCTGTATATCGCCAGCGAAATCAATAAACACCTCGATCGCCATCCCGACTCCCGCGCCGCCGTCCTCTACCGCACCAACTCCCAATCCCGCCAAATCGAAGAGGCCCTCCGCCGCTACAACCGTCCCTACATCGTCGTCGGCGGCTTCAGCTTCTACCAACGCGCCGAGGTTAAGGATCTCCTGGCCTACCTCCGCCTCCTGATGAACCTCGACGACTCCATCGGCCTCCTCCGCTGCGTCAACACCCCCGCCCGCGGCATCGGCAAAACCACCCTCGATCAAATCGAACAACACGCCGGCCAGTTCAAAATCACCATGTGGGAAGCCATCGGCGACATGCTCCAAAAGCACTCCCTCGGGGCTCGCGCCGAAAGCGCTCTCAAAGCCTTTCGCGAACTCATCCAGGTCTGCCAACAAGCCGTCGCGACGAACGATATCGGCGTCGTCCTCCGCACCGTCTACGTCGAGTCCGGCTATAAACGCATGCTCGAAACCGACCAAAGCCCTGAAGCCGAAGGCCGCATCGAAAACATCGCCGAACTCCTCAACGCCGCCGCCGAAGCCACCGAACGCGGCGACTCCATCACCGACTTCCTCGACCACACCGCCCTCGTCGCCGACTCCGACAACCTCGACGAAACCGCCCGCATCAGCCTCCTCACCATCCACAACGCCAAAGGCCTCGAATTCCCCATCGTCTTCCTCGCCGGTATGGAAGACGGCCTATTTCCCCACAGCCGCAGCCTCAACGACGACGCCAGCATGGAAGAAGAGCGCCGCCTCTGCTACGTCGGCATGACCCGCGCCGAACAAAAACTCACCCTCTCCTGGGCCCGCTTCCGCCGCAAGTTCGGCGGCGGACCCGCCGAACCCACCATGCCCTCCCGCTTCCTCACCGAAGTGCCCAAACAACTCGTCCTCCGCGCCGGTGCCAACTCCGTCGCCTCCTCCACCGACGACGAAGAAGACGTCGACCTCTTCCTCGAACGCGAGGAGGTCCGCCACTCCGTCAAGAAAAACCTGTTCACCGGCAAAACCTACAACTCGGTCGACAACATCGCCCGCTACTTTGAAGAACGCGGCGTCAAAGTCCCCGCCAACATCGCCGCCAAAGCCGCCACCCCGCCACCCACTTCCAAAGACGACTCGCCCCCCTGGCTCCGCGAACTCGAAAAAGAAACCAACTCCCCTCCACCCAAGCCGGCCGCCTCCTCCCCCAGCACCGCCCCCCCCTGGCTCAAAGCTCTCGAAGCCGAAAACAAGGCCCCGCTCCCCACCCGCCCAGCCCCGCCCACCTCCGGCGGACGGCCGATGCTCGCCCCCAGCAAAGTCCCCTTCACCCCCGCTCCGCCCAAACAAACCCTCCGTAAGGCGGGAAATTACGTCGGCGCGGTCGTAAATCACGCAAAATATGGCCGCGGGAACGTCTTACGCCAAGAAGGGGACGGAGATGATGCTAAACTGACAGTTAGTTTTGCCGGCCACGGCTTGAAAAAGCTCGTCGCCAAATTTGCAGGATTGAAAATCTCCGAATGAATACGAAGCACGTCTCCGATAGAACAGAACGCAAAGAACTCAAACGCAAAGCCAGGGCCAAAGCCCCCGCCAAGCCGAAGCGCGCCGATACCGTCGCGCGCGGTTCCATGAAAAAGAAGGTCGCGAAGGTCAACAAGGGCCAGACCGTCCGTAAGCGCTAAGCACGGCAAAATCCATCGCGGGAGGCTCCTGACGTGAGCCAGCTGTTTCGTACGAAGAGCATCGACGCTCTCATCGCAGACTCGGAACAAACGGGACGAAGACTCGAAAGAACTCTTGGTCCCTGGAGCTTGACCGCGCTAGG
>Ga0105047_10015507_pt1 | contig 11995 bp, 9 predicted proteins | sample MAT04_FD_78384 | JGI IMG/M metagenome (GOLD analysis project Ga0105047, IMG submission 78384) | Freshwater microbial communities from Lake Fryxell liftoff mats and glacier meltwater in Antarctica - MAT-04 (megahit assembly) | ecosystem: Environmental > Aquatic > Freshwater > Ice > Liftoff... | reverse complement strand
CTTGTCCTTCGGGTCGGCAAGCACGGTGTGCGTGTGCGAGCCGCGGCAGGTCTGGACGTTGCCGACGTTCTTCGGGTTGCGAATGTCGCTGATGTCGAAGATGCGGAGGCCACGCAGTCGCGCGGCGCTCACGGGCGAACGCTCCGGCTGGTTCCCGCAGTCGAGTCGCCCCTCGAGCCCTTCGCCGGAGACGAAGAGCAGGTTCTTGTACACCGACACATCGCTCTGCGACGACGGGCAGTAGTACGCGGTGGCAAGTGTCGGCTTGGCGGGCGTCGAGATGTCCCAGATCTGCCAGCCGTTGTAGCTGCCCTGAATGGCGTACTTGCCGGTGAATGCGAGATCCGAGTTCGTGGCACCGACGAACTTCTCCGGCGGCGTGACGCTCGCGACCCGCGTCAGATTCCACGACGCCTCGCCGGCGGTCTGCAGGCCAGCGCGCAGGCCAATGCGTGGATCTGGCGACGGCGGCGCGATGCTGCCCTGCGCCTGCAGGGTGCCGCCGGCGATGGCCAGCAGCGCCGAGGCGCGCAGGGCACTGGCGAGTGTGCGTTTCGCAGGGGTGAGACGCGAATATGGACGTGCGTGCATGGACAGCGCTCCTCGTGGTATGACGGTACCGGCATTCGCCGGGCGGGTGAGGGACGCCGCGCACACGACGTCCGAAACCTTGGGTGATCTACGGTGGTGATCGGTGACCTGTGTCATCGCGCGTCACCGACCGTCTGCGACTGCTGCCTCAGCGGGGCCGCTGCAGGTTCAGCGCCGCCAGCATCGACTCCATGCGCTGCACCTCGGTACGTTGGTCCACTTGCACATCCGAGGCAAACTTGAACACCTGCCCATCGAGTGCAGCGCCGTCGGTCGCGAAGAGCTGATCCACCATCGTGACGGCGCCACGGTGGTGCCGGATCATCCCGGCAAGGAACAGCCGGTCGAACTCCGTGCCCTTCGCCGCGCGCAGTTCTGCGAGCTCTGCCTCGGTCAGCATCCCGGCCATCGGTGCGTGTCCGTCGTGAGCGGCACCGTGGTCCATCGTGGCACCGGGCATGTGCACCATCAGCGTGCCGGCCATCTCGTGCAGCTCCGGCACCGGTTGCTTTCGCTCGCCGAGCCAGCGGCGCATGATCGTGATCTCATCGCGCTGTGCGTTGATGATCCGCGCAGCGAGTGTCTGCACTGATCGGCTCGCGCCGTTCTGCGGTGCCATCGTGGACATCGTGACCGCCTGGGCATGGTGCTGGATCATGCCATTCATGAACTGCACGTCGGCGGCGCTGACCGTGAGCTTCAGGCTGTCCTGGCGTGCCCGCCAGAGCCGCTCGAACGCCTCGGGATCGGCGGGAGCCGCAGTGCGGGTTTCCTGGGCCGGCAGGATGGCGGGAAGGATCGCGACGATGATCAGGCAGGCGATCAGCGACCGCGTCAGGTTGAGGCGCACGGCAATGTATGGATCGGGTTGATGACGAGCCGGTTCGGACGATGCATCCGTCCATAAGGTTGGCGACCAGTTCGTCGACAATCAACGCACCGACGGCGATCGCGTCATTTGCCGGGCTCGCTCCAAACGCCACAGCCGCGTCTGATTGGTATCGCCCGAGCACGCGACGTGCAGGTATGATCCCACGCACCCGCTGCGCACGCCACTCTCGCGTGCGCGCTGACCCGGTGGATCACGATCTATGGAGGAGTCATGCAGACAGACTTCCGACGGATGCTGCAGTCATCGGCATGCGTCATTGCGCTTGGTTCCCTGATGGCTTGCGGCGGGCCGAAGACCGAGAAACCGGCGGACACTGGAATGGCGGCATCTCCGGCGATGGAAGCGACGCCACCGGCCGCTGCCATGGCGCCACGCTGGGCGGCCACACTCGAGCCGAAGGGCGGATCACAGGTCCGCGGCACCGCCTCGGCGATGGCCGGCGCGAGCGCGGGCACGATGACGGCCGAGCTCTCGATAACTGGCGGTGCGAAGAATGGGACGCATCCGTGGCATGTGCACGCCGGCACCTGCGCCGCCGGTGGCGACATCGTGGGACCGGCTGCCGACTATCCCCCGCTGAAAGCTGATGGCGATGGAGCCGCGACGGTCTCGACCACGGTCAACATCGCCGCACCGACCAGTGGCGACTACCACGTGAACGTTCACCTGTCGCCCGAAGCGATGGGAACGATCGTCTCCTGCGGCGATCTGAAGCTGTCGGCGATGTAAGTCTGGCTGCACGACACCGTGCAGGTCACGGGAGACCGGACACCGGGGCTCCCCTCGGCGCGCTTTCAGCGTGGAGGCGGAGCCCCTGGTGCTGCGGTGCGGAGCATCCACGCCACCAGGGCCCGAACCGTCGTTTCATCGAGCGGGCCGCCGTGAGTTCGGGCGAATGCGGCCATCGCCGTGCCCGGCACACCACGCGCCACGATGGTGAAGAGCTGCTCCGGCCGCTCCGCGAGCGTCGCGCGCACCGGACGCACCGACGGCGCAATCGCCGACCCCTTGCCTGCGGCACCGTGACAGGCAGCACACCGCGTTGCGAACACTGCGGCCACGTTCACGCGCGAAACGTCAGCCGACTCCGCACTGTCAGGCCCGCGCTCCGTGCGCTTGTCCCCGTCGCGATGCTCGTCGTTCGGCGACTTCCCGTCCCTGTCACGCTCTTCGACGTCAGGCGGTGTCTGGCGACGTGCCGGCGCGGGATTGCCCTTGTACCAGCCCTGCACACTCGGCGCACCCGGTTCCAGCGAACGGACATACGCGGCCAGCCGCGAAATTTCCTGCGCCGTGAACGGGCCGCCGAGATCGATGTCATAGGCCGACATGATCGAGCCCGGGATGCCGCCGCTGATCAGCCAGTGCAACTGCTTGTCCGTCACGGAGCCCAGAAACTCGCGCGCCGCAAGCGTCGGCGCCACGCGACCACCGCGCGCCTCCGCGCCGTGACAGGCGGCACAGTGCTGCGCGAACATCGTGCGGCCGATGTCGACGTTCTCTGCATTCATCTTCGCCTGCGCGTCGGCGCGACGTGCCGGCTCGCCGTGATTGTAGACCGGGAACGCGACGATGAGCGCGAACATGCAGAGCAAACCCGCCACGTACCAGCGGTCGAGCTGGCGGGCGTCTTCCGGGGAATCGAGCGGGCGCGGTGTCCGACGAGGGGCGGGCACGGGCGACTATCCCGCCTTTTCGGTGGCGCAGCTCGGCCCGCGTGACGGCAGATCGAACTTCTTCGACCCGAGCGGGAAGCCTTCCTCCAGCACCGTTGTGTTCACGAGCACCCGACCATCCACGACCTGCAGCGGATAGCGGTCCATGCCACGCGGCGATGGCCCACTCACATGCTCGCCGGCGGTATTGAACACGGAGCCGTGACATGGGCACTCGAACTGACCCGATGACTCGCAGAATGGCACGGCACAGCCGAGGTGTGGACACTTCTGCGAGACCGCATGGAGCTCGCCACCGGCGCGGGTGACGAACAAGCGCCCCTGCCGCACGAATGTCGCAGACCCCTCCGGATACGCGTCCGGCGGCAACAACGGGAGCACACCGCCGCCACCCGCCGATGCGAGCGGCTTGAGTGCGACATACGACGTCCACCCTGCCGCGGCGAGCAACATCCCGCCGCCCACGTTCCATCCCGCTTCGAGCAGGTCACGACGCGTCTGATCCATCATCGACTCCCGATCACGGTTCGAAATAGAGGTGTTCCCACGGCAGCACGAAGCCCCAGCCCGGCCCGCGGAAGAAGGCGCCGATGATCGTCAGCACGACCAGACCGATGAAGACTGCCCAGAAGAGCAGCAACGCGACTTTCCGGTCACGCGGACTGCGAGACGGATTGCGATCGACGTACGGCAGTGCCACCAGCGCCGCGACGAGTGCGCCCGGGGCAAGCACACCCGCAACGAGCGGATCGAAATGCGCGAGCAGTTCCTGCAGCCCGACGAAGTACCACGGTGCCTTGGACGGCTCCGGGGTCAGGTTCGGATTGGCGATCTCGCGCAATGGCGCCTCGAAGGCAATGCCGAGGGCAAGGACCAACGCGCACACCGCGAGCGCGACGACCTGATGGCGGATGATCAGCGCCGGCCAGGAGAACACTTCGTCTGCCGGCTCACGGGCATGTGCCGGCACCTCGGCGGTGTCGATGACACCGAGCACACGGCGTCCATCGGCCAGCCAGACTGCGTCCGTCGCGGCGGAGTCGGGCGACGCGACCAGCCGATCGGCGGCACGCGCCGTGACGTCGTGCGCGAGTGGCGGATCACCAACCACCAGTCCGTCCTTGCGCACGCGCCACAGGTGCACGGCCATCAGCATCGCGAAAGCCAGCGTCAACACCGCAACATGGATGACGTAAAAGCGCAGCAGCGCCGCCTGACCGATCGTCTCACCACCGAGGAGAAAATCGCGCATCGCCTCACCGATACCCGGCGCGTACTTCACCAGACCTGATCCGACGGTCACCGCCCAGTACGCAAGCTGATCCCACGGGAGCAGATATCCAGTGAATGAATACGCCAGCGTGATGACCATGAGTCCGACACCGATCACCCAGTTGAACTGTCGCGGTGCCTTGTAGCCACCATCCACGAAAACGCGCACGAGATGCAGGATCACCGCCAGGACCATCAGGTGTGCACCCCAGCGGTGCACGTTGCGAATGAGCTGGCCGAACCCGACCTGCGCCCGCAGCTGCTGCATGTCACCGTAGGCGATGCTCACCGACGGCGTGTAGAAGAACATCAGGTACAGCCCGGTGATGAACAGGATCCCGAACAATACGCTCGAGATGAACCCAAGTCGCCAGGTGGAGCGGAAGCGCAGCAGACCGCGCGGCACACGCACGGGGTAGATGTGCATGAAGACGTTGCCGAACGCGTGCAGCGCTCTCCCGCTCGGCGAATCCATCGACGGCGTCCGCACGATGGAACGGTAGACCGCCGTCTCCTGCAGCACCGCCAGCCACCGACGGACACCGGTTCCGGGTCGTTCGGTTTCAGGTGTGGACATTCACAGCCCCGGACGGTGTGACGGCAGCGGGCAGCACCGGTGCATCGAGCGCCGGCGTGAGCGTGAAGTCCAGCGCGTCCGTCGGGCAGCGATGCACACAGAGACCGCAGCGGATGCAGGTGTCATCGTCGAAGACCATTGCCAACCGACCGCCAGCGGCGGGGAGCAGCGCGAGTGACGACTGCGGGCAGACATCGACACAGAGCGCACACCCGATGCAGCGCGTGGCGGAGAACTGCATGTGCTCATCGCAGCGAAGGCATCGCGATGCCTCGAGCCGGGCAGACGACGTCGTGAACGAATGCTCGACTTCTGCGGTGGCGTCGCGTGCCTCTGGCGGAATGACCGGCAGCGGCGCGCGGGCCTGCTGCTCATACCGACTCCAGAATCGCGTGGCGCTGCGCATTGACGGCGCCGTGGACACCAGCGGCGCGACATAGTTCACGTGACTGGCGCCATCGTGCGCGTCCGCCCGGGCATGCATGATCGACGCGGCCGCGCGCTGCCCGGCCGCGATCGCATCGATGAGATCGCGCGGACCGGTGGCGACGTCACCGGCGGCCCAGACCCGCGGGTCGCTCGAACGAAGTGAAGCGTCCACCGCGATGCCGCCCCACGGCGTGCGTGTGATCGTCGGAATGTCAGCCAGAAAATCGGTGTCGGACTGCTGACCGATGGCCAGTACGACCGCCGCCGCGTCGATGGTGGACGGATGCGCGAGATCGAGCGTGGGATTGAAGCGGCCATCCGCGTCGAACAGCGAAAGCACCGGTGCGATTTCGACACCGGTGACGCTCGTCTCGCCGAGAATCCGCACCACACCGAATCCGTCGCGAAGCGTGACACCCTCCTCCACCGCTTCGTGCAGTTCCTCGACCGGCACCGAGAGCTGCGCACGCTGCTCCGGCGCCACCATCGTGACGGAGGCCTGACCGCCGCGGATTGCGCTGCGCGCGACGTCGACGACGGTCTGTCCGTCGTACGCTGTCGTGGTCCGGGCGCGCCAGGCACTGCGCGCCGCATCGAACGCCACGCTGCCGCCGCCGATGACCACCATCGAACCACTCGTGGCGTCGTCGCGGCCAATCGCCGTCGGACCGGTCCGCAGGAAATCGACGGCGCGCACCACTCCGGGCAGTTCGACACCAGGCACCCGCATCGTGCGCCCCTGCTGACAGCCGACGGTCACGAGCACCGCATCGTGTGCAGCGAGCAGATCGGCGAACAGCACGTCACGTCCGATCGCGCACCCCAGCCGGATCTCGACTCCGAGTGATGCGATGGCATCGATCTCCGCCTGGAGCACATCGTGGGGCAGTCGGAAGGCGGGAATCCCGTAGCGCATCATCCCGCCGGCGACCGGCATGGACTCGTACACGATGACACCGAATCCCGAGGCGCGCAGATCGTGCGCCGCCGCGAGTCCGGCCGGACCGGCACCGATGATCCCGACCGATCCGCGCGTGGCAACAGGCACCACGCCGACGGCGCGCATCCATCGGGACGCCGGCCCCTGCTCGGCACCATGTTTATCGCAGAGGACGCGCTTGAGTGCGCGGATCGAAACGGCGACGTCGATCACGCCACGCCGGCAGGCGCGCTCACACGGCGCGGAACAGACCCGTCCGCAGACCGAGGCAAAGGGGTTGTGCTGCCGCGCCACGTCGTAGGCCTCGGGGAAGCGTCCCTCGTCCATCAGGGCGACATACGCGGACGCATCGGTCCCGACCGGGCAGCCCGCCCTGCAGGGGGCCGGCGTGCCCGAGACGATCGGCCCGAAATCCTGACGCGTCACGCTCACGTCGCCGACTGGCGCACGCCGGTCGACCGCCAGCCCACGAGGCACGACGCGCCGAGGGCGAGGGCAATCCAGCCGGTCGCCATCCAGACGCGGACCCCACGCGACGGGGTGCCGAGCGCGGTGAGGATCCAGTGGGGCACGTACAGAAAAGCCAGCACCAGCAGGAGGAATGTGAGTGCGCTCGCGATGACGGCGCGCATCCAGGTCAGCGGGGTCTGGCGCATGCGCTCACTGGTTGACAGGACACGAGAGGTGATGCAGATGAGATCGCTGACGGGCGCGCGCGCCCCACCGATCAGTCTACTCTGCGGGATCACCTGACGGTGTCAAGGAACGTCTGACGGCGCCAGCGACATTACGGACAGGTCGTTCCCAGCGTCGGCGATGTCGCATTCCGATGTTCTGAGCACGACAGACATCGTCATTCCGGACTACCCCGTGTCATCCCGACGCAGGCGGCGCGGCCGCGACCCGGCTCACGTACCCACGACGTCGCCGCGTGTCGGATCGGCAATCGTGGTCGCCTGCCTCTGCGCATCGGCATCATCCTTCAGGCTGGCCATCTCGATGACCTGACGGAACCGCACATCCTCGTTCTTCATACGCGAGAAGGCATGGTCGATATCCTGCATCCGGATCTTCTCGATCCGCGGGCGAATGCCATGCGCCGCCGACAGATTCAGGATCTCCTGCGTATCGGCAACGCCGCCGATCAGTGAACCCGCCAGCGTCACATGCTGGAAGACCATCGCTCCTGTATCGACATTGTCGAAGCCCATGAAGTTGCCGACCACGGCAATCGCTCCCTTGGGTGCGACGAGGGCGATGTACGGATTGATATCGTGCTTGTACGGAATGGTATTGACGATCAGATCCATGCTCTGCGCGTGCCGCTCGAGCGCGTCCGTGTCATCCATCGTGATCACTTCGTCTGCACCGAGGCTTTTGATCGCCTCTGCCTTCTCCGGGCTGGTGGTCAACGCCACGACCTTGGCACCAAGCATCTTGCCGATCTGGACCGCCATATGACCCAGTCCGCCGACACCGGCGACCCCAAGGATCTGCCCTTTCCTGAGCCCAAAGTACTTCATCGGCCGATACGTGGTGACGCCCGCACACAGAATCGGTGCGGCCTCGGCCGGATCGATGACACCGGGAATGGACAGGACGAACTCCTGACGCACGACGATAGCGTTCGAATAGCCGCCGTACGTATTGGTACCATCAGGCTTCTTGGGGCCATTGTAGGTCAGCGTGCAACTCCTGGGGCCGGTGCAGAACTGCTCGTCACCCATCTTGCACTGCGCGCATTGCTGGCAGCTGTTGACCATGCACCCGACACCGACCGTATCGCCCTCGGCGAACCTGGTCACACCCTGGCCGACCTTGGACACGGTGCCAACCACTTCGTGACCAGGCACGCACGGCCAGACGGAATTGCTCCAGTCATCGTTCACCTGGTGCAGGTCCGAATGGCACACGCCGCAGTGGGTGATGTCGATCGCCACTTCTCCGGCTCGTGGATCGATGCGATTGAACGTCACGGGGATCATGCGTGCGCCAGCCGAGAGCGCGCCATAGGACAGAACTTTCATGCAAAGGCTCCGAGATTCGGGTGCGGTGCGGCGCAGTGTGTCGTGCGCGACTGTTCCGAACCAGAGCAATTGCCATACCTGATTGCGATCGTCCGCTCGTGCCTTCGTGGCTGGCAGGCGGCGCTCGCCGACGCGCACGGTTCGCGCCGCGCGGCCGCGCGCCCATGAGGCTCCTACCGCACGCGATCGAAAAACCCGTCGCCCGTAATGATCCGCGTGACCTGCCCGCTCTCCTCCGCGAAGCGCACCACCTCGCCTACCTCGGCGCCCCCCGTCCGTGCAGTATAGCGGAAGCGTCCGCCGCCCAGCGGCTCGAGTGCCACGGGGGTATCGACGTTCGCGCCGTTCGGCGTAATGAGCACCAGCTTCTGGTTCAGCAACACCACCTGCACATCGCTCCACGCGCCTCGGTACAGACCTGCGAAGCGCGACCAGGTAGAATCCCAGGCCACCACGACCGGCTTCGGCGCGCCGGCCTTCGCCACGGCGGCACCGACCGTCACCGCCAGCTGGCGCAGGATGTCGCCGACGTTGGAGTCATTCGTGTTCGTCAGCACGATGACGCCGACCTTGTCGTCCAGCTGGACGAACGTTTGTGTCGTATTGCCCAGATACCCACCCCCGTGGCCCACCCACGAGCGGTCGTTGATGCGGCGGATGTCGAAGCCAAGCCCCGTTCCGCCGACCCAGGTCTCGTCCACGGCGCGCGCACGATGCATCTCGCGCCACGAGCCACTGTTCACGATCTGTGCGCCGCCACGTGGCCCGCGGCGGAACTGTGCCGAAACGAACTTCGCCATGTCGGTCACGTTCGACGTCACGCCGGTGGCCGCTGCCATGCCGCGTGCATCGATGAACGGTATGATGGCGCGCGTGCCGTCCGGCATGCGGCGTCCGTACGGCACCGTCAGGCCAGGCACGTTCCTGTCCACGCTCGACTCGGTCATGCCGAGCGGGGTGAAGATGGTCTTCGTGACGTAGTCGGCCCACTTCTGTCCCGTGATCTGCTCCACGACCAGCCCCGCCACCGCGAACGCCAGGTTCGAGTACTTCCAGCGCACACTCGGCGCGAACGCGGCCTGACGCTCGGCGTAGCGCTTCTTGATCTCCTGTTCCGTGGGGAAGTCATTCGTCGACCAGTGATCGCCGGCCTCGCGCTGCAGCCCCGACACGTGTGAGAGCAATTGCTCGATCGTGATCGGTCCGTCGTCATCGCCGGCCGGCTTTGCCGTGAACCATGGCAGGTATTTCTGGACGGGGTCGTCGAGGCGCAGCTTGCCCTCTTCGCGCAGCTGCATGATGGCGATGGCCGCGAACATCTTGCTGTGCGATGCCATGCGGAACCTGGTCTGCGCGGTCATCGCCACCTTGTTCGCGACGTCGGCAAACCCAAACCCCGTGGCCCACACGAGCTGCTGATCGTGCACCACGCCGACTGCAATGCCGGGCAGTCCGCGATACGCGATCTGTCCTTCCATCCACGCCGAGAAGAGTCGTTCGGCGCCAAGCACATCGGGGTCGATGGCGATCGACGGTGGCGCCGACGTGCTGGCCGATTGCGCCCGGAGTGTGTACGGCACCAGCAACGCGGCGGCCAGCGCGAGAGCAGCGGCACCGCGCAGTGCGGTGGACATCGAACGATGCATGAGACCTCGAATGTTGGGTGGGTGCAATCCGTAGCCTCGCTCGGCGAAGCCTGAGCGTCAAGCGCAGATGCCGGTGGACGAGCCACCGTTCTCGTGGCCATCGGCGACGGCGCCATCACACCCGCTCGTTCACGCGTCACGTTCGCAATGGTGCCGCCTTCCTGACCGGGAATCGCGCCAGAGAGATTCAGCCGGCCGCCGCTGACTCAGGCCTCGCTGATCGTCCCGGTGTCTTTGACGGGCCACGCCGGGGACGGTACCATCCCGACAGCCCCCTCCCCGAGGTTTTCGATGCTCGCCCCCTCCGTTCGCATCGCCGTCGCCACGCTGTGCGTGTCCGGCATGATCTGCAGCACGTCGCTGCAGGCCCAACGCGCTGCCGCCGTCACACCTGCGGCGGCCACCGTCACGCCCGATGTCTACAAAGGCCTCGCCTGGCGATTCATCGGCCCGGAGGGCAACCGTTTCAGCACCGCCGTCGGCGTTCCGGGTGACCCGAACACGTACTACGTCGGCGCGGCGTCGGGCGGCATCTACAAGACGACCGACGGTGGTGTGCACTGGAGCAGCATCTTCGATGCGCAGCCAGTCCAGTCCATCGGCTCACTCGCCATTGCGGCCAGCGATCGCAACATCGTCTGGGCGGGTACGGGTGAGGCACACATCCGCAGTCACATCTCGATCGGCCAGGGGATCTACAAGTCCTCCGATGGCGGCGAGACCTGGCAGGTGATGGGTCTCGAGAAGACGGGACGCATCGCACGCGTCGTCGTACATCCCACGAACCCGGACATCGTGCTCGCCTGTGCACTCGGCACGGCGTACGGGCCGCAACAGGAACGCGGCGTCTTTCGCACGGCCGACGGCGGCGCGACATGGACACGCGTGCTGTTCACCAGCCCCGATGCGGGGTGCTCCGACCTGGTCATGAATCCGGCCAACCCACGCATCCTCTACGCCGGCATGTGGCAGTTCGAGATCCACACCTGGGGACGCAAGAGCGGCGGACCTGGCAGTGGACTCCACAAGAGCACCGATGGCGGAGTGACCTGGACGAAGCTGGTCGGCAACGGCCTGCCGACGAAGGTGACGGGCAAGCATGCGCTCGCGATCGCGCGCTCGAATCCGTCCCGCGTCTACGCGCTGATCGAGACGGGTGACGGGATTCCATTCGAGGGCGAGGCGACGGAGGGTGGTCAGCTCTGGCGCACCGATGACGACGGTGCGACCTGGCAGTTGACGACGCGGGATCGCAATGCCATGGGTCGCGCGCACTACTACTCGCGCGCCGCCGTCGCCACCGACAACGACAATGAGCTCTACTTCCTGACGGCGAGCTACTCGAAGTCCATCGATGGCGGTCGCACGCTCACCACGCTGCAGGGACCGGAGTCACCGGGCGGCGATCATCATGACATCTGGATCGATCCGACCAACGCCAACCGCCAGATCGTGGCCCACGACCAAGGGGTCTCGATCACGACCAATCGCGGCAAGAGCTGGTTCCGCCAGCGGTTGAGCAACGCGCAGATCTACCACGTCACCGTGGACAACAGCATCCCGTACAATGTGCTCGGCAACAAGCAGGATGAGCCGAGTTATCGCGGGCCGAGCAACAGCCGCGTGCAGGGCGGGCGCGGTGCGGGGATCTCGCGCGGGATGTGGCATTCGGTCGGCGGCGGCGAAAGTGGATGGGCCACGCCCGATCCGGTGGACCCGAACGTGATCTGGAGCAGCGCATCAGGCTCCGGCATGGTTGGGGGCATCGTCGTGCGCTTCGAGGAAAACCGCCGGCAGTTCCGCAACGTCGAAGTCTGGCCGCAGCAGTCGAACGGTCCGGCCGAAAATGTGAAGTACCGGTTCGTCTGGGACGCGCCGTTCCTCATCTCCCCGCACGATCACAACACGCTCTACACCGGCAGCCAGCACGTCCACCGCACGCAGG